>Ga0209990_10000448_pt1 | contig 39851 bp, 62 predicted proteins | sample NOAtaG_6_FD_187304 | JGI IMG/M metagenome (GOLD analysis project Ga0209990, IMG submission 187304) | Freshwater lake microbial communities from Lake Erie, under a cyanobacterial bloom - NOAA_Erie_Diel5S_2200h metaG (SPAdes) (version 2) | ecosystem: Environmental > Aquatic > Freshwater > Lake ...
GTTGATGCGCCCAATAGAGTGCGTAGTAGTCATAGTCAAGCGAGAATCTCTTGATGTGTTTGACTATTGCCCCAGTATGAGCGTGAAGCGGGACACCCGCAGTCTTCATACGTCGGAAGAAGATAATATCTTCTCCAATAAAGTGTTCGTCGTCCCCGTCACCTGTCTCCATAAACATACCCTTACCAGGGTTAGCCTCACGGAGTTTAGGAATGATTGACTTATGCATTAAGACAAAACCAAATCCTGCATTATCAATCTTGATAACTTCGTTGTCAGGTAGCGGATGGATGTACTGAATCTGATACTCAGATACATCATTGAACAAGACTGGAAATGGTTTCATCAGGCTACCCTCATTCTCCTTAGAGATGAAGTAGACACCTGATACGACAGGCTTGCCTATCTTGTCTGCTGTCTTCCACAGTTTAGCCATAGCATCTAGGCTAAGGACTATGTCTGAATCTACCCACAGTAGCCAGTCAGTCTTAATCTTATCTGCCCAATGGTCAAAGAGTACTTGGCGTTGTCTGCCAATCTGATTGCCTTGGACTCGGATACTGGTGTGGATAGGCATACCGTTGGCACCGCCAGTGATTACTGCTGTCATTAACCCTTCAGTAAACTTGCCGTCAGTTGTGCCATTGTCACACCAGCCGATTGCTACAGTTTCATTCTTTTGTATCATTGTCCCCTTGCTTTCTTTACTTAGACAGTGCTGCGATTTCTTCTGCGGTAAGACCGAGTGCTGCAAGTTTGGCTTCGGCTGCAGCCTTGGCTGCTGCCTTTGCTTCCTCTGCTGCGATGCGTTCTGCTTCTGCTACAGCGAAGGCTGCTGCATCTGCTTCTGCCTGTGCGATTTCTTCAGCAGTAAGTTCCACCTCAGTGGTGACTCCTGTTGAGCAATCTACTACGAGTTTATGTGTCATTGTTTTCCTTTCTTAGGAGTTCTTGATGCCGTATAAGGTGGCGGTTGAGTATTGGACAAAAGCAGTACCAATATTGCTTGTTAAACTAATTGAAGTAATAGCAGATGTACTAGACCATAAACCAGCAGTTAACCACAATCCATTATCTCCAGAAGTATTATTCTCATCAACATTATCTGCCGAATAAGATTTATAGTTTGATGATGTGTAGTTAGGAATATACACTTCAGCATTTGAAAATGTATTTGTTGTTGCACTTGCTGAGTTTACATAACCCACACTTCTGGGCACGGAAGTAATACTGCCTACCGAAGTTGCAAACCCATACAACTGTCTATTTGTTATAGATGTTGTTCCACCATTAAATCCTATTAAAATATGGTCTGTTGTATCTACTCTGTTATTTCTTGCAGAATATACAATCTTCAAATCAGTATAAGTCGCAGGTATGCTAGTGAACTCTATACTAGCCGCCCCACCGCTACCCACAGTCACTGTCGCAATTGCTTCATAAGTAGTTGCCATTATGCCGCCTTGATGCCGTAGAGAGTGAAAGTTGTTGTTGAATCAAAATTACCGCTAACACCCGTAAAGGTTACAGAAGTAATTGCTGCTGTGTTGCGCCATAAATACACATAAGCGCCCACACCTGTTCCTGCTGCATTCTCTCTTGCTAATACAGTTTTGTAGGTTGTGCTGTTTGCGTAATTTTGTATATGGGCTATCCAAGTTCCGCGGGTTGAGCCCAAAGAAATACCATCAGTACCGCCAGACCTATCAGAAAGAACGCCACCGCTATACCCCAACATTCTTGTATAGGAGTAATTACTTGCTGTTGTATCTGAGTTGAATGTGAACTTGCCATAAGTTGTTCCAGAATAAAGTCCGTTTATAACTACAACAAGGTCGGTATAAGTTCCACTAATGCTAGAAAAAGTAACAGATGCGGTTGCCGTTGATAGCGTTGTCGTTGCAATCGGTTCGTATGTTGTTGGCATTATGCGCTCTTAATTCCGTAGAGGGCGAAATGGGAGTATTGCAACCAAGAAGTTCCAACGGTAGGAACGAACTTGATTGAAGTTATTGCCGAAGTAGATAGCCATAGACCGCTAGTCAAACCAATCAGACCCGCCGTTCCGTTTGTTGCGTATCCTGCTAAAGAGCGCGTAGTTTTATATTTATTTGTATTAGCATAATCAAGAATGTCTATTACTCCTGCTCCAAACATATCTGCGGTAGAATCGCCACCATTACCTTGAAACGAATAAACATAAATGCCGTTGTCACCTACTGATTGGTCTGTCTGTGCAATAACAGATGCACCATTACCAAACAAAGTATGTGTTCTGTAATTTGTATATGTGGTGTCAGAATTGAATGACATAAAAGCATTTTCTCCTGCAATAGTTCTGTTGCCTTTTGGGAAAGCGCGAACTTGAAGGTGAGTAAACGTTGATGGGATTGAAGTGAATTCAACGCTTGAAGCGCCACCACTACCAACGGTCACAGTAGCGATGGACTCGTAATCGCCTGCGGCTTCAAGTACACCAGATGCAACTACACCTAGAAGTTTGATTGGCATTAGGCGCTCAAGTCTCCTATGAGAACCCAAGTATCAGTACCGCGTTTAATCAACGTAGCAGCAGACCATTGCGCTCTTAACTTCAATCCTGGAGTTGCATTGACAGTGACACCGCCAGCGCCAGCAACAGTAACCTGACCAGCACCAGTCTGGAGTAGGTTAATCTGTGTGCCAGTTGGATAGGCTACAGATGAATTAAGTGGCACTGTCAGAGTGATTGAGGAAGCGTTACTTAGTTCAACTAACTTGCCTTGGTCTGCAAGTACTGTTGTGTAGGTGGTGCCAGTCTGTGCATTGGTGGCAAGGAATGGTATCTGTGCAATTTGTACGGCACGTGTATTTGGCATTAGTTACCTCCGAGTATTGCTGATTTAAGTTCGTCTAAAGATAGTCCTACTGATGCCAACTTGTCAGCGATAGTAGGTTCAGTTGGTGCTGGCGGGTTGTGGGCTGCAATTAAAGCCTCTGCCTCGGCTTGACTATTGCATCCTGAAATGTATAAGCCATCGGACATTTCATATAATTCACAACTAGGATTCTCTTGTGCAAAAATAGAAGAACTAAGGTTTTTATTTGGTTTGGTAATTTTGTATTTCATTATGCTCCTAAGTAAGTCGCGCCATAAGCAATATTCATATCGTAATTTGTTGTCGATGTTAATTGAACACCAAGTTCGATATAATCTGTGGCAACCAAAGAAATTACAACTGCAAAAGAATTGCCAGCAGTATTTCCACCAGTATTAGGATTATTGGATAAAATACCACCAGGGACGGCATTAGTGTTTCCATTTTTACGAAGTAGAATTGTAAAATTGTTAGACCCTGCACCGCCATAAAATACTGAGCCAGTAAATAGATACTTACCGCCATAACTAGCGGGTATTGTAATTCTTGACGGGTTTGTTGAGTTGTCGTGAAAAGTATTAGTATCAAAAGATTCTGTAGTAAAATCCAAATATTTAGCAACATTCGCGGTAAATGCAATATTTCCGCTTTGTGTTAGTCCTACTCCAACAAAACTAGGGCTAGGCGCAGCACCCCAAGCAGGGATACCACCAGATACTTTAAGTACTTGGTCCGTGCTACCAATTCCAAGTCTTGCTGGAGTATTAGCAGCAGAGGCATAGATGATGTCGCCAGTGGTAGTAGTCAAAGTATTGTTGATGAACTTACCATTGGCTACTGTCTGTGAGTAGGTATCTGATAATGGGATTGTCTGGTTAGCAAAGATTTCAATGATGTCGCCAGCAATGGTTGCATCAATTAAAGTAACAGTAGTTCCGTTAGTAGCGGTATAGTCATTGGTGCGAGATAGTAATACACCGTTGCGATATACAGCCTCATAACCTACTGAGTAGACCAGTGATACTGAGTTGTCGTCTAGTCCAGATAGGCTGGTAGTACCAGCACTAGGTGCCTTAGACCAGCGAACTTGCAGTACTGGTGTAGTACCTATTCTTCCTGTTGCCATCTAGTTTCCTCCCAATCCAAGGGCTTTCAAATCATCTGCTGTTAGCCCAAGGGCTTCCAACTTTGCCTCGGCTGCTGCTTTCTTTGCTGCTGCTTCTGCTTCGGCTTGTGCCTTTGCTGTTTCTACTTGTGCAAAACCTGCTTCAAATTGTTCTTTGGTAATTGGCTCACATTCCAAGAATTGGATACCTTCGTATGTATCGCCATAAATTGCCCATCCACCTTGTGGTATGAGTGTCTCTAATACTTGTGCTCCTGTTGTCATTATGCACCTATCTCCATCAATGTTATATATGAATAAATGCTAAAGTTATTTACTGACGCACTTGAAGAACCTGTTAATCTAGCAAACTGAGTTTTATATGTTGTTGAAGATGTAGTACTTGGCGAATCTAAATATGAAATTGAAAAGTGACCAGTAATAACTTCACCACCAGCAGCAGTATAACCCACATAACTACCGTGTGTTCTTAAATCTGTGCTTCCTCGTACTAATTTAATGCCCATACCATTACCAGAAGTTGGAATGTTATATGATTGATGAACAGTAACTAAAATTTTACTTGATGTTGATGATGGGGTAATGCTTGCTGTTAAGCCTGTATCAACATAAGTTGTTGATGATGATGTTACAGCAGAATTTGTATCAGCATTTACAACTTGTAGTAACTTTCCTACAGCACCCCATTTAACTCCTGTAGCCTGAGTAGAATCGGCAAGTAAGGCATAGCCATTCGTACCCACAGCCAGACGAGCAGGAGTATCTGCTGCAGTGGCAACAATTAAGTCACCCTTAGCATCAAGGATGGTAGGTTGTATTGCGGTATCACCCGCACCTAATCTTCCTGTTGACATTAAGATAACTCGCTTCCATAAGCATTGAATGAGAAGTTAGCAGATGAGGCATAGACAGTAACTACATCGGTATCACCAAGTGTTAGTCCAAGAGTCAGAGTATCTGATGTGTTAGCAGGTAGGCTGATGTCGTATGCGACATAGTGCTGTGCTGCTAGCGTTGCTCCATCTGGGCGCACTGCAATACGGTAAGTACCAGCAGTTGCTGCTTGGTTACATACTGTAATGGTGCTAACAATAGTCTGAGTAGTAGACGGTACTGTGTATAGGGTTGTTGCTGTTGTTGCCGATGGGTTTGATTGCCCAAGGACTTTATAGGTTGTTGGCATTTATTTCTCCTTAGTTACATTCCACCGAGCATCAACGCGGTTGGTGTTGGGTCTGTTGTAATGACTGCCCACGAAGCGGTTGTTCCGTCTGTGGTCAAATATTTTCCGTTGTTTCCAGTCTGTGATGGTAGAGCATCTACAGTTGCCCACGATGCAACACTACCATTGGTAGTCAAGTATTTACCTGACTGGCTTGCTTGGCTAGGTACTACATATACGCTAGTAGTATCAAGATTTAGAGTTACAGTTCCAGATGTTCCACCACCAGTTAAACCTGTGCCAGCAGTGACTCCAGTAATGTCACCAGCATTGGCTGGGCTCCACTCAAGTCCTGTTGCTGTTGCGCTGTTAACTGTTAGAACATAACCAGCAGTTGCTGCAACTGTTAGTTGGTCAAAGGCTCCTGCCCCTGTACCTACCAGTAAATCTCCCTTTGCATCAAAGGATGCTGCGACAGCAGCAGCAGCACTTGCTGCAGATACAGCAGCAGAGTTGGCTGATGTTAAAGCAGATGATGCAGATGTTGCTGCACTTGAAGCAGAAGTTGCTGCAGCAGTAGCACTAGCAGCAGCAGATGTAGCAGAGGTAGCAGCAGCGCTTGCTGATGTAGCCGAAGCAGTTGCTGAGTTAGCAGCAGAGGTAGCAGATGTGCTAGCACTGTTAGCCGAAGTTAAAGCAGATGAGGCTGAGGTAGCAGCCGAAGTAGCCGATGTGGCTGCTGCAGAAGCAGAGTTAGAAGCCGTAGTTGCACTGGCTGCAGCGCTAGTAGCACTGGTAGCCGCTGCCGTAGCAGAAGTCGCTGCAGAGGCTGCAGAGGTGGCTGCTGCTGTGGCTGAGGTAGATGCACTGTTGGCGCTAGTTAGGGCGTTAGAAGCGCTTGTAGAGGCGCTAGAGGCACTTGTAGCGGCAGAGGCAGCACTGGTAGCAGCCGATGCTGCTGAGGTCTGAGCGCTGGTTAGAGGACCAAAGAAGGCGTCTACATAGTCCTTCGGCGTAGCAGAGGATGAAATCATACCTGCGCTGGATAGACCAGTAATCGTAGGGCTTCCAGAAATAATTGGGCTAGTCAGAGTCTTGTTGGTCAGAGTCTGAGAAGCAGTATCAAGAATTACTATACCTCCCGTATTGGGTAAAGTAATTGTGTTATCTTGAGTGGGGTCAATTACAGTCAGAATAGTTTCGTAATCATCAGATGTGGTGCCCTCAAAGTGCAATACAGCACCCACAGTAGAAGTGCCAGTAAAGGTAGGGTTAGAAATTGTAGGGCTGGTTAAAGTTTTTTGAGTAAGGGTCTGTGGCTTATCTGTACCTACTACGTCACCTTCGCCTGAACCAATGCCGTGCATTGTGTGTCCAGTACCAGAGCCGTCGTTGTAATATGCCGAGGCTTCTGCGTGTAAGTTAGCATCTCGGAAATCTCTACCGATAGCCATATGTCTTACGACAGCACCTGCTGAGTGAGCCTGAGCGCCACCAGTAGTATCTATACTTCTAACGATTGTAAATGTGTTGCTACTGGGGTTAGCGGTCGCATCAACAATTTCTTCAAGCGCTGTGTCTGGGTCAATTACCAGAGTAAATGTTCTGCCCGCTGGGATGGTCACGCCACCAAGCAAGGTAGAGCCAGAGACAACTGTAATAGACGTAGCGCCTGCGGTAATGGCGCTTGTCAGCGTTGACTGCTGAGAGCGAGAGGAGTATTGGCGAGTTGTCATTCAGGTTCCTATCGGTTGAAGCGAATGCGGGGAGGGTACTGACCTTGGAAGGCAGAAATTTCTTCTCTGAGTCTTTGTTGATACAAAGCAAAGAGTTGTCTTGCTGCAGTATTGGCTGAACCGAATGGACGCTTAGCGTCAATCTCATCAGCCTGTGGGCTAATCTGAGAAGCACGAGCAGGGTCAAGATATGTAAGTAGTCTGTATGCAGAACCAAGAATAATTACATCTCTTGCTGATTCAGGAAATCCTGTCTGGGTTGTAAAAATTTGGCTGTTAGATGTAAAGGCTGAGGCTTGCGTCACATACATAATCTTAACAGTACGACCAGGGGTAATGTAATCATAGATGGTGATTGTCTGGCTTCCTTCGCCCCAGGTAGCAGTCTCTGCTAGCGGGTCAAAGTCATAGCGGTTGACTCGAATCCATTCCTGAGATGGACCAGTATCCTGCCACATTACAGTCAAGATAGATTCAATATTGAGTGGGTTACCGCTAGAGTCTTTGAGTTCGTAGGTATTCTGAGCAGCATTGAAAGTAAATGTGGTCTGCTTCACAACCATCAACTGTGTGGCTACAGCACGGATAGTGTCGTTAATAGCCTTTTTGACTGAGTAGCGAGGGAAGATAGGAGAGATGCTTACCTTGGTATCTACCGCTGCTGTAGAGGCTGTGGTGCCGAGATATCCGCGACCGTAGGGCGCGATAGTGGCTGTGTTAGCAACGCGGTCAAATGAGTCAATCCACATCAACTCTTCGCCTACCTCAATGATGCCCTTACCTACTGAATCAGTAGAACCTAGGCTAAGGATGGTAGGAGAAGAACTAGGAGAAGTTAATGTGGTAACTGCTGCGGTAAGATATGTGGAGCGGTCCTGCTGATAGGTATAACCCGAGAGGTTGATTAGAACCTCATCAATCATTTCGGTAAAGGTTGTCACAGGTTAATACTCCTTAAGGCATCAGTCGGTGAAAGGTCTGTTGTTCCTGCAAGTTCATTGCATACAGCACCCAAGCCTTTGTATTCGTTAGGCTGACGAGTAGGGTCTGCTTCTAGATTAAGTGCTCCAAGGAGCGCCTTGCCTGTGGTTCCAGCATATTGGTTGGCAGCGCCAACAGGTGCAAGATATGCGGTTAGCGCTGGATATGTCCCGCTATTTGCTAGACGGTTTAACTCGCTAGTGAATGAACTACCTGCTGTGCCTGTTGCCATTACTTGCCTTTCTTCTTTGCTACTGCTGCGTTATCTACAAGATTTGGGTAAGGGCGTCCCGCTGCCTTAGCCCGCTTCTTTGCAGCAGCCTTCTGTGCGGGAGTAAGTTTCTTAGAAGTTTTCTTTGGGTTCTTCTTATCCCAAAATGCTTTCTTCACCATTTCACCTTATCTGCCCAATAGGCTGCACTCATCTTGCCTTTAGCAATGTTCTTTCTGTGGCGAGCCTTGAATGATTTCTGTCGGGCTGTTGGCTGCTTGTCGCCAGTTACACCTTGTTGACCAAAACGAATAGTCTTGACTTGGCTGCCCTCTTTAGCCACTACGACGTGGCTCTTAGTAGGATGGTTGGGAGTACGCTTAGGCTTGTTGAAGCCAGACACTCCTGCTCGCTTTAGGCGAGAGTCACGCTTGCTTTTGCTTTCCATACTCCCCATACTTTCCTAAGACTGCCTTGATACGTCCATCTTTACGCAGTCTTACTACCATTCCATCCTTAATCTGGATTTTGTTAAAGCCTCTGTGAGGCTTGTACTTTCCAGATGACATTACTTCTTTTTCTTCTTTGACATACCTGCTGAAGATAGGGCGATAGCAATCGCTTGCTTACGGTTCTTAACTACAGGTGCCTTCTTTGGACCCTTTGGGTTTTTGCCAGAATGTAACTTGCCAGCCTTAAACTCGCGCATTACTTCGCCTACCTTCTTTTGCTTAGCAGTCTTCTTCATTATTTCCACCAAGGATATTTCTGCTTCATAATCTTGTCGAAGGTTTCGCCTTGATTACCTTGTGAGGCTAAGGGTGGTGTGTTAGAGATATTGCCAATACGGGTCTTGCCCGCCTTTGGCTTTGGCTCTTCGACCTTAACTTTTTTCTTGGACATTACTTCTTCTTGCCCATCTTCTTGATTGACTTCTTGGCTGCCATCTTCTTCATACCTTTTTTGGCTTCCATTTTCTTCTCAGCCTTGGACTCCATCTTTTCGCCCATTGCGTAAGCCTTGGCTGCCTTCTTGCCCTTTGCTGTGTAAGGGAACTTCTTTCCGTTTACCATTGGCATTTTATGCTCCTAGTTCTTTCATTACCGCTGCTGTTTTTTTATTTATGTGTTTTGCTGGAGGCATCTTCTCGGCGTTGTAAGGCTTACCTAATGTCTCGCTAGCCTGTACTGCTTGCTGGATTTTGTCCATCGTAGTTCCAGCAGGTCGGATGCCTTGTTTTACTGCATCTGCATAGGCATCCAATTCTGTGTTGTGACGCTTGTTAGTCATAAACTTACGACTATCAGCATCACCCGCGTTCATCTGAACGCTTAGTCCCTTACATCCAAAGCAGCCGTCTACATACTCTGGATGGTATTCCCAGTGCTTCATATTTGAGTAAAGTTACTTTCTGTTACACCTACACCTGCAGCAATCAGTGCTGCCTTTGTAGCATCGTCCACCGTATATCTATATCCGCCTCGATACACTTGAGGATAATCAGCAAGTGATGAATCAAGTGGATAGCGAATCTGTTGATAAGTTCCAGTAGTAGGATTCAGTACGATACTGATGCCCCTAGTCAGTTTGTAAAACTGAAATAGTCGCTGAACGCCAGTAAAGCCTTCATCTACCGTTGGTGGTAAAAATGTCCATTCAGCCATAAGTCCTCCTAATGAACTCACCCCGAAGGGATAGGTTGCCCTATCCCCCAGAGTCAATCAACTAAAGAGCAGCGATTGAGGAACCAGATGTAATGCGATACAACGCTTCGTCACGATAGACTGCGAAGCCGAGTACGCCGTACCAGCCCATTGGGCGGAAGCGCATCAACTTGTCAGTTACGTTACCGATAACAACGTGTGGTTCTTCAGCGACGGCTTCTGCCATTGCTTGAGCACCGCAAAGAATTGTGTTGTAAACGCGGGTTACTGGAGTTACAGTTACAACTGTGGTTGCAGAAACTGCACCAGTGTTTGCTGTGTCTACAGTGAAGGTTGTGGTTGAGCCAGAGGTGCTGATTGCAGTAATCTTTGCACCTGAAGCGATACCAGTTCCAGCAATCTTGTCGCCAACTTCTGCGCGAGTTGCGATAACAGCAGTTGAAGCAACACCGAAGGTGAAGCCTGCTGAGGTACCTGCAACGGTTACAGCGGTTGTAGCAAGAGCGGTCTGGTCTGCACCAGTCTTAGCATTGTATAGACGTGGTGATTCAACAAAGAATGCACCCTCGAAGTCTCCAATTTCGCCAGCCCAGATGTTATCTACTGCTGGGTTTGATTGTGCGTGGATGAAGTTCCAGCCCATATTTCCAGTTTCTGCACGAAGGTCGTGTGAAACATCTGGGTGGATACCTGTCCAGTATAGAGAACCGCGACGAGCCTTTGCCTTATTGCTACGCAATTTAGCAACAGCCTTGCGGATGTCTGCAGAATCGATTGTGTCAGCAGCATCTACGTTAGCAACAGCGGTTGCGTTGCCTGCGAAAATGTTGTTTGAACCAGAGCGGAGAGTTGTCATTGCGACAGAGTCGATTGAGTCAGCGAGGTTGTAAGCAATGATGTTTGCAATCGCTGGGTCAACGTCTGCGAGTGAGAACAACTCGAGAGCACGGGTTACGAGAACTGCGTTACCGTACTCAGAAAGAGTAATGGTTACGGAAGTTGGTGTTGAAAGAGCAACTGCATCTGGGTCTGTTGTTTCAGTCAGAGCGGTTGTTGCTTGTGCAAGGTCAACGTACTTCTGTAGAACTACGGTTGAGCCTGGGAATGCTTGGCGGGCTGGGCGCTTATCTGCGACTGAACGAATGAGTGGTTCAGAACGGAGCGCAAACTCTAGAAGACGGTCATATGCCTTCTGTACGAGACCAGCACCACCTACGGAACCTCCGAGAGAGGAGGCACCTGTATCTGTGTATGCGTTGGACATTGTGTTGCGTCACCTCCAAGTGACTATGAACGGTTGATTATTCTTGTGAACGCAATATGCTAAGAATCTCCTCGGCAGAGGATGCGTTGTTTAGACGTGATTCAAAGTCTTGCGCTTTATCGGGAGTAACCGCTCCCTGGGTAAGAATGTCTTGGTTGCGTAGTGCAGCAAGATTGTTCTTATCTATTTCGGGGGCATCTGCAGTCTTGATTCCGAATAGGTCAGCATTATCATCGAGCCAGGAATTTACTGCCTCTTCGTTAATGTCTTCCAAGTCTTTCATAATCAGACGTGCAGCCTTTGCGTTTACGCCCTTCTTTTCTAGGACTTGACGTACAGTCGACTCTTTCTTTTCTTTGAGGAATCCCTCAAGTTGTTCAGATAGTTCCTTGATACGCTTTTCGTCTGCTCTTTTGGCTTTACGTAGTTTCTTAACTAAGTCATTGCCATCTAGACCATCGTTGGTATCTAGTTCGTCGTCTTCGTCTTCCCAGTAGTTGTTGCTCATAGCAACTGTCCACCCTTCTATTCGTTGTTAGTCGCAAGCCTCAATGACCACGCGGGGACTGTGGGTTGGCTCTTGCTACCAGTCTGTTACGCTGGCGGGGCTGGTCGGTCCGCTCAGGATTCTCTTTTAGAAAGCGCGATTTGCTCTGCGCTGTGATGCCATTCCGAGTTCTGCTCGTCCTTGCTTAGCAGCAAAGCGGGCTTCTTCTTCGGCTGTTAGTTTCTCTAATTGCTGTAATTCTTTTGCAGACTGAGTAATGACAGCCTTCTCTAGACCTACTTGACCGATATCTTCCATCTTTGAAATACCAGCGAGTTTAGATGTTGTAGGTAATGCTCTAGCAATCCTGCTAAACTGAGGCGTGAGTGAACTAAATGTTTCGCCTCTACGAGCATATTCTTGTGCTCGTCCTAGGTCAAGTCCACCAATTCGGTTGATTGCTCCGAGTCCTTGTTGTTCTGCTGCTGCCAATACTTCGTATTGAGCAAGTTCATCTACGAGTTGGTCAACACCTTTCTGACCAAGAAGAATTGTTCTAGCAAGAGTAGGTCTATCAACTGTTGGGAAGTATCTACTAAAGGTATCTTTAATAGCCTTAGGAGCCATATCAATACGCTGATAAGCCTTAGCAATCTTCTCGGCTATCGTGGTAACAGAGTTACCCTTACCAATAAGTTCTCCAGTAAATTCTTCAGTAGCAAGGTCATCAAGGTTTGCTTGCTTTAGTAGGTCAGCCATACCAGCCTGAGAGGCTACGTACTGTGCGATTGTTGGTACCTCGACTGGCTTACCAGCCTGTCTTAAATCTTGAAGTGCGTAGATACCCTTGAATCGGTCAGTGAATGCTTTGAGATTAGGATTGTTACGGGCATCAAGCAACGCCATATTAAATGATGTTGCGACATCTACACCGTTTCTATAAAACTTAGAAACTACATTATAGAGTTCATCCATCCAGCCTTTAGTAAGTTCAGCCTGACCAAAGTACAAAGCCATTGTGGACTTAAATACATCCTTGGCTAGTGTTGGTCCAGTGACTACATTTCCAGTATTTACATTACCTGTATTAACGTTACCAGTATTTACATTACCTGTATTAACATTACCCGTATTGACGTTACCTGTATTAACATTACCCGTATTGACGTTACCAGTGTTTTGTTGGGTTCCATATTTAGGATATCTAACAAGACTCCAGTATCCGCCACGTCCGCCTACTTCTGAACGCCAAACATAATCATATGTGTATTCTTCATCAGCAGGGGGAACTGCTGGCTTTTCACCTCTACCTGCTTCTTCTTGTGCAGCAGTGTATGAGGCTTGACGAATTGTTGAAAGTTGTTCCGCTCTAGATAAACCACCAACATTAACTCCTGCAGCCTCTGCTTTTTGAGCAGTAGCAAGTGCTCTTTTTGCAGCACTTAATGCTCTGCTTGCTGCGGCAACTTTGCTTACGCCAGTTCCTTTGGCTGCATCAAAAGCCTTTTGAGCCTCATCTAGCGCTGCTTGTGCTTCTTCAACGGTCATATTTTTTTATACTCCGAATCCCATAGCGCCTGCTAAACCAATAGCAAGGTCTCGTGCTCCTTCAATAGCCCAAGGTGCCTTTTCTGCATTAGGATGAAACTTAAGATAATCATCCCATTCAGAAAGAGACTTCATTGGAACTTTTCCTGCAGTACCATCTGGACGCAAAAATTTATCTAGGTCAGCATTGTCTAGGTCAACTGTTGTTGGGTCTATACCCCACCATTTAGCCATACGACCAATGTAAGGTTGTGCCAAGTCCATTACGGTTAGGCTAGGGTTAGCCTTAAGACGCTCTGCAAATAATGGGTAAAGTTCTGCAGCCTTAGCGTTGAACTGTTCTTGAAGTTTATTAATATTTACTTCGCCCTTTGTGAGTTGCAGGGCGTAATTAGCAATCTCTTTGTCAGAAAGATATCCAAGACCATTAGCCTTAAGGATTGTTCTGACATTACCAATCTTATCGATAACACTTGTTGGTAGAGTCTTTGGGTCTCCGATGTTAACCTTAGACCAGAGATAGTTTTGAGCGAATGAGTTAGCATCAAATAGGCTAGGTGTTTCAATAATCTCAGTTGTGCCATCTGGCTTAACAACTGTCTGCTTTGTCTTGCCACTAGCCTTTGCTGCTGCTGTCAACTTTGTATAGAAGTCTGCTAGGTCTTGCTCACCAAACTGAGCAAATGGACCCTCTGTAAAACCCAACTGTCTTGCTGCTTGATTCAAGATTGCATCAGTAGTAATCTTGTCATAGTTGGTATAGGTATAGGTTGCGTCGACTCGCTTAGGTGCGTTGTCTAATTGAACCTGCAGTACATCCCAAGGGGTCTGCTTCTTGCCTTCTTTGTATGAGGCTACAGCAGCATCGACAATGCTATTCCATACAGTCTTGCGAGCAGCGTCGGTAGGTTGACGATTCTGGACTGTAATGATGTACTGGGCTAGAGCGGTCTGTGCTTTCTCAGATAACTTAGAGAAACTCTTCTTAACAAAGGCAGAATCTTTCTTGACTAAGTTACCATCTTTATCTGGCATCCAGATGTAGTTGATAGTTTTCTTAGAACCTTTGCCCTCAAAATTAATTACAGTTGACGGTGGGGGCAACTGAGTCTTTCTATACCTGGTCAAGGTCCTACCTCCGTGAGTTGGTCGTTCAAGAAATATCTATCTACAATGTCTGCAAGTTTTGGGTCAAGCAATGGAACAATACTTTCTACATATTGAATCCAAGCATCTTTAACATCAGTCTTATAACCGTCTGGTGCATCCTTAAGAATTTTCGCGTAGTCATCACGATATTTCATAAGTGCTTCTACGTGAGTCCAGAACTGAGTATTGCCGTGCTTAGCCATAAACTTTTCATTCTTAACAATTTGAGTTAAGCCCCAAGCATATTTATAAGAAACATCTTGAGTAAAACGAGTGTCGTATTCTCTGCCCCAGGCTGGGCTATAAGCAGATAATTCTTCTGCATATTTCTTAAGTGCTTCCCTTAATTCTGGGACAGAAGCATAACTTGCATAACCCTTTTTTGGGTCTGTTGCTAAATCATTTAAATACTTTTTATAGTCTGAGTAAGCCTTCCATACACGACCTACTTCAATATCCTTTTCGACATCACCTATTGACTTAAGCGGCAAGTTAAGAGTTGTTCCATCTGGCAGCGTAACTCCAGGCTTATTAAGGATTCTGCTGATATTAGGGTCAGAGTCACGAGGTAGGTCAGCGGTAATAAGACCAATGAGGTTCTTATCTAGTGAGCCTAGTTTCTTAACTAGACCAACGTTCTCTTCCCAGACTCGCTTGTATCCCTCAACTGTAGGAACTACATATGCAGCCTTTGGTCTGCGCTTTGCGCCAAAAGATAGGCGCTCCATTGGAAATGGATTAGTTGCACCAAGTACTGCTGCTCGTTCATTTAGGTCACGCTCAGCGGCTGCTTTAGCATCACGTTCGCTCATACCCTGGGCAATGTACTTGTCAGTTGCTGCCGTGAAGTATGTGCGGAAAATGCTATCTGGTCGCATATCGACCACTGCTGGCGTACCAAGTGGTGAGGCAAACTGCCAAAGAGCCTTTTCAAAGAACTTCTTGCGAGCGTTCTTTTTGACTATTTCTTCAGTTGGAGCCTTACCAATACCCATCTCATATAGAGCCATTTGGTAGTTCCACTCAGAGGTATAAGAGTCAACCCACTCTTTCTTTGAGTCATCACCATTAAGCCATACCAAGAAGTTACGTGCATAGGCTGGAGTAAAGGTTTGTAGCGCTTGCTTACCTAAATCGGTTTCTACTCCATATGGGAAAAGTTCTTCATACGAATAACCTGGAATCTTGCCCAAGGTTTCATCGATTGTCTTCTTGAGAACCGCATCATTGCCTGGAGCCATCTTTAGTATCTGACCAATAGCCAGTGGAATTACGTATGATGGACCAGCAAGGTTGGCAATAAAGTTAATTGCTCTAGTTCCAACCAAGATACCTTTACCTTGCTTTAAGCCAAGTTCTTTGGTACCAGGAACCAACAAGTACTCAGCATCAAGAACATCATCAACTGGGTTACCATACTTGTCAACTCCAAAGGAGTTATAGACTCCATAGTAAGAGTTCAAGAAGCCAGCCATACGCTGTGGCGCTTTGGCTACAAATCTACTATAGCGATACAGACCACTGGCAGATGCCGCTGGGAACGAAAGTACAGAGCGAGCCATAAACAATGCTCTGTTCTGGCGACGAATTGAGTAGAAGGTCTTTTCTGCTTCTTTAACCATCTCAATCGCTGCAGCCTGACGAACTGTATTTAGAGTATTCGTCGTAATTTCTTCGCCTTGTGATGCAAGCAATTCTAGTTTTTGAATTGTGCGGCTCTTAAGTTCTGTGTTACCCCAAGCCCAACGGATAGCATTTTCAGGTGCACCTAGTTTAGTCCAAGCCCAACTTGATGCTCTATCAAAAGCCTCTAAGAAATTCTTCGACTGCTCGATTGGTGTTGCGTACTTGTTATCAAGCGGATTGATTGGAGTTAAGCGTTCTAATTTATCGCCAAGAAGTTGAGCAAGTTGATTGCCTCGCACCTCTCCTGCTGCGGCAGCAGCCTTGGCTTCTATCGTCGGTAGATAACGATTGACATAAGCAATCTGGTCATCAATGATGTCGATAATTTCAGACTTATCACGACCGAACTCAGCAGCATATGAAGCACCGCTACGCTTGGTTCCCCAAGTGCTAATGATTTCGTTGCGGGTACGACCAGCAAGAATCTGGTCTACGAGGATATCTCCTCGCATATAGTTGTTGACTGTATAAGCCAATTCATCAAAATATAGTGGGTCATATACTGGAGTAATACGGTCTGGAGTTCTACGACCTAGAATTTGAGTACGGCTAGCAAAAGCCTTGTCTCCAAGAAGTTCAATCTCACGTGTGTGACGGTTAGAGATTTCAGCCTTATAAGAAGTACCTAAATGATTCTCGCTTTCAAGACGAGGAATCTTTATACTCTGTCCATTACTTAAGACATAACCTTGTGCTTCTTGCCCGCCTTTGCGGCGGATGCGGCGGTTGTCAGCAACTGACCATTCATCTGCTAGAGCCTTACGAGAAGGACCCATCTCAACAAGAATCTTATCGATATCATCGTAAGCCTTCTTGACATTAAGGTTAAGTTTGTTTAGGTCAGGAGCAAGGGTGTTGATATCTCCTGCAGCCTTTTGGATAGCCAACTCAGCAGCACGAATATCAGATGCGTACTTAGGGTCATTTACTGACTTAAGATATTGAACTCGACGCACTAGACCATAAAGGCTAGGCACTTCTTCACGCACCGTGTTGTACTCATCAGCACGGTCACGAGCCTTCTTCTCAAGGTTAGCAAGCAAACGCTCTGCTGCCCGAAGGTCAGCCTTAACCAACTCTATGTTGTCAGCCTTAGTTACTGGCGAACGTGCATTTGGATTAAGAAAGAAATCTACCCATTCGGCTACAGCATAGTCAGCAATATCTACAGCCTGTTCAATCTGCTGCGTATATTGTGCGTATTCTTCTTTGAGAGCCTTCTTGCGAGCATTGCTCTTGATGTTAGCCTTATTAACCGCAGCAAAGAATCTATTTCGATTATTGAATAAGGTGTTCTTTACAAAAGACTGTGTGCTATCTACCAAGAACTTAGAGCCTTGCGACATAACAGCAGCATTGAGTGGCTCGAGAATTGAGTTCTTTGGGATATATGCTGGGCGAACCAATTGCGCAAATGAGAATATCTTGTTTCCAGATTCAAACGCTAGACGACCAGCATCAGTAAATACGTTGTTCTTTGGATTAAATGTACCTTTGATATTAGAAACTTCACGTACAATTCTACCCATTGGAATCAATGGAGTTGCGTTAGCCAACTGACGCTGAGTTTGTGGATTAATAACTACGCGATATCCACTTGGGTCAATCGCAAATGAATCACGAGAAAGGTCATTGTGGTACTTGCTAATGCTTTCCATCATCTCGTCAACAAAGGACTTAGCCTGAACTCTACTAAGACCCAAGGTATTAAGGGTATCCATAGCAACTTCAGTGTTCATTTCCTTAAAGAAGGCTGCTCGCTCACCATCTGTCTTAAGTGTTAAAGCCTTGTCAATTAGGTTACGACGATAGTTTGCTGCTGTTACGGTTGTACCATCTGCAAGTTTTACGGTATTTCCGCCACGGCGGAATAGTGGAACATCATCCAACCAGGCGTTGATTTCTTCAACAGCATCTGCTGGGCGTAAACCTGAGTGGCTGATAATACCACGAGGTAATTTACTGCCAGTGAAGTGAATAAGTGCTGTGGCTGCGCCACCTCTCTTACCGCTACCGATAATAGTCTGGGCTATGCCACCAACATTGCTGTAATCGCGCACCTCTGTGCCCGCTGCCAATTTCTGCTTTATCTCACGAATTTTTATTGTGGCACTTCGACCAATGATAGGCTCAACTGGTTTATATGTTGTGCCAAGCATTCTGGGTTCAGGTAAAAACTGACCAGTTTGCGCATCGTATCTATCTTGTAAGAAAGCATCAAAAATATCTTGAGACTCAGGATTCTTGGCGATAGCATCATCAAATGCTTTGCTCCAACGCTCTTTAGCCTGTGCATTATATGAACGATATGCGCCAGTCTTTGCATAATCAGCAGCAACTTCTGCACCAGCATCAGATAAATACCATAAATCATCAGTTTTACGGGCGTTAATTAGTCGTTCTGCTGCAGGACCATAACCCTTATCAAAAAGAATTAAGTCACGAACAAAATTAGGGTCTTCTGTTTCTTTAATTATAGCAGCCAACTTAGGATTATTTGTATGTGGCTTTAGAATCTTGCGAATCAAAACAGTGTCTTTACTTCTAGCCAGATTTTCAATTTCTGCGCCAAATACAGTTTGTGCTTTCCCAGAGATATGGTCATCAGCCAGTTTCTCTAGTTTGGAGAGAGCATTAACATCATAAACATTAATCTTATTACTTAAACCAGAAAGACGTGCTAAACCTTTAAGAGCACTAACGGAACGATTGGCTGCTCCAACTACTGCGGCGTTGCCTACAAGTGCGTCAGTAAAACCAGTAAGCCAACGACCTGTTGTATTGTCGACAAAGTTAGCCTGAATATCGGCATCATTCCATAGATTAACTCTGTCAATGTCAATTCCGCCATCTTCAAGGATGGCATCAGATATGCCAGTGACGTGGAAAGGATTTAGATATGACTTGGTTAAGGCTACGCCTAAAGAAACATCCTTGCTTCGGTCATATGCTTCTTGAATATCGTTTAACTGTATGCCCTGACCATAAGCATCCTCTTTGAATAGAGGGCTATCTGGGTCAGTTAAAAGGGCTGCTGTGGCAATAGGACGCTTTACTAAAGGACTAAGAACATTTTCTTCAAGTTTAATTGAAGCCTGAAGTAGTGGGTCGAATGGAATAACAGCCTCTGCTGCAGTTTGAGCAGCATATTCAGTCATACCGTCTCTTAGTAACGAATTAAGGTCTGTTCCAGACTCACGTGCAATCTGTTGAGCAACGCGAGTTGTGCCAATTTTTGCTCCAGCCTGAACTGCTGTTGCTCCAGGTCCACCACCAATTTGTGTGCCAAGCGCCTGGAAAGGAGCCGTAACACCTTTACCTAGGAATCCTGCTGCTTTACCTAGTGGCTCTAACACTGGCTGAGCAACATCGGCTACAGCCTTAACTCCACCTAAAACTCTTTTAGTATTTGCTTCAAGGTTTCTTTTACCAATAGTGAATGGAGATAAAGTGTCTACGATTTTTTGGGCTGCTGTTTTATCGCCGCCTAGAGCCTTCTTGAAATTATCCCAAAAAGCCATTTAGAACTCCAAATACTCTGGGTTAAAGTTAGAAGGTTCTCCGCCTTTAACGTCTTGACCTGTAATATCTCTAATAAAATTATCTCTATCCGTTGGGCTTTCCCAAGGAACCATCGACAACATAAATGCAATGCCAAAGTTTTCGTAACCTAGAGAGTTACCAAACTTATCTAAGTGGTCGAAGAATGTATTCTCCATCCATTGCATTACATTAACTCCCGCATTAGGGCATTAATCATTCTCTTATAGGAATCTGGTGCCCCTGGCATACGTGCAGCATTAAGCATATCTGGTAGATAACGTCGAACTAATTCTGTGTTTTCAATCTGTCGATTATTTGGGTTGAGGCTTGGAGGAAGTGCTTCGCTTCCACGTCCAGAGAAGCCATCAATGCCATCGCTTACTGGTCGAAACTCTGTTGGCTCTGAATCAAGAGGCTCGATAGCGCCTAGCAACTGCGCCATATCTGCACCCATACCTGCTTGTGGCAATTGTGATGCTGGGTTAGCAGCGCTAGCAGTTGTAGATACGTTGCCACCTTCGCTAATCTGTTGAGCCATAGCAGTATTTTCTCCTTGTGCAAATCCAGATGGGCGAAGTTGCGTAGCCTTTGCTACCTTTTCAGCCACAAACTTTCCTGATTGACCATTGCCGCCATTAGGAGAAACAGAATAAGGGTCATTCTGTGATGCTTCGGGGCGATATCCTCCGCTTCCCATTATTTCTCCTCTGGTGTGTATGAATATTCTTCAGCGCTAAGCAACATACCTTTGGCTAACCAAGGGTTCATATTGTCACTTACATCTGTCATTAGGTATCGAGTGCCCTCATAATCTGACCACTCGCTTACAAGAACCCATCCTGTGCAGATTTGGCTCTCTGAATCTTCTAGTTCTTCGGCAAGAAATCTCATTGCCCTATCGATTGCTTCGTTAAACTTACTCACTTGTGCTGCACTTCTTGATAGAAAGGAGGCGCTGAATAAGCGCTGACCTTAGATGCTATCTCCATAGCCAACTCTGGTTCTGCTCCTGCGTAAAGTGCGCCCAATGCGTAAGGTCCACCTGAACCAATCGCATAAAAATTATCGTCAGACTTCATTACTGATAAGTCTTCGTCGATATCGAATATCTCACCACCGACTGAGATAAGGAACTGGAATCGCATTCCGTCTTTCTTATCTTCTTCAAAGTTGTAGCCATTGTCAGTTAAGCATTTGCGAAGTGATGGCATTACCTTGGTAATCATATAGCGATAGACATCTTTCTTGTCTTTCGCTGTAAACTGTGGTGGGTTCCAGATATTCTGGGCTATATCGCACGGAGCAACTTCTCCTGCTCCAGCGATTAACAACGCACCGCGTTGAGAAATCTTCTTCATTGCTTTATGTGCATAGATGCGTCCTACATCATCTGTCACACGAGAGTCAGCGACAAGTACGCTGCGGTCTGAATATTCAATGCCGATAATTGTTGTCACTGTCCCCTCCTAGATTATCGTCGTCGAATAGTTCTTACGCTTGCGTTTGCTTCTCCTGCGCCTGTAAGGCTTGATAAAAGACTAAGAATGTCTGGTGCTCCTGGCGCTGGTGCTACTTCTGGTCCTGGTGCCATAGGAAGAGCGCCTTCTGCTGGTGCGCCTAAGGGAGCAGGGGACGGTTGCTCAACCATTTCAGATGGCATACCAGCAGAAGGAACCTGCTCTGCAGGTGCGAATGATTCTTCAATCGCATCCTCAAGTGCTACACCTTTCTGGCGAGCCTTAATTACTGCAGCAATCTTGCGTACAACATCCCCAGCATCTCCGCCTTGTGTTGCCATAGCAGGAATTGCTTGAGTATATGCAGTCAAGGAACCAAGCAACGCTTGGCGCATATTCTCAACTTCAATCTTCTCAAGTTCTTGTGTGACGTTTACAGTGAATGGAAGTTCACGCATTGCAAGGTCTTTGGAGATAAGTCCTCCACCAAGAGCCTGAAGCATAAAGATTAGACCCTGTGCTGGGTTGAGACCAGCGAGCATTCCGTAACGGACATCAGCGCTGTAGTCGCCTTTGATATCTTTACGTGGGCTATATGTAATTTCGTAAGGTGAACCAGAGTCAACGCCACGAATTGTCTTGACTTCTGGGAAAATCTTCTCGTCTACCTCAAAGCAAATCTGAATGACGTCACGAAGTGCGCTAGCAAAGATTGCTTGAGCGGACTTAACCTGTGTATCAAATGCGCCCATAAGCGCCTGTACACCTTGTCCCGTGACGATTGATGCGTCAATGTTTCCTGTACGTCCCTCAGGATAACGTGCACCGACACGCATTTCTTGATTAAGCAGCGTTTGCTCTGTGAATGCGCCTTGTGGCAATGTAAGTTCAACACGACGAACGCCCGCTGGCTGGCTTGTGCGGATAATCGCATCGCCACCAAGCATAAGTTCTTGTACGTCGTTAGGAAGAACGATAGGAGCCTGAACAGATTTCTCTGCTGCTTCCATCGCAAGGAGAGCAAAACGGTTGCGAAGCAACTGAATACCAATGATGTCATCGAACTGACCGCGCATTTCGCCATCAACAGATGGCTTACGTGCACAAACAATCATCATCTTGCCCATAGGATTCTTAGCAGTTGAAAGAACTAAGTTGCTCTTTGTGGGTAGATATACAACTGATTGGTCTTTGTCGTAGTAGCGAATCATCTCAACCTGTTGAGTTAAATCTTGCTCATAGCGAAGTTTGCCAAGCAACTCATACTCGAATTCAGGAAATAGTGAGACAAGTTCACCGAGTGTCATTGTGTATCGTTTTGCAAAAGCAACGCAGCGTCCATAGCGGTCGAACTCAGGGTAAGCACCTATTGGGTTTTCTAGGCGGATGCGTGGCAGTTTTGCTTCCTCGTCCACTTCAATGATGAAGGGGAGGAATCCATATGTTAAGTACCAGTCTGCTCCTTGATACATTTGTACAGCCAAATCTGAATGAGCAAAATAGTTAGAGGCAATGCGAGTGCGAGTGTCAGCGAACTTGCGAGCACGGTCAGAAACCGAATTCGCCGCGTTGCAGTTGACCGCTGGTAGTGGTGCCATAACCTCTGAAAGGTCTCGCGCCACAATATCCACAAAATTTGCAACGACATTGGCATCTACTCCGTCTGGAAAGAAATCAGGATAGACGGTAGAAATCTGCCCTTTACGAACAGCAAGGACGTCGAGGTTGCGAGCATCCCTGTCTGCAGCGCGATAGCGTAGCGATTCAACGCGTGCGCTAATCTGTTCGATTGATAGTGCCATAGTTTCCTATCCGTATGTATCTTGCCATTGCTCTGCAAAGGCTTCATCTAAATTAATGCTTGTTCTGCGGTATGTCTGCGCTCTTGTTGCCCAACGGTTCTGCACCCAACGTTGCTGGGAGGTACCTTGTTGCATCATCTCGCGGATGCGGATGACGGCAAACCAAAGAGCCATCACGCAGTCGGTAGCGTTTCTGGTATCAGGCTTCCAGGTAATCAACTGCTGTACTAGCGCCTTAAGACCTTCGCTACCTTCATTGCTTGGTAGTTCTATTAAATTGTTATCCTGGAATCTTCCATCTCTGAGAGAGCCGAAAAGGCTTGCCATAGAAGCCACACCAAAGTTAGTGTCCCACTTATTCTTACCAGTAAAGTGAGAGTTGAGTTGGCAGCCGTACATTGACAACCAGTTGCGTAGGTCGTCGTCGAGCGCGTATGCTTTTTGGTGGGCATTGATTTCAATTCTAAGTTCTTGTGGTTTGTAGCGTTGTACCCAATCTTCAATCAGGTATCGAATCTTCATCGGCGTCGGGTCTGTCATATTGACGCAGTCAAGGATATAAATCATCCCGTCAGCCTTGTTGTATGTTGTGACCACTGCGGCGGTATTGCCCGTCATCGCAGGGTCAAGACCTATAACGGTATAGCCCTCGACGGATTGTGGATGACCTGCAGCACCTGGTTTAAGCGGTCCGCGCTTTCGCATACCGTTGACACATCCTGCAACTGCTGCTGGCGCAAAGATTGCGTCTTCGACGACATCTTCTTGCTGATAGACCATAGCCCATACAGAGGGAGCAACTTCGCTTCTTCTTGTAAAGAGAGCGCCTCCATCCCACTTGGGGTAAAGTCCTTGTTCATCAGGTTCATCATTCTCGCCCTCAGGGCGGTCTGTCTTTGCCCACAACGTTTTCCAGTTGTGAGGCTTCTCATCAAACTCGAGGACCGCTGGCATAGCCATATACGTGAATGGCGATTTTCCACCAGTCCAGTTAGAGCCGTCCCTTATTTGTTTGTATAGGTCAACGGGAGCAACACGGGTTCCTACAATCAGTAGTTTCCCGTGCCGTCCCAAACGCGTGATAACTTCTTTTTGAAGCCATTCAATTTGCTTCTCCCACTCGTGGGCATTGGAGTTCATCACGACATCGTCAAGGATAATCAGGTCGGCTCGAGCACCGTAAATCTGTGAACCAAAGCCTAGGGCTTGAACCGTAGGGTCTTTTTCTCCAGAGTCTCGACCTGTACCAAGATAAATCATATCGGCGGACCACGTAGGCGAGTCCGCTTTATATCCACCATTAGGACCGAAAGCGGTCTGGAGTTTAATCCAGGACGGATGGCTTAAGCGAGTCTTGATGGCTGAAAGGAATTTACGAGCCATACCCTGAGTCTTAGAGACTAGGATAATTCTGATGTTGGGGTTGGTGGCAATTCGGTAGGTGACGTAGTTGATGGTCAGTACCGTGCTCTTGGCGTGTTCAGGGGGAACGTTAATCAGGACTCGGTTATGCGCCCCTTGTTCAAAAGTCATACTTGGGTGAAGCCATCTAGGCTCACGACCTTCAATCAGGTCAATCCAGTCAAGTTGGTGGGGGAAGAGTTTGGTATCTAAGAACTCGGTTGAGAACTCCTCAAAGGAAATCTCCTTGAGGTTGGCTAGGTCAGCCTTGACCCCTTTGCCTGCCAGGCGAGCCTTGTCGGCTCTAGCCTTGAAGTCAGCATCGCCCATTGTCCATTGGCGGAAGGTCACCTCATTGCGGTTGACCGACTCCATAGCGGCTTTGATGGTGGAACCTTGGCTCAGTTGGTGGAGCACCCGCTCCATAGCCTCGCCCTTTGGGATGTCAACTTTCCCAGGTTTACGTCCCATTAAACCCTCCGTTAAAAACTACTATAAACGCCCACCTATAAACGGTCAGAATATGGGCACTTAAATCTTATATGCCCTATATATATTATATATATATTATATATAGAGCGGAGCGCAGCCCGCAAGAGGCGGAGCGACGCTCCGTATAGATATATAAATATCTATACATATAAGATAACCTGTTCAAATCGTAAAACCGAACAGATAGTTGAAGAATATTTTTATAAGTCGCCCTTTGGGCGATAAAAGTGCAGGTCAGAAGGATATAGGGGGGATATAACAGAAAAATTTAGGGTGAGTATATATACATACATACGACCGAGTTTAACGAGTGCGGGGTCAAACCTTCTTCTGCCTGACCCCTAGCAGGGCGGGCTAGTTCCCGCCGATAGGTCTTCTTATGTCTTAGGGCATATAGCAATTATCGACATATATATAAACCGACTTTCTAGACTAATAATAAGAATTCCTAGCAAGGAATGAGAGTTTATGGAGAAGAGGACTATCCCCCCCTCGGGGTAATCCTTAGCCCCCTCGGTTATAGATTGAATCCGATTTGATTGAACTTTCAACTACTTATCTATTGAGAGGGGGAAGAATAGGGGGAATCTATCGAACATCTGTACGGGTAAGAATGTGACCGACATCACTAAAAATACCCTTGACGCGTTAGGGCTTAAGGCGTAAAGTTCTGCCTATCGGGAAAAGTTCCCGAGACAGGAGAAGAAAAAATGCTAAGTTTTAATGAATATGTAGATAAGAGAGAGTTCTACCGCCTCAAGGCGGAGAATGAGTTCAAGAATGGCAACGAGATGGAGGGTGAATACGCAATCGGCGTCATTCGCGGTCTAGACCTAGCCTTCCAAGAAGGAACAGCCAAAAGTAAGTTCTAGTCGAAACCGCCCTCGGGCGGTCTAGGGCGGGTTAGCCTCCCCCTACTGATGAGACAGGCTAAAGAAGACAGGAGAAGGAAAGATGAAAACTAAAATCGAATCCAAAACCGAGAACTTATCGGGCATTGTTTCCGCCCTTGAACAGGCTCACGCCCTTATTCAAGAAAAGACAGGCGCCCCTCGGGCGACTATCCTCGTGACCCGCAAAACAGGGCGCACAATGGGACACTTTACGCACGCAAAACTATGGAAAGCAGGAGACGAGGCGTTTCACGAGATAATGATTTCCGCTAACTATTTTGAAAGAGGCGCCCGCGCCGTGCTTGGCACCTTGTTACACGAGACCGCACATTCCCTAGACTTACAGGCAGGAATTCAAGGCGTAACGGGCGACGGGTATCACAACAAGAAATTTAAGGAGACCGCCGAGGCGCTAGGTCTCACAATCACACAAGCCAAGGGCATCGGCTGGAGCGTAACCGAGGTCTCCGATGCGTGTGCGGAGCGATGGGCGGAGGCGTTAGCACTTATTGAAAACGCTCTCGCACTTATGGCAGATTCCGAGCAAGCCAAGAAAACGGGAGGGCGCAACAAAAACCTAAAGTCTGCCCGTTGCGGTTGCGGGGGCGTGATTCGCCTCTCGGCGACAGTGCTTGAAAAGTGCGCCCCTAAGTGCCAGAATTGCGGGGAGTATTTCAGAGCATAAGGGCGAAACCTAGCCCCGAGAAATCGGGGCGACGGTCTCGGGGTAAGTGCCCTGACTGACGAGCCCAAACTCTTCAGACTTAAGACAGGAGATAAAATGAAAAGCAACACAATACAAGATAAGATTCAACAAGAGCGCGAAAACGACAAGCAGCGCTTAGTTGAAAACTACCGCGAACTTTATGACCTGTTGGATTCTGTTCCAATCAGAAGAGACGACAAAGAAAAAATCGGCGAAATCGTGGAGAAGATAGCCTACTACTCAGAGAGACAAGGGTTACAGCGTGGAGTTAAAGAGGTAAACGAGGCTCTCGTGGGTCTTTATTGGAGCACACGCCCGACCTTTAGCGTGAACTATTGGCAACACGAACAAGTGAAAAAGTACGAACAGGCGAACGCCTAGCAGGATAGCCCCCGCACCCACAGAGGGCGCAGGTTCAAGACCTAGCGGGGGCACGATAGGGGAAAAGTTCCTCTATTACTTAAGACAGGAGAAAAAGAAAATGGATAGATACTTACTGATAGAACTAAACAGCGACGGGCTAGCATTCGAGACCGCTCAATTCGATTTCTACGCCTCGTGGTTAGGAATTGGTTTAGTAATTGCGGTAGTAATCGGACTTAAGACAGTAAAGAAATACAAGCGCAACAAGTGAGGAAACTCACAGCCCCGCACACTTTACAGGGTGCGAATGGTGCGAGACCATAGCGGGGCACGAGGCGGAAAGTATCCGCCCAAGTAAGACAGGAGAAAAGCAAGTGAGCACAATGGCACAAGTACAGGCAGACACACTAGACCAAGATACAAAACGCCTAGTGATTTCCGATTGGTTCGCTACTGAGTGGCTAATGGTGGCAGAAAATGACCGCGACAGTTACGAGCGCCTACAATTTGAGGCAGAGTATCACGACAGCATCGCCTCAATGGGCGACCAATTACGCAACGATTGGGAGCGACTAGCCGAGCAGGTTACAGAACTCACAGCCGAGCACATCAGCCCAAGCGCAGCCCTATTCATCTCTCAAATATTACAGGGCTGGGGCTCTCTTCCCTTCGATATCATCGCAAAGCAAGTTAAGGAGGGCAAGTAATGAGCAGAGAGTTAGAAATTTTACGGGAAGAATATAAGCGGGCGGTTGAAAACCCAATCTTCGACGACCCAAAAGATTACTGCGTATTACTAGACCTTATCCAAGACCGCATCAACGAGATAGAAGAACGCTACGCAAACTACTAAACAACGACTTAAGACAGGAGAAAAATAAATGAGTTACAAACACGGAGAGAATCACGAAAACTGTTGGCGCGATTGCGAAAGACACCCTAACGTTGAGTGCTTCGTATTTGATTGCCCCGATAAATCAGCACCCGAGCACGAATGCGAGGGAATAAATGCCTGAAATAACAAGGTGCGCCGAGTGTACAGATGAAATTATTTTACAAAATGGCTTAGCCTGTAATAAATGTGAAAATGTTTTATGCGGGTATTGTTGCGAATTCGAGGTGACAAATGCCTAGGTGTGGAGTGTGCGGGGGTTCAATCTCAAACACAATCGTTCCTCACGGAGCAATCTGCGAGGACAATCGCAAGGCGCCAAGTTCGCCCATATGTGGCGACTGCCTAGCACCTTTATCAGAGTGTATTCATAGTTACTACTTAAGACAGGAGAAATAAAATGGCACGCAAGTATTACTTTTCAGTTGTATTCGATGAAGCCACTAACGAGTGGGACATTGACACAGAGGGCGAGGAAAGCGACTTCCCTAACGGCACAATTTACAACACCGAAACCCAAGAGTGGGAGTATGGCTACGCGGGAGACGGTGTCTACACTGGACGGGAAGAAGAAATAGCAGGGGCTTTAAGCAACTTCTTTAAGACTCAAAATGAAAATCTACTTAAGACAGGAAATAAATAAATGGAAACTTTACTAGACATCTTGACAGGCGTACACCTTGGCGGTATCTTCGCACTACTTCAGACGATTCTCTTCGTGTTGATTCTCTTCACGGTGGCGGTCCTCTCGTGGTGGTTGGCGATAGTTATCACCGACCTAAAGAAGAAACTACAACAAAAGACAGGAGCAAGAAAGTGAAAGTATCAAGTCTAATCTCATACCTACAACGCAACTATTCACCCGAGCAAGAGGTGATGAGTTTCGTGGTTGGTTCAGAGTATAAAGAAATGAGCGCAGACCTATGGGAAATTGCCGTAGAAATATGGGACAACGAAGATGTCCGAGCAACTTTCCAAGATTACATTAACGACATCATCATAGACGCAGAGATAAATTTACACGACCGCAATAGGGCAGAGGAAGCGGTTGATTCTTATCTCAATGACCTAGCAGAGGCGGAGTTAAGTGAAGCGAACTTATAGGGTTTCCTACGAACTAAAGGGCACTCGCATAGTTGATGTCACAGTCGATACAAACAAACTTCCCCAAGACTTTAATGTCTTAAGTCCTGAAAGACAAGACGAGGTACTCTATGAACGCCAAGAGTATTCAGTCCTTCATCTTGAGGACATCGACTACGGCAAAGCCGTATCTATTCTGCCACTTCGGGACAACTTAAGGGTGGTTCAATAATGATACAAGATACCTACGCCCTGCCTCCTGAGTGGCATAAAGAAGCAGGGTGCGCTAATCACCCTGACCCTGAACTGTGGTGGTACAAGTCTTACAAGACACAAGACGAGCGCAAACTTCAAGTATTAAGAATGATTGAGGCTGTCTCAATATGTAACGATTGCCCTGTGCGTACATTGTGCTTACAGCAGGGATTAGAAGACGAGAACCTACACGCTGGCTCTATATGGGGCGGGCTTATGAACTACGAAAGGCGCACAATGTTAGGCAAGTCAAGCGCAAATGCCTTCAGAGATGAGTGGCAGATGGTTAGGCAAGTGAGGGCTGTCGTTGGTAGGCTATCCTAATGAAGAAACGAACAGTAGTTGTGAGTGCGGTGGCTGGTGCTCTTCTTGTAGTCTCAGCCCCGCCCCTGATTCCCCCATTACTCAAAGGCAAGCCCGCGATAGAAGAAAGAACGCAGGCAACAATGGCAGAGAAGCGAGCCAATAAAGCCCTAGCAAAACGCTATGCGTGGGTAGGATATGGCTGGAAAGATATGGAATGGAGATGCCTTGATTATATCTTTACTAAAGAGAGTCGCTATGACCATCTCGCCAAGAACAGGCAGGGTTCATCGGCATATGGTATTGGGCAAGTCCTTAAGGAGACTAGCAAAGACCCCGCAATACAAATCCTCCACACATACAAGTACATCACCAAGCGATACAAAACCCCCTGCCGTGCTATGAAATATCACTTAAGACATAATCATTACTGATGCTAGACTTAACAGGAGAACCGATAACCGTCTGCCTATGTGGCAGTAAGATGTGGATTATTACAGTTGTATGGGACGAGGAGACTCGAACTGTGGGCTGGTATGACTTAAGACAAGAATGTAAATTGTGCGGTGCTATTGCCACCGCCCCGACCGAGATAGATTAACTATGCCTACATACGAATACAGATGCGAGGAATGCCTAGCATTTCAAGAGACGCAGATTCATTTTGAAGTTGGACCTGACTGCCCTGTCTGCTTTAGAACTATGAAGAGAGTATGGTCTGCCCCTGGAATTCAGTTTAAGGGTAGTGGATTTTATAAGACAGACAACCGCTAGTCTTCGGTCTCTTCTTCTTTATCCTCAGTATCATAATCGGGGAATGGCTTGAAGCCACCAAGTTTGCGAATCATTCTATTGACTGCTCTCTTGTGACGCATACGAGCAGCGTCCTCAGAACCAAGACTTAAGAAGTTAGCAATCTCTTTGAAGTCTAACGACTCAGCGTGACGCATAAAGAGAATCCTTCTATCTTCCTTACCTAGTTTCCAATAAACATAATCAATCTCAATCATCATAGCAACAAGGTTACCGCCCTCTGCTGGAGCCGACGGGCGACCGACTCTACCGATGTTCAACTTATGTGCTGTGTTGTATTCACTTCTTAAGACAGCAGGAAGCAACGCTTCGATAACTTCTGATGTGTAGTAATACAGGTCAGCGGTGTCATAGCCAACGGACTTCGCCTTCCACTTCTGACAGTAATCCAAAGCCTGATTGCGTAGGCTACGATAGATTAAATTCTTAGCGTCCTTCTCACCCTTTGCTTCCCACTCATCTAACTTATTCGGGTGTTCCATAAACCATTGGTACAGTGACTGTCTTAAGTCTTCAATCTCAACCATATCAAACTTGCGTGAGTACTCAACAGCGACAGCATCTACAACATACTGCCAAGGTTCAATGCGTTCCCAATTCATAGTAGTTTAGTTCCCCATTTTATATCTAGCAACCCAATCTTCTTGACTCGGTTGTTGGTGTTGGCAAACTCAGTAGTGGTGGGAAGCCACTTGTCGTGCCACTTCATATCTAATTCATTCTTAAGTATGGAATCAAGGTCAAAAAAATATACCCCTTGCGGGGTGTAATTTACATAGCAAGGTGTATAAGATAACTTCCCTGCTTCGGTTACCAAGAAATCAAACTTATACTTCTCGATAAGTAACTCATCGTAATGAGTCTTTCGTGACTTAAGTTCTATAAACAATTTGTACTCATCTGACTGACAATCAAAACCGTCGAACTCAGACTCTGACTTGAGTAGGTCAGGATAAAAGTTGTCCCTCAACCACTCAAAGAGTTCGGGCTCTCTCATTTGTCCCACTTATCTCTTAAGACAAGAAGACCTATGATTGCGTAGTTCGCCATATCCTTAAAGGAATCTTCGAGCGATTCGTATTGTGGATTGGACACACTTCTGTCGACGAGGTTATTAATCCTTGCCAACTTATCGTGCATACGAACTCGCAGTCCATTGACAGGACCACCTGGTGATTCAGATATATTCTTGGGACCGTAATCAAGGTGTTTCTTAATAAGTAATTCTTGGAGTTCATTGAAGGTATCTTCTACGTTCTTGATGAAAGCAGAGGGATTGTGAGGGTTACCGTAAGCGTCCCGCTTTGGGAGGTTATCGACGTAATGTTGTAACCCATCCCAGCCAGATGTTCTGTAATCTGCCATACTTCCTCACGCTCCGCCTTCGTCAGTTTCATTTGGTTTGTTTTCCTCCAATAGTTTCTTAAGACTTGAATCAAACTTCAACATCTCGGAACCTACCACAACTTCCTCGATTAGTTCGTCAAGCATCTCACTATCAGATTCAGCAGCATAAAGTGTAACATATGTAGATTGTGTTATTTGTCTGATTTGTTCTGGATACTCGGCGTGTTCAAAAAGGAATCTTAGTAGGCTACCCACCATTAACTTTATCCCATTAGGCAAGACGATGCAGGGGTCGAACTCGTCGTCGTCTTCTAGGTGATGGTCCACCATCTCAAAGGCATTATCAAAGTGAATGCCACACCCGTCGCAGTAGAGTTCTTCGTCATCCATTATTCAATCTTTGCCCTGATTGCTTCCGCCCCATTGCTAATATAGAATGAGTTAACATCTTCTCCGTCGGGGAATTGGACGACAGTAACAGGGAGTTCTCTTGCAAGTGAGGAGGCAAACTCCTTACCTGGTTGGTCCCCATCTGCAAAGACAAAGACTCTCTCGAAATCGGCGAGGAGTCTCGTGTAATGTTTCTTCCAACTGTTCGCGCCTGGTACGCCAACACAAGGAATACCAACGCAGGCGGACATAGTAAGAGTATCCAATTCACCTTCACAAACACCAATGAAATCGCCAGCCCGCTCCACGTCAGTAACATTATACATTTTAGTTTCCGCCCCAGTAAGCCCCATATATTTAGGCTCAACAGCAGGATTGAGAGACCTAAATCGTATGTCCACCACACCAGTCTTCGTAACATAAGGGATAGCCAACCTTCCTTGATACTGCTCGTGTCCTACCTCAGGCTCTGCGACTACGCCTAATCGCGCCAGCCGTGCTATCTCCATTGGAATACCTCTGCTTCTTAGGTAATCCTCTGCCAGAGAGATGCTTGCCGCGTACTTCTCCGACGCTCTGCCCAACAATTCTTTCTGCGATGCGCTTTGCTTCATTGATATTCACTCTCTCCTGTCGTGCGATGATTTGTAAACTATTGCCTTGGATGCCACAAGCGAAGCATATAAAGATATTAAGGTCGAGGTTGGCACTACCACTTTGGTGCGTGTCGTCGTGGAATGGACACTTGATATTAGTCTGCCCGTGATTGCGTCGAACGTCTGCTCCGTAGTGGATGAGGACGTCTCTGATACTTGGTAAGTCACTCACTATCCCTCACTCTCTCCTGTAACCATTGGTCTAAATCTTGTACAACCCAAGCCTTCTCGACGCCGTGATTGCGTCGCTTTACTATAACGAAGGCTGGAGGTGAAAAGGTAAGACCCCTAGCCTTCGCATAGTTCTTTGCCTCGACCTGCGCTTCGTCCCAAAAGGCAGGCAAGTCAATCTTCTTTCTATTCTTAAGTTCTAAAATGTATGTCTTGCCAGCAATGATAGTGACGAGGTCACCTTCATCTTTAGCACCAGCCTTGGTGAGTCGCTCAGCCACAGCACCCATAGACCGAAGCCATTTCATTACATCAGTCTCAAACTGTGCGCCCTTGCGTCCGTTAGGATTAGCCACTATACCAATGCCTTTCCCATATGTTCTGCGTCGCAAACAAAGCGTACCCCATAGCCGTAGTCTTTCTCGTAGCATACTTTCATAAAGTCTTCACGAGAGATTGCTCCCCATATCTTGAATCGGGAATCGATATGAGGTTGAGTCCTGTCACCAATTAAGGTAACTAATACAGCATAGTCAGCAGTGAATAGGTCCAATGAATTGAAGATAAGTTTATCCAAGGTTGATGTCTTAACCTGAACTGTCTTACCGCCAATGACTAAGTCGTAGCCTTCGTCTCCGCCTGTGAGAACTCTATCGTCAACAGGTACGGAATAGAACTTAGCCACAGCCTTCTCACCTAAGTGACCCATAAAGTTCACAGCCCAGGAGGTATTCTTCGCGTCGAACTTCCTGTCAGTTACCTTGTGGTCAACCTTATCTTCACGCATACGATTGACAAAGTTAAGTGCGTCAGTGATTTCTTCAGGACTTAAGACAACTTCCATTAGTACGCACTCTTATCCTTCTCTATGATTCTTACTGCCCAATCTAGACCAGTATTGAATCCCTCTGACCACTCATCTTTAATAGGTGGTTTGGCATCTTCAATCTTCTTAATGACTTTAGATATATGTCTTAAGTATTCAGAGTGCGCCATCTCTTTGGCGTGTATCTCTAGGTAATCGTCATCCATTGCTGGCTCCTATGCGTTCTCGGGGATGTCTTCGATGTACATATACTCAGGATTGAATGCTAGCCACGCGTTGAGATTCGCGTTCGCATCCGCTCGACCATACCTGTTTTTGACTGGCGCAACTGCCATAGCAGTTCCGACGACTCCGAGAGTACAGATAAGCGCAGGGAGTTGAGCCACCTTTCCTTGGAGTGCCGACCTTGGTTGGCAAGGTTTGCCTTCCACAGCCTCCGATGTATGGTGTAGTACAACAATCGCAGCATTAGTCGCTCTAGCAAGATACTTCAACTCCTTCATAATTGCTCGCATTGAAGCGAACTCTTCGCCACCATCTGTGGCTACATCCATTAGGTTATCTACGAAGATAGCAACAGGCGGGCATCCCCATAGTTCTTCAAAGGCTTGCACTTCTTCATCAATGTCAACAAGACTTGGGCTTGACTCGAACGACCATACAATGTGATTGCCCTTTGCAAGGGTAGCCTTTGTCCAACCTAAATCATTCTGTAATAGATACTCAACATCAGTCTGATTCTTACCGCTAATCATTGACGCAAGGCGCATAGCCATTGTATGTGCGTTGGTATCTGCTGAGATATACAGCGTAGGAACTTTCATCTTAAGTGCTAATGCCAAGGCTAGTGTTGACTTACCTACACCTGGAGTTCCTGCCATCATAGAGACTTCTGCTCTACGAAAGATAATCTTATTTGATTCAAATGCTTTGAACACAGCGGGCAATGGTTCACCGCCGATGTCAGTTCTACCGACTGACCTTACTAAAGTTTTCATTCTGCTCCTGTCTTAAGGTGAAACCACCCACTACCTTCCCCGAATAGTGAGTGGTTCCATTGTCCCCGATAAGTAGATTAGTTAACGGGTTTGCACTGGTCTGCACCCTGTGGTTGAGGGCAAGACCAGAACGCGTATGGTTGTCCAGTTTTCTTACTTACGCCACTTCGGAATACTCGCGGTCCGTGAATACAGGTAGGGGACTGAGCCTTTGCCTGGTCTGGAACGGAGAAGACTTTGGGCGTTGTGGCGGGAGTTGAAGAAGGTGTCTCCAAAGGGGCTGTGTTATACGCAGCACCTAGCATCCTTCCTGTTGCAGCAATCTGCGTTGAGTAATCAGAGATTCCCTCAAGCAAGACGCTTAATTCGTCAGCAGTATTGGCACGGATATTAATCATATCTCCTGCGCCAGTCTTGTAGGAAACTTGTAGTTTCCAATCGTCGTTAGTCATTGTTTCTCTTTCGTAAATTGGCAGTGTTCTGTGAGTCCACAGTAACTGCAACTGGATAGGTTGGGGAGAAATATACCAGCCTTGCGAGCCTTATCGAAGCCCGACACAAGATACTCGAGCATATCGAGGGTATATCTACTCAGGTCAATCATCTCTCCTGTCCCAGAATCTCTGGACATCCAGTAGTTTCCTTGATTGACGGTAACGCCAAGCATCATCTCTAACCCGACTTTGTAGAAGCCGAGTTGTAGGTCAGATGTTGGTCGTCTTGCTGATGTCTTAAGGTCAACGATAACCAACTCGCCATTAACCTCAAAGACACGGTCAATCACCATCTTCACGGGCACGTCCGCAATGATGGGATTGAGTTCTAGTTCGATGGCTTTAGCACCTTGAGGTGTGCGCCATAGTTTCCAATCGGTGTTGGCTTTGCGCCAAGCGATGTAGTTGTTGACCCACTGTGGACCCATCTCGTTCCACCAAGCAGCATCTTCCTTATTAGGATTTAACTTGGTTGCTCTGCCCGCAACGCGGGCTTTAGTCAGGTCTAAGTCTCTTGTCTCTTTAGCCCAAGCAGTTGTCCAAAAATCATTAGTCATTGGCTAAGTCCCACTCTTCAGTTGCTGCGTGGAATGCTCGTCCACCTGCAGACCAAATGCTTGGCTCTTCAGGTACTTGGAGTAATCGACCTAGGTAATACTGATAGCCACAGGTCAGGTAAGTTGTGAATGCTGAGTAAGATATATGGGCTGGTAATTCGTAGCCCTGCAGTTGAATCATATGTTGCTCCTGTCGATTAGATGCACAGCCCCTTTATGGAGGACAGGAGAGTACTCGACATATCGGGGCTATGCAATATTCAGTTGTAACTTACTAGAGATATAATATATATTATATTATATATATAAGGGGCTTCGCCCCTATATATTATATATGATATATTATATATCAATTATAGTCAAGGTTTTTGAAAGGTGTCAAATTGACAGAGACTCGGCGTGTCGAGTTCCCTAACTGGTTCGAATCCACTCCAGCCCAAGAGAACTTTGAGAAACTTCTTCAACCATTCAAGGGTCATACTGACCTACAGTTCCTGCAACTTGGAGCCTTCACTGGCGATGCTAGCGTATGGTTACTAGATAACATCCTTACTGACTCATCCAATCACCTGACCGATGTTGATACCTGGCAGGGTTCAGACGAAGAAGAACACCACAAGATGAACTTCTCTGACGTTGAGTCAGCCTACGATTACAAGATTCGCGGATATAAGAACCTGACCAAGTTCAAGGGCAGTAGCATTGAATGGCTTAAGGCAGCACCACTTGACTACTATGATTTTATTTATATTGATGCAGACCATACAGCCGTAGGCGTACTGCTTGATGCTGAGTTATCTTGGTTATGTCTTAAGCCAGGAGGAGTAATTGCTTTTGATGATTACGAGTGGAGTGATGGCAAGGGTGATGCCTACCGTCCTATGCCAGGAATCAACACATTCGTAGACAGACACAAGAACGAACTGACTATTATCCATAAAGACTGGCAACTCTGGGTTGTGAAGGCATAAAAAAAGAACCCCCTATCCCAAGGGATTACCTTAGGTAGGGGGTCTTATGGTCTTAAATCGCCTTATACGGCGTTTAACGGGCTACTCTGCGCCTTTGCCAAACTCTTTAGCAGATGGGTCGAGCCACTTAAGTACTGGTCCGAGGAACCCTGCGAGGGCTGCTGCTCCGAGAGTCTTAACGTCGGTCTCGCCTGCGAGGTAGAGTGCGATTGCAGCAGAGGCTGCAGCACGGAACCAGGTCAGCGATACTTGCTTTAGTGTTTCCATTTAGATTGCCTTTCGTTTCGTATTGTGAACCTTGCAGCAGGTACAAATTGGTGTCAAATTTGATACCAAATTAGTACCTTTTGCTACCTTCTTCTTTGGCTGTGGCTGTAGGGCAGCCTTCACCTGATTCACAATCTTAGGTTGATTCATCCACCAGAACCAAGGGCTAGTGTCATTAGCCATATCAGGGTCGATAGAAATATGAAGATGCTTAGTGTGAGGGTTGCTACCACTGTAAGGACGATTGCCACGCTTAGCATACTGGCGCGACCAAATTTTCTTATTGAAGATAAGGTAGGAAACCCGCTTATCCTCTTTAAGTTTCTCGAATATCTGGGCACAGTCAACCCCATTCTCGGGGTCGTGTGTCAAGTCAACAGCAAGACCCGTGTTGTGGTCCGAATTCGGACTCTGTTTTTGATGAGCCACAGAGGGCAATAATCCGTCGGACAGTTTCTTTCGCTTCGGAAACAATGCTGTCGCCTGGCGTAGAACAGCAATAGCAGCAGGCGTGGCTTTCTTGACTACAGGTTTCATTCATTTCCTCAAGGCTTCCTTGACTAGTTCAGTAAGTAGTTCTACTTTTTGTTCAAGTGAATTAACTTTATCCTTAAGACTGGACCCGCCATTGGGTTTAAGTTCATAAAGGTAATGCTTGACAAGCCAACGCACTAAGGATGCGAAGCCAGTGATTAATGTAAGGATTGCTACGGCAAGGGCTGCCCAGTCTGCAGGAGTCATCTATACGGTCCTTATGGTAATTTCTACTACACCGCCATAACCTGAGAAGCCTCGGTCTGGTGGTGTAAGACGAGTGAAGTTGATTTGCTCGATAACTGCCTGACGTGATTCGCCAGTAGTTAGGTCTTGCCAGGTGACAACGTCACCATTCTCTTCGATTGTTTCGAGCGCAGACAATCGGTCGAATGCCCTACCTTCATACCCGACGAGGACGTTGTATCTATCAGTCTCTACGTCGAAGCAGTAGACAGGGAATCTTATGACTCGCTGACGAGGTGTAGCGATTGTGGCTTTGATTTGGTAGCCCTGGAATGTTGGACCCTTGGTTACATCAGTTGCATCACGATACATAATGAACTTGTATGCCAAATATTCTTGGGCATTAAATGGCTGGGTAGTAGTTACCTCGACAGGAGAAACAGTTCTGTCGTAAGAAATAATATCGTACTCAGTGCCATCGGCATCAACGGTTTCAAGAGTCATTGACCCGTAATAGAAATCACCGCGCCCTATCAGACGCTTGAAGTTCTTAGGTTCTAATGTGTTGTAGCGGATATAGCCTGTGGTCAGGTATCCACTTGCCGCTTTCTCTGTTGCACTCTCTAGGTAGGTTGCACCAGGCACGTTAGCCAAAGCGGTAGAAGATGTAACTGCTGTAGATGCTACGTTAGTAGCAGCCTTGGTGTAAGAGAACGTTGTGGTTGTAGCAGCGGTAATTGTGTAAGCAGATGTGGTTGAGTTGAAAGTTGTGTCAACTCCCTGAACCCATACCTCATCACCAATCTCAAGACCGTGAGCAGATGCTGTAGTTAAGGTTGCAACGTTGCTAGTTAGTTGCTTATTAGTAATTGTTCCGCCAACGCTGTTGGCAGTTGATGAGAAAAATAGTTGGTCGGTTCCATTACCAAAAGCACAAGCGGTTGTCAGGTGTCCTAGTAAGTCGCCATAATAAATATCACTTGCGTAAGCAAACACTAGTGGTTCAAGTTGCTGACTTAAGTCAATACGAGTTAGACCTGGGTATCCATCTACTCCAGTTGTTGCCCAGATGTAGTGGTCACGAGAACAGAAGTCATAGACTGGCTGGTCGGTTTCTACAATCAATGGACCGTAGTTAATAGAGCCGTCAACGTCTGAGACTGTTGCCACACGGATACCTTTGTTGGTTCCGATAATCATATAGCCTAGGTAGTAATGAATCTTATGGACAATCTCGCCCGTTGGAAACTCTGCTGAAACTACAGCCTGAGTTAAGGTAGGCATTAGACCTGCTGTTGACAGCGTAAATTTAATAATTGTAGATTGAATACCGTTGTAACCAGCCACATAGATAGCAGCACCTGAGGCTGCGATAGAGGTGTAGATATGAGATGTAGATGGATGGGTATAGAGGGCAGTTGGGAATGAACTTGCATTGGACGCAAATTCATAGACCGCATTGTTGACGCACATAACGATACGTTCTTTAACAAAATCCATTACTGCATTAGATACAACTATGCTTGGTGATGAGAAGAGAGAGACTGCTGCTGTAGATGAGTTGCCTGTTAAAGGCTTCTTGTAGACGGTAGCCTTGCCGCCTCCGCTAGCATCGTTAGTAACCCAATAGGAAGTAGTACCATCGTCACATATATCATAAACAGGAAAGTCAGTAGTAGCATTGTAGTCAATAAAGTCCGTAACATTGCCCGCAACATCGATTTTATCAACATCGTACTCATCCTTCAATAGTACACCCTCAGTGTTATTCCACTTGATAGAGCGTAGTCTTTGGTTTGCACGTCCACTGCTAGTCAATGCACCAGTAGTGAGGTGCTCTGAACTTACTGAGTTAAGTAGAGTTACCTGTCCTTGAGTCCAGACATCTACGTTGCGGCTCTCGGCAAAGCGATAAGCACCCTCATTAGATACTAAAGCAGGGTCAAAAAAAGTAATCCCCGCTCCGTTATGGAACGAGGATTGGCTTCTAATCCACCAGCCTGTGAGGCTCTGCTCGCCAGGCTCGGTCTGATTATCGAATTGTTCTTTACGGAAAGGAGCAGTCTGTCTTATGTAGGGACGGCTATCGCTGATTGCATAGATAAATGGTTGTCCACCAATGGCAACGTCATAGGCAATATCAGTATTGACCCAGACGGAGGTATCAGTTAGTACACCAACATCGACAGCAATCGCACGAGAGGCACGACCTTCGGTAATATCACGACCAGCCACTTATTCTCCTAGCCTTCTTGTTGTTCCTTAAGTTTGTCTTTCAAATGTTGATGCGCCCAATAGAGTGCGTAGTAGTCATAGTCAAGCGAGAATCTCTTGATGTGTTTGACTATTGCCCCAGTATGAGCGTGAAGCGGGACACCCGCAGTCTTCATACGTCGGAAGAAGATAATGTCTTCTCCAATAAAGTGTTCGTCGTCCCCGTCACCTGTCTCCATAAACATACCCTTACCAGGGTTAGCCTCACGGAGTTTAGGAATGATTGACTTGTGCATTAAGACAAAACCAAATCCTGCATTATCAATCTTGATAACTTCGTTGTCAGGTAGCGGATGGATGTACTG
>Ga0209990_10000451_pt1 | contig 39814 bp, 66 predicted proteins | sample NOAtaG_6_FD_187304 | JGI IMG/M metagenome (GOLD analysis project Ga0209990, IMG submission 187304) | Freshwater lake microbial communities from Lake Erie, under a cyanobacterial bloom - NOAA_Erie_Diel5S_2200h metaG (SPAdes) (version 2) | ecosystem: Environmental > Aquatic > Freshwater > Lake ...
TTTTGACGGGGTTTTGTTATTAAACTGTATTTTCTGCAATATATTGACTTGTATCACTAATCAATTGATTTTCGTCAATATTGTCTAGTTGATCGCCATATCGTTTCAACCAATACAACTGAATTTTACCAATGATTGGTCCCGGTTTGATTGCCGGAAACTTTTGCATCAGCCAATTACCATTGTATTTGCTCTTGGGAGGAATATAATCTTCAATAGCTTTGCATTTTGCCAAATACTCAGCGTACTTGTCAGGAAACAACAATTTGAAATAATAGTCATCGTCCATCTGACTGCGCTTCTTATTTAGGTCAACCAATTTACCTTTAAGATCACGGGCACTTGGGCGACCTGCTCGCATACGTTTACGATCACCACGATTCAAATCGCTTCCAATCAAATAGCTGCTATCAAACAAATCACTGTATCCAATAAACTTGGAAATATCTTCATTGTTTTGAATATGATAATAGGTGTGAATAATGTTTCCATACCCCATCATCTTCAATCCATCAACCAAGTTGTGAGTCAATAGAATATAATGATATTGCCCCTTTTTGTCCACATAGATTTTAAACATTCCTTTGTTGCCGTAGTTAAACTTTAGCTTTCGAGTAACTACACCCAAAATACCACTAAAGTCGTTGTAGGCCAAATACATCAGAGTAGAATCATATTCTGCTGGACTTGCAAAAATGAAATCCACATGAACTTGTTTATTTATAGCCGAGCTATGAAACAAACAATGCATAATAGGGCCGTTATTAACCGTTTCAACTAGGTAATTTTTAAAGTGATCTGAATATACAAGATATGATCGAATATACTCTTTCAAGTCCGTGCCCGGTGAAGTTTCCACCACAATGTCAATATCACCATGATCTTCTTTACTAGGCAATGGTTTGCTCAAATCCATGCGACTAATGTATGTGCTACCAGCAAAAATGCCGCGAATTTCGTTAAACACAGCATTCATTTCTGCCGTGGTTACACGGGCGGCACGTTCACCAAATAGTTTCGTTTTTGGCTTTGGCACATCAAATACATCTTCGTTGTTCATATGGCAACAATACCTAGAAAAATGAAAAAGTCAAGGTTTTTATAATAGTTGCTTCATATATATGTATATATGAGTAACAATAATTATGCATTGAGTGTTTTTGAGAAGAATCCTGATTTTGCTTTTAGATTAAAAGAGCAAGTAGCTGAGATCAAAAAATCACACAAAAATTTAAGTGAAGCTGCTACCAATTATACTGTTAAGTACAACGAGGAAGTAAAAGAGGGTACAAAAAAAATGCAATTATTGATTGCCGAGGGTAAAAAACAGGGTTTTACAGAACAAGAAATTCTTGAAACACAAACCAATTTTTGTCCAACAGTACGAACTCCAATATTAAATATGCTTTATTTTCTATTGCGTGAACATCCAGATGCCAACAACATTAATTTCAACAGATTGGTTGAAGACTTGGATAAGAATCCAGAATTGTTGTTAAATGAACAAAATACCAAATTTGGTAGCTGGCAACATGATGAGGCAACTGAAAAAACTGCTGAACATGCACCCGCAATGGATGAATTTATTTATGGTGAAATGACACACTCAACTTATCAAACAATCAAGAAGTTGAAACGTCTTTCACAAAGTCCAAATAAAGCAGAAGCATTTGCGGCGTATAGCAAATGTCTTGAGATGTGCAAGAAGTATAACCTTGAATTCGATAAAGTAAAAGTTTAATTTATCTTACTTTGGTGTCTTAAAGAAAAACTTAGCTACAACCTCAGTAAATCCTTTGATATTCAAGTGTGGCACTGTTGTACCATGAATAACTTGTTTGAATGCACCGGATGTATATAAATACTCAACTACATAATAAAAATATTCTGGCAATAATATATTTTTATCTGTAATTACAGCATAATAATTGCCCTTTTCTGGTTTTACTTTAAACGGTTTGCCAGCATTGTTACCATCCATTTGAATATAAAAATCACCAACACCACTGCTTCTAACATCAAAAGGCAATATAATCATTGCTTCTTTTAAGATTGATTTTAACGATATTTTATTTTTCATACAGGTACTAATTTTTTATTTGTAGGAATTGGCGCTACCGGTTCAGGTTCATCAGGAGCATTATCATCTCCGCCCAATTTATCTATCAATTGTTTTGCTTTGATCATTAAATTTCTTATATTATTTGAATTAACGATTCCGATATGAATGTCTTTAACATCTTCCATGTCATCTATACCGATAATGTCTTTGGTGTATGTAACTGGTTTATACGTTAAAACAGCACTTAACATAACTTGAATATTTGGAGAACGCAATATATCTTCCGGCGTTTCAATTTTGGGTATAGATTCAGAAGATTGAACCATATCCATAAATTGATTGGTTGTTAAATGTTTCAATTCGCTTTTCGAAAATTTCAAGTGATAAAAATGAACTGTCATTTCTAAAGGAATATTACGATACTTAAAAATTAAAACAGCACTAAAATGCGAATTTGCAAATTTTGGACCTTTTGAAAAATTTGTTTTTTGTATGTTTACATCGTCAACATCAAAAATAGTCTCAATTGCCGCTTTGATTTTACGACCAAACGAATCGTGGGTTAAGTTACTTTCAACCAATAATTTTGCGTATCTAGATAAATGCATATTTTATATATATTATTATCTATACCAATTGTTTCCTAATTCTTTACTAAAGAATTCATCTGGCTGTAATTGTTTAATAATTTTAATTTTGTTAACATCCAACATAGGTTCTCCGTCACTACCCAAATCATTCAATTCTTGACCTTGAATCAAATAAACAGGTCGTCCTTCTCCTATAGTTATATCATATATCAAACTATGAAGTGCTGAAAATTCTTCCAATTGATCTTCAATTATTTCCCATTTATTTTTTTCTATATTCCATTTAACAGGATAAGAACTAATTCCTATTTCCATTTCGTTGGTGGCATAGTTTTTCGATTTGCCGCCTTTTGGCAAATCACCAAAACGAATATAATACTTATCTGCTGTAAATTTTGATTTATAAGAATCTGGATGTTCATCACCAATCCGACCAAAAATGGATGGTTTACTCAAAGCGCGTGATCCTGCTATGAGTTTTTCCATTGTTGATTTGTGATGATTCCAGACATAAGTTAATTTTTCTTCACGATTTTTGCCGGGAGCTTTTTCAATTAAAGACTCAATATATTTTTGAATGAATTCATATCTACGTTCGTATTCTTTTTTATTAACTTTTTGTTCAAAAAATGGAAAATCATCGCCATATGATGCCTTATAGTCTGGTTCTTTTGGTTTGTAATTAATTTTACGAACCTGCTTTCTCTTTGGTAATTCTCCACCTTTTAACATAGGAGAAGCAATATATTCGTCATATGGATAATCTGTTTCTGCATCAAATGCTCGTTTTTGAATTTGATGAATTGATTCTCCTTGCCAAAATGGATCAATTAAAACAAATTCTCCATTTGATCTACGCATTATATTATGCACATGCATATCAAGTTGACCGAAATTAGCATTGGTTAGTAAAAAATTATAATCTTCTTTAAATTGTGGTAATGAAGGATATTTGGATTCTAATGTTTCCAACTTGTGCTTCATTTCAATCCACATGTTGTCTTTTTCATTATCACGACTATATTTTGCAATCATATCATCAACAAATTCATAGTTGTAATACAAATAATATTCAATTTCTCCAAATATGTCTCTATTAATTGGATATAGTTTTTCTGTTTTAACTACATACAAATAAGGATGTGATTCGGATCTTTTGAAATGAGGTACAATTTTACGAGGCTTGTCATAAAATACAGGAAATGAAGAACGTGGATTCTTCAAAGCAAATCTTACAAATTTAATATACGGCGCATCGTCATTAAATACTTTCAATACGTATTTCCAAGAAGGATGCTCCATTACAGTTGCATATTTTCCTTGTCCAAGAACTTTGCCACCATGTGATTCAAATTTACGAATCAAATCATACCATTCAGTATCATCATGTTCTGGATTCAATAAAAAAGAATAAACACTATCAAACGCTTCGTTTATCAAATAATTGTAGAAATCGCTATATTGCATAGTTATAAATATAAAAAAAGACCCCGTAACTCATAAAAGTTACGGGGTTTGGTTAATTTATTGCAGTTTGGTAATCAGGTTCCAAACATTGTCTTCATCTTCTGGACACAAATCAATACCATAAGTATCCAAATGATACGGTTTATCGGGCACCCAACGCCATTTAGTTTGCTTTGTTCGTCCCGGCCAAATTTGATTATGGCTATCAACAGTATCACTAATTTTTACCGCTTTATAATGAATCGCCCCATAACTATCAATATACCCAATAATCCATTTGATTTTCATAAATTTACAATTTTTCGAGCAATTTCAAGTGCCTGTTGACGATTTATATTTGGGTTTTCATACCAAGCATCAGTCACTGCACTCATAATCTTCGCAAATTGTGGACCCGGTTTCAAGCCCAAAGCAATCAAATCGTTGCCATTGATAGGTAAATTTGGTTTTTCAGTCGGCATTTGCAATGCTGCCAAACGCTTTCTAACATTTTCAATTTGATTTGGCATGCTGCTTGCTTCGCTATGTGCAATATTATCTGCATGCATTACATCAAGCAAATTTTCCAATTGATCGCCAAGAGTAACTTTAAATTTACGCAACGCTTTATCGCTCAGTTTAACTGCATCATCGCCGCCGCTCTTTAAGCGCATGTGATTTTGAACACCCAAAGCAACGGCGTCAGCCAATTCATTTGGATATTTCAGTCGCTTCATAATGTCTTTTGCCATATCAGCACCACTGTCTTCGTGTCCATAAAAATGAACACCTGTAGGAGTTACACTACGAGTAACAGTTTTGCCAATATCGTGAAACAATGCCATTAAACGTTGAGCCAACACAGGTTTAGTTTTCTTCAGAACTTCCAACGTATGTGTAAATACATCATGCTTATGATGAACATTTTGTGTCATCTTGTATGCACTTTTAAATTCTGGAATGATATAGTTTAACAATCCTGTAATGCGTAGCAATTTAATTGCTCTATCTGGACTACCGGTTACAAGCATTTTATCCAGTTCATCACGAATACGTTCATTGCTAATATTTTTTAATTGTGATGAATTGCGCTTCAATGCCCGAATCATAAATAATGGCAAATCCCAATCATATTTGAAAGCAAATCGAACCGCTCTCAACATACGAAGAGGATCTTCACTGAAAATAATATCAGGATTCAATGGAGTGCGAATAATACCAGCGGCAATATCTTGTTTACCCAATCCAGTCAAATCCAAAATTTCACCATTAGTCAAGTCTTTCAACAGACTATTAACAGTAAAATCTCTACGATTAACATCATCGGCAAGATCACCAGAACTTACTTCTGGCTTGCGACTGCCACTACTATATTTTTCTTTTCTGGTTGCAACTGCTTCAATATCGACATCACTCAAATCAATACCATTATGAACGATACCACTCAATGTAAATTTAGCAGTACCATATGTAGGAAACAGCACAGGATTGCTGCCTTCCTTGAAATTATTCATGTATTGAGTTGCCCATTTGGCAAATTCCATACCAGCATCAATGCCGCCTGTAACAACAACATCCAAATCTTTTGGATCTTTACCAAGTTGCATATCACGCACAGCACCGCCTGCAAGGTAAACTCTTCCTTTGAATGGCCCATTACGTACCAAATGCTGCAAATAATCCAATGCAGCATTTTCTTTTGCTCCTTCCATCAATAACTCTTTTAAACTAATCATAAATTCATTCCAAGTTTTCTATTGTTCCCGTAAGTGTAATATGTTTACGAATAGGTGTCCATTCTGTAATTGTATTACTATCTTTTGCTTTGCCGCCGTCAGCTTCATTCACGGCAATGGTTACATGAGGAAATGCATTATTCGTGGTTCCTTTGTATCCAACAACTTTTACAGCACATGCTTTATCACTTTTACCAAAGTGTGTCAACATCAAATTCACAGATTTTCCAACATTATCAGCACATTCATTGAACGGATCAATAGTCATATGATGACATTTTAATGTCCAATTTTGAGGAATCAAATCGCCAAATAAACTTTTAAGTTTCTTTTGTGATACTTCATCCAACAAAACCGCACAATACTTTTTATTTGTATTTTCATCAACTCCAAGCGGTTTTCTTTTCATTTCAGGCGTATCAGGAGCATATCGCTTGATATTGTACGATTGACCATAAATATGAGTTCTTTTTACATCATACTTGTTTTTTTCCAACCAGTTTTTTACGGCTAATAATTCTTCTCTTGATGGCTTTTCCCAAAATGTTAACATATTAACTTCTGGTACAAATCTCCATGTAAGTCCACTTTCGCTCCATTCTTGAGGATGTCTTGCATCATCATCTGTAACAATCTTTACTTCTATTTTGCCATTATTAAATGCTTTTCTTCCAATATAACCCAAAAGAAATGGTTCAGACGCAGCTTCTTTCAATGATTCGTAAAATTCTCGGTATAAATTCATATCCTATAAATATTAGAGTTTTCGTTTTATATTGTTAAAGTAATATACTGGTATTAATATTGCAGTAATACCTAATAAAACGTATAATGAATTTGATTCAGGTATAGTAATATATTCGTAATTAACAACAAGTTCTAATGCATTGTATTTACTTGCTCCTTGGGTATAAGATATGTCTCCGTTGCCGGTTGCATATCCTTTTATGTAAATAAATGATGATTCATTTATTAAAAACGACAATGTACCAGTTCCAATATAATTTGCGATATTATTATCAAACAACACATCAGATGCAACACTATTTATTAGTCCTGACGTTCCGCTGATGGTAGTTAATGGAAAAACATTAACAAAATTAGTAGAATATTGCCCACCAAAATCAGATTCTATTAAATTTACACTTGTTGAAGTTGTAAATGGACCTTCTACTTGCATATACATATTATTATATGCAAACTCAAAATCACCGTATGTATTTGGTCCAGTAGATACAAAATAATTAAATGAGTAAAATCCTCTTATTTGATACGACACACTAACTAGTGTCGAATTTACAAACAAATTATTGTCCCATTGAGGTATTGTTATTGTTTGTTGGGTATTGATTCTACCTATTGTATTTTCTGTGTAATCAAAATTAGCAGGTAGTGTATTTGTATAACTTACAACGTCGGCAACGGCAGTAGATATAAAAATTAAAAAAGCGAGAAATATTTTATTCAGGTTCATTTTCGATAAAGCCTTCTAAATATAAATATTCCATCGTTTTCTGAACCTTCGCTTGATATTCATTTATTTTATCTTGATCTTTTGCAAGAACTGCGGCTTCATCTTTTGGATCAACATCAAAATACACTTTATTATCGTGTGTAATAGTTACCGGCAATTCTGTATTATTTACCGAGTATTTGATGTCTTTTGGTTTGATTGTTACTTTCTTTTTTGAACTCATAGTGATACATAGTATCATTATAAAAAATTAGATTCAATTTCTTATATCTGATAATCTTGAACTGTGGTTTCGTATGATACCTTTATGTTTTTTGCTCGCACTGAATGTGGTGGTACTCCGTCTTTGGTAAAATAGAACAATTGTGTTTTTATAGACTGCTCCATTAATGCTGTAATCATATCATATGCATTTGGATTCATTTTTGTATCTTCTATTTTAATAGGAACATCAAACTCAACCGTGTATTTTATGTGTTTTGCTTTCATTTGTTTTGTTTACTCGTAACAGTAATCATATTCAACTTTTTTAGTTTCAACCTTTGATTTTTCTGTAAATATTAAAAGATCGTCGCAGTCATTTACGTTGGATAATAGTGCGTGTGGTTCTTTATCAAATGATATTTTTTCCAATATTTTTTCATCATAAAGATGATTTAAATTTTTATTTTCACGGGCAATATTCATAAATGCAACAACAATGAATTCTTTAAATTCATTTACAGTAAGACTGCCACGACACATATTTGCATTTTTTGTGGTAAGTCTAATGTTGCCGGGAAGATACCCCACTGCATTATCTATTCTGTCAATACTGTAAACCAAAGGAGAAACTGCATTTCTATCTGTATAAAAAGAACAAATTGGTGTATTTGTTACCGCACATCTACCATTTTGTTCAACAAAGATTTTATTAATATAATCGCCAGTTATTTTAAATTCTAACCCGCGTTTTTTTATCTTGCTCTGTGCTTTTTGATAATGCGATTTACTAATCAAAAAATTTTGCTGCATATGAAGTAGCAAAATTTGAACCGCATTTGTTGAATTAAAAATTTTCTTTGAAAATTCAGATATTAATATTTCTCCATCTAAATACGATTGATAATGTAGGTTGAATTTATATAAACATTCATCTGAAAGTTTGTCACCATTTGATGCCCAAAATCTCGTATAAAATGAAGCCATTTCTTCAGTGACATTCGCACATTCAGCCAATCTCTTCATGTTTTTTGGAAACATCAAATATGCACGTTGTAAATCTTTATATACTGACGTTTTCGTTAATTCAGTATATAAAAGCAAGTCGGTGCAATAAATATGCATTGCTCTGCGAAAATCTGAACTTGTGCAATTTGGATATTTGGATTTAACATACGGCTGTGCCATTTCATATTTTGGCATTAGTTCATTGTGTTCTTTTTTGTATTGATCACAATATTCACGTATTAAACTTGCTACATTTTTTAAGTAAATTTCGTCATCTTTAAATCCATCTTCAGCGTATATCATAACGTAGTTATATACTCATAAGTATATCAAATCATCAGTTATAAACAACATATAATAATTTTTTAAATTGTTTTATTTTGGATTGCGGTGCATATTACCACCTAAATCCGGGTTATAATCGGGGTTACTATAATTACTGACAAATCCAAATCGTTGATAAAATCTTTTTATTCGATCAGTGCTGGTTGTTTTTTTAAAACCATTTCCGCCGCCATATCCTCTTGTAGCTGTATACAATACGATGATTCGTTGATATTTGTCTGCGATACGACATAACTCATTCATGTATGCAGACCCAGTTCCAACAGGCGCTGTTTTTTTAGCCACTAATGCGTCTAATTTAATGTGATCTACATATCCGTATGCTCTTGAATCCAAATTTTCTTCGTACTTTTTACTCAAATCATTTAATTCCTGTCGTAATGAATCGTCTATTTTATTTTTTTTGCTTGGCAATTCAACTCGTCCGACGAGTCCATTTGATTCTGTAATACGTTCTCCTCTGTTAATCGTTTTATAAGGACGCAACGATGCCACATTTTTGCTTTCAATTAGTGAAAATGGAACATCACTATAATAGTCACCTACACTATACACTTCAATATTAAAATATGGTCCGGCAAATCCATTTTCATCAACTGATTTGTTATTTTGTTCATATTGAGTAATTTCTGCGTCATAAGCATCACTTAATCCAGAACTTATTTTTTTCAAATCTTCGGATGTTAAATTCCATGTGTCTACGTTGTTTCCACGAATAGCTTTCCATCCCCATTCACGCATTGCAAAACGTCTTACATCAATACGATCATATGCAGCATCAACCAATTCATCAAATTTTGCATTTTGTAATACATGTTTGCCATAATACTTTAAACAATCTTTTGCTGATATTTCCCCGTCTACGTATTGTGTTTGTATTTCTTCAGGCAGATCATTTTGTATGGCTTCATAAATTTCATCATCCATATCTGGTATATATGGTTCATCTGCATCTATACCTATGTGCGACAGAACTTGACTGGCGGCACTTTGTATAACAATCGCTTCATGATTTAAATCACCAACATCACCATCAGCAAATTGAACGTATCCATCTTGTATCCAATACTCGCCTCGAAAATTATTATTTTCTAAAAGAATTGCTTCTGCAAGTTGTTTGTATGTTATCATATTTAAAATAAATATTCCCGAAAATGGATATAATCGGGAATATTTCAATCATAATAGATGATAAACGCAACTTTTACGTTATTAGTGCTGTCGTTTCTTTGGATGGAACATCTTCAATAAACACTATATTATTGGCTTTTCCTTTTAAAACAACATGCGGCTGTCGTTTATTATGATGTGTATGAACGCTTACGCTGCAAATAATATGATCTACAATGTGACATACACCTTTGTAATGAACAGTCATTTTAGGTGCATTGGCACTGCGACTTGCAGGTTTGTTGTAATGAAAGAAAAATACTCTTTTACTCATGTGCATTGAGATTATATCGGGCAGCTACATAAGCATCATCAATTTCTTTTACAAATGGAAATTCCAATTGTCTGTCGTTGTATTTTGCACGAATGTTTGAATACATAATTTTCAATTTTTCTTCTGATAATAGATTTTCGTTCATACGTAGATATTTTCTAGACTGATATTTACGGTATTCAATACTAAACATAAATTTGACCAATATCAATAGGCCAATAGTAATTAGTATTGCAACCCAAATATCAGGTTGATTGTTTCTCAATACGGAAATTTCATTATTTTGTGATGTGATGTTGTTTGTGAATCCAGACAAAATTATAGTTGTATTTGTAAACATATTATTTAGGTCCAGTAATATTTGCGACAAGATTAATAGGTGTTCCCTCACTGGTCATAAATGCGGGTTGTGGCAATGGAGTACCGCTATTATTCTGCGAAGTAAATGGTGTATTTATAGTACCTGAATAATAATGCGGATATATTCCCAATGCAGTCGCCAATGCATAATAAAGATGATATGCATCTGCTTGAGAAAGTGTGAAGTTTTGATCTTGTAATGTAACGTGTATTACAGTAGTAGCTTTGATTGTAGTGTCTTTTTTTGTGTTCATACTACGACAATCTAACACAAAATGATAATCACGTCAATTTATTATATTCTGCAACTACTATATATTTAATTTCTTACATCATACGATGTGGTGCATTTTTTCTCGGCCTAATTTACCAAATACATAGTAAATAGCGTATCTTGTATCGTCATTAAATTCGGTAGGATCATTAAGTACAGGATCTTTTTCTAAATGAAGAATTGTAGCATTTGGATTTTTGATGCAATAAAGATATACTTTATTTATGTCAGCGTTTTTATATTTCTTTTTTGATTCTGCCGCGAAACGTTGAACGAGTTGACTGTATGACATCGTTGATTCATCAATATCTTGGTCAATTGATTTATTTTTTTTATAGTTTGGGTCCAATAGAACATCTCTACGAAATCCTTTTAGTGTATTAACTTCACATTCTGGACATACTTTTGCTAATGGAATACCACGACTATCTAATTTCCAGTCACTGTCTAATCCGCTTCCACATTTACATTTGCTGGATTCTTCTAATTCCTTTAACAAATTATGTCGATTATAGGAAAAAGTTTTAGCGGCCAAATTATTTTCATTCAAAATTTCTTGAATGCATTCTTTTATCAAACTGACAAGTGTTTCTTTTTTCATACAATATAAATATTACATTTAAATGATATAACTTATTTTAAATTAATTATAAATAGAAATATTATAACCATTAATTGTTATTATAATCGTTTAATTAGCCATCCATTTTCCAAAATATTGTCCAATCCATAATAATCTATGATGACCAACTGCAACAATATATCTTTCTTCACTAGGCGTATAGTTATGCATTTATTTTTCTCCCTGCCATTGTTCGGGTGGAATGTTTTTTTGATATGACGTAAAAAACTTAGATCCTGCTGGAGTGGCATGTGAATAACTTATTTTTGCATTTGGAAATGATTTTCTTATGATAGCTATCATTTTTTGAGCAATGGTATTTCGTCGATATTTGGGACGGACTGTAATCATATCAATATAAATTTTATCTTTATTTGTCCATCCTTCTATTACGCCTAAAATGTGTTCTGTTCCGGGTTTCTGAAAACGATTTTTCCAAATATCAGTTATTGGGCTGCCGCCGCTGGTAAATGTTCCTCTAGGAACCGTTAAATATGGTATCTTGTTGTTTATCATGTCCTGTGCTGATTGTTCACTATCCATAAAATATATCAGCGTGTAACCTTCTCCAAAAAATGAATTTGAATGTGGCATTCTAAACATAACAATGTTTTTTTCCACGGCAGCTAAATCTAAATTTTTTAAAGGTACATTATTTGCCGTCACCGTTTTCCCAGTTAATTCAATGTCTGGAGTATCTTCATTTAATAAATTTGTATAAAAATCAGTGTATTTCATATTTTAATTACCATAGTTTATTTTAATTGCATTGATCGCTTGTGCTTCATCAGGAGTTGATTTTTTTTGCAATAAATAATCATACTCGCCATCTAATACGTTTTGTACTATGCTTGGCTTTTCATTTACAATATATCTATAGTGATGATGCCACGGTTCATGTATTGCAATGAATTCATTTGGTTTTATATCACCTTGAAATGTAAAATCATTGCTTTTACCTGAATAAAACTCAGCACCTCTATAAGCATCTGGTTTAGAACCCCACATGCTGAATCTAGGATCATCAATAGGTACACTAAATTCTACATATTTTTTGTAATTACCGGGTTGCTTCAATGAAGCCCAAACAAAATCTGGCTCTCCATACATATGTCCTTTCGCTTTGGAAATCAATAAACCATCTCTTTCAAGTTCATCATTGCTTGCGTCGGTATAATGATACAATCTAAGATGATTACTCGGAATAGGAACTGTTCCCGGTTCTTTAGGAACATCTATAATTTTTTTATCAACTAAAGACTCAAATAATAAATGTTTATAATAATCTGTATATTTCATTTTTTATCTTATAAATAGTAATTTTTGTATAATAAATGTTCCGTCACGCCGGTTAGCATTTGATATGTTTGTTTTGATACTTGAGATTCCCAGTTTTTTCCGACACTTGTTATCATCAAATCTATTAATTTTTGCTTATCAAAAGATTTAATAAGTAAAGTAATTAATGAATCTTTATCTGATCGTTTCGACATGTTATATCCAATTATATGATCACTTAATAATGAAATTTTTTCCGCACCCAATATATTTCCTATTTTTTCAAGATCAACACTCATGGTACAACTAATTATATTACCTATTATGGCACTGTTCATATTTCTACCTGATGCAACTAACTGTTTTATCAAATATTCAAACAATGGCGGCTTTCTTGATGCACTTGAAAAAAAATCATATGAATTATCATAATATGCATTGTATGATGCGTCGAAAACTTCTAATGCTTTTGATACATTATTTGCTCCCAATAATTCCAAAAGTTCTATGTTTTTGCTAAAATTTTTCTCAAAAAAACTATGTTTTAATAAACTATAAACACTTTCGTTATTCAAATTATCAATTTTTTCTTTATCGATTAAATCAAACATTCGTTTAATATTATTTGAAAATGTCAATATTGCTTCTACCTCGTTTAACAGTTTACCGCTTTCTAGTTCATTTCCCTTTGTTTTAATTATCAATTCGCAAAAATTATCAATAGAATTTTTGTCAACAACAGATGGTGAATAGCTTTTAACAACTTCGCTTAATAAAAAATACAATTCAGATCCTTTCATTGCATTTGTTATTGCCGTCGCACCTATAATTTTGAATAATAATGGTAGTCTGACATTTGAACTTTTGTCGTTGAATTTATTAGGTTCACCAAGTGAACTTTTAATAATTGATCTAATATCGTATCCAGTTAATTTTTCAATAAGTTTTTTTGGAATCAATGACGCGATTAGTGGCAAATTTATTGTTGGTGTGTTGTATAAAATAGTTGAAATTCCATATTCTGGCATACGATTTCTTATGTTTTCAACTCCTCCCATTTTTTGTACAAAATTAAGAATTTTATTTCTGTCACCTCTTACCACAGTCATTATAAAATCGTACATAAGTGGCCCTATTTTTAAAGAATCTTTAAAAATTGGTGCAAGTTTCTTGTGTATTATTTTATTTTGGCTTTTAAACAACATCTTTAATGTATTCTGTGTTAAATGTTGCCAAATTGAAAAATCTACATAATCAAAAATTTTTTCAGGATTTTTGTTTGTCATTAATATCCATGCTAAAAGATCGGCAACATATTCTTTGTTCAATCCAAGAGGAACTTCATTGGCATGTTCAATTTTACCTTGTTTATACAGTTCAAAAATTTTGTTGCTGATGGTGTTTTCGTCATCTGTATCAAAGCCATACATATGATTTCTTAAAATATAATCACACTCTGTTATACTCAATTTATCACGATATTTTAAAATCAAGTCGATTACCGATATAAGATTATTTACATTATCAGTATAAAAATTACGATACGTAGGTCCATAATTACTAGATGAATACCCCTCCGGAGCTTTAATAGAAACAAATTTCATATGTTCACCCAATATTTGAACAATTTGTTTTGTTATTTCGAGATCATCATATAACTCAAATGCTTTTTGTGGGTATCGTTTGAATAAGGTGGTTAATGTATCAAGTCCAAGTAACTTTATTACTTCATCTAAGTCAGCACCAAACATTTTTATAAATCTAAAAAAATCATCGTCGGTTTTAAATTGTAAAATTCGTGCAGCATTTGGTGATGCTGCAATCGCTTTAAAGTCAATATCACTCAAATCCCATAAATATAGTTGATTTTGTTTATACAATTCGAATCTTCTAATAGATATTTCAGTTAGTCTTTTGAGTAAAGACTTATTTTTTTTGATTATTTCATATTGACCCGGTGTAATTCTTATTCCAAATCCAATATATTTATTTTTTAAATCATCCGGCAGAGATTTAAATTTAAAATCCGTTAATTCATTATTTGGAATAGCAATATCCAAATATGATTCTTTTTCTTTGTAATTTAATTTTGCAAATTCTCGATCACTCAATCCATCTATGAACCGTTCATAGTTTTGTTTTTCAATATCAGACAACGGCACATTTACAAAATATTCTTCCATTCCATTTAATTTTGGCTGAATTCTTAAAATGTGATTCCATGACATTGTTGCGTCTCCGTTGTTGTCAGCATTTGTAACAATATAATCTCCATCTTTAGTTTTTTGGATTACAAAGAAATGCCACGGATTTTTAAATGTTCCATCAAATCCATGTTCAAACTCTTTTTGTGTTGCTTCAATATCTTTTACAAAATAGAAACTAGGTTCATTATATTTATAACGATATGTGTTATACATGTTGCTTGAGTCACTTCGACTTATGCACCAGCTATAAGGTTTATCGCCTTTGTATCTAATACAAGCATGTTTATCCATCGCATAGTATATTTCCAACCCATTTTTCTCAACAAGCGGCTTGCCATCAACTTTAATATCAGTGAATTTCTTTCCTTTGGATTTTTCCAAATCAATTTGACCATTTACATAATCGACAAATGCTTCAAAGTCTTTCCAATTATTATATTTACTAATATCATATCGATCATTACCCTTTGCTATATTAAAGTCGTCTATATCATGTTGTGCGGCAGATGGACGAGTTTTACGTATTGTATCAAATTTTTCAATATAGCTGTTGATAATGTTATTAGTTAAAGTTGGAACCTGTTGTTTCCACTTTATTCTTTCTACATCACCAAGTGCCTCGTTCATCAGATGCTTGTAATATTCAGTGTAATTCATATCTCGTTTATAAATATTTATTTGGTAGACATAAATGTAATCATTTTAAATTTTTGAATCCTTTGGACCAAACCAATTAGTCGCCCAAGCAATATTACGTATTGAAGCATTCAGTTTTTTTAAATTTAACAATCTCGGTTTTCCAAATATTTCTACAAGTTTTGCAATCAATGAACGAACATATGTGAGGTTATTTGTGTATTTATTTAAAAGTCCAATCATTGCTCTGTCGCTTAATATAATTGGAATACTAAACATTTGCAAAACACTTATAAATTCCAATGGATTTTTTGAATATATCACTAATGGTTGTATTTCGGTCTTCTTTACGTTAAACGTTATGTTATTGCGTTGCAAATAGTACGCAAAATTCAAGGGACTAATTGAATCACTTAATATAAATTGAATTGTGTGATCACTTAATACAGGTAATGTTATATCATATTTTTGCATTTCTTTGATGACCGTATCTACATCTGATAAAGACGCAATTAACATACGTTTTTGACTTTCTGTAATTGTATCTTTGCCATATTTGCATATTAAAGTAACAATCGTATATTTGTCGTTTTCATTTAGCTCAGATAGACGAGGACTAATTAAAAACAGTAATTCTTTAATAGCATCGCCAGCGTACTTATTGTTTGACGTTATCAACAAGAATGTTTTTTCCTTGAATGGTGAAAGATGAATTAAACTACGAAACGAATCGTCGTTCAGCTTTGTTTTGATTGAAATAATTAATTCAATTAAATTTTGTTTTTGTTCGGTTGTCGAGGGTACATTTTTAATGTAATATACTAAATGATATATACTTCTATCTGTAAACTTATCTCCTAAATGTTGAATCAACGCAGATCCATCCTTATAAATTGTGTTAGAGCGTCCATATATTAAACGATCCACCTGATCTTCACTTATATCAATAGAATATCCATTTTGTTTAAAAATATCAAGTGCTTGTTTATAATCTGGAGACGCTCTTAATATTGAAACAATAGAATTTTCAGGTAAATTATACTTTGAAGATGCATCTTTAGAAGTTTTTTCTTTTTTATTCAATTTCAATAACACATCCAGTAACTCACTGAAATTTTTTGAATTGGTCAATAATAACTGATACATGACATCATTCATTTCTGTTGCCCATTCAAATTTTCCTTTGTTTGTGCGTGCAATAAATTCTACTACATTCACAGGATTAGATGAATAATGCATTAGTTGCTTTATATCATACGCTGGAAAATATGGTTTTATAGACAAGATATTTTCTATTATTTTGTCTGTGTTTCTATTTAATTTAGTTGATCTACTTAGTAGAATTTCCAACAAGAATCTATTATGTGAATCTGTGTCTTTTACTATATATTTTTCCAATATTTTTTGCCCATCAACTGTATCAAAAAATACACACCAATCACCGTCACTTAGATTGCGAAGTCTATCATTATCAAAATATAATTCTATACGACGTTCAATCATTTGAATAGATCGTTTTAATAAATTTTTATTATTTTTGATTTGATTGTATTGATCTTCGCTCAATCCCATACCAAATCCTATATATTTGTTTTTTAATTCATCGGGCAAATATTTAAATTTAAAATCTGTAATATTGCCGGGAAACATATCCAAATACAGCGATTTGTCTGAATATTTTAATTTTGCGAATCCTTGATCGCCTAAATCTTTTAATTCTTTATATTTTAATACTTCTTTTCGTTTTAATGGTACGTGTTTGAAATAATGCTCCATGCCATGTAGTTTTGGTTGAATTTCCAAAATTTGATTCCATGTCATTTCCACATCACCATCATTATTGGCACTACTAACAATATATGTTTGATCTTTGGTTTTTTGAATTACAAAGAAGTGCCAAGGATTGTCAAATCGGCCTGTGAATGGTTTTGATAATTCTTCTTTTGTTGCCTCTATGTCTTTAACAAAATAAAAACTCGGCTGATTACTTCTATAACGATAAGCGTAATAAAGATTCGTTGTACTTCGACTTACACACCAACTATAAGGTACATTTCCTTTGTATGCTATACAAGCACGGGGAGTATCAGCATAATAAATTTGCAATCCGTTTTCATCAACAAGCGGTTTATAATCCGTTACCTCTACGTCTTTTAGTTTTTGACCTTTTGATTTTTCCAAATCAACTTGACCACTTACGTAATCAATAAATGTTTCAAAATCACTCCATTGCTTGTATTTACTAATGTCGAATCTATCATTGCCTTTTGGTATATTAAAGTTTTCAATATCATCCTGTGACGAACGATATTTTGCAGTACGAATGTCTTGAAACTTTTCAAGATAATCGTCTATGATAGTATCAGTCAATGTAGGAACTTGTTGTTTCCATTTTACGCGTTCCACATCACCAAATGCTTCGGTTACAAGGTGATTATAATAATCGGTATATTTCATCTTATTTAATGGGTACGATAATAATTATCTATTGCTGCATGTATTTTGCGTAATACGTCTTTAAAATTGATTATTTTCCAGTTTTGACCAATATCCAGATAGAATTCATTGGTATTTGTTGTAGTTTTTATAAATTCTTCATCAAATGTATATTTACCGCTGCCAAAATCTACAATCGGTCTATGATCTTGTAAACCATATATTTTAACATCTCCCATATTGTTATTATTATATTTGGCGACATTGTTTAATGTAATATCAGAATCAACAATCCGAAAAGGCTCAATATATTGTTTTGATTTCTCATAAAGAAAGTCAAATACCTTGTTTGCGCCTTTATTGTTCAGTGGAATGAAATCACTTATGCTCATTCTTGTTTCCATGTCAAATCTAGCTAATATCTTAGATGCATCCTTTGAATCAGTGGAATCTATTGCATCAAGTAATTTTTTAATACGTAATGTTTTTTGACTGCTCAATTCTTTACTATATACGCGATTTATATATTCCATGTACTTAACCAAAATATCTTTAAATTCTTCTTTATCAACACTCGTAATATTTCCCCATCCACTCCATGTCGATTCGGTTAAATTTTTATCCGCCCCATCTTTTTCATGAATTTCAATAAAATTAGCAGGAATGTCATTGGTTACATAATAACAATTACCTCTACTGTCTTCACTACCAATTTCATCTACATATACATTTTTCAGTTTATCTTTCTTGATTTTAACAACGGCAACTTCATGAAATTTTTCATCATCAAATTGATGAAACGCATGCTGTTCAATATTATATTTCCACCAGTCAACTACACCAATATCACACAAAAAGATTTTTCCACGGCTATGTTCGCTGTAATTACTTACAGTAGCCTTTTTGCCGATTTGTAGTCCCTTAACTAATATAGTCTCAAGATATGGAGCAAGCGTTATATGATAATAATACTCATCGCTTTCACTTCTTAAATCTTCTATTAATAGATGTTTGTAATAATCTATATATTTCATAAGTGTTAATAATAAATATACATCCCCTACCCATAGAGAGTATTTATTTAACGCCCCCGCCCCCAATTCAATATACACCCCACACGCAAAATTAATAACAGACTTTCTAAAAACATAAAAAAATCTATAATTAATAATTTTTATTTTTTATATATATGGTGGTATGTTATTACTTATTAATCTAAACTAAACTAAATATGACAGACATCATATCGCATTTACCCATTGCTTTTTTGTTTGGTACAATAATATTACACAACATGATATTTGGATATATCTTAATTACAGATTGTTTGTTCAACGAAAAAGAAAATGATGAATTAGAACATTTGTAAATTATTCAACTAAAATGAATTGTTAGTCCATTTTTTATCACATCACTGTAAAATTTACATTCATTTAATCTTATTTTCGTTCTACGCTGTTTTATGTTGGTTGTTTTTTAGTCTTTCTACAACAAAAAAAATGTTAATAATAATTGTTAAAAATACAATTATCATTTAATTTCTTATAAATTAATAAATTATATATTTGCAAAAAAAAATTATTTGTAAATTCTTGCAAATTAACGTTTTAGTTTTTTTCATTTTTAAATTGACATTTTTTTGAAAATTATTTTTTAACCGGTTTTAATTTCCGCATTCAGAAAAAAATCAATCAGTTTTTAGCAAAAATTTTTCCGGAGTTGGCATGGTGACTGCTATCTATACTATCTATAGATTCACCAGACCTGAAATTGCCCTTTGACTTGGCACCAATCCTGCAATAGCCGCGATGGACGTTGCATTTGCCGATGAAGATTTCTGAAAAAAGGTGTTGCGTTCGTCGATTAAGGCGAGTAGCTTAATGGCGTAACGATTGAGGCGGTCATGGTGATCGACACTCAATCAAACAAACTAAAACACGTAGAAAGAAAAATAACATGACTGAGAACACTGAAGTTACCACTGCCGTTGCCACTGCCACCGAGACCGTTTCCGCTGTTGAGCATTCGGTTGCGACCGTTGCCGCCGACATTCTCGGCGGAACCGATGTCACTGCTGCCACCGAGACCGAGACCCAAACCACCGCTCCGGTTGCCGAGACTCCGGGTAAGGCTGCTCGCCAGCGCAACGGCGAGAAGCGTGAGTATACTCCCCGTGGCACCACGTATTGGGCGCGGCGTGTCATCTTGCTGAACGGCGAGCCTGTTGGGCGCGGTCGTCCTGCTAAGGACGGCAAGGGTGAGCGCAAGGTCGTTTATGTGCCGGTTGGCATGGAGTATGATGTTGCGGTCCACGGCGAGGGTGTCAAGTATAACACGCACTCGCACCGTGCGACTCACAAGCGCATTGCCAAGGACAGTGTGAGCTACACGTTTGACGACGGTGTTGCTCCCGCCAAGGCCACGGCGACCAAGGCCAAGACCAAGGCCAAGACCAAGGCGACCAAGACCACCAAGGTTGGCAAGGGCAAGGGCAAGGGCAAGACCGGCAAAGCCAAGTCTGCCAAGAAGTCCAAGTCCAATGCCGTGACGGTTCCGGTTGCCGATGTTGCGGCTCCGGTTGATCCGGCGCCTGCCGTCGAAATTCCTGCCGCCACTGATGCGGTTACGGCCTAAGTCAACGAAACAAATGTTTCTTTGAGTAGGTTTCGCGCCGGAAGGAAAATTTCCTTCCGGCGCATTCTTTTGTTGACATAGGGTGAGGGAACAAATATTCTATCACCGTCAACTATGAACACTGAAAATAATAATAACATTACGTCTACAAACGATTCGTCCGCCATTGCTAATGCGATTAAGCTACTCGGTATCGAAAAAATTGAAGTTACTTTTGACGGCTGTGGTGACAGTGGTCAAATTGACAGTATTACCTGTATTAGCGAAGACGGCAGCGACGTTGACTTGAAGGCAATCAAGGTTGGTAAAGTTAAATTTATTATCGGTCGTCAATACAATCCAGACGGTACTGTGGAACCAGTTACCGAAATTCGTGAATCGAATCTTGAGGAAGTGATTGAACATATTTGTTATAATACGTTGGAAACATCCCACGATGGATGGGAAATTAACGAAGGCAGCTTCGGCACCTTTACCATTGACGTTGCCACCGGAAAAATTAATTTGGAATACAATGAGCGTGTTACAAGCGTTGAAACAAGTAATTTTGAATTTGATTTTAGTCTCGCCAAGGGACAAATAAAAAGGTTTGCAGGAAATCCTACAAAAACCGCTTGACTTTTTCATTTCCAACAATAGACTATTTGCGTGACTGAAACTTTTACCATTAAAGTTGAACTGCCGGTTGTTGGAAATGAGAACACAGATGTATATTATGCTGAAATTGAAGTAAAATGCAAATTCAGCATTGACAATGATGGCATTGGGCCTTACGAATATTGGGGCAGCAAAGGAATTGACAAAGGTGTTGATTATGCTGTAATTGACGAGACTGAATGGGATAAAAACGGATTTACGGCAGAAGAAATCGATTTGATCGAAAAGGCTATTGATAAAAATTTGAACGATTGGGCAGAAAAAATAATGGAGCGATTGACGGACTTCCACGCGGATCATTCCGATTATCCAGAATAGGAAGAATCTATTCTGTAAGCCGTCAAGGAAGAACGAATAATTTTATATGGCAGTTGAAATAACTAGAGAATTATTGGAACAAATCGATCAAATTTGTAATGAATCATCATTCCCTAATTGGGGAAACGAAGGAGAAATTCCAATTTCTTTGGATGTTTGCCGCCGTGCAAAAGAATTCGTAAAAAATCTAAATTCTGTATTTGATATTAATACAGAAACTCGCCCCGATCCTTATCCCGAACATGATGGCGCAATAGCTATGGAATTCTTTCATGGAAAAAATCATCGTCTTGACATTAGTTTTGAAAAAGACAATACTGTGATTTTTGTTGGAAGAATTGACGGAAACCAAGTTCTAGGAAAAACAAATGACGCAGAAATTGTTGCAAAAGCAAATGAGTTTTTGCGGCAAATTTATCGCTGAATTAAGCAGAATAAATTGAACTGACCTTATTTTTCGTAAAAAGAAGTTGACAACCAACAAACAATAACCTAATTTCATACCATGAATTTGAACTTTGATAGTTTGGAAGTGAAGCGAAAAATCAATTTGCTTGCTGAAATTTGCCATTATGGAATTGAATGGAACTCCTCACTTCCAAACGATAATGATAAACTACCTTATGTTGCTGGCGGCATTGAAACCACGGCTTTTATTTTGAGTTGCTGCATCGTTCAATGGTTTGGATTTAAAAGCTGTGCCACTAGCGAAACCTGTGATTTTCTGAAATTAGAAGCGGCAACCGATTACAAAAAAGCAATTTCAATCGAAGAATGGGAACGTCGCATCACAAAATATCTCAAAACGGGTGTTGACTGTCAGGAAAATTGAGCCTAAGCTGAACGCCACAATATGAGTCATCCATATAATCATGCGTTGAGCAGCGTCAAAAAGTGGGGCGGCAAGGTTGAAGATTATCTTCCAATTCATAATTGGTTCGATGAAAGCAAAATGATGATGGGCGATTTTCGCCATCGTGCATTGAGGCATCATGCCGAAGGAATTTTCTTGTGTGAACGCATTTTTGGTGTTACTATCACACTCAGCAATGGCAATGTTTTGCCGACTCGCTACGTTGCAGAACAGCACGTAAAAGAGGATTTGGGACGCATTCCTTCTATGCAAGATTGGTTTATGAATATCAAAGCCCAACCTTGGATGGGACGAACCGAAAAAATTGAACAGGAATTGGGTGTGCAATGAATGATTCTAATCCGTATAAACTAATTTGGGATACTCTCAAACTCAAAAGTGTTATTGTTTGTCTACTTGACAAGCAGACTCAAACTCACAGCAATTATCTGTTGTTTAACGGCGAACCATTGGAGCATTGGGAAGTTGGTCAACTGTTGGGAGGCAATTAAAATTTATGAAACGTATTAAAAATAAAATCAAAGATTGGTTCGCTGTATTGCTTATGGGCGGTGCCGTTGGATCATTTGTTGCAATGATTCTACTTTACATCATCGGCATTTTTTGTTTGCCGGTCGCAATCATTTGGGCAATTTACAAGTTGGTTACTCATTTTACCAATTAACCGTTATGCAAACAAAATTCAAATGGACAGATAAACAAAGATTGCTTATGGTTGGTGGATTGAGTATGGGTATTTCCATGGCTCCATCATTGGAAATGGCAAAAATATTGGCAGATGATCTTTATATCTTCTCCCAAGCACCAGCCGATTTTCTTAATTCCGATACACACGTTCAAGTAAAACTAAAAAATGTATTTGAATTCGGAAAAATGATGAATCTCACAGACGTGTATGATAATTTGATAAAGCTGGATAAGGAAGACGACACTGACAGTTTTGCAGCATAAAAATCCCCGGCTAACAACCGGGGATTTCTTTTTTATTTGATTTTGGTTAAAAGTAAATTACCTTTTCCTATCAAATTACCGCTGGCACCATATGTGCTATTGGTTGCTTTGTTGTAGGTGGCAAGCAATTTGCCACCTGTTTTATCAAACAATCGGCTATTGTTATCAATATAACCGATTGGACGACTGCGATTATCACGTATTGGTGTTCTCATATTTTATTTTTTTGGTAGCCCCGGAGGGATTTGAACCCCCAACCAGTCCGGTAGAAACGGAATGCTCTAGCCATTTGAGCTACGAGGCCACATTAAATTACTGATTACGAAATTGCTCGTATGCAATTTCTATCTTGTAGAAGTGAGCATACCACACATAACGCTTGTTGGCAAACATAATCTTGCCAAAATTTAAATCAATTTGATTGTACCACCACTTCACATAAAAATTGTTGATTTGTAAAAGTGTGATAAAAGTTTTATTTGTTTCAAAAAACGTCATCTTGATTTGGATGATATTCAATTTCACGACGACTGTATGTTTGTGTGTTGTCATTTACACGTTCACAAACAAACAATTTGCCGCCGAGACCAATCAATAAATAATTGTGTTTGTCTGCAAACAATAATTTTTTAATTGTTTCTTGCACATTCTGTTGCAATACAGAATGGTGCAACGGTTTTACCGTGCGTTGCATTGCAATATCCGCACTACTAGGATATTTATATGCGAGAATTTTAATCATTGTGCCAGAAATTGATATTCCATATTTACGTCGCCATCGTTCAAGCAATCCAAATTATTTACACGATTGCCGATTCGACTTGCCATGCGAACTTCGACGGGCACGTTAGCATAAAAAAACCGTTGAATGCAAGGAGTTTTGCCAAGCGCACGATAAATTCGACCAATGGCTTGAATAATATTGACGGCACTCCAACAAGGAAACAACAAGCTGTGCCGTGGAAATTTTCCATTCAAATCATGCAGACTGACACCCATATTTCCAGCCTGAATATTTGCAATAAAAATTCGCAGCTTGTCAGCTTGAAAGTCATCAATGTAACGATTGCGAACGTTTTCGTCTTGACCACCAACCAGATAGCCAATTTTTCCATTGAACTTTTTCTTATTGAGCAACCGAGTCAGTGATTGCACAGTGTCATCGAAATTGACAAAAATAACAGGACTGATTCCTTCGTCAAACATATCTTCGATGAAATCCACCGCTGTTGGAGTTTTGAGAATTTCAGCTTGACGCCGAGCCTTCATAATGATCGCAAATGCGTGTTGGCTATAATCAGCCGCACGTTTGTCAAGCAAATCAAGTTCCAATTCCATTCGTGAATAAACTTGATTTAGTTTATTTGTATTTGCGCCGATGTCAAAGACTTCAGCAAATACACGATTTTCTGGAAAAAGATGCCCAAAGTCCGCACGTCGCATTCGACTGGCAATCTTTTGAATATTAAATAGATTGTGGTGAATACGTGCCATGCCTTGCTTTGCAGGCGTTTGATCGGCGTCCCAATCAATTCCACCGTAACGATTTACACGGGCACCGTGATCGTTACACCATTGATGATAATTTTCTCCGTTGTGCAGATTTGCCTTGTAGCCAATGGCTTTCATGTCCGCAACACTGGTTGCGGCAGTTGCACTCATACCAAGAATCTTATATTTTTGGTTTTTTAGAACAATAAGCAAATCAGACGTAAGACTGTTCAATCCCCGTCCCTTGTGCTGTTCATCCAAAATAACCAAACTATCTTGTCTAAAATTAACTTTGATTCCTTCGCTCAACCACCACTTGGCAGTCCGATGAAACTTGGTCAAATCATAATTAAGATACTCTGTATTGCCACGAACCAGCAATTCGTAATTGATAATTAGAGGATTTTTAATTCCGAATTTAGCCAGCGTTTTTTGCCACATCATTTTTACGCTGTTGGGGCAAATGATAACAATGGGACAATTCATTTGTTTTGCAATCCAGCAAGCAACAAATGTTTTTCCAGTGCCAGTGTCACTAAGGTCGTCGGCAACACCATTCAAATATAAACTATCCAAAAGAAACTTGGCGTGTTGTTTCTGCGGGTCAAGTAGTTCCATGAAAAATAATTAATGTTTTCTGTAAATTACAGATTTAACAGTTTTGTTCCAGCACAATCGACAATTCAAACAATGATTGCCTTGATTGCTTGCCGGACAAGTAAAATTGTCATTCGTTGAAACTCCACTGGAAACAACATTAAGTTGTTTTGCCAATGCAAGCGGCAACGGTCCATCCACCATATATGCACTAAGCCTAACCGTCAAGTTTGTTGGAATAGTTTTTTTGCTCTTGACATACTCGGAAATAATACTATACTCCCGCGTTGGTAGCCAAAATTTGATATTAGGTAGGTTTCGAGCGATTTGACAGATATTGTCAAAATGACTAATATTCTGAATATCTCCGCTATCATGGAACCTGAAATAACCACTATGCTCCAAACTTCCAATTAACAATGTCATGTTTGCAACCCACTGCGGGTCACTCAAACTCAAATATCTTTTTTCAAGTGCATTTTTTGCATTCGGATATACGTAAAACCCTTTGAATGCGTAGCACTTGTGGCAAACGCTTCCTTCCACCGCTCTCAATTTGCCCCCAACCAAACACTTATTGGCAGGAATACTGTAACTGTAGCACGGCATTTTACTTGGTTGACTCAACCCACCCACCGCATTCCACGCTTCCAACAATGCGCCTTTCAATTTCATGGACACCACTTTAGACGGTATTTGCCCTAGTACAAGCACTTTTTTTAGAAAAAATGCCGCTTGACACGGCGTTGATCGTGTGGTACACATCCACCATGTATTTTTATAGTTATCTCATAACTCACAACATTTGGGTGCCAATTTTTGGGTTTTTGATTGTGTGCCTCGTTTTTTGGATCAGCGGTAAAGATTGTAGTTGACAGAAGAAAAAAACTGCACCATTCTCGCACACATGAAAACTTACACTCTGGAAAATGTTAATTATAGTTTCAACCGTAACAGTCGCAAGTGGCACTTTGTGATTAAAAAATCCGAATCCGTTACTTTTGAATTCATTTTTAATTGCCCCGGCGGCAAAGCAACTGCTGATGCGGTTGTCAAGCAAATTGTTGCCAGTGTCAAGCGAACCAAGCAGGAAAAAATCGACGGGATCGCACGAAAAAACATTGACGTTCTCACCAAGGCGGCTATTGTGGACGAGTAAATTATATGACTGATACTCTACAAAAACTGATTGACAACGGCATTCTCAACCATGTAAGTCAAATTACAGTTGACGGTGATTGCGTGTGTCGTAGTTGGATGATTGAAAATGACCTTGTTTTCAAGAATGAACAGGATGAAGACGGCACCGAAATTGAATTTCTCATTCTGGAATTTGATGACGAAAGTTCTTCGCGTTTTCGGCTTGACACGCCGGTAATCTTCGTGGATGGCGATTTGCATCTCAAAGAAGATTATAGTCAATCAGAAATTTCAATTAGGTTTCAGAAAACTGTGGACGTTTTCCCTAAAGATTTTTTGAATAAACAATAACAAATATTATGGATAAGGAAATCAATAATAAAAATGATGAGGATGCAGACGCAATTCTGCGAACCGGTGATGTGGAAGTTGAAGAAGAGCTTGACAATTTGGGCGGATACCGTGAATATCTGCGCGAACAGTTTCGACTGAACGAAGACTAAAACCAATAGACATAAAAAAATGAATAAGATTGACTACCGAAGCGGCGAGGCGCAACTGATGCAGTTGGTCCGAGAAAAGGGCAAGCGTGTTCCCAAGATTCTTGCTGATGGCAAGATTGCACGGGATGCCAAGGGCAAAATTGTCATGGTCCGCGAAAAGGGAATGCCTCGCGGTGTTCTGGTTGCCGGGCTGATTAATGGTATCATTCGGATTGGGTGGAGTTATACCCATACGCGAAGCGATAAGTTTGACAAGGCCGAAGGCATTCGCCGTGCGGCGGATCGCATGAAGAATGTTCGTCCTCCGGAACAGATTCCTCATAAGGTTATGAAGGAAATTACCAATAGTTTTATTCCGCGTGTTGAGAAGTATTTCAACCAGTCGGTTTACTGAATTCAACTTGGGGGTTTGCGGTTATCCTTTAAAACCGCTAATTCTCTGTATAATCTTAAATATGACTCTCAAGCCCGGAAAATATACGATTCCTGTTGTTACCCGTTTGCAAGATAATGGAGACGGTGGACATACAATGTATGTTTACAACAACTTTGAAGAATTGCTTGCCGATCATCCTAAAGCAAAAGAATTTAAAAATGTAAATGGCAAGTGGCAAGATGTCAAGGTAGAATTGACCGAAGAACAGAAAGAAGAAATTCTGACCGAAAACGATCCTTACGAAAATGGTTATATCGGAAAAGACAATATTGAAATTGAAGTAAACTCAGATGGTCGTATTTTGCTTGCCAAACCAATGAGTTTTCATGCCGGTCAGTAAAATTAAACAGTAATTATATGAAGAAAAACGCATTCACTATTATTGAGTTGCTGGTTGTGCTGGCAATCATTGCCATCATCGTTGCTATTGTTGCCAGCATCTTTCATGGCGGCATTGGAAACAGCAACGAAAAAGTAATCCAACTTTTGGAGCAAGAGGGATATAGTAATATCGTTATTGAAGGATACGAGCCGTTTGCCGGTAGCAATGACGATTTTTACAAAGTTGGATTTAGTGCAGTCAATTCGGCTGGCAATACAGTTCATGGCGTTGTAACCGGCGACGACTTCAAAGGTTGGACTATTCGTAGGTACTAAATTGTTAATTACAATTTGAATAGCAAGAGAATTGTCTAAAAAACAATTCTCTTTTTTTTTCTGTAAAATACTTATTGACTGAGTGCCGTTAGGTGTTTTAATCTTTTCCGAACCTTTTATGCCACCGAAGGAGAAAGATCGGCAGGCTGGCAACGGCACTCACCATTTCTATAAAAAAGTGTTGACGTTCTATGTTGCTCTGCTAAAGTATCACCAATGAAACGCACATTGGAACGCTATGTTGAGTTTAATGGGAAATTGACTCTGTTCAAATTTGAGTATTGGCCGTTTTTTCCTTACACTGGCAACCAACCCGAAGAAAAAGAAGAAATTAATATTCTTTTTATTAAGGATGCCAACCGCAACGAAATTCCTATTCCTTGCGCTGTTACTCAACCGGCTGAATACAACGAAATTGTTGAATTTCTTTTGAATTTGCTTGCTCAAGAGGCTAAAGAAGAAGCGGCGGCAATGGAAACTATCGCCGTTGAACCTTGGGATTGATAAATTTATGTCTATTTATTTTTTTATTGGTGGATTGGTTGCCATTCTATTTTTCAAATATCTTTTTCCTGAAAAAAACGGATCGCCTAATTTTATTGTAATTTTGCTATACATGATAGCAGCATTTCTGTTTTGGCCGATTATATGTTTGGCGGCACTGCTTAAATTTTCAGATAAGTAATATTTTGTTATGACTGATGATTTAAAATGCTTTGAAATTAATTGCGACGGCACCGTGAGAAAGGCAACAATAACACACAAAGTTACATTAAGCAACAGCGACACTATCAAAATAGACAATTTGGCTGTCGAACGTTGCGACCGATGCGGGGAAATACTATTTGACAGTGCCGCAAGCAAAACAGTTGAAGCAGCAATATTAGCAAAATATCCGGATCACTTCAAACGATACAAGCGATAATAATATGAAATATCTCATAAAGATACTTTGTCTTCTATCAATTCCGCCTCTTCTTTCAATTCTCATTTTTTTCGTATTCGTCCCGTTTTTTGGAAATGAACTGGTTCCGTATGAGCCAAATACAGTTTTTCAGTGTTTGTGCTACTTTTCCGTATGGGCACCATGCGCTTTGATTTGTTGGGTTGTAGCTGCGGGAGCAGGAATTTTGATTCAATCGTTTCTTTCAATAGTAAAAGATTACTAAAAATACTATTGAATCAATAATTTTATGGAACTTAAACATACAGGCAGAGGATTTGCATATTACGAATTTACCGAAGTGAACGGTGACGTATGCAATATTCAAAAAAGTAGCAGCACAATGCAAGATTGCATTTGGTTGGGCAGCAAAAATATTGGATTAAAAGGATTTATTCCTCATGGCAATCCATCTTGGCGAGACGTAACCGACGATCAAATCAAAGAAAAATTTGGTTTTCAAGACATTATTGCCAATAATCGTATGCACTTGAGCCGCGAACAAGTTGCGGCATTGCTTCCGATTCTCCAAAAATTTGTTGACACGGGCGAAATCGACTGATATTGTATTTTCACCATGAATGAAAAACTTGTTAGATTGCCAGTTGGCATGACCATTGCATTAGGACAGTATTATCTCAATCGTGAACTGCAAAAGCCACAGAAAACGGGAGCGAAATACGCAAATGGTATTTTAATTTCCGAGGAATATACTATCGGTAAGAAATGGGACAAAGCTGCCGATTTGGAAAGAATCGATAAATCACTTTCTCCTAAATGGGGTTATTCAGCGATTGCCGGCACGTTTTTCTTCGGCAATGGTAGTAAATATACTTACACAATGTCGAGCGATACATGGCCGTTCGCAAAGCGAACGAAAAATGAAAAGAAAAAGCAACACCATGGTAATTATTGAATTTATAGTTTTATTTTCGGCGATACTATACGCATTGCAACTGATCGTTCTTAATATTGTTTTTCTTTCATCAGATATTATTAAAAATAGAGCTGATTATTTCATTCTCCTGATTCCATGGTTTATTATTTTGCCAGTTGTAATTCTCGGCAAACTTCTATCCCTACCAAAAAAATGAATATTACTATTGATAACAACGCCAAAAGCGTAATTGAAACTGCCTTGATTGTAGTTGCAATCATTGCATTTTATTATTTCATGTATAAATCTGATCGAAAGTAAAATTATCAGATACAATGACTATTTTAATTGAATTATGAAAATTCAATTTTTAGTAGAATATTATAATAAGAAAAAGAAAATTCTTATTGCAAAAAATAATATAATCGAATGCACAAATAAAACAAATACTTATTATTTGTGTAATTACGATGGTGTTAATTTGCACATTCCGCTTACCATTGCTTATTGTGTTCAGGACAAATTAGTAGTTGCTCCTAGCAAAGAATACCGAAAGCCAATGTCTGAACAATTCAAGGCAAATGTCAGTGCGGCTATGAAAGTCAAGCACAATAATCAAAAAGGAAAAAAGGGTACACACAGCAAAAAAATTGGATTTGAAAAGGTTTGCGGGGTTGCTAAAAATACTAATATCATTTTTCCTCTTCCTGTTGCATTTGGAGGCTTGAATACTATTTCAAAATAAATGAATATTCACAAAGATATTTGCGGAAACATCTTGAATTTGGGTGACAGTGTGGCAGTGTCAACAAAAAATGGATTGCTTTTGGGCAATATTGTTGCTTTGCTTCCAAAAAGTATCAGAGTTGAATTTGATATTAATCGCTTTGCTTGGGCAATCGGATACGGGTTCAAGTATGGTGTCAATAAAAATAAAACACCTAGCATTTTGGCAACCGACTCCAATACCGTAAGATTGGGTTGACAATCTATAAAAAGTCACTAAGCTGTCTAGCACGATGACAAAGAAACTGATTCGGAACCTTGCAGACTATCGCCAATGGGCATGGCAAATTGTCAATGAGTTTGATGGCAAGTCCGCCGTTGAACGAGCCGTTGGAATGAAGTTGATCCACGATTGTTACGACTATAATGATAAAAATGAGCCTATTGACGAAAATGGCAATGTCATTCCCGATGATACGGCTGAAACTGCCCAACTATACGATTGGGTAAATAAATTGGTATTTCCTGTTGTTGCCGTGTATTGGATCGAACGCGAATTTGATCGTGTTGGAGACGTATTTATTGTTGCCGCTGAATTTGTGTCTCTTTCAGAATTTTCTGAATAAATTTGCGTGTCAATATGACATATCTAATTAAATTTAGTACCGGTGGGTATTTCAGCACAAAAATCGACTACCTTTGGAATAGTCAAGATGCCCCAAAAGATGCCGCCTATGTTTTTAATACCATGCGGGAAGCTCGTAAACAACTCAATCGCCTTAATGGTAGACTATTAAGTAAAAAAAAGAACACCTTTGCAGAAATTGTCCCCGGCAACTAAAATAAATATCAGACAATATGAAACCCTATCGCAATCCATACGATCCATTAAATGGTAATGATAGATGGCTTTCCTACAACGAAATGATGAATAAACGCGATCCAGTTGAACCAGACAATCCAGATACTTGTGCTAAATGTCATAGACGTTGGGGCGATCATTTGACAGAATACGCACTTAAAAACAATCCTTATGCCTGCCGATTTGTCGAAAAAAGCAAAACACAGAGAAATTTTCCTTAAACGGGCACAAAAAAATCCTTTTTTAGTTGCACAGCGTATAAGAGAAAACCAAACATTCGATTTGATTGCTCAACGATTGGAGCAATCCGCTAAAAATAGCTCAATAAGCGAAGACGACCGGCAACAACTAATTAATTCAATTGTTGAGGAATATTACCGTCTAGTCGATCATATCGATAAATTTTATTATGGATAATACAGTTATCTATGAAGTAACTTTGGATCACCCATCCTCTTATGTTTGCTTTGAAGGCCCAAAGGGTCTTTCTGAAAATGAAATTTTGTCCCGCGCAATAGAAGAATTAACTCAAAAAACCACTTTGTGGAGTGTGAAAATTACTGAGAAGTAAATAATTAAATGAAAAATAAAATTATTCAACACCCTACAAAAACAATTTGTAAATTTTGTAAAAATTCCTTCACTTACCTCTTTACTTGGTTCATCGGCCACAGTAAGGTTTGTGACGCTTGCAGAAAAGCAGGACATCGCGAACCATAAATTTTAAATATGAAAAAATTCATAGAGTCATATCTTGACGAAAAGTTTCCCCGTGACTTATTTATTACACTGTTAATCACCGTGTGTATGTTTATGGCGGGACTTGATCGTAAAACAATTACGCTATTGATAGTTATCTCTTTGATTATCGATCCCATCAAATATTACTATATCGAATACAAAAATAGAGAATTCTGACACTCTGTCGTTGCGAAAAATTCATTGACACCCTGTAACGTGCTGATATGCTATCAGCACAATGAATCTACGAACCCGATTAAATATATTATTCGATGATGTTCAAAAATTAATAGTTGGAGCGATTTTAATTTTACTGATTGTAGTGCTTCCAACAAGCATCGTAATCAATAATAAATCAAATAATAAACAAACTCATAATCCAATACAAGTTTTTGTCGATGGCAGAATTAAAATTGTAAAAATCGATAATTGCGAATATATTTTAATTAGCCAAAGTCCATTAAATATCATACACAAAGCCAACTGCACCAACCACTTTCATACAAAATAATGAACAATATCACCAAACTCATTCTCACGGCAATCAAACAGCATATTGATACGCTGTTCGCCAAAGACAAATTCCGATACACGAAGAATAATAAGCTGGTTAGCACCGAAGTATATGAAAGCAGCTATTATCCAAACCCCTATAACAAAGAAGTTGCTGATTTTTGTGTCGCTTTCTTCAAAAAGCTGCAAAATGAAGGCATCTCAATTCGTATTGACGATACCGTTAATACTTGTATTTATATTAGCTCAACCAAAACTGTAGATTTGAAGAAAATTGCCGACGACTTGGAATATGAAGTAAATCGACATTTTTATTCCTGAATTTTAATAATTCGGGCATAAACACTATAACAATATACTGTATAGTGAAGATTTGTGGGATCATATCGATGATTAAATATTTATGAAGAAACACATATCATATTTTCACGATCATAAGATTTTAATCTCACAACATGGAGAAGTTGCTAGTAGCCCAATTAATGCTATTTTACTGAACCGTTATTATTTTAGTTTAGATAAATCTATTTGCTCTGGTTTTAGGCTGCTAAAATTTGCACGAAAGTGGAAGAAGAAGATTTTCAAAAATACACAATATGTTCAATGTTGGATATGTAATAGGAATTTAGATAAGACAAATGCAACCATGGATCATTTAGTCGCCATAAGCAACGGCGGAAAATGGGACGATATAAATAACATTGCTCCCGCGTGTAAGAAATGTAATTCTAACCGTGGCAATACGCCAGTCGAGCAAATCGTTAAGCAACGATTTACGAACTAAGAAAAATTGATGGAATCGCCTTTTTCGAATAAAATTATGAAAGAGTTCTTCAAACATTATATTGAGTATAATAAAAGCGCACTTGTTGTTAAGCTATCGATTCTTTTGGTCGTGATTGGTCTTTTTTATGTATTCAACTGGTCAGAATACAATATGATTACGTTCGCGTCGGCATATATTGTTAGCGATCCGTTTTGGTATTATATTATTCGTTATAAGAAATAATTATGACTGCGGCAGTATATATCCTGCTGAATAATATATGTCTAAATTCATCATTAAAGTCTATCAGTGGAAAAATAGTGATCCAATCGCTACATTTAAATTTAATGTCGCCACGGAACAAAAAAGCCAAGTTACCGAATGGCTAAAGGAAAATCTTGCGCCGAATAAGAATATTGACTCTAATGAATCTTATATTTTCATTACCAGTCACGAAATGCACGTTTTGAGATTCTTGCGTCATATTAGGACATCCTTTGATGGACTTCCAAAGCTGAATCCGGAAATGTTTGAGTTTTGGTTTGACTTTCCGGATAAAAACGGTTTAACTCTCATTCGCGCAGATGAAGACGGTGACTTTATAGATAGAATTCCGGGCGGGTTTTTCACTGAACGAGTCTCGGAACTTTTTTAAATGAAATTAGAAGACCATATTCAACGTAGTATAATAGACTATCCCGGTCTTTTCTTAAAAAAGACATACGAAGATAGTCAATTATCTGTTTTACATCATTTGGTGCTTGTCAATGGCAATGGCGTTGAATGGGCAAATACTCTAAACCCAAAACACGGCGGCTATCTCACCTCGCCTCAATACAGAAGATATAAAGGTGAACGTGTTCGTAAACGTGATGCCCCTTATGGAAAAATTAAGGTAGAAAAACTATCGTGGCAGGAATTATACGATAAAGGCGTCGAAAAAGAAAGAAATACGTGGATTGAATACGTAAATAAACAAGATTATAGTGATAAACTTAAAAAAATTATCATTGAAGACGCATTGCAGAATTTTCCAAAAGACATTCGGGAATCTCCTTATCCCATTTATGATCGCGGCTGGCCTATTTATGATATAGAACAAGGTATCATTAAGGTAAAAGATATTAAACCAGATTGGCGAGAAGGAATACTTAAAATCATCAAATGGGCACACAGTTTCTATACAAATAAAGATTTATTCCATAATGATGATTATTATGGTTCTAATCCAGAAAGCCTGAAACAACATATAGAACAACGCTATCCACAAAATTCATGGGCAGATATATTGACAGCATACGGTGTAAATGATATTCCAGAACAAGATTATACTTCATTCGCCATCACAAAAACAGAAAAATCCAGAATGGAATATGTCAATCTAACAGAACGGGCAATCAATCTATTACAATAATAACAATTTCAAGAATGTTATTGACGACAACGAATTATTGCCCTAACATTGGTCTGTTAGCAGTTGAATAACATGAAAAATACAATAATAGCAGTTTTACTATTTATGGTGGCTATCTGTATAGCATTTGCTATGCTGGGATTTTATACCAAAGTTTTGACCGTCGCTGCTATTGAGATTTTTGCTTTGTTGTTGGTTTTTGTTAATAAGTATGTCAATGACAAAACAATGTGAAAAATTGCATTAACATAATCGTATAATCAAATATGAAAGTCGAATACGACTATGATAACTGTCCATTGTGTCCCGATTGCAATGTTACATTAGATTGCGATAACTCTAATGGCAGAGACACCGAAACCATGGGCGGTCATAATATTAACTATTATCGTTGCGAAAACTGTCACTCAAAATACGAGCTAATCACCACCGGCTATGACGGCGATAACTTATACCCCTGTTCCTAATACGAACACAACTGTTCACAATACGAACACAACTGTTCGCCACACACTTCCTATAAGTAATAACTAAGTATTAAACAAGTAATAGAAAAGTAAGCATATATGCGTATATACACAAATACGTATATACGGCTGTTTTTATTGCTGCAAAAGCACTCGCGGCAAACCATCCAGTATTATTAATAATAATACCTTTAAAATGATAACTACCATTACACTGTTAATCACTCTAATTACACTACTCTTCATAGCAGTAAACGAAATATTTTGTAACAACAATCCCAAAAACATTACCATGAATAATAAACTAAGAAAAACCCTAGTATTAATCGTCTGTACAATTACAGTGATCCCTCTCATACTAATTATACTAGAAAGCGTAATAGACGGCTATACAAATAGTACATTACATCATCTGTTGTCAGATGATTAAACCATATATACGTATATACATATTTACATATATACCCGTAATGCAGCATGAGCTTCACTAACCTACATCTACTAAATCGCAAATGCCTATATTCTAAAGATCCTAATAAAAATAATATCTATATCGTAACCAATATAATCTGGAACTGGAACTACGACCGATCCTTAAATATTACCATCACCCACCCAATCACCAATATCACCATTCACACAACAACAAATAATATACAATACATCCAATAAACAACACACTCCATTTACCCAATTCTATTATAACCCTCTCTATCCCCATAGAGAGTATTTTATACCCCCACACCCCCATATTCAAAAATAATACCAACATCAAATAAATATTCTGTAAATACACATATACGTATTTACAACTATATGCAAGTGTGTTATCTAATCAAATGATGTATATAAACAACAATTAGTGTACGTTAAACATATCGCGAATAACAACATTTTGTGCGTAGCACATAGAATGTTGGAATATTTAGCTGGCTCCACACACAAATAGCAATTATTTTCTGGAGAAATTGTAAATATTTTCTTACAATGCTATATTTGTTTTATGTTGACGGGTACTATTTATGGTGATAGTGTTGTGTATTATTTATGAAGACGATTGAGATTTATAGAAATTATCGTAAGCCCTCGCTGGATAGAGGGGTTGTTGTGACTAGGGTTGAGCCTAGTAAAAAGGGTCGAGGCAGTTATAAAAGAAAAGCTAAATATGGAAAAGGCATTGAACACTATGAATGTTGATAACACTAGCAATCAGGTTATTAAAAAGCGAAGCAAAAAGAAAATTGACAATGTTGCTGAACTTGACAAGCTAATAGAACCTATTGTTGCCAAGAAGCAAGTTAATATTATGGCACGTAGATATGAATTGGCATATACGAAGTTGCATAATGAGTTGCCTATTTGGAAAAAGCAATCATTTAATAAAAATAATAAAAATGTTAATGATACGCTGTATAATGAATTTATTTTGAGTGTGATTGCCTTGGCAGAAAATTTAGATGATCCAATTTTATTGACGGCTTAAAAAATCATACACTATATATACGTATATATGAAAAACACTAAGAATAATAATAAAGCGCAGCAAGTATTGATTAACAATTTGCGAAAGCAATTAGCTACTAAGCGTGATAGTTATATGGAAATGATTTATCGTGCGGCAATAATGCAAATTGTCAATGACAAAATTCCATATACTAAATCTGTATTAGATATTAATTTTAAACTTTAAATTAAAGTTTGCCACAAAAATTTCCCATTGTCAACCATAAAATCATTCTAAATTAAAATAAGTTTTCTGCTTGACATAGCATATAGAAAAAGTATATGTACATCATTATCAATTAACTTTTTTCTCATTGTATCTCTTTAAAAATTAAATTAATATTTATGTATATGTGTATATACAGAATATTTATGAATTGAGGATTGTGGACAAAGTGAAATTTGTCAAGCTGAAATTTTTTGAAAAAAGTGTTGACAGTTTGTAGAGAATGGTTTTAAGTAGGTGCCGACGTTGGAATACAGTTAAAAACAAAAACAATTATAAAGAAAGATTATGGGTAAGAGTTACAATCGTAATCAGGACAAGTATAACAAGTGGGATCGTGAGCGTCAGCAACGAGACCACGCTCGAAAGAAAACTAAGAAGAAGAGTGGAAGAAATCATTTGACTGAATCGGATGATCGTATTAGTGTGAGTTCGTATAGTGACGAAAGTTCGTACTAACGAAAATTCGTGCTAACGAATGTAAAATTAAATGAAAAAGTTGCAAGTTGAGTTTCAGAGTAATGCGGATCAATGTGGTCTGCATACTTTTAAACAAATTAAGCGTAGTGCCAATACAGCATTGTATCAGCGTATTCGTAAGGATGGTACTACACACAGTTACGAGGCTTTCAAGATTAAAATTGTTAAAGCTGGAACAACTTTTGCCAAGGGAGCCAAGCCTGTTGAAGAGGATTACGAGAGTTATCCGGGCAAGGGTGGATTTGGCAAGTATGCGTATAGTTGCACTAATTTGGCAAGTGCCGAGCGTCGATATGACGAATTGGTTAAAAGTCAAATTGTTTTGGATGATGTTGCCGAAGAAGATACGGATGGCGACGTTGTGCAAAAGAATCAATCAGAAAACAAACCCACTGGTGGAAAGCGTGGTCGTAAGGCCAAGGATCGTAGCAATCTAAAAATTCCAAAGGATAAATTCACCATCAAACAATTGGAATTGATGAATCCGGAGGTGAGTTTTGCCTTGCTTTACCAGCACGTTCGCTCTCTCCTCAATATTGAATTTAAAATTGTGGACAGCATTGGTGGAAAGCGGGGCAAGCCCACCATTGTGTATGCTCCGATTGAATTGTCAACCTGAAAAATTGAAAATCTGGCAAAAAATCCAAAAGATAATTTTGCCAGATTTTTTTTGAAAAAGGTGTTGACTGGGGTGGTAGAGGGGGTAAATTGGCCCCCATGAACGATTTTTCATTTCTGACCGACGACGTGATTGGAAAATTGGCGACGATTGGTTTGGAAGAAATTTTTGAAAAAACGGTTGACGGTGAACATGGTTTGAAGGAGACTACTGACATGAACAAGGAACAATTCAAGGCGAAGCAGCGTGAGGCGCGGTTGGCTCGTACCGATAACTTTGGTATTCGGATGGCTAACCTGCTGTTGGGCAAGGCTGTGTCTACGTTTGACAACAGTCACATTTGGGCATTGCGGGATAGCATTGCCGAGGAGATTGCGCCTATTATTCGCAAGCGGCAACTTGCTTGGATCAATGGTTGACGACGGCTAGGGAGGGGTAAGGGGTAGTGTGGTTTACGGTTATCCCAGAAAACCGTTTTGTTTTTATGAAATTTCGTTTAATTTTGTTTTTAGCGATTGGTATCAATGTAGTAGCTAAAGACATTGATGTTGAGCGTATTGCCGACGCTATTTACATCATTGAGGGTGGTAAAAAGACGAAATATCCCTATGGCATCAAAAGTATTAATACTAGGGGTAATAGGGTAAAAGCAAGAATTATCTGTATTAATACCATTAGCAACACGCACAAGCGATGGATTGACGATAATAAACCAATTGCTTTTTTGGATTATCTTGCCAATCGGTATTGTCCGCCTAGTGTGGATAGGGTAGGAAATGCTCGGTGGAAAAAGAACATTAGAAAATATGTGACAATTAAAAGTTAATTGAAACTATTTATCGTATATATGACAATTTATTTATACGATGATGCCACGACTAATTACATTGGTGAACTAAAAACTGCTTGGGTCAAGGAGCAAATTCCACCGGGCACCCTCATCATCTACGAAAAAGTCAAATATATTGTAGTGACCAGTGAACCACAAAGTCAACCCTATACTTTTGTGGTCACTGTGAATCGTTCCTAAAAAAGTTAATCGATTTTGTTTTGCCCTGAAATTTTTTGAAAAAAGCGGTTGACGGTGTGCCGCAATCCTCTAAGGTGGGGGTGTCGAAAGTAACCGCTAAAACACGTTCACTATGGTTTTGACTCCTGATTTCGTTCCCCCGACTGTGGATTTGGTAACGCAATCCATTCGGTTGACCAACGAAAATAATTCAATTAAACGCCAAATCGGGGGTGCCGTCGAAAATAAATATTATTTTCCTCAGTGGAGGTTGGTATGGGATGAACTGCC
>Ga0209990_10000454_pt1 | contig 39442 bp, 65 predicted proteins | sample NOAtaG_6_FD_187304 | JGI IMG/M metagenome (GOLD analysis project Ga0209990, IMG submission 187304) | Freshwater lake microbial communities from Lake Erie, under a cyanobacterial bloom - NOAA_Erie_Diel5S_2200h metaG (SPAdes) (version 2) | ecosystem: Environmental > Aquatic > Freshwater > Lake ...
GTTTTATAGTATTATACCAGGATGGGATGTTGAAACTGTTGCTGAGGTGCTATGAACTACTTGTGTTTGGTTGATGGTGTGGTAGAATATGGGAGCACAAGTCTCTCTGACTTCGCACACTATCAGTTGATGTATGCCGAAGAGCACAAGAACGCTAATGTTCAGTATCTTACTCTGACTGATGAAGAGTATGATGAAATGTTCCCTTATGAGGAAGATGAATGACTGAACCTATTCTTCTTTGTAAGGATTGTAAGCATTATCGTAAGGATTGGATTTCTCATATTCTCTCTGGAACTTATCATTATGATACTTGTGCCTCTCCAAATACAACACAAAATCCTGTAACTGGTAATGAAAATAGGTTTTGTGATATGTTGAGATCAGAACGATGGAAAGAACTTGATTATTCTTGTAGACCTGATGGTAGATTTTGGGAGGCACGGAAATGACTGACGAACAAATTGAAATGCTCCGCCGTCTTATTCAAGATGAGATTGAAGTTGCTGGTGTTGATGGTATGGAACACGGTGTCTGGGGTTGGATGGACAGTCAATTAGACAAACGCTGGAAAGAGTTTCAGGAGAGTTTTAATGAGTGAAGATATGCCGTGGGTGATTGGATTGACTGATGAGGAAGTTCAAGAACTTCGTAAGAACAAACAAGAACTCACACAATACGGAAAGGAGAAAATCCGAGAACTTATGAATGATAATAAGTTGAGATTTTATGATAAAGGAAAAGAAACTTTCGCAGTTGATGGTAGTTCTTGGGGAAAAATCCAAACTCCAGAAATGAAATTAGAGCTTAAAGAGATGACTCACGAAGAAATGCTTGAAGTTGCCGCAAAACGAGAAGCAGAAAACAAAGCAGCATTAGAATCACTTGGAATTGATTATGAAAATTTTGGACAGAAACCTTGGGATGAATCTATGTTGGAAGAAGTAGAATTAACAGAAAAAGAGAATCAAGTTCTAGAAATCGCAAAGAACTTTATTGGAGAACACTCAGATGCAATGAAACAACTTGCAAGAATTGAACATCAAGAACTCGCTGCAGAACTTGCACTTGAACTTCGTTCTTGGGCTCAAAATGAAGAAATGGTTGACCAATACTTCACTAAACATGGTATAATCTGTAATCAAGCCGCAGACCTTCTTGAACTTCTTGTAAAATGACTTACAATCTCAACCCAGAAGCAAAAGCATTCTCATACACTCGTGAAGAGTTGTTTGAGTGTATCACAAAGATTGTCGCACATCCTCATAAAACTATCACAGAACATGACCAATCCCGTGCTCTTGCGATTATGATGGTGTTTGATGATTACTTCACCAATTACACCGAAAGTGATAACAATGGTGGACATTATGTTTATGAACAAGATGCAATTGACTTTATTTCTTTTGTAAGATTTAAACTTGGTATTGCTGGATTACCTGATGGTATTGATGTTGATGAGGTATTGAAATGAAAATCGCATTTAATGGACATTCTCCCACTGAAAGAGAAACTGAACTGACTCAAGAAGAACTCGCACTTATCTTTGAGGTGATGAAACAAAAGTTTCTGGATCATATTGAGTATGGTAAGTTTAATTACAGTTATCAAACTCACGATCAACTTGCTGTTACAAAACTCTGCGACGATCATCAGGTTGATGTAGATTATGAAAAAGACAGAGTTGCTTTCTTTATGGCAATCGTAGATCAAATGGAGAACCCTTATAAATGAGTAGATTCACCGAAAACCCTGATGAGATTGTGCTGAAAGATGTTGAGATGTTTCATCTTGAAAGTATGACGGAAAATGCTTTATGGATTGGGTGCTATACACAAGATAATAAAATTTATCATCTCAATATTGTAGCAAAAGATAATGAATTAAAATATTTTTGGAGTGATGAAACCTGTGACTGACGAACAAAAACTTACATTTCTACTTAAAGAACTCAAAATTCTAGCAAGAGAAACTCACTGCTATGATGGTAAAGGTGGTGGAGATTATTATGAATATCCACCACATGATTATGAGGTATTTGCTGATGGGGAAAAGTATTCTTTGGTTTCTTTTGCTCGCAGTATTTTAGAGAGTATGGGTGAGAGTTATGATGATGACTGGGATGCTCCTATTCCTCCTGGTGTTGATCCTTGGAACCTTCGGGGAAGAAGTTAAATGAGCAGTAAAACTTATCTCCAATATGTTGCGATTCCAGCACTTGCGTTTTTCATTTCTGCGATTGTGTCCTATAATCTAACACCAGAGAGGACACCTCAACATACTTCTACTGTGTCTGGGTCTTCTGGTGATTTAGTATGTACTTCGTCTTGTAAGGTAAAAGACCAATGACTAATGACGATAAACAATTTTTGAAAGAATTCCTGCGTGGTGCTGGTTCTATTGGTATTATTGTAGGTATTATTATTCTTGGTCTTGCCTTTCTTCTACGCAATGGCACAGAACTAAAACCATCTGCTGAAGTTGTTGACACCTACAAAGGATGTGATATAGTAAGATGGACTGCTTCCAATCTTGCTGAATACAAGTATTTTCTTTACTGTAATAACACTCGTCCCGTTTACGAAAAATGACTGAAACATTCAAACAAACATCAGACGAACCATACGATAGGCACAACTATAAGTTGGTTTATAGTAATGGGCAGGAAGTTTTCTTTGAGGACTATATGGATGTTCAGGCAGCGTGGTTTCAGACTCCATCAAACTTTGTAAGTCATATTGAAGTTCTTGATAAAAAGAAGAGTAAGGGGTTCAAATGATTTCACTATTTGATATGTTCCATGATGAGCGTAGATATGGTTGGATAGTGGATAGTCGCTATCAGTGGATTAATATGCTTACTAAAATGAAAAAGAATAATCCACGCCGTTTTAAGGAGTTTAAGTATTCTGAAGCAACCATTTATCATCACATAGATAGAATACAACAAGAGCAAAACTTGTACGACTAATGAGCGAAGTAACCTTTAAGAAGCATAGAGTCTTCCGTGAAACAGAAGCGGTAGTGTTCTATGATATTTCCGTAGAGAACTCTAACGCACAAGACCTTGTGTGTCATACTGGTCCTGCTATTTCACCACCAGATGATATTGTAGGTGCTAAACAGTTTTATATCCATTATCACCAGATTGACCACAACCGTGTTCTGTCTGGAATTCGCACATTTGAATTAGTCAACCCAGAGTGGCGTTATCCTTATCATATTGTTCACCTGAATCGTTCTTCTGGTGCTCTGGTGATTCCTAAAATGACCTTCCATCGTTCATACTCTGGCGCTGATGGTTCGATTGTGATTAACCAGGCAATTCGTGACGATGAGTTTGATCCAGAGACAGAGTTTGTTCCAGTATCAGCAGCGAAGAACCCTGACCTGTATCACATTCTGGCACACGAAAAACCAGTGATTCATACACTAGGAGAATAATATGGAACTTAGAGCAGATCAGTGGCGTCTCATTCAGACTGCTGTTCGTAGGTATCAAGTTGAGAAATGTCTCAACAATACCGCAGAGTATTGGGAATGTAGTGCCGTGCTTGACGAAATATATGATCTCTGCTATGATCAGAACCGTGAACAACCTAGATGATGGACTACACAGAAGAATTTCCATTTGATCAGTTCCCTTGGAAACTCATTCATAAGGACGGAAAGGAAACACGTAAGTGTTATTTCCAATCTGAAGAGCACCGTAAAAAACACATTGATCGTTACAAACTAAACAAGAAAGACATCAAACTCAGTTACAAATATGATGACTAATCCTATATCATTCGTTAAAAATACAAGAACTCTGTATAGTCTTCAGTATCGTAAGAAAGTTACTGAAGTTCTAGTACAGTTTGCTAATGAAGATCCAGCGTGGATTCCAATGGATACTTTAGATGCAATGGTGCAAACACTACTCAACGCAACTCAGGAGGTTATGAATGACTGAACGCACTTTTACTGGAAAAACTGGCGATGTATGGACTTGGGATGAAACTCCTGAAGTTGTAGAGGCACTTAAAAAAGTTCATGCTGGTGATTACCAAGGACCACTGTATGCACCTCACCCTGATTTGAAGAGACCCAATGAATACAAAACCACTGACAATTGAAGAAGTAACCGAAGCAGCAGACATCTTCTTTCCTATCTATGAATATGTGAAAGGGCGTCTGCCTGCCGATACTAAGGTAGAAGATGTCCTCAAAGTTGCTGAGAATGTCTGCACCCTAGCACAGAAACTTCGCGTAGAGAAAGAAGCAGAAACTCAACCTTTTGGATTCAATAAAAAAAATGACGAAACGCAATCCACTTGATATACCAGATAAGAAACTGATTGACGAATGTTTTTATGTTGTAAAAGGAAAATTTCTCTGGGATAGTTATGACAAAGAAGGTAACGGATTGGTCTCAGCTCTCACTGAAGAGTCATGTATATCAGGCACCCGTTTTTATCTTAAAGGACGGCAGGAAGGTTGGACTGAGACCAAATCTTATTCGGGCGAAGTAGGTGGAAAACTATGAAAAGTAATCCATACTGGTTTCTTGAAAAGTGGGGAATTACGGACAGTGTTCCTATGGATGATGTTTATGATAGACTGACTCAACTTGAAGACCGTGTTCGTGTCCTTGAAGAAGAGAACATTGGACTCACTAATGCTCTTTATGAGATGGAAAACTCCCTTGATGCTCGCATAGATATTCTTGCCGAGCATTGTAGGATTATTCCAGATGTATGAAGGTCTAAGCAATTTAGAAAAGGCATTATCACATTTTGGAACGAGAGCAGATATCATTATTGCTCTTGAAATGGGTGGGAAGATTGATGCAGAAACTGCCTACCAAAATATTAAAATGGAACTCAAAGAACTCAAAAAAATTCGTAAGAAAGCAAAAAAAGATCCAGATTATACTGAACTCTGATGGAAGACTCTCTTAAAATAACAGAAAACAAAGATGGTTCATTCACAATGGACTGGGACCCACAAGACTCAAAATGGTCGTGGCTTAATGGCTTGACTCAGAAGGAAGTTCAGGTTATTATGGAGCAAGCAATCAAGGACTACCTAGATGACCTCAAATCCGTACAGCACTGATTTTGAATATAAAAAGTATTCACTTGAGCACCTTGAAAACTGGTTACATGATGCTTTGAATTCTGAAGATCTTACCCCACAAGACATTTACGATACTCTTATCAAATGTGTGGATGAAAATGTAGAGTATCATAAAAAGTATCTGACTAAGAATATTGAGTTTCTTTCTCTGCTAAAAGGTAATCGTCCTGTTGACTTAAGTCCAACTGGTGAAGAGTTTTCTCAGTATACTGAAGAAGAACTCAATGCAATGTGTGATGCTGCGGCAGAACAAGAAGAGAAAGATAAGTGTCGTGAGTATAACCTGCGTGAGGCAGAATACTATAACAAGCGAGCACAACTTGATGCTGAATATGAAGCAATTAAGGCATGGGGTGGATATGACTGGACTCCTGGATCATAATGTATACTCTTAATTTTCTTGCTCCCATACTTGTAATGGGATGTGCTAATAACTTTCTAGAAAGTCAAGGCGAATACTGTAACCTTGACAAACCACAACCAAATATAGTAAAATATTATGAAACTGGAAAGTCCTGTTATAAAAATGGGATTTTTTATGAAAAATGTGAGGATGCAAATGGCTCTATCTGAATCAGTTGAAACGAGTTTGCGAGAAGCAGAAGCATCATTAAGAAATGCATTATCTTATGCTGCTCGTCAAGAAAAACCATTCATTGCTAAACATATTGCCGATATGATTATGCAAATTGATACCCTCATCAGCACAGATGCTCTGCTTGATAAGATGGAAAATCGTAAGTTTGGCGACAGTGGATCCTTTGGTTCTTTCTTCGGAGATTAAGAAGTGTAACGTGATCCCAAAGAAAGTATTAAGTTTCTAGATATTAGTATATTGAAATGCTAACATTGGGACACATCGCAAGGAACTCATGACTCTCGCAAAAACTGGTTCTGAAGTTCTCACAAAAGAAGAGTGGGAAGAACTTATTGCCCTCAAAGACGCAATAACCTATGCTCCACAAACAGTTTCTGCCGAAAAAATGGAAAAGTTTGCTGAACTTATGGTGCGAAGTCTTGAAGGAAAGGAAGACAACACACCGCGATAAAAATAAATAAGTATTATCCCGTTACAAAACAATGGAAAACATCGACACACATATTCAAAAGGACGAGGACCTTTTGAGTGATCCAACTATCTCTCCACAAGCAAGAAGGCACACTGAGGAAGAGTTAGAAGCACTGAAAACATATAAAGAACATCATCCAGAAGATTCACACGATCCTACACCACTTGAGTTGTATTGCGACACTCATCCTAATGCACTGGAATGTAGAGTCTACGATGACTGATAGATTGGAGGGTTGACGCCCTCCTTTTTTTATGGTATCATAGTTTGTTGTAAGTGATTGATTATGTCTGAGATCAAGATTCTTCAGAAACCCGTTGAAGAACTGAATACTGTTGACCAGACATTTGACCTAGTTTATATGGATCCTCCCTTTGGATTGCAGAGGGACTTTACTATGCAAGAGGAAGATGGTCAAGAGAAAGGATTCTCAGACAACTGGACTTCCTTTGATGATTATATTGACTGGTATGCTGAAGTTATCAACAATGCCTACGCCAAACTGAATAAAGATGGGTGGATGTATTGTCATAATAACTTCATTGGTAATGCTCTGGTATTGTCTAAAGTTAATCGCAAGATTCGTGACGCTTTCTACACAAATATTTCTTGGAAACGCAGCGGTCCAAAGAACAATATCAAGAACGGTTGGGGTAACATCGTAGACAGCATTATGGTCTTCCGTAAAGGTAGTCCATACTTTGAGGTTGAATATACCTCTCTGGATCCAGTATATGCTGCGAATAGTTTCCAAAACAAGGATGAGGTTGGTTATTATGCTCTCGCTAAAGTTAGCGGTGAGAAGAGTCGTCCTTGTGCAAGATTTGAGTACAAAGGATATAATCCACAGTTTGGGTTCCGTATAACAAGGGAAAAACTGGAAGAACTGGACGCCCAGGACCGTTTGCACTACGGTGCAAACAATATCTACAAGAAAATCTATTCTCATGAGTCCAAAGGTGTTCCAGTGCAGAATTTGTGGGATGATGTATACTTTATCAGCAGAAGTGAGAAGAATAAGCGTAAATATCCCACACAAAAGCCCCTGAAACTGTTAGAACGTATCATAAAGTCATCATGTCCTGAGGGTGGATGGGTTCTGGATCCCTTCTGTGGATCTGGAACGACTGCTATTTCCGCTTTTAACCTGAACCGAAATTGCGTCACCCTGGACGTGAATCCCGATGCTATCACCATTGCACAGGAGACAGTTGATGAACTGGTACAGCAGGCATCAAACCCGCTTGTGGATGCCCTATACTGACTTCAGTTCAAACAAAGGCAATGGCGACTCGCTCCAGAATTGGAATTGAACTCTCTGACGGTTCTATTCTTTCAAGCTATCATCATTGGGATGGGTATCCCGAATGGTTGGGTCGTATTCTGAACACTCATTACAACACCAAAGAGAAAGTTTCTGAACTGATTGATGGTGGTGATATGAGTTCCTGTTGGAATGATGACAAGGAAGCAGAGTATTATTCTGCTCGTGGTGAGAATTGCCCTCCTCGCCTTGATGCTTTCCTTGGAGAATACCTGCTGCCCGACAACAGCGAAGAGTATGCTTATGTCTTCCGTAATGGTGAATGGGTGTGCTACAACATGCACCAGTTTGATGATAGCAAACTGCCTGAGATTGTAGAAATTCCTTCTGGAGCACTGGCGGTTTAGTCTGCCTTATGCTACAATAACTAAACAATTTGAGGGTCAACTTCATGGACTTATCTGAGATTCTGGATGAAATTCGTGAGATTGAGATCTATGATGTAGATCCTAAAGACTGGATGGGATACATGAAAGAGGACGACTCCTGGGATCCAGTTCCCGAACTGGCATACTGACCCCTGAGAGGCGTCTAGGATGCCCTATAATACCTTCATACGCAAGCAACCGATGTCCACCACCTTCGCTGACTACGCTGCCCAGAAGGACGCACAGAACACCATCTATCTTAACATTGTTAAGTATGGTATGATGCTGTGTGATGCTCTCCAGCAAGATGCTCCTGACGGTTACTTCTACTCTCTGGACTCTTCTGGGCGTAAGTATCACAAAGTCTTCATGCACATTGGTGATCGCCGCGATAGCATTCACGCTTTCATTGATAAGAAGACTGGTTCTGTCTACAAACCTGCTAGCATTAAAGCACCTGCTAAGGGAGAGCGTTACAATGTGCTGATTATCAACTCCCGTGAGCAAATGCTTGAGCGTTGTGACTGGGCAGGAGGTTATCTTTATAAGTGATTTACTTCCTTATCATTTCTGCTAGTGTTGCATGGGCGGCACTAGCATTATTCTCTCCCTGGTTTAATCATCTCAACAAAGAAAATGAATTTCCCCAAAGAACTGTTGATTGAGGCACTTTACAATGAGTATGTCTTTCTTTGTCATGATGATTATGATCCTGATGTGGATGTATCTCCTGAAGATTATCTGGAAGGATTGAAAGAGATGACCTATGATGAGTTGGTTGAGGAAACGCAGACTGACGAAGGATTTACTCTTATTGAATATGTGGAAGCGTGGGGATGATTACACTTTTTCTTTGTTGGATTAGTGCTGTGCTTTTAGCACTTGGTTTTAATTACGTTATTATGAGAGACACTGATAATGACGACGACACATAAACTTGTTTTTCTTGGTTCTTTCCTTTGGTTTCTTCATTGGGGTCAATGTCTTACATCAGTCATTCTGGATATGGTTATTCTAAGAAACTCTGTGAGGATGTTACCTCTTGGTTTCTGACTAAGTATTTCCCACGACACAAGATTACGCTGGACATTGTGCATCGTGGTCTGAATCGTGAGCAGGTTTATGGATATTGTGACGTTATTGAAGACAATTATCGTCCTCGTCACTTTCTAATCGAAATGAATACCTATATGGACAAAGAGTTGTATGTAAAAACTCTTTTGCATGAATTAACCCATATGAAGCAGTGGGTGGATGGTCTGCTGCGCTCCCGTTATGGAAAATTGTGTTATTCTAAAGAACCTGTCGAAAAGTATGAGTATTGGTATCAACCACATGAAGTAGAAGCACGATATATGGAAGAAGAATTGTATCATGATTATTTGATAGATAGGGGTCTTGTGACAGTTGAAAAGGTGGCACACTGCTTCTCCAACCGCCTGATGCAGGCAGTATAATTACAAGGTAATCAAGAGACGACACCAGTGAAGGACATTCGCATTCTGGTTGAAACTGCAGACGGTTGCATTACTATTTGGTATGAGCGTTCTAACAAAGAAAACGCATGTAAGTTTATTCACAATCGTGTCTACAATCAACTGTGTGGATTGAACATTAAAGAGATCGACGTTTCTGTTATTGGTGCCTGAAGTGGGGACAGTTGTGGAAGTGGCACAGTACCGCTTCCACTGCCCACCATCTGCTCTATAATACTAAGGTAATCAAGGGAACGACCCCAAATGCAACTCACCTCCACCACTGGTACGATGGTTGTTGACTACTATCCCATCGAAGGTAGCACTCAATTCATCTATAAAGTGCTGAAGTTTCAGGGTGTTGATACCATGAGCACCAAGTGTATTACCAAGCGTGACTTTCAGCGTGAGTGTGATGAGCGCATTGGACTTGGTTATGAAGTGACCAACTTTAATACCGATGCCGTGAATGTTAATCCTATGAATGGTGCCTGCTGATGACCACATTTATCATCTGGGTTTGTATTACAACCCTGGTTTTTATTCTCCTTAAAAACATCACCCGTTTCTGAAATGACTAACTTCACTGGCGTTTTCCTGACTGTTGAGAATCACGGTTGTGTTTATACTGTTTGCACCGAGGGTGAGTTGTTCTATGCTCCCATTCTTGCTGATGGTAGTGTGAACTTCAATGAGTTTGATGTTTTCTACTTTGAGGAAGAAATGACTGATGCAGAACGTGATGAATTGGAGGATATTCAATCCGCATTGATTGATATGATGAAGCGTGCTGGATTGTATTTCCAAGTGCCTGTGACAGTTTAAGAACTGGCACAGGGGGCATTCCAGCAGCGCCTGAATGCCCTATAATAAGAGCATCAACAGAGGGGAATCCAATGGAAGACGCCACCATCCGCGAACTGCGCCTCAGTATTCTGGAGGAGATTGAGGACATGGACATTGAGTTTCTCAAGCGAATTGCCTATGAGTGCCGTTGTGAAGAAAATGGCATTTATCCTGACGAAACTTACATTCGCTGGTGATTCTGATGGTTACTCTCATGAACAACGAAAAATCAAATAAAGAGTTTGTTGATTTTCTTTTCGATAAACTCTTTTCTCACACCGATTCTGATATGATTGATCTGCACGACTCTGATAGTTGTGACGATCACCTGATGTTTGCCCAACTCGAACTTTTCTGATGAAAAACCTTCACCTTGAGCACCCTGAAGATTCTATTCTTACTGGTGACCTTTCTGTTCTTGATTGGTTTGTGAGTAAGGGTAATCTGAGTGTTAAGATGGACGGTGCTCCTGCGATTGTCTGGGGCAACGATCCTGCAACAAATACTTTCTTTGTCGGCACTAAAGCAGTGTTCAACAAGGTGAAGATTCGCATTGCTCATTCTCATGATGAAATCGATCAGTTCTACGAAGGAAATGTCGCGGAAATCCTTCATCGTTGTTATGATGTGCTTCCTCGCACTCATAACATCTATCAAGGTGATTTTATTGGGTTTGGTGGACAGTCCGAGTACAACTCCCAACTCCTCACCTATCAGTTTGAGAATGTAATCACTGAGGATGTGATTGTTGCTCCTCATACCTATTATCAGGCAAGTAGTGATCTTCGGGATGCACATGCCTATCCATTGTCTTATAAACTGACTGGTAACCGTCAGTGTAAGTTTGTGCAACCACTTGCCTGGATTGCCTATGGGCAAGAGCGTTTTGCTGATGTTGATGAAGTCTGTGCATTTGCCCGTCAAATGTCTACAACCTGTGAGTTTGTAAGTCATTCAAAAGCACAGAAGATGAAGCAGGTTTTCAACACTTTCATCAAAAGCGGCAACGAACTGGACGAGGAGGCACTGACGGTCGCCTGCGACTGCGATCGCAACCTAATTCGTTTGTGGAAACTTGTCAAGTCGATTAAGGAGGACTGTTTGTTCATTTGTCGCAATAATGGACCTGCTACCTATCTGTTAGGGGAGCGTATTGATGCTGAAGGTTATGTTTTGTCCAATGAGCACGGTTGCTTCAAATTGGTGAAGCGTGAGGCATTCTCCCGTGCTAACTTCAACCACGGGCGATTCCAGACCAGTTGAGGAACTGTCCACTACTGCACTGCTTATCCCACTTCACCCTGCTATACTTACAAGGTAATCAAGAGGACTTCTCATGACTGACGAACAACGCACCGACATTGTAGAGGATCAACTTGACCACATTTATGCACTGTGTCAAAGTTGTGCAGAAGTTGACAACGAAGATACCTGTCGTGCATTATATGAGGAATATGCAGAATGGTTTGAAGCCCAAGGAGAAGACAATGGACAATATGAAGTCATGTGGGCTCCTAACTTCACTCTTCAAGACTAATATGTTAGAATAACAATAGTTCACCTATGGAGGTATGATGACTGACGCAAATGTAAATCTGAATGTGCATGAAATTGGTGTAATTCTATCTGCACTGCAACTACTTACCAACCGTGACGAAAATCAAATTGCTAAAGAATATGGAAGTGCCCCAGCCCTCTACAACAAACTATACTCAGTTTGGGAAACTCTTGATCGATCAGAAACAGGACTCCGAAACGATGTCGTCCCTTCCTACTAAACTTTGGTATCAGACTCTTGCCGTAATGCAGGAAGATGCACCTGAACTTCTGGATGAGTTTCTGGAAAACAGTGCCGCTAAAATGGAGGTGACTGTAGATTATCTGATGGAGGAATTTCTTTGACTGAAGAAGCAAAGTTGCATTTAGCACTGATGCAGATTCACAACATGATTAGTTTACTGAAAGGAAATGAGTATGAGGTTTTTCTTTATAGTAAATTGTATAAGATGAAGTGTGAACTTGAACGACAATTGTCTCTCTTGACAAATAGCAAACAACAATCTACAATTAAGGAGTAACTTACACACAACGATGAACTATCTGTATTTGGTTGATTACTGGGTTCCATTTCCATCATCAGAATATGGTGGTTTGATCGCTGTAATCGCTAAGAACGATGTTGAATGTCATGATATTCTTCTGAATTGGAGGGATCAATGTGACGATAAATACGACAACCTGATTATGGAACGAGTGAATAGTGCCTCGCGTTATGCACTTGCTAACACCGAAGAATCGGGTATTGTAGAATCATTTACCACATAACAATGACTGAAGAAAAACTGTATCGCATTGAAGAGTACAACACAACAGGATGGGAAGTTGTACCAGGAAAGTCCACTCAACTCACAAAACCAGAAGCAAAACAACGTCTTGAAGAACTCATTGAAGAAGGAACAAATCCCAATCGATTGCGTGCTACCCCAGACGTTTAAACACCAACCACCAGAAGGGTATAGTTATGAGCAAACCGAGTTTAAACGCAATGTTATTGCTATCTGGATTCTTCATCAGCGTCGGTTTGATTACAATCATGGTGCTCCAGTCCGTTGTATCTGGGGATTCTATAACACCAAAACAAAGTCCTATCATTCCCCAGTCAACTCCTCTACAATGGGATCCGTCGTTAGTATAGAACAAACGACACCATACTCTGCAATGCTATTAAACCTTAATCCTTTAATGCAATGTCTTATGTCCCCCAATTAGATGATTATGTTAGGTGGAACAAAGGTAAGTTCTCTGTAGAAGGATGGGTGTATTTTAAGGATAAGTCTTATCTTACGATTGAGACAAAGACTAAACCAAAACATCCTGATGATCTGCAGAACGGTACTCATCATAGGAATCATAGAACACTGGTATTGTGTTATCCAGAGTCATGGAAAGATCTCACCTATGTTAAGTCACGCGCCGATAAATATGATGAGAAGTAAAACCTCATTATACTGTGCATAATTTACAGGAAGCATCAGATCAAAAACGTTATGCTCAACAGGCAGAAAAACTTGGTTTTAAGTTAGAACGTTCTTCTGGTAAGCATGATATTTACAGGCATGAATCAGGTGCTCAAGTACCAGCACCAAAGAGTGGTAGTGATAGTAGAGGTTTTCTAAACTTTCGTCGTGATTTAAAACGTGCTCTCACAAATAAGGGAGTAGAATTACCAATTAAACCAGAGAAAGTAAAACTTGATTCAATATCAGCAAATAAACTAAAGGCAGATAAACTTACACAAGTTACAAGGTTATCATCATCACAGAGAAGAATAGAAGCAGGTAACAGAGGAGCAATAACAGGAACACAAACAACGTTCTCTGATTTTATGAATAAGTTAAAACCAGTTGTTAATACGGTATCAACCCCCAACTTATTACAGAGAATGAAGACTGCATTTAGTTCTAATTTAAAGTCCGGTGAAATACCAAAGTCAGCAACTACTGCATCTGTTAGAGGTAATAGAGGTTTAAGTCTCAATGTTAAGTCAGGTAGTGGTGGAGGTGGATTAATTCAACCTGTTGATACTGATATTAATCCCAGCCCATTTTATAGAGATCTTAAGGCATCAGTTCAGAGAAGATTAGATTCACGTAGATCACATTATAGAGGGGGAGTGTAAAGGACTAAAATAAGTGTTTTATGTTCTTTTAACCCCTTTTTAGGGGTTTTTTATTAATTAAATACCTTTTTAAATATAAAGTTGTTAATTGTATTGTTGATAATGATTCTCAATAAGGTATGATAATGATATGAATTAGTATCAATAATACTCTTATAATTCTTATAAACCCCTCCTGGTCTTGTGTCTTATAAACCTTATAAACCCCTTATAAACCCCTTATAAATCCCTTATAAATCCCTCCTGGTCTTGTGGGCTTAGCGAGCGTACCATAAGACGCGCAAGTTGTCAAGTTCCGGGCGCGGGAAAATATACGGAGACCCACACAAAATCTAGACGAGACTTATAAATAATGGTTATGAATCTCGACGAGACTTATACCTAGACAGGTTGTTTCTCGACGAGATATATGCTACAATACACAAGAACACAAGATCTCGACGAGCTTATGTACGACGATTACGATCTCGACTATACATTCAGCAATGATTATAATCTCGACGAGGACTCATACTATGAGCATTATGCTCAACTAGATGTAGTAGATCTCGACGAGGAATACACACGAGATACACAAGATTATGATACACTTGCGTATCGTCATTATGCATAATGTGTACTAGGTCATACATACACATTACACATCTAGTAACATGTTAACACATAACAAGCGCCTAGTTACAGTTACACTAGACATCATGTGTTATGATGATTTACATCTTGAAGATGTAAACTGGAAGGAGTTATTAGAACTCGAACCAGGTGAAGATCTTCACTGTAACGTAAAAGAATTCGATATCGATTTTTAATGTGCCAGTTCGTGGATTGGCACATTGATCAGTACTTTATGATATGAATTCGTATCATAAGAATATTGTATGATATGAATTCGTATCGCAATTGGGCATTCTTGTGCCAGTTGAGCAAGTGTCCACTATCTGCCCCACTGGGTCTCCTGGTGGGGTATTCTTGTTTCGTGGTTGAGGGATTGCCCCGATGTTTGATGAACTCTGGTCTGAGATTGCTGATGCTCCTGGTGAAATCTTCGATGTGATTGAGTATAAAGAAGAATGGGAGAAAGATGAGAAGTTCAATGTAGAATCTTACATCAACTCTAACTACGATTACTGATGTCGATTCTTGTGAAGTTTCAAGGTCGTTGGGTAAAGATGAACCCCCGACTTTCTGCTCCGAGTGAGTGGCAAACCACCATCAACAAATCTCACATTCGTAACTGAAACTCATGAATCGTTCTGAACTCCAAGATCAACTCATTCAGCAAATCCTGGATGATATGGACATCAAAACCATGATGGCGTGTTTGTATGATTCTATGAGTGAGAGTTATGATAACTATTCGGAGTCGGAATTGATTGCAGAGGTAAAAGAATACTACCCCGAACTTCTGGAGGATTAATTATACCCAGGGCCGCCGCGGGTGGACGGTTGGGGCACTGTCCACTGCTTCCCTCAGATCGGCGGACCCCGTGCCTATAATGTCTGTATGAACAACACCACTGCTTCTCAAGTCCACCAGTTCGATCTGGACATCGCTCCCGCTCTTCGTGATTTCATGGGTAGCAACCTCTGCGACCTCAACGATTGCGTCGATTGGGTTTGCGACGTGTTCGATCTGAACGCTACCGATTGGTTGATCGACCGTATCGCAGATGAGTTTGAAGAGTTCTTCGGGGTGTGACGGTTGAGAAGGTGGCACACACCCTCTTGACTTTCCCCCCAATCCGTCCCATACTACCTTCAGATCAAACAACACAGACTCATGCGTAAGATCGAACGTGAAATGAACAACGCCATTTCTAACAATCTGAACTGGCACAAAGACAACACCGAAGTCTCCTACGATCCCGAAACTAACGAGTCCACCGTATACCTTCACGGTAACAAAATCGCCATCATTGGTGATAACTTCGTTCAGATCTTCGACGGTGGTTATCAGTCTGTCACCACCAAATCCCGTCTGAATGCTATTCTCAAAGAGCACGGAGTCGCTAGCGAAGGTGTATTTCAACGGAACTGGAATTGGTACATTCACAAGTTCGTTGGACAGGCAGGAACTTCTCCTGTCTACAATGAGTATGAGTTTACCAATGGTTTCATGTTCGCATAAACAATAGGGAGGCAATTGCCTCCCTTTTTTTATACTTTTTTATAATTACCGGAAGGCAGGTTCGGTGGCGACCGTTTTCGTCATCAGGGCGACCCTGCCCCTCCTTCGCTTGTGACCTTATTATAGGGCAGCGGCAACCCCCCACAACCCACCTTGTGCCACTTCCCGGACTGTCCACCAAACCGCCACAGCACCCCCAGACCCCCTATACTAAGAGCATGAAAGAACTCCAATCCCGCTGCATCTCCATCGCCTCTGCCCTTGCTGCTGAGATCAACGGTGACCTCTCCTATGTGCCTGAGGAGGATGCAGAGCGTATCCTGGCACGTCTGACCCCCGACAACGTACAGGAGACGGCAGAGGAACTGGCACAACTTGCCTACTGGTTCAACTGAGGACCCCCTATACTAAGAGCATGAAGAAACAATCCACCAAACTGGACATGTCCTCCATCATGGCTGACTACACCGCAAAGGTGAACGCTGAGGCAAAGCGTCGGGAGGAGATTCTCAAAGCACACGCTGAGGGAACCTACCAGGCACCCGACCATGCTACCTACGGCACCTGGACCGTCTCCGACAGGGACTGACCCTGATCTGCTACAATACTCTCACAACGCAACCAAACCCCATGCGCTTTGAAGTCCGTTACCAGACCCCCTACAATGCCTGCGAGTGGCGGTCGCAATGGTTCACGACTAAGGAAGAGGCAGACCGTATGGTAGACTTCTACAGGTCCTGTGGGTCACCCTCTCACATCGCCCCCTCCTCCCTGGCACAACTGGAACGATGATCAACGCTCTGACCCGCTCCCGCTCCCCTGAGTTTCACCGACAGACCATGCTCCGCTTGACCGTTACCGCTGTTGTGCTGTGGTTGCTATGGGAACCGATCCGACCCATCCGCACTGTGACAGCAGACCTACTGCACACCACTGGTGACCTGATCGCCCGCTGACCCCTTATACTGATCTCAGTTCAAAGGAAACCCGATGCAAGTCTACGTCGTCACCGCTGGATTCTTCTATGAATCTGATGATCATTGCTCCCTGTGGGATTGCAAGTCTGCTGCTGATGCCCGCTGCGCCCAACTGAAGGAAGAATACGATTGGGCTGAGGTCAATCTGCAAACCGTCCACATGGAGTCGGCGCTGGTCGCCTGACCCCTTACAATACACTCACACGCAACCAACCAATGCAAGCACTCACCTCCATGATCCCCGAAACCGAAACCTACAACGGATGGGCAAATTGGGCAACCTGGAACGTCGCCCTCTGGCTCCAGAACGATGAGAACCTTTACAAGGTCGCCTGCCGCTACGATTCCTATGATCGCCTGATCCCCCGCCTGGAATCTCAGTTCGGGCAGATGACTCCTGACGGTGCTCGCTGGATGGACCCTACCATCGACACCGATGAGTTGGATGAGATGCTGGCTGACCTGTGACGGTCTGACAACTGTCCGGGGGTCTTGACCTGACCCCCAAAATCGCTTACATTACTCTCAGTTCAGACGGGTGGCGCTCACCCGATTCCCAAATGACCTTCCAAACCAACGGTTCCGTTCACCACTCTGGCGTCGCTAATGAGCACGACACCATCGCTCTGCTGAACGCCCATCAGGTGTTCGCTGAGACCGTCACCCACCTGGGCGGCACCCGTAACAAGGCAGACGCTATGGCGGGTGCTACTCCTATCAGCATCAAGCACAAGGCAGGTCTTCGTAACGGTTCCTTTGACTGGGTGAACACCTCCCAAACCGATGCCCTTCTGGACTCCTCCCGCTTTGAGGACTTCCGCTCCTTTATCAGCACCGCCCGTAACTGGGGTGCCGCTGAGCGTACCGCTATTGTGGAAGAGACCCGTGACCTGTTCAATGAGGTTTGCAGCGATGCCCTGAACGCCATCACCTCTGAGACCCTCACCGCTTGGTTGATCTCTGAACTGATCGACGCCAACCATGGGATGTCGATGGTCATCAACGACACCGCCGCCCAACGCTGCTATGTGATGGGTCACGATACCATCCGTGCCGCCCGTTGCCTCTCTGCTGGTTACACTGCCCACCTGGTCGCTGGTAAGGGCACGACCTCCCGCCGCATCGTTCTCAAGGGTAACGGTGAAACCCTGGACCTTGGTCTCCGTCTCCGTGTGACCAGCAACAACGGTATCAAGGCGTTTCTGGGTTTGAGCAAAGCGAACCGCAACTCTCAGGTCGTGCTGAAACTGCAGCAGGATAAGGTCGCCGCTCTGGTTGCCGATGCCGCGCCTCAGGTCATTTCCTACTGATTGTAACGGGGGGACCTTCGTGCCCCCTGATGCTGTAGGATACTCTCAGTTCAACCGACAGACCCATGATCCTCTCCCAATCCTCCGACCTCCGTACCCGTCAGATCGTGTGGACCGCCCGCTGCAACGACGACTCCGCCATCGGTTCGGGCCTGCAGCCCCAGTTGGGCATCAGTGCCTACGCCATCGCGGGTCAGTTCGCTGAGGTGTGGGCTGATGAGGCACAGGAGGCACTGCCTGCCTGGTGACCCCCTGGGTTCGTGAGGGGGCAGTGCCCCCGCCGCCGCCCCCGTGCGGTCGCGGCGCGTGTATATAAAACCCATGGGTCCCTGTAACCTACAAAGTGTTACGATCGCTAGCTCTTTATAAGACTCAAAGGTTTACTCAAAGGTTTACTCAAAGGTTTACTCAAAGTCCAATTTCAAGATTTTCTATATAAAACAAAAATGGAAATTCAAATACCTCAAATGCAAAAAAATCCCGGAGAAAATTATACGACTGTGGAGGTCGATCCAATAACTGGGGAGTATTATTTTAATATCCCCGAATGGGTGCTGAGTGAATTTGGTTGGTATGAGGGAACTGTAGTGAACATGGAGATTGATGGAGAAACGATCATTATCACTGAGGTTAAGGGAACTTGATACTCAAGGGCGCGGCGCTTGACCTCATATAGATAATGCTGTATGATAACCGATGTAATTACACTGTTTTATGGCTAAAGGATTTACTGTAAAAGCAAAGACTCCGACAGTCACCAAGGAAGTCGAATTCGATTATGAGAAGGCACGGGAGATGATCCGTGGTAAATCAATCGTCTTCTGTCTGCCTGGGCGTGGAGTTTCTTACACCTTCTTAAAGAATTTTGTACAACTCTGTTTTGATATCGTACAGAGTGGTGCTAGTATTCAAATTTCTCAAGACTACTCCTCGATGGTCAACTTCGCAAGATGCAAGTGCCTAGGAGCGAATGTACTTCGTGGACCTGACCAGATTCCCTGGGACGGCAAGCTAAAGTATGATTATCAATTGTGGATTGATTCTGATATTGTTTTCAATACTGAAAAGTTTTTACAATTAGTATTGATGGATGAAGATATCGCCAGTGGTTGGTATTGTACGGAAGACGGGCACACGACCTCTGTTGCTCACTGGATGGAAGAAGATGACTTCAAGAACAATGGTGGAGTCATGAATCATGAAACGCTAGAAACGATGTCGAAGCGTAAGAAACCATTTACTGTTGATTATGCAGGATTTGGTTGGTTGATGATTAAGCATGGAGTCTTTGAGCACGAAGAGATGAAGTATCCCTGGTTTGCTCCGAAGATGCAAGTCTTTGAATCTGGTGACGTACAGGATATGTGTGGAGAAGATGTATCGTTCTGTTTGGATGCAAAGGAAGCAGGCTTTGAAATCTGGTGCGATCCTCGTATCAGAGTTGGTCACGAAAAGACAAGGATCATTTGATGTCTAACGAACTTTACAATATCTATTGTAGGGGGAAGAAATTATACTCCCGCTTGACTGAGGAAGAGTATTTCAATATAATGGAGGACCTGTCGATAGAGTTCTATCAGACAGGATCTCCAAGACCTGATGAATTAGACACTGAAATTATTAAGGAGAATTATCATGGCTAAGGCAAAAGTAGGACTGAATAAAAGTTCTTATATTCCTGGTCCGCCTAAAAAGTCTCGTCAAGGAGATGGAATGGGTACTAAATACGCTTCCTCTTCTCGTAATAAGGCGCGTAAAAAGTATCGCGGACAAGGTAAGGGATAATGTACTTAGAAGGTGATGATGAATGGAACCAAATACATTCTGAAGACCTTTGGGTATACAATAAGTTGATATTAAGTCGGGTTTTGGGTTATACTTGTGGTCCTATAGGCACAAGTGTACCTAGACCCGATTTTTATATTTTAAGACCTAGTATGAACTTACTTGGTATGGGTCGTTATGCTCGTAAAGAGTATATCCATAAGTATACAGACCCTTATCATCCATCGGAATTTTGGTGCGAAATTTTTGAAGGAAATCATATCAGTGTAGATTACCAAAATGAAGAACAAAAATTAGCAGTTTTGGGTACAAGGGATGAGATGAATCCACTTTATAGATGGGATATGTGGAAAAAAGTTGACGTTACCATTCCTTTTCCTAGTATTTTAAAAAAATTGAGGGGTAACTATGAGTGGATCAACTGCGAATTTATAGGAAATCGTCTCATTGAAGTTCACTTTCGCCAAAACCCAGACTTTAGGTATGGAAATAGTGTAGCAATACCAGTTTGGAATGACTCGGATAAAAAAAAATATGATGATCATGAGTTCATTTATGATTCCGATTACCTTAGAAAAGGTTTTTGGGTAAAATAAATAGTAGTAAGGGATAGCAACCCCTCTAAAAGTTCTGATTTTTATAAATCAGGAGCTAAAATGGGACAATCACCTGTCGATAGGAACAAAGACTACATGAGAGAGATGTGGGGAACCACGAAACTCGCCTCAGATTATGGTTCAATGCAGAATTTAAATCAAAAAAGAGTACTAACAGAGGTCATGCACGACCTTGCGCCTCGTCACGACCTAAAAAAACAGTCTGAACTTCACGAAAAGATTCGTAATGATGAAGATTATGATGATTGGGACTATGGAACGGAGCCAACATATGGCAATCCTTGGATGTAAATATAAATAAAGCAAGAAAACTTCTTGACAAATGGCGATCTCACGGGTTTCTAGAGCATTTAAGGACATTAGTTTGTCTTTTGATCCACATCCTGTGACCAAGGATCTGCCTATTCTCAAAAATGAGGCAGCAATTACTCGTTCGATTCGTAATTTAGTACAGACAATACCAAATGAACGTTTTTTTCAACCACTTTTAGGGTCAGATGTGCGTTCAAGTCTGTTCGATTTCGTTGATTTTGGTACTGCTACCGTAATTCAAGAGCAAATTCTGACTACAATCGAAAATTTTGAACCAAGAGTCAACAATGTTAGGGTAGAAGTCGATCCTCAACCCGATAATAACACGTTTGAAGTCACAGTTTTGTATAATATCATCGGTCAAGACGTTCCTGCTCAGCAATTTACATTCTTATTAGAGGCTACCAGATAAAAAGATGCCTTTTACAAAGTTTACGAACCTCGATTTTGACCAAATAAGGACCTCGATCAAAGATTATCTCCGTGCTAACTCAAATTTCACGGATTTTGACTTTGAGGGGTCTAATTTTTCTGTCTTAATCGACACTCTAGCGTATAATAGTTATATTAATGCGTTCAATGCGAATATGGTAGTCAACGAATCCTTCTTGGATTCGGCAACTTTGAGAGAAAATGTCGTTTCTCTCGCAAGAAATATTGGTTATGTACCTCGCTCTAGGAACGCCGCTAAGGCAACAATTAGTTTGAACGCACAAACTACCTCATCATCGGATACAATGACCTTAGAGGCGGGTCTAGTGTGTGTAGGAACAGCAGAAAACAGCAATTATATCTTCTCAATACCAGAAAGCATTACTACAACCATCAATTCTGGTACTGGTTCTTTCAATAGTATTACGATCTACCAAGGGACATACCTCAAGAAGCAATTTGTGGTTGATGGATCACTTGATCAGCGTTTTGTCCTTGATAATTCCTTTATTGACACTTCAACTATCGTCGTAAAAGTCAAAGGACTCTCTGATAGTGGTGAAGGAAGAGAATATTCCCGTGTTGATAACATTTTAAATATTAACAAGACCTCAGAAATCTATTTGATTCAGGAAGTTCAGGATGAAAAGTATGAACTTTTGTTTGGAGACGGATATTTTGGTAAAAAATTAGAAAGTGGCACTATTATTACCGTTTCTTACATCATTACTGATGGTGAAGATGGAAATGGTGCTGCTAATTTCTCATTCTCCGGTAGATTTTTAGATTCTTTGGGAAATCCGATCATCCCAACCAATGCAATTAGCGTTACAACCGTAAATGCAGCAGCAAACGGTAGTGCAATTGAAAGTGTTGACTCAATTAAGTACTTTGCACCAAGAATTTACGCTTCTCAGCATAGAGCAGTGACGACTCGTGACTATGAAGCGATTATTCAACAGATTTATCCAAATACAGAGTCTGTTTCTGTTGTTGGTGGCGAAGAGTTGGACCCACCACAGTTTGGAAACGTCATTATTAGCATTAAACCAAAGAATGGCGACTTTGTTTCGGATTTTGATAAGCAAAATATTCTTTCAAAACTGAAAGATTATTCACTTTCTGGTATCAACCAAAGAATCACTGATCTTAAGGTTCTTTATGTTGAAATTAACTCTGGAGTCTATTATAACAGCTCTCAGGTTACAAACGTCAATGCCTTGAAGACTAAAGTAATTTCGATTCTGAATACTTTTGCAAAAGCAAATATCAACCAGTTTGGTGGTAGATTTAAGTATAGTAGATTGTGTCAGACTATTGATAATTCCGATAATGCGATCACTTCAAACATCACAAGAGTCATTATCCGTAGAAATCTAAAGGCACTGATTAATCAATCAGCACAGTATGAACTGTGTTATGGTAACAAGTTCCATATCAATAAGGATGGATTCAATATTAAGAGTACTGGATTTACTCTTGCTGGTAGAATAGGAACATTCTACTTCACAGATGTGCCCGGAAGCAACGGGAAGGGCGTTATTTCCATCGTTAAGGATATTAACGAGACTGGTAAGTATGAGATCGTAGTGAAGTCTGCAGGCACCGTAGATTACACTAAGGGTGAGATAACTCTCAACACTTTAAACATCACTTCTACGGTGGTTGCTAACAATATTATCGAAATTCAGGCGTTCCCAGAGTCTAATGATATTATCGGTCTAAAGGATCTATATCTATCCTTTTCTGTTGCTGATAGCACCATAAATATGGTTAAAGATACTATAACATCTGGCGAACAGATTTCTGGCGTCGGTTATAAAGTTACTTCAAGTTATTCAAACGGAGAACTAAAGAGGGGATAAAATGATACAAACGGGCTTTGAGAAGAGGGTAAAAGTTCAGCAAATAATTGAAAGTCAACTACCAGAATTCATACTTTCAGAAAGTCCAAAAACAGTAGATTTTCTAAAACAATATTACATCTCTCAAGAATATCAGTCTGGTCCATCAGACCTTTCAGATAATCTTGATCAGTATTTGAAGTTAGACAATCTAACTCCAGAAGTAATTATTGGTGAGACTACTCTTTCTGTTGGTATTTCATCAACCGATGAGACTGTTCGAGTTGCATCTACAAAAGGATTTCCTCATGAGTATGGTCTGTTTAAGATCGACAATGAGATTTTTACCTATACTGGTATCACTACAAACTCTTTTACTGGATGTATTAGAGGATTTAGTGGTATTACCACATATAAAACAGATTTAGACCCAGAAGAACTGCTGTTTAGTACGTCATCATCAGCATCTCACGATTCTGGAAGTTCTGTAGAGAACCTAAGTACCCGTTTTCTTAAAGAATTTTATAATAAACTCAAGTATTCCTTCACACCAGGTCTTGAGAATGTTGATTTTGTACCCAATCTTGATGTTAATAACTTCATAAAAGAAGCAAGAAGTCTCTATGAAGCAAAAGGAACGGAAGAATCATATAAGATACTATTTAAAGTTCTATATGGCGTTGTTCCTCAGGTAGTTGACCTAGAAGAATATCTTGTAAAACCATCTTCTGCACAGTTTATCAGAAGAGAAGTTGTTGTTGCAGAAAGAATTTCTGGTGATCCAAACAATCTGGTTGGACAAACGATAATAAAATCATCAGATTCAGAAACTAAAGCGTCTGTATCGGAAGTAGAAATCTTCACCAGATCTGGTATTAGCACATATTTTAAACTTGGTCTGTTTGTTGGATTTGATGATAGAGACCTTATTGAAGGTACATTTGAAATTCAACCACAGACAAAAGTTATTAGCGCAGTATCTGTTGGATCTTCTGTAATCACTGTAGATTCTACAGTAGGATTTGCTGATACTGGCAGGGTTGTTTTTGGAACCAATGCTATTGAATATACGTCTAAGACTGTAAACCAGTTCTTAGGATGCACAGGTGTTACTGTTGCAATTCCAACAAAGGCAAATCTTAGAACTGATGAAGTATTTTATGGATATGAGAATGGTGATACTACCAAGAAAGTAGAACTTCGTATTACAGGTGTATTGTCTGAATTTGAACCAATAGGTGATATTTTACTTTCTACTGAAGGTCAAAAGATTTATACCAAGAATGTTGGTGAAAAAATCTTAAATCCAAGTGCAAACAAGACTAATAAAGAAATATTTGCTAACAGTTGGATTTACAATACCAGCTCAAGATTTGATGTTGATAGTATTAGTGGTTCAAATTTCCAATTAAAGACTGAAATAGATAAGTCAAGTCTTAAAGTAGGAGATACTGTAGATATTCTTAATGGAGTAACAGAAACCGTTCTTCATAGCAATGCTACTGTCGCTACTATTGATGCAGTAAACAGGCAGATAACACTCAATAATCTCAGCGGATTCACTGCTAGTCCTACAGTTATCTACACAATTAGGAGAAAGTTAAACACTGCATCTAGTAGTGGAACTGAGATCTTCTATGGCGATAACACCATCACTAGTGATGTTCAGAACGTTTACACAGATCGTAGTGGATATGGATATGTTGCTTCAAACTCACTACCATCATATGATATTAGTGAAGATATTTCTAAAGCAACAATAACATCAGCAAGTGGAAGTGCTCTACAAGGATACAATACAGAGACCGAAAAGTATTCGATTCTTTCTTTTGCTAGCAACGTTCCATTCATTACTGGGGATGAAGTTTATTACACCTATTCATCAGCAGCACTGAATGGTCTCAGTGAAGGATACTACTACGTTAAAGTCCTTCCTTTAACAAACCAAATCAAATTATATGCATCAAGATCACTAATTGTTAGTGATAATCCTATTGAGTTTACTTCTAGTAGTGCTACTGGATCCCATACATTTACATTATCATCTCAAAAGAGTAGATATATTTACCCACAAAAACTTCTTAAGAAGTTTCCATTGAGTAGAAATATTCAAAATGGTAAAGGTTCTTCAACTCCACCAGAATCAACTGGTATGCTGGTCAACGGAGTTGAAATTATCAACTACAAATCGACCGATAAGATTTACTATGGTCCAATAGAAAAAATTCGACTCTATAATGGTGGAACGAATTATGATGTTATTTCTCCACCAGAGATTGTTATTTCTTCTCCAGGAGTTGGATGTACAACTGCGTTGGTTAGACCAGTTGTAAAAGGTAACGTAAAAGAGGTTAAAGTAGATCCCCAAGATTTTGATATTAAGGATGTAATATCTGTTACTATTGATGGTGGTAATGGATCTGGTGCTATTCTGGAACCTGTTGTTGGAACAAGATATCGTGAGATTGAGTTTGATGCACGTTTAACATCTGATGGTGGTGGGATTAACATCTCAGATGAGACAATCACATTTACAAAGCCTCATAACCTGAGAAATGGTGATGCTATTGTCTATAGCAGAAATGGAAATAATTCTATTGGCGTTGGAACATTTGGTGGAAGTAATACTCACCAAGATCTGTCATTGAATAGTGGTTCCGTTTATTTTGCAGAATTGGTAAATAATACCTCAATCAAACTATATGAATCTTTTGCGAATTACTCAAGTGGGATTAATACAGTAGGATTTACTACAACTTCTCAGGGTATTCATAAGTTTAGAATGTATGAGGATAAGAAAACTCTCAATTCCATTAAGGTTATCAATTCGGGAAGTGGATACCAAAATAGAAAACTTAAAGTTAAATCTGAAAATATTTCAACGGTTGAGAATTCAATCATATTTGAAAACCACGGTTTTGCTGATGGTGATGTTGTTGTTTACACAACCGATGGGACAGCAGTAACTGGTTTATCAACTTCTTTAAGATATAAAGTTCTTAAGATTTCTGATAGCACGTTCAAACTAGCAAATGCTGGTGTTGGTGGAACTATTACCGCAGATTATACTAAGAGACTTCCAGTTTCCATTACAGGAGTTGGAACTGGTTTCCAAAACTTCGCTTATCCTGATATAACAATCTCAGTAAATACCGAGTATGATGGTATAACTGGTGTTATTACTGCAACTCCAATTATTAGGGGTGAAATCGTTGATTTATATCTGTATGAGACTGGTACTGGATATGGTACAACTATTTTAAACTTCCACAAGAGACCAGATATTAAAATAAAGAATGGTAAAGATGCTGAACTGAAACCACTCATTTCTAGTGGTTCTATTGTTTCTGTTCAGGTAACTAGTGGTGGTAGTGAATATACCTCGGCACCAGATTTAACAGTATCTGGTGATGGTGTCGGTGCTAAACTAAGAGCAATGGTATCTGGTGGTAAGATCACCAACGTTGTTGTTATTAATCCTGGAGTAGGGTACTCTCAGAATACCACCTCAATTACTGTGACTCCAGCAGGTAGAAATGGTAATGTGGAAGCTTCTGTAAGAGCATTAACTTTGAATAATCACTATCGTTTTGGTGATGAGATTCTTTTAGAAACTAATGGAGAACTTGGATACGGATTAGTTGGATACACAACCAGCATTGGTTCTTCCCAATTTGGTGATGATGGAACATCACATTCACCAATTATTGGTTGGGCTTATGATGGAAATCCAATTTATGGTGCATATGCTTATGCCGATCCTTCAGATATTAACTCTGGAATCAAAATTCTGAGCAATGGATACGAAGAATCTACATCCGATATTGTTGATAGACCGATTGGATTCACTGCAGGATTTTTTGTCGAAGATTATAAGTTCACCTCTTCTGGAGACCTTGATGAACATAATGGAAGATATGCTAAGACACCAGAATTCCCCAATGGAGTTTATGCATATCACGTTGGCATTACTAGTGATGGGAAGAATAGCAAGTTTCCATACTTTATAGGTCATACATATCGTTCAACCCCAATCACACAAAATATTGATCAAGGATATAATTTCAATAATTCAGAACTAACAAGAAACACTTTCCCATATAAGATCGGAGACAAATACGCCAATAACGATTTTATCTCTGAGTCTTATGAGACTCTAATGCAAAGTGCCGTTATTGATTCTATTACTAAGGGATCTGTTGATGGATTTGTAATCAATGAGTCTGGAGCAAATTACAGAGTAGGTGATATTGCATCATTTGATAGTACAGATACTAATGGTGGAGGACTCTCTGCATATGTTGGATCCGTAACTGGTAAATCAATTGTTGATGTAAATACTACAATTCAAACTTATCAATCTAACGTTCTTACTTGGGATAATTCGAATCAAGTATCCGTTCACGTTGATCCATATCATACTTTCTTAGAGAATGACCAGATTGTTATTTCTGGACTATCTACCTTCGTTCCTGGACTAACAAAAACCCATAAAATTGGAGTTACTTCAGAAACAACTAGACTAGTTGCCGAAGTAGCAGCAAATTCAACAGTTGGTTTTGTTACTGATATTTTTGTTATCAGTATTCCTTCTACAGTCTCTGCTGGAACAACTGTTGCTATTGGAACAGAGAGAATGTCTGTTCTCAATACTTATCCAGAAAATAAGGTTATAAGGGTAATCAGAGGAGTTACAGGGTCTGCTCACACAGCACACACAGACGTATTTGTATCAACAAATAGATTTACTTTACCAGTTAAGACTTCATACTTTGATTCTAGTGTAAATGATAAGATATACTTCAACCCTATTCAATCTGTAGGTATTGGTACAACTACTGGTTCAGCATCATCAAACACATATTTGGTTGGCGGAAGGGCAAAAACAGTTTCTGTTCCTGTCCAAAGTATCTACCTACCAGATCACCCATTTAAAACTGGTCAACAAGTAACATTTGAAAGAGTTAATGGGACACATGGAATCAATGTTTCAAATACGGAAACTAGTCCCGCATTTGGAATTCCATTAACTGGAGACTCGGAAACTCTATATGTAATCAAGAAATCTGATGATATTGTCGGTCTGTGCACACAAGTTGGTCTAACAACAAATACTGAAGGTTTATATTTCAGATCATTTATTGAAAATGGAGATAGCAACGACTATAGATATTCTTTCACATCCAATAAGACTCAAGTAACCGCTAGAGCGGAAAAAATTAAGGCTAGAGTTTCTGTTTCTACAGATCATAACTTAACCAATGGTGATACTATCAAGTTGAGTTTGAATTCTCAACAGTCTGTTGGAGTTGGGACATCCGCATCAGTTTACGTCAAGTACAATTCCACACACGATAGACTGCTAGTTAATCCAATTGGATTTAATTCAACATCAGTCAATACGTCAACTGGAGAGTTGACCATAACAAAACACGGTCTAAAAACTGGTGATAAGGTTTTCTATAATGCCTCTGACCTGGTTGTATCTGGATTATCGACTGGAACATACTTCGTCTACAGAATTGATGACGACACAATTAACCTCACTACTACAATTTATGATGCTGTTTCTACACCACCTTCTATTGTAAGTTTTGCTTCTACTGGTGGTTCAAGTCAAGAATTATCTAGAATAAATCCACAACTAGAAGTTGTTAGAGATAACAACCTAGTATTCAATGTATCTGATACATCTCTGAGTGGTTACAAACTTAAACTATTCTATGATAGTGATTTCAAGAACGAGTTAGTTTCTATTGGTTCATCTACAACATTCAGTACTTCTGGTGTTGGAACTGTTGGTGTTACAACCACAGCAACTTTCACACTTAACTATCATAAAGATCTTCCATCAAAGATTTATTATCAGTTAGAAAAGTCTGGTTTTATTAGCACTGCTGATACAGACGTTAAAAATTATAATGAAATCTTATTGGTTGATAGTAGATATAATGGAACATATGCAGTTTCTGGTGTAGGTACAACCACGTTCGATATTTCACTAAGAGGTGTTCCTGAAGATCTTGATTATAATCAATCTTCTACAAGCGTTCTTAAGTACTCCACATCTTCACCAAGAGCTCTTGGTGGTGTTGATTCGATGAAGATTACTTTTGGTGGAGCAAATTACAAGAAACTTCCAAGATTTGTAAGTATTGCTTCTTCAATTGGAGATAATGCGGATATTATTCCAACATCAACAAAGTTGGGTAGAATCAATCAGATTACAATTCAAGATCCTGGATTTGATTTTTCTGCAGACAAGACTCTCAATCCTGAGGTCTACATTTCACCAAATATCACTGTTGTAAATAGAAATGAAATTAGCAATATTAATGTTACATCTGGTGGTTCTGGATATACATCAGCACCAGATCTAGTCATTGTTAACCCAGCGACTGGAAGAGCATATGATACTGGTCTCGTAATAGCAAAAGTACAAGGTGCTGCAATTTCATCTGTTGAGATTATTGAATCCCCAAGAGGAATTTCTGAGCTAAAATCCCAAATTTATTCTGTTAATAATAGTAATGGTGTTGGTATTAACAGCATATTCACATCACAAGCAGGAATTATTACTTGTATTATATCTACACCAGTTGCTGGATTCACTACAGCAACAGCACCATTTAGTGTAGGAGATTATGTTTTTGTTGAGGGCGTATCTTTAGCATCTACAACTGGAACTGGTTTCAACTCAGAAGACTATAGTTACAACTTCTTTGAGGTAACTGCTTATAGAAATACCAACCCAGCAGAGGTTGAGTATGATATTTCACCATATGCTACAAATGCTGGTGTAGCGAATACAGATCAAAATTCATTCGCTTTCCTGGTGAACAGGAATAACTATCCAACGTTTGATGTTACACAAGAACCATTAGCATTTATTATTGGTGAAACCGTATTTACAAAATCTGGTAATACCTATACCGAAAGAGACTTGATTATTACCGATAACCTAAATGATTCCATCAAGGTTTACGGAACTTACACTTTAAGTGTTGGTGAGGTAATTGTTGGAAAAGATTCTGGAACCGTAGCAACGATTGATTCTGTTGAGGAAAATAAGGGAATATTTAAAGTCAATTATGGTCTGAATACTGATTATGGTTGGTCAGATGATATTGGAAAACTTAACGAAGATTATCAAGTTCTGCCAGACAATGATTATTATCAGAATCTATCTTACACCATTAAGAGTCCAATTGAGTATGAAGACTGGATAGATCCAGTAAATAGACTCTTACACTCTTCAGGTCTTAAGAACTTTGCCGATACTGGAATTACAAGTACGGGAAGAGTTTCTGCAGCAACAAGTAATGGATCAACAAGTACAGCATTGGTTGATATTATCAATCTTAATGCTGACGGGTCAACAATGAGAGTTGATGCTATCAACTTCTTTGATTTTGGTATTGATACTGATGTATCATCGAACAAGTCAAAGTTTGTTAAACTTCAGAATAAGAAACTGAGTGACTACATTGAATGTAGAACTAATAGAGTTCTTACAATCGATAACTTCAATAGTCAGTTCTCCAATGCCGAAGATGCAAACACAACTCTTTACAAGGACATTGATAGTTTCATTGCTAATGATGGATATAGTAGATATTTTGTTCAAATAATCAATCCTAATACTGCAGATAGACAATCTACAGAAATTGTTATATTGAATACTGCCGATGATGATCTAATTACTGTTGAAAAATCATCTGTATATAATACAGAAAGTCAGTTAGCAGATCTTCAAGCAATCAAGGATTCATTTGGTAATGTAAAACTAAGATTTACTCCAGTAGATCCTTACGAATCTGATTTTGATATCAAGTTTATTAAAACTAATTTTAATACAACTCTTGCTGGTATTAACACACAGTCAATTGGTTTTGTAGATCTTATTGGTTCAAACGTAACAGTTGGTGTAGGTTCTACCTCAACTGTTTATGAAAAAACTACTGGAACTGCAGAATCTCTCTTCGCCATCGTCGAACTTACAGATACTGTAACGAAGAACAAGGCGGTTGTTGATATGTTTATCGATCATGATGGAACCAATACATATAAGTCCGACTTTTTCTTCGACAACTCTTCTGGATCTGGAGCATCAAACAACTTCATTGGTACTTTTATCTCTAGTATAGACTCTGGTGTTCTTTCGCTCAAGTTTGAGAATACAGAATCTAATGAGGTTCTTGTTAGATCTTCTGTTGTTGGTTTTGGTACTACTGCGTCTGGTATTGGAACTTATATCTTCAAGGCATCTGGACAACCAGATAATTTGGTAAAAGAGGGTAGATTAGAAAGCAACTACTCAGTATTCTCTGGAACTGGAATCTCAACCGTCTCAACGTACTCTAGATTAGATGTTACTACTGTAAAAACAACTGCTAAGGTTTCTTACGGAAGCACTTCAGCACTACACCAGATTGTATTTGAACATAACAATATTGATACATTTACCGTCCAATATCCATATCTTTCAGTTGAAAGTACAACAGGAATTGGTACATTTGGATCAGAAATTTCTGGTGACGACTTCAATCTGGTGTTCTATCCAGATTCTAATATCTCAGATGATATCACTGTACAAACTTACAGTGAAATTATTCAAACAGAGAAGGATTTGAATAATGTTCCTGCTGTACTTTCTTATGGTACTATCAACCAAAGACTGGTTACAAATCAGTTTGATTCTATCAATGGAGATAGAACAAATAGATTTGATTTTGATGTTACTCACAATGGGGTTCCAATTTTTGAAAAGCAGTTCAATCCTGGAATATCAACCGTTGTTAATCTTGGAACTGGAGTATTTACACTAAATGATCATTTCTTTAGCACGGGTGAAAGACTAATCTACACACCAAGATCATCATTTGTTGGTGGAGCATATACCGCTATGGTTATGTCCGATACCAATATTCTTCCAGTAGATGTTTATGCTATCAAGATTAATAATAATCAATTCAAACTCGCTACAAGCAAATCCAATGCAAACGCTGGAGTAGCAGTAACCTTTAATTCCGCTGGAACTGGAAATGCTCATACTCTTGAGATGAGTAAGAAACTGGAGAAATCACTGATTACTATTGATGGTGTTGCTAGATCTCCTCTCGCATTTACTCCAATCAATCATACTCTCTCTGATAATGGTGGTTCTATTTCTGTTGGAGCAACATATTTTGGAGTTTCTGGTATTTCTTCGATACTTCCGGGTGATGTTCTGAAAATTGATGATGAATTTGTCAAGGTAGATGCCGTTGGTATCGGAACTACAACTATTGGTCCTATCACCGGAACTGGTTCATTCAGTGTTATTAAGAGTGAAAGAGGTTTTGTTGGAACCTTAGCAACAACACATACTGATGGAACAACCGTTAGGGTCTATCAAGGTTCTTATAATATGACCAGAAGTAAGATCCACTTTACTGAGGCTCCTAGAGGAAACACTCAAGAACTGGTAGATGAAAGTAATATTCCTTATACTAAGTCATCATTTACTGGAAGAGTTTATCTCCGTCAGGATTATTCTACTAATCAAATCTACGATAATATCACAAGACAGTTCACTGGAATTGGTGCTACTTATAGACTAACTGTTGGAGGAGCAAACACCACTGGTATTGAAACTGGTAGTGGCTTGGTGTTTATTAATAATATGTTCCAGACGCCAACAACAAACAATAATGCTGGAGGAAACTACAGTTTCATTGAAAACGCTGGTATTTCTAGTATTGTGTTTACTGGTGTTAATAATGCAAGTTTCATCTCCGACTATGATGTAAACCAGAACTTACTTCCTAGAGGTGGTTTGATTGTTTCTCTTGGATCAACTCAAGGTCTCGGTTTTGCTCCTCTGGTTGGTGCAGCGGTTACTGCAGTTGTATCTGGTGGTGTTATTCAGTCTGTTGGTATTGGTTCCACTGATATTGTAGGTTCTGGATATAGAGGAACGGTTTCTATTGGTGTAACAGATTCAAGTCACACTGGAACTGCTGCTAGTATTACAGCAACAGTCGGTGCTGGTGGAACTCTATCATTTACTGTAGTTGATGGTGGTAGTGGATACAGTTCCAATCCAACTATTCAAATACCAGAACCAAATTATGAAAATCTACCAATCGTTGGTGTTTCTCGCCTTGGTATTGGCGCTACTACAGACACTGGAAGTGGTCTACTCCTTAATGTTGAGGTTGGTGCTGCGGTTACCAACGTTGGTATTGGTTCTACCTTGTTTGAAATCAAGAACTTTAAGATTACAAGACCTGGTTGGGGATTCAGAAAGGGCGACAAGTTCAAACCAGTTGGTTTGGTAACCGCCAAAGATCTTGCAGCACCAATCAATGATTTTGAACTAGAAGTTCTAGATGTATTCAGTGATAATTTTGCCGCATGGCAATTTGGTGAGTTAGATTACATTGACTCTATCGCAAGTCTACAAAATGGAATAAGAACTAGATTCCCACTTCAGTATAATGGTGAGCTTCTAAGTTTCGAAGTTGATTCAAACAATATTGACTCTGCTGCGATTGATCTTGAAGCACTACTACTAATCTACATTGATGGAGTCTTACAAGAACCAAATGTTAACTATAACTTTGAAGGTGGTACTTCAATCGTATTTACAACTGCTCCAAAAGAAGACGATAAGGTTGATATATTCTTCTATATGGGAACAAGGGACACTGATTCGATTAGTGTTAATGTAAATGAAACGATAAAAGTTGGAGATTCTATTCAACTACAAAAGACAAAAACCAGTGAAGTTCAAGATCCAAGAACAATTTACAACATAAATGCTTCAGATAAGGTAGAGACCAATATTTACGGTGGTCTTGGAATTGATGATACCAACTACAAACCATTTAGTTGGACCAAGCAAAAGGTTGATAAGAACCTTGGTGGGGAACTTATCTACAAGTCCAGAGATTCTATTGAAGGACAAGTTTATCCAACAGCAAAAATTATTGGTGATCTTTCAACTTCTGGTACAGAGATTTTTGTTGATGACGCACAATTCTTCAACTATGAAGAAAATGAGTCTGCTATCACTATTGCTAGCGTAAATGGTATTATTGTTAACACAACAACAGATCCTGTTGCTGCAGCAATAACAGCGGTTGTTTCTGCTGCTGGAACTATTAGTTCCTTTACGATTACCAGTGGTGGTTCTGGATACGTTGGTTCTTCCACAGATGTTAAAATTTCTGCTCCTAAGGCAGTTGGTGTTGGTGTTGGAACAACTGCAACCGCAACAGCAACCGTTTCTAATGGTTCTATCACTGCGATAACAGTTGTAAATCCTGGTTTTGGTTATACACACACTGCTGCTCCACAAGTTCTAACTTCAACACCAACAATTTCATTCGAAACCATAACTGGTATCAATGCCGTTGCTGGTTTCGCAGGAACAGTTACTGGAATTGGAACTACAGTTGGAACTGGTGGTAATCCATTAGCACTCAAATTTACATTGAATGCTTCTTCATTCACTGGTCTTCAGGAAGGATATCCAATCTATGTTTTCAATACTAGCATTGGAAATGGTGTTACTTCTATCAACGGATCAGATTCTTCTGTAGTAGGTGTTGGAACAACATTCTTAGATAACATTTATATTATTAACTCTTTCCACTCTTCTGCTACAACTGGAGTTGCTACTTGCAATATTCTATCTACGACACCGATAACTGGTCTATCAACAACTGGTAGTGCTACAGACCCACGCGGACACTTCTCTTGGGGTAGACTTTCTGGGTTCACTAGAGCATCTTCACCAGTTTCTATTGGTGTAACAGGTCTAACAGTTGACTCTGGATTATCAACATTCCCATCAATTCAAAGACGTGGATATGGTTTAAGAGATGGTGGAGCACTGAGGAAGGATCTAGGATAGTTATAAATATAGAAAAAAGCTATTACGATGGCGGCAATTGTAACAGATCAGTTTAGAATATTAAATGCGGGAAATTTTGTAGATTCCGTCACCAGTTCTTCTAACTCATATTATGTTTTTGTAGGTCTTTCTAATCCAGCAGTAGTTGGATACGGTAGAACAACGGATTGGGATACTAACACTCCCAATCCAACTGATAATTTTGATTATCAGAATTTTGTTGGTGATAACATGTCTTTTGGTAAGAAGGTAACTTCTTCCAACGTGAGAAGACTTGTTAGAAGAGTTGACTGGACGAGGGGGACAAAATATGAAATGTATCGTCATGATTATAGCTTGACCAACCTTTCACCAACTACAAAGTCTTCAAGACTTTATGATACAAATTATTATGTAATGAATAGTGAGTATAAGGTTTATATTTGTATTGATAATGGATCTTCAGGAATTAATACTGCAGGGAATGCTTCTTTAGATGAACCAACCTTTACAGATTTAGAACCATCCAAAGCTGGTGTAAGTGGTGATGGATATCTTTGGAAATATCTGTATAGTGTTTCCCCTAGTGATATTATTAAATTTGACTCTACAGAATATATTTCTTTACCTAGTGATTGGGCATCTTCAACTAACGCTCAAATTGCAGCAGTAAGAAATAATGGAGATTCTGATACAAATGAAAATCAGATAAAGAAAGTTTATATCGACACTCAGGGTCTTGGATATTCACAAGGATCCCACGAATTGAATATTTTGGGTGATGGTAGTGGAGCGAAAGTTATTGTAGATGTTGATGCTAACGGAAAAGTAACAAATACTGTTGTTTCTTCTGGCGGTAAAGATTACACCTATGGTATGGTTGATCTTGGATCTATTAACTCAAACTCTTCAACCAAGGCTAAACTGATTCCAATCATTCCACCTTCAAAGGGTCATGGATATGATATCTACAGAGAACTTGGTGCTGATAAAGTTCTTGTTTATGCTAGATTTGATGATTCAACAAAAGATTTCCCAACTGACGTAACATTTGCTCAGATTGGAATTGTAAAGAATCCAACCTCCATTGGATCTACTAACTTATTCACTGAAAATCAATTCTCATCCTTAGGAGCACTTAAGTTTACATCCACTACTGGATCTGTATCAGTTGGAGACAAGATTAGTCAATCGGTAACTGGTGGTACTGCTAAAGGGTATGTTGCATCGTATGATTTGGAGACAAAGGTTCTTAAGTATTTCCAAGATAGAAATTCTTTCTTGAATCAGACATACTTTGATACTACAGATTATGTCGGTGTTTCTACAAATGCTAAACTATATGATTTTGCTTCAAATGCAAACGCTGTAACATCAACTTCTGGTTTTTCTGGTTCAATTGATACTGGTTTTACTGGTATTAGCACAAACCCATCTGGAACAAAACTTATCTCTCTTGGGACTCAGTTTACGAACGGAGTTGCCAGTCCTGAGATAAATAAAGGGTCGGGAGATATTGTATATCTTGATAATCGTCCCGCTATCTCCAGAAATTCTAGACAAAAAGAAGACGTTAAAATTATCCTGGAATTCTAAAAAATGCCACAGAAAACGAATCTCAATATAAACCCTTATTACGATGATTTTGATAAGGAAGATAACTTCTATAGGGTTTTATTCAAACCAGGATATCCAATCCAGGCGAGAGAGCTAACAACTCTCCAGTCTATCTTACAAAATCAGATAGAGTCGTTTGGAAGTCACGTCTTCAAGGAAGGTTCAATGGTTATCCCTGGTGGGGTAACCTTTGATGCTAATTACAACTCGGTAAAACTCAATGCCGATCATTTGGGTATTGATGTTAACATCTATGCTACTAACTTAGTAGGAAAGAAACTTAGAGGACAAACCTCTGGTGTTGTTGCTACAGTTGATAAGTGGCTCGATATTTCCGAATCAGAAGGAATCACTAATCTCACATTATTTGTAAGATATCTCAATGCAGATAATGCTGGTGAAGTAGTTCCTTTCACTGATGGTGAAGTCCTGATTACAGAAACAGGATTTACTTACGGTAACACCACAGTAAATGCAGGCGAAACTGTTGCGTCTCTGATTGATGAAGATGCTACATCAGTTGGAACTGCTGTTGGTATTGCTAACGGTGTTTATTTTATTAGAGGAACTTTTGTAGATGTATCACAGGATAAAATTGTTCTTGATGCATATAGAGCAGATTCATCTTATAGAGTTGGTCTAACTATCTTAGAAGAGATTGTAACAGCTAAAGATGATTCTTCTCTTTATGATAATGCTAAAGGATATTCAAACTATGCAGCACCAGGTGCCGATAGACTGAAAATTTCTCTAACATTATCCAAGAAGCTCCTAACAGACTTTGACGATAAAACTTTTGTAGAGTTGATCAGAATTGAAAATGGTCAGATCAAAAAATTACAAAACAAGTCAAGTTATAATCTGATTAGAGATTACTTTGCTAAGAGAACTTTTGAAGAGTCTGGTGATTATGCTGTAGACGAATTTAGTGTAGAAGTAAATGAATCATTAAATAATGGATTATCTAATGGTGGCGTCTATACTGAAGGTCAAAGTACCGATCAGGGAAATACTCCGTCAGAAGATTTGATGACCGTAAAGGTATCTCCAGGAAGAGCCTACGTTAAGGGATATGATATTGAGACTATTTCAACAACTAATATTGATGTAGAAAAGCCAAGAGATAAGAAGAGTATTTCATCGGCACTTGTTCCATTTGAATTTGGAACACTAATAAGAGTTAATAATGTTCAGGGAACACCTATTCTCGGTATTAATAACAATGATAACATTGTTAGGTTACAAAACCAAAGAAGAGGTTCTTCTAGCACAGCAGCAACTGGAACTGAAATTGGTAAGGCAAGAGTATATTCGTTTAGTTTAACGGACGCAGCATATTCAGATGATACTTCTGACTGGGATCTGTATCTGTTTGATATTCAAACATACACAAAGATCACTCTAAACCAGTCTGTAACCACTGCAGAGGTCCCTGCTAGTTCCTATATTAGAGGTGTAAGTAGTGGCGCTTCTGGTTATGTTGAGACGGCACCTGGTGGTAGCGCCACTCTTAATCTCATCCAAACATCTGGAACCTTTATTGAAGGTGAACAAATTCTGATTAATGAAACTAAAGAAGTTTCAAGATCGATTAAGACTATTCAGACTTTTGGTATTGAAGATGTTAAATCAATCTACCAAAACTCAGATTCTATTGATTCTGATATGAGTCTGGACTTTATTGCCGACTCAGTTCTTCAAAGAAAACTTGCTAAGAACTTTGGTATTGCCGACACCATCAGAATTACTAGTGGTGGTAACGTAACTTGTCCAGGAAAGAACTTTGTTGGAATTAAGAGTGATACTATCATCAGGTATCAGATACCTGGTGTTGCTGATGAAACTTTCAATAGAGTCGTCAGTGTAAATAATGATAATAGTATGACCGTTGCTGCCGTAGAAAGCGTTAGTGGTGTATGTAATGGTTCTCTACCAGGTAGCAATACTGATGTTACATTTTCTCTTGGAGCTCCACTAGTAGAAGATAATGGTGGTCTTTTTGCTCCACTCGAACAAGAGAACATTGCTTCAGTAAGTCTTGCCGGATCTAACCTTTTAGTTTCGAGTCAACTCAAACAACAAACCACCAGTTCTACTGGATCTTTAACTATAAACGTTTCATCTACTGGTATTAGCAGTGCTTTCTTTGAGACATTTGATGCGGAAAGATACGGAGTATTCTATTCTAATGGAACTATTGAAGACCTATCATCCGACCAAGTTACTCTTGGTTCAAATGGTCAGACTATTACATTTACAGGATTAACTCCTTCTCAGTCTGGAAACGTCACAGTTAATACAACTGTTAAGAAGAACTCTATCACAAGCAAGACAAAAAACTTCACTAGAAGCGAAAAGGTCAGTGTTATTAATAGTGTTTCTGGTGTATCCACTGCTATTAGTGGTCTTACAGAAAGTGCTTATTATGGAACAAGAGTTCAAGATAAGGAAATATCTCTAAACTTCCCAGATGTTGTAGAAGTTTTAGCAATATATGAATCATATGATACGTCTGCTCCAACTCTAGATTCCATTGAATTCCCTTCAGGATTATCTTTGGATGCAAACTCTATTCTTGGGGAAAGAGTTGTTGGATCAACTAGCGGAGCCATTGCTCAAGTTGTAACAAGATCTTCTGCAACTAAGGTTGAGATTGT
>Ga0209990_10000462_pt1 | contig 39122 bp, 29 predicted proteins | sample NOAtaG_6_FD_187304 | JGI IMG/M metagenome (GOLD analysis project Ga0209990, IMG submission 187304) | Freshwater lake microbial communities from Lake Erie, under a cyanobacterial bloom - NOAA_Erie_Diel5S_2200h metaG (SPAdes) (version 2) | ecosystem: Environmental > Aquatic > Freshwater > Lake ...
CGTTTCGTCAAGACCTGGGCCGATGCCCACGACGAAGCCTCGCACGCCAAGCCGTTCTGGATCGACTTCTTCGAGGCCTTCGGCGTCAGCGACCGCCGCGTTGCCACCTTCGAGTACGCCGTGCAGAAGTTCCACGGCGGCCGCGGGCGGGCCGACCTGTTCTGGCGCGGCATGCTGCTGGTCGAGCAGAAGTCGCGCGGCAAAGACCTGGACGAAGCCTTTGCGCAGGCCCAGGAGTATCTGGAAGGAATCGCCCAGCGCGACCTGCCGCGGCTGGTCATCGTCTGCGACTTTGCCCGCTTTCGGCTGCACAACCTGGACGACGGCAGCCGCACCGAGTTCAGCCTGGCGCAACTGCCCGAGAAGATCAGGCACTTTGCCTTCATTGCCGGCTACACGCCGCAGGTCATCCGCGAGCAGGACCCCGTCAACGTCAAGGCCGCCGAGACGCTGGGGCGCCTGCACGATGCGCTCAAGGCCGCGGGCTACACCGGCCACCCGCTGGAAGTGCTGCTGGTGCGGCTGCTGTTCTGTCTGTTTGCCGACGACACCGGCATTTTCGAGCAGCAGAGCTTTCGCGAGCTGATCGAGCAGCGCACCGGCGAAGACGGCGCCGACCTCGGCGCACGCCTGGCCGAGCTGTTTCAGGTGCTCAACACCGAGCCGGCGCGGCGGCAGAAAAACCTCGACCCGCACCTGGCCGCCTTTCCCTACGTGAACGGCGCGGTGTTCGCCGAGCCGCTGCCCATTGCCCAGTTCGACAGCCCCATGCGGCAGGCACTGCTGGACTGCTGCGGGCTGAACTGGGCCGCCATCAGCCCCGCCATCTTCGGCGCCATGTTTCAGTCGGTGATGGACGCCCGCGCCCGCCGCAACCTGGGCGCGCATTACACCAGCGAAGCCAACATCCTGAAGCTCATCAAGCCGCTGTTCCTTGACGAGCTGCGCGCCGAGTTCGAGCGCGTGAAGGGCAACCGGGCGAGGCTGCTGGACTTTCATCAGCGGCTGCGGCGGCTCACGTTCCTCGACCCGGCGTGCGGTTGCGGCAACTTCCTGGTCATCACCTACCGTGAGCTGCGGCTGTTGGAGTTGGAAGTTCTGCGCGCCTCGGCCGATTTGCGGGATACCCGCAGCGAGCGACTGTTCGCGATCAACCTGCACCAGCAGGTCAGCCTCAACGTCGATCAGTTTCACGGCATCGAGATCGAGGAATTCCCGGCCCAGATTGCCCGGGTGGCGCTATGGCTGGTGGATCACCAGATGAACCAGAAAGTGGCCGAGGAGTTCGGCATGTACTTCGCTCGCATTCCGCTGGTCACCACGCCGAACATCCACTGCGGCAACGCGCTGACCACCGATTGGAACGACGTGCTGCCGGCCGAACGGTGCAGCTACGTCCTGGGGAATCCGCCGTTCATCGGCAAGCAGTTCCAGTCGGCACGGCAGAAGGCCGATCTGGAAGCTGTGACGCGCGGCATTGCCGGCGCCGGCGTGCTCGACTTCGTCGCCGGCTGGTACGTGAAAGCTGCTCTGTACATCGACGGAACCGACGCCCGCTGCGCGCTGGTGGCGACCAACAGTGTCACGCAGGGCGAGCAGGTGGGCGTGCTGTGGGGCTGGCTTCTGGCAAAGGGTGTTCACATTCACTTCGCGCATCGCACCTTCCAATGGAGCAACGAGGCGCGCGGAGTCGCAGCGGTTCACTGCGTGATCATTGGATTCGGATTTGAGAATCGCTCACCGAAGTCGATTTTCGAGTACGACGACTTGGCTGGCAAGCCGCACGCCGTGACGGCGGCGAACATCAACCCCTACCTGGTCGATGTGCCCGATGTCGTGCTCCCCAACCGGCGCACCCCGATCTGCGCGGTGCCGCCGATCGCGTTCGGCTCGATGCCGAACGATGGCGGGCACCTCTTGCTTTCGGACGCCGAGCGAAACGATCTCGTCGCAGAGGAACCTGCCGCATAGCGCTGGATACGCCGCTTCATGAGCGCGGACGAGTTCATCAACAATATTCCTCGCTGGTGCTTATGGCTCGTAGCCATCTCGCCGAACGAACTACGTGCGCTTCGTCTGCTTGCTGACCGGGTTGCGAAGTGCAAGCAGCATCGGCTATCAAGCAGCCGCAGTGCGACCTAGGTTCTTGCAAACACGCCGACGCTGTTCGGTGAGATTCGACAGCCCATCGACGACTACATACTGATTCCACGACACTCGTCTGAAAGGCGCGCGTTCATTCCGATGGCGTTGCTGCCAGCCTCGATCATCGTGGGCGATAGCAATCTGTGTGTTCAGAGTGCTGGTCGCTTCCACTTAGGCGTGCTCTGCTCGACCATGCACAACGCCTGGGTCCGCTACACCTGCGGTCGACTGGAGAGTGACTTCCGCTACTCCGCCGGCATCGTCTACAACAACTTCCCGTGGCCCGAGTCGCCCTCCGACAAGCAGCGCGCCGCCATCGAGGCCGCGGCGCAGGGCGTGCTCGACGCGCGCGCGCAGTTTCCGCAGTCCTCGCTGGCCGACCTGTACGACCCGCTGACCATGCCGCCGGCGCTGGTCAAGGCGCACCAGACGCTCGACGCGGCAGTCGACGCCGCCTACGGCCGCGGGAACTTCCGCAACGACGCCGAGCGCGTGGCCTTCCTGTTCGAGCGCTACCAGGCCATCACCTCGCTGCTGCCAGCGGCGGGCACGCTGGCGCGCACGCGGCCGGGCAAGCCCCACGCGAAGCCGGGTCGGACCGCCTGACCAACGACGCGGAAGCGAGTGCGCGTCCCCGGCGCGCCGGCGCGTCTCAAGGGTGTGGCCGCGCCTCCTGCGGACCCGGCTCGCCCCCGCCCGTCAACGCCGCCCGCAGCCGGTGCGGCAGCACCGGAACGAAGCGCATCTGCACGCCGGTGGCGTGGCGGATGGCGCCCAGGATGGCGGGCGGGGTGGGGATGAGGGCCGGCTCGCCCACGCCCTTGGCGCCGCCCGGGCCGAGGGGCTCGCGGTCTTCCACCAGGATCACCTCGATGGGCGGCACGTCGCCCACGGAGGGGATGAGGTAGTCGTGCAGGTTCTCCGTGCGCCCGGCCAGGTACTCCTCCATGAGCGCGAGCCCCAGGCCCTGGGCGATGCCGCCGTGGATCTGGCCCTCCACCTGCTGGGGATTGAGGGCGCGGCCCACATCGTGGGCGGCGACGATGCGCACCGGCTTCACGGTGCCCAGTTCCGTGTCCACGTCCACCACCGCCATCTGGGCGGCGAAGGCGTAGGTGGCGTAGGGGATGCCCTGGCCGTGGGCGTCGAGCTTCGTGGTGGGCGGGTCGAAGCGTCCGGTGCCCTCGATGACGAAGCCGTTGGCGTTGACGGGCAGGCCCTGCAGGGGCAGCACGTGCTCGCCCGCGGCGTCGGTGGCGCGCAGCACGCCTGCCTCCAAGGAGATGCGCGCCGGCTCGGCGGCGCCCGTGGCCGCCAGCACCCGGGCGCGCAGGTCCTGTCCGGCGAGCTGCGCCGCCTTGCCCGACACGAAGGCCTGGCGCGACGCGGAGGACTTGCCCGCGTCGAGGGTCAGGTCGGTGTCGCCGGCGATCCACTGGATGGCCTCCATGGGCAGCCCGGCGGCGTCGGCCACCACCTGCAGCATGGTGGTGTTGGTGCCCTGCCCGATGTCCGCGCAGCCGTTGTGGAACACCACGCGGCCCTCGGGCGTGATGCCGATGCGCATGGAGGAGGGGTTGGACAGGGCGGTGTTGCCGATGCCGTACCACATGCAGCCGATGCCCACGCCGCGGCGCACGGGGCCGCCGCGCGCGTTAAAGGCGGCCGCGTCCGCGAGCGCCGCCTGCCAATGCGGATCGAGGGCGTCCAGGCACTGGGGCAGCCCGCAGCTCGCCTCCAGGCGCTGGCCGGTGCAGGTGGTGTCGCCGGCGCGCAGCGCGTTGCGGCGGCGGATCTCCAGCCGGTCGAGCCCGAGTTGCTCCGCCAGGTCGTCCATGAGCGCCTCGTGGGCGATGGCGGCCTGGGGCACGCCGAAGCCGCGGAAGGCGCCGGCCACGGGCTCGTTGGTGAGGAAGGCCCGGCCCCGGGTGCTGGCGTTGGCCACGCGGTAGGGGCCCATGGCGTGCACCGGCACGCGATTGGCCACTGTGGGGCCCCAGCTGGCGTAGGCGCCGGTGTTGAACAGCGCGTCGAACTCCACGGCCTGCAGCCGGCCCTGGGCGTCGGCGCCGAAGCGGGCGTGGATGCGCGCCGGGTGGCGCTTGGTGGTGGCCATCATGGACTCGGGGCGGGTGTAGACGCAGGCCACCGGCCGCCCGAGCCGCCATGCCGCCAGCGCCACCAGCGGCTGCACGGAGAGGTCGAGCTTGCCGCCGAAGCCGCCGCCGCAGGCCGTGGGCACGATGCGCACCTGCTCGGGCCGCAGCCCCAGCACCAGCGCCACCTCGTCGCGGTCCATGAACGGCGTCTGGGTGGTGACGTGGATCTCCACGCGATCGCCGGTGCGCCGCGCCCATCCCGCCTCGGGCTCGATGTAGGCATGCTCCACGAAGCTGGTCTCGAAGCGGCCCTCGGCCACGGCGGCGCAGTCCCGCAGGGCAGCGGCTGTATCGCCGCTGCGCACCTGGCCCTCCACGAGGAAATTGCCCGGCTTCGCTGCCTGAACCAGCGCAGCGCCGGGGGCCATGGCGGCGTCGATGCCCACCACCGGCGATTGCACCGACCAGTGGATGGGCAGGGCGTCGTCGCGCAGCGCCTCCACCGCGGCGCGCGATCCCACCAGCGCCAGCACTGCCTCGCCGCGGTAGCGCACCTCGCCCGCGGCCAGCACCGGCTGGTCTTTCACGTCCGGGTAGATGCCGTAGCCATTGGCCGGCACGTGGGCGGCGGTAAGGATGGCCTCGATGCCCGGGTGGGCGCGGCGCACGGCGTCCAGATCACCCAGGGTGAAGGTGGCGCGGGCGTGGGGCGAGCGCACCACCCGCAGCCACAGGGCGTCGGCGGGAATGCCATCGGCGCCGAAGCGGTCGGCCCCCGTGACCTTGGCCACGCCGTCGGCCTTGAGGGCGCGCGCGCCCAGGGCGCTGCCCGCGGGTGGCGCGGCGGGCAGGGGTGCGTGGGCGGCGGCGTCCATCACCGCCTCCACGATCTTGCGGTAACCGGTGCAGCGGCACAGCACGCCGCCCAGGCCGTCCTGCACCTGGGCTTCGGTGGGGTTGGGGTGGCGCGCCAGCAGATCGGCCGCCGCCAGGATCATGCCTGGCGTGCAGATGCCGCACTGGGCGCCCAGGTGCCGGTGGAAGGCGGCCTGGATGGGCGCCAGCCGCCCGTCGCGGCCCAGGCCCTCGATGGTGGTGACGGCGCGGCCGCCCGCCTGGGCCACGGGCGTGAGGCAGGCGCACACCTGCCGGCCGTCCAGCAGCACCGTGCAGGAGCCGCAGTCGCCAGCGTTGCAGCCGATCTTGGTGCCCGTGAGGCCCAGCTCGTCGCGCAGCAGGTCCGCCAGCCTCGTGGCGGGCGCCGCGCGCACGGCCACCGGCGCGCCGTTCACCGTGAAGGCGATGGATTCGGCGGGTGGGCGCGGGTCGTTCACGGGAAGGCCGCCTCGGCGCCCAGGGTCGAGAGCAGCCGGCGCAGCAGCGTGCCGGCCGCGTCCAGCCGGTAGGCGGCATCGGCGCGCACGTCGTCGATGGGGGACAGGGGCGCCAGGTGCGCCTCGCTCACCGCCTCGCCCAGCGCCGGGCCCAGGGCGCGTCCCGCCAGCGCGGCTTCCAGTGCCGGCAGGCGCCGCGCCACCGGGGCGCAGGCGCCCACGGCCACGCGCGCGGAGACCACCCGGCCCGTCGTGTCCCACTCCAGGCAGGCCGCCGCCATGGCGATGGAGATCACCAGGTAGCGCCGCGCGCCCAGCTTGGCGAAGCGGCTGCGCGCCGCGAGGCCGTGGCGCGGCACCAGCACGGCGGTGAGCAGCTCGTCGGCGGCGCGCGCGGTGCGGCGCGGCCCGGTGATGAAATCGGCCAGCGGCAGCGCGCGTGTGCCGCTTCGCGAGGCCAGCTCCACGCGCGCGTCGAGGGCCAGCAGGGCCGGGACGCCGTCGGCCGCGGGCGAGGCGTTGCACACATTGCCCCCCAGCGTGCCTGCGTTCTGGATCTGCACGCCGCCCACCTCGCGGGCCGCCTGCCTCAGCGCCTGGAACAGCGGCGGGAGGGGCGCTTCGATCACATCCGTCCAGGTGGTGGCGGCACCCAGACGCCAGTGGTCGGAGGTTTCGCTGATGCCGCGCAGCGGCGCCAGGGCCGATATGTCCAGCAGCGATTCGTCCACCGGGCGCCCCACCCGCGCGGGGTAGAAATCTGTGCCGCCGGCCAGCACCGTGAGCGGCTGGCGGCCAAGCGCCGCGAGGGCGTCGTTGAGCGATTCGGGGCGCAGGTAAAGGGACATGGGCGGGAGGGTGTGCGCGGGCGCTGACCGCGAAGCGCGCATTGCAATCGACAGCGCGTGGCTATGATAGCGCCCGATCCTCGCGCCGGCACACCGCCGTGCCCGGCCCCGCCCAGGAACCCCCCATGAATCCGCGCATCGATGTGATCTCCGACGTGGTCTGTCCCTGGTGTTTCATCGGCAAGCGCCACCTGGAGCGGGCGATCGCGTTGTGGAAAGAGCGCCATCCCGGCGAAGCAGTGGAAGTGCACTGGCATCCCTTCGAACTCAACCCCGACCTGCCGGCCGGCGGCGTTGCACGGCGCGCGTATCTCGAAGCGAAGTTCGGCGGTGCCGAACGCACCAGGGAGATCTACGCGCGGGTCGCGGCTGCGGGATTGCAGGCGGGCATCGCCTTCGACTTCGAGCGCATCGGCGTGCAGCCCAACACCCTGGATGCCCACCGCCTGGTGGCCTGGGCCGCCGAGCGTGGCGATGAAAACGCCATGGTGGAGGCGCTGTTCCACGGCTATTTCATGGAGGGGCGCGACTACAGCGCGCGGGCGCAGCTCGCCGCCGTGGCGGGCCTGGCCGGTTTCCCCGAGGATGAAGCGCACGTTTTCCTGGAGAGCGGCGCCGGCGCGGAGATGATCAAGGCCGACGAGCAGGTGGCCGCGCGCATGGGCGTGAGCGGCGTGCCCTTCTTCATCTTCGACCAACGCCTGGCCCTGTCCGGCGCCCAGCCGCCAGAGGTCATCCTCCAGGCCATGGAAGAGGCGCGCGAGGGCGGCCCGTGAGCCCGCGGCGCGCCGCCGCCGCCGCCCGCGCCTGGTGCCGCGCGCTGTGATCGGCCCCGCTGAAATCGACGCGGCGGCGCGGCGCATCGCGCCGCAGGTGCGGGTGACGCCCGTGGTGGCGGTGGAGGCGGCGGCCTTTGGCGCCGCGGCAACCCTCAAGCTCGAATGCCTGCAGCACGCCGGCTCCTTCAAGCCGCGCGGCGCCTTCAACCGCATCCTGTCCGCCGCTGTGCCCGAGTCCGGCGTCATTGCCGCTTCGGGGGGCAACCACGGCCTGGCGGTGGCCTTCGCGGCCCGGGCGCTGGGGTATCGCGCCGAAGTCTTCGTACCCGAGATCGCCACACCCGTGAAGCAGCAACGGCTGCGCGAGCTGGGCGCGGTGCTCACGGTCACTGGACGCGATTACGCGGAAGCCTTCGCCGCCTGCGAGGCGCGCCAGCGCCTCAGCGGCGCGCTGCTGGTGCATGCCTACGACCAGCCCGAGGTGCTGGCCGGGCAGGGCACCGCGGCACGGGAGTTCGAGGCGCAGGTGCCGGAGCTGGACACGGTGCTGGTGGCTGTGGGCGGCGGCGGCTTCGCCGGCGGCATCGCCGCCTGGTTCCAGAGGCGGGTGCGGGTGGTGGCGGTGGAGCCGGAAACCTCCTGCGCCCTGCATGCCGCGATCGAGGCTGGTGCGCCGGTGGACGTGCCCGTATCAGGCATTGCCGCGGACTCCCTGGGCGCGCGCCGCGTGGGCACGCTTGCCTTCGAGCAGGCGCAGCGGCACGTGGAGCAGGTGGTGCTGGTGAGCGATGCGGTCATCCGCCAAGCCCAGCGGGCGCTGTGGCGCGAGTTGCGCGTGGTGGCCGAACCCGGCGGCGCCACGGCGCTGGCGGCGCTGGCCTCGGGCGCCTACCGCCCGGCCGCGGGCGAGCGCGTGGGCGTGCTGGTGTGCGGGGCAAACTGCGATCCGGGCAGCGTGGCCTGAGGTGCCGGCCGGACGGCTTGCGAGGGGCCGGCGACTCGTGTGGGGTTTTTTGGGGGGTCGTTCTTCAACGCTCCAAACTGAGGTAAACGGCCCCTGGAATCCATCCCCAAACTGGGGACAAGCCAATGCCAAGATCCTCAATCGGACGCACACTCGTAGCGCTGACGTTCGCCGCCGCCACCCTTCCCGGATTCGCCCAGGCGGAGACCACCGCGGGAAAGTGCAAGCTGCAGTTCACCAAGACCGAGGTCCTGCCCCAGCTCGACGGACCGGCGCACGTGCTGATTCTGTTCTCGGCCGCCTGCCCGAATGAGAACGCGGGCAAGTCGGACTTCATGGCGGGAGCCACCTTCGTCAGCCACGGCTTCGCCGATCTCACTGCGAGCAGCGGTCCGAGCCGCGGGTACACGGCGCTCACCAAGGGCGGTGACGAGATTTACACGCGTTGGGAAGGCAGGGTCCAGAGTTACACGGCGGCGGACGGCTTAATGCGCACCGGGTTCGTGGGCACTTGGGATAGCGGCAAGGTTACCGGCCGGTATTCCGGCCGCAAGGCCAGTGGCGTGTTCACCTGCCATTACGTCTCGGCGATGGAATGCATGCTGGACTGGAGCGCTGACCTGAATTGAGCGCGTAGCCGGGGCGCGCGATCGCGCTGGTCACGCTGACTGGCGCCAGTGCGGCGGACGGTTTCGGGGAGGTCCGTAGAATGCGGGCCTTTCCCGGAGCCATCCCGTGACCCCGCCCCTGTTCGCCCCCTTCGCCGCCCTGCGGCCCGCGCCCGGGCGCGCCGCCGAGGTGGCCGCGCCGCCCTACGACGTGCTCGACACCGCCGAGGCGCGTGCCCGCGCCGCCGGACGGCCCTACAGCTTCCTGCACATTTCCAAGCCCGAGATCGACCTGCCCGAGGGCACCGATCCCTACGCCGCGCTGGTGTATGCGAAGGCGGCGGACAATCTCGCCCGCATGGTGCGCGCCGGTGTGCTGGTGCGCGAGGCCGCGCCCTGTTTCTACGCCTGGCGCATGACCATGGGCGCCCACGTGCAGACCGGGCTGGCGGGTGTGGCGGCAGTGGCGCACTACGACGCCAACCGCATCCGCCGGCACGAGTTCACACGCCCCGACAAGGAAGACGACCGGGTGCGCCAGATCGAGGCCCTCAACGCCCAGACCGGCCCGGTGTTGCTGGCCTGGGACGAGGCGGCTGATGCCGATGCCGTGCTGGCCGAGGTGACCGGCGCCGGCGCGCCGGAGGTGGACTTCGGGGCCGACACGGGCGTGCGGCACGGGCTTTGGCGCATTGCCGATTCCTCCCGCGTGCAGCGCCTGGTGCGCGCCTTCGAGGCCACCCGGGCGCTCTATATCGCCGACGGCCACCACCGCTCCGCCGCCGCCTCGCGGGTGGCGGCGCGGCGGCGTGCCGCCGGCGGTGCGCCGGTGGCTAGCCACGAGTCCTTCCTCGCTGTGGCCTTTCCCCAGCGCGAGATGCGCATCCTGTCCTACAACCGCGTGGTGGCCGACCTGAACGGCCTCGCCCCCGGCGCCTTCATGGACGCGGTGGCGCGGCGTTTCACCGTCACGCCCGCGCAGGCTCCGGTGGAGCCCGACCGCCCGGCCACCTTCGGCCTTTACTTCGGCGGGCGCTGGTACCGGCTCGCCATCCACGAGGCGTGCATTGCGCACGCCGACCCCGTGGCGCGCCTGGATGTGAGCCTGTTGGCCGACCACCTGCTTGCCCCCGTGCTGGGAATTGGCGATCCGCGCCGCGACGCGCGCATCGACTTCGTGGGCGGCATCCGCGGTCTGGGCGAATTGCAGGCCCGCGTGGACGCCGGCGCCATGGCCTGCGCCTTCAGCCTGCATCCCACCCGCATGAGCGACCTCATGGCGGTGGCCGATGCCGGGCAGGTAATGCCGCCCAAGTCCACCTGGTTCGAGCCCAAGCTCGCCGACGGCTTGTTGTCACACCTGCTGGACTGAAGCGCTGCCGCGCGCTAGCGCCGTGCCGCGGCGCTGTCCTCCACCCAGGGCACCAGGGCGTCGAGAATGCTGGTGATGCCGCGGTTCATGGCCGCCACGGCGCCGGGCGCATTCTCGGCCGCCACGGGCACGGCGATGGCGAAGCCGCGCCGCCCCAGCAGCGAGCGGCTGCGCCAGTCCACCAGTTCCGCGATGGCCTCCACCCGCGCCACGGCGGGCTTTACGGTGAGATCGTGATAGAGGGCCACGAGGTTGAGGTTGAGCACCAGGTCCGCATTGACGCCGGCGGTGGCCCCCGAAACCGCCGCGAAGCGCCCGCGTGTCTCCAGCCGGCGCTCCGCGAGGGTAGCCAGCCGCCGCGAGGGCCGGTCGGTCCAGGCGGCGAACTGGTACAGGCCGCGCTGCCCGGCCTCGCGGCTGAAAACCAGGCTGTCGCCGTCGTAGAAGGCGTCCTCGTTGCCGCCGGCCACGGCCAGCACCCGGGGCAGCGGCGTGATCGCGAGCGGCTGCGCGGGTGCGAGGTCGGACATCACGAAATACTTCACCGGGGGCACCGACCCCGGGGTGGTACAGCCCGCCAGCAGGGCCGCGAGTGCCGCGAGGGCGCGGCGGCGCGCGCGCCTCACTTGACTTTCTCCCCGGGGCCGAGCTGCATCGGGTGGGGCCCCAGGACGGCGGCGCGCGGATCGCGCAGCCGGTTGAGGGTACGATCGAGCAGCTCGGCGGTGACGCGCAGCTCCTGGCCCGTGGCGCGCAGCTCCAGCGAGCCGCTGCCCACTGCGGCATCCACCTGCCGCGCTAGCCTGGACGTGTCGCGCTCCAGGCTCGCGGCCGTACCGCCGATCTGCGCCACCACCGCGCTCGCCTGGGTCTTGAGGTCGGTGAAGTCGTCCTGGATGGTCTGCGCCGAGCGCGCCATGGAATCGCTGGCGCGTCCGAAGGTCCCCGCGCCGCGCTCGATCGCCGTGAGGGTGCGATCCAGGCGCTGCAGGCGCGCTTCGAGCACCTTCGCCGAGCTGGCCACGTTGCGCAGCGCTTCGCCAAAGGCGCGCTGGTTGTCCTGCGACAGGAAGCCGCGCATGCCCTCCAGGGCCTGGATGCCGCTGTCGGCGAAGCGGTTGGCCGCTTCCTCGATGCGCTCGTCCGTGGAAGTACCTTCCCTAATTAGCGGCAGCCCGCCATTTTCGGGCAGCGCCAGCGGCGCGCCCGGCGGTTCGGGCGTGACGAGATTGACCCGCGCCAGCCCCGTGAGCAGGTTGCGAGACACCACCGCCACGGTGTTGTCCCACACCGGTGCGCTGCGGTCCACGCGGATTTCCACGCTCACGCTGTTGCCGCGATCCGCGGACAGGGCGAAGCTCGCCACCTGCCCCACGCGGATGCCGCGCATGTTCACGCTGCTGCCGGTTTCCAGTCCCTCCAGGGACTGGCGCGCGAACACGATGCGGTACCCCTGGAAGCTCGAAGCCGCACCCGCGCCGCGCAGCCACAGCACGGTGGCCACGAGGGCGGCCACCAGCAACAGCAGGCCGGCTCCGATCCAGGTGTAGCGCAGCTCAGGCTCCATGACTCGCCTCCGCGGCGATGGTGGTTCGCGCGCCGAAGTATGCACGCACCCAGGGGTCGTCGGTCCCAATGACGCTCGCCACGGGCCCGTCGGCCAGCACCCGGCCCTGGGAGAGCACGATCACCCGGTCCGCCACGCCCAGCAGCGTGTCCAGGTCGTGGGTAACCAAGAATACGGTGATGCCCAGATCGCTCGCCAGAAAGCGCATGAGTTGGTCGAAGGCGCGCGCGGTGACGGGGTCGAGTCCCGAGCCGGGTTCATCGAGGAACAGGATCTCCGGCTCTAGGGCCAGCGCGCGGGCAATGGCGGCGCGCTTGCGCATGCCGCCGGAGAGTTCACTGGGCATCTTGCCCCCGGCCTCGGGTGGCAGACCCGCCAGCGCGATGCGCAGCTCCACCAGCGGCCACACCAGCTCTGGCGGCAGCCGGGTGTTCTCGAACAGCGGCACGGCTACGTTATGGGCCACGTCCAGGGACGAGAACAGCGCGCCATCCTGAAACATCACGCCGATGCGACGGCGCAGCGACCGCAACTGGGCGGGGGTGCAGTTCCACACGTCAGTGCCAAGCACGCGCAGCGTTCCAGCGCTCGGGCGCAGCAGGCCGATCATCTCCCGTAGCATTACCGACTTGCCCGTGCCGCTGCCGCCGATCAGCGCCACCAGTTCGCCGCGCCCCACATGGAAGGAAACACCCCTGTGCACCGCCTCGCGGCCGAATCGCGTATGCACGTCGCGCACCTCGATGACGGGGCCGTCCATCAGATGTCGAGCTCCTGGAACAGTACGGCGAAGAAGGCATCCAGCAAGATCACGCAGACGATGCCCTGCACCACCGTGGAGGTGGTGCTGATGCCGATGGCGCGGGTGTCGCGCGGCACGCTCATGCCCATGCGGATGCCGATGACCGCGATGAACAGCGCGAACACGGGCGCCTTCACGAGGCCCACGATGAAGTGCCGCGGCGCCAGCGCGATGTGCAGGCGCTCCACGTACACCGGCGGCGGAATGCCCAGGTTGGTGGCTGTCATGGCCATGGCGCCAAGGTTTCCCATGACGTTGCCGGCGAACACCAGCAGCGGCAGGCCGGCCACCAAGGCCAGCACCCGGGGCAGCACCAGCACGTCCATGGGCGACAGGCCGAGCACGCGGATGGCGTCGGTTTCCTCGGTCAGGCGCATGGTGCCCAGTTGCGCCGTGAAGGCCGCGCCCGAGCGGCCCGCCACGATCACCGCCACGATGATGGGCGAGAACTCGCGCGCTATGCCAAGCGCCACGCCGTCCACCACGAAAATGCCCGCGCCGTAGCGCTGCGCCTGCTGCCCCAGCAGGTAGGCGAACACCACGCCAATCAGGAAGGTGACCAGGGACACCACCGGAAGCGCCGTGAGGGTGGTGTGCCGGAACTGCGCGGCCAGCTCCCGCAGGCGCAGCCTCCTTGGTGAGAGCAGGCTCGCACCCAGGCCCGCGGCCACGGCCCCCAGGAAGCCCAGGTGCCCCGCCAGCAGCACGCTCAGCTCGCTCGCCCATGCGCCAAGTGCGGTGAGCGCATTGCGGGCGCGCCGCGGCGCCCGCGCCTCGGCGGGCGGCAGCCGTTTCAGCGTCACCGCCACCACGCGGCGATGCTCGTCGGCAAAGCTACCGTAGTCCACGCCCGCTGGGTCAAGGCCGCGGCGGCGCAGGTGGCGCAGCAGCGTCAGGGCGCCGGCCGTGTCCAGCGAGGCGAGCGCCGCGCCGTCCACACCCGCGAGTGGCCGGACCGCGGGCAGCGCGGAAAGACCGGCCTCGATGGACGCCAGGGAGGACAGGCGCCAGTGCCCGGCCAGCCGCAGCACGTCGCCCTGCGCCGTGGTCTCCAGCGAGACCCAGCGTTCCGGAGCAGCGCTGAGGGGGGGGGCGGCCACGCGCCGGAATCTAGCACGGCGTCATGGCAGCGCTGGGCGGCCGGGCGGCCCGGCGGCTTCGACGCCTGTCAGCGGCTCGCCGCTGCCGCGGCCAGCGCGTCGAGCAGAATGCGCATTCCCAGACGCGAGGTGATGCCCGAGGGGTCCCACGGGGGGGATACCTCCGCCAGGTCGATTGCGCGGATGGGCGCGCCCTTCAGGCGGGTGATGATGCCCAGCAGCTCGCGGGCGGTCATGCCGCAGGGCGTGGGCACACCCGTGCCCGGCGCCTGGGAGGCATCGAGCACGTCTATGTCGATGGTGAGGTACACGGCGTCCACGTCCTTCGAGGCCAGCGCCACGGCGCGGGCGGCCACCTCGGGCACGCCGAGCTCCCACACGTCCTCGAGGGTGAACAGGTTGATGCCCTTGTCCCTCACGTAGGCCAGTTCCGAGCGGGGGTTCATCCAGCCGCTCGGGCCGATGGTGACGATGTTGCCCGGCCGGAAGCCCGCGTCCACGGCGCGCGCGATGGGGCAGCAGTGATTGAGGGTTTCGCCGCCCACGTCCTGGGCGGTGTCCAGGTGGGTGTCGAAGTGGATCATGCCGCAGCGGCGATACTTGCGCGCGAAGGCGCGCGCCGGGCCGATGGTGATGGAGTGGTCGCCTCCGCCGATCACGGGGATGGCGTCGGCGGCGAGGATCTCGGCCACCATGTCCTCGGCGCGTTGCTGGGTGGCCACCGAATTGCCAGGCACGATGGCCACGTCGCCTGCGTCCACGAAGGTGAACGCCTGTTCCAGGTCCATCCCGGTGTTGGCATTGAAGGTGAGGAACTGTTCGCTCGCCTCGCGCAGGCCCTTCGGACCCATGTTGGTGCCGGTGCGGCTGATGCAGGTGCCGTCCCACGGAAAGCCCAGGAAGGCCACGGTGGCGCCGGCGGCGCGCAGCGCGTCGGCCTTGCAGGCCACGCGGGGCTTGTTGAGGAAGCTGCCGATGCTGCCGGCGTGCAGCGAGCCTTCCCACATGGTGGTGTCGGTGACGGTGTTCATCGAGCTCTCCTGTGTTGGCGGGCCCAGGGGCCCGGTGGTTCCGAGGAACGGATGCGGCGAAAGATGAAAGCACTGAGCCCGCCCCGCCGGGGGGCAGGAGCGGTCAGGCAGCGGTGCGCGTGGCTGGCGTGGTGAGATCGTCGCGGCGCAGCGCGCGGTAGGTGTAGAGGCGCCTGGCTTCGGCGATGGCGTCGGTGTCGATGGTGACCGAGAGCGTGCACTCGGCGGTGGCGGCCTCGGCCACCACGCGGCCGAAGGGGTCGGCCACCATGGAGCCGCCCGCGAAAACGGTGGTGCGTCCGGCGCCGGTGCGGTTGGCCATGGCCACGAACACCTGGTTGTCCTGGGCGCGGGCCAGGGCCGCGTTGCGGTGCACGTGGGCGTAGGGCTCCATGTTGCCGTTGCTCACCAGGATGAGTTCGGCGCCGGCGTCTGCCAGCACGCGGGCGGTGTCGGGGAACTCCAGGTCGAAGCAGATGAGTTGCCCAAGGCGCACGCCGTGCCAGGTGCAGGTGCGCAGCCACTGGCCGGGGCGGAACTTATCCACGTCGTCGAGCCAGAGCTGGGTCTTGCGGTAGTGCCCCACCACTCCGGAGCCGTCCACCAGGAACTGGCTGTTGTAGAGCCCTTCCGGGGCGCGCTCGGCGAGGCCGGCGGCAATCAGCACATCGTGCCGCGCCGCCAGCGCCTGGAGCTCGCGCAGCGTGGGTCCGTCGGCCGGCTCGGCCAGGCGCTCCACGTCCTCGCGCGACGCGAAGCCCGAGGTGCAGGTCTCGGGCAGCACCACCACGTGGTGGCTGTCGCCGCAGTGGGCCAGGAGGGCGCGGATGCGATCCAGGTTGGCGTCGCGATCTCCGTCCACCAGCGCGAGCTGGGCCGTTGCGATGCGCAGCGTGGTCATGGGATTGGGTCTCCGGTTGTGCCAAACATTCTCTGCGCGCCCAGCCCCCGCCACAAGGGGCGCAGACAGCATCGGGGCGCCTCGATCCGGTGCATCGCGCGCGATCTTGCACCACGGGGTGGCGCCCAACCGGTGGGTGGGGCGCGCAAGTGCTGCCGCCGTGGAGGAGGTCGGTTCGATGGGGGCCTGGTATCGATCGTGCTATGGCCCTTAGCGGCAGCCCGTTCCGGGGCCGCCGGTGACCACGGAGACCCCGCCATGCCGCTTCGCTCTTTCATCGCCGGCCTGCTGCTCGCCCTAGCCAGCGCCGCGCACGCCGCCGCCAACACCGTGAAGATCGGCACGGTGGCCTGGGTCGGTTACGGCCCGTTTTACGTGGCCGAGCAAAAAGGCATGTTCCGCAAGGCCGGCCTGGACGTGCAGTTGAAGATGTTCAACGACCCCGCCGAGATTCCACCCGCCATCGCCGGCGGCTCGCTGCAGGGCGGCATGGTCACCATCAACCAGGTAATCGCCGCGGTGGTGAAGGGGCAGGTACAGAAGATCGTCATGCCCATCGATTTCTCCAACGGCGCCGATGCCATCGTGGCGCCCCTCGCAATGAACAGCCTGGCAGAGCTCAAGGGCAGGAAGATCGGCTTGGCCCAGCTCACGCCCTCGGACATCCTGCTGGGCTACGCGTTGCGCACTGCGGGTGTGGCCGACCGCGACGTCACCTTCATCAACATGGCGCCCGACGCCATTCCCGCCGCCATGACCTCTGGCCAGCTGGAGGTGGGGGTCACGTGGGAGCCCATGCTCTCGCAACTGCTGACCATGGAGAAGGGCAAGCGCTACAAGGTGATCTACTCGTCGAGGCAGGCCCCCGGACTGATCGCCGATGTGCTGGTGTTCGATCAGAAATTCATCGCCGCCAGTGCCAAGGAGATCGAGACCGTGGTGCGGGTGTACCTGCAGGCGCTGGATTGGACCCGCAAGAACCCTGACGAGGCGGCGAAGATCGTGGCCAAGGCCATGAGCATCAGCCCGAAGGAAGTGAAGGAACAGCTGCCCATGGTGCGCAACGTCTCCGGCGCCGACATGCCGAAGGCCTTCGCCAAATCGGCCGACCCGCTCTCGTTCCACACCAGCGGCGCCATCACCAGCGAGATCCTCAAGTCGCGCGGCGAGATCGACCGCATCCCGGCGGTGAGCGAATACGCCGAAGCGAAGTTCGTCACCGCCGCGGCCGCCGGCAAGTAGGAGGGCGGCCGTGGCATTGCCAGTTCTGCGTTACCCCGACGCCCTCGCGCCCACCGCGGCCGCGCTGGGTTTCGTGGCGGCCGGTTACGCCGGCGGGATCGCGCTCATGGCGCTGGGCGGCTGGCCCGGCTGGCTGCCGGGGGCGCTGCTCACCGCCCAGGCCATGGTGATCGCCGCCTACATGATCCACGAGTGCGCCCACACAGCGGTGTTTCGCGAGACCCGCCACAACGCCCGCCTCGGGCGCCTCCTCATGTGGGTGACGGGCGCCTGCTACGGCGACTACGAGGACGTGCGCGAGAAGCACATGCGCCACCACGTGGACCGGGGCGACGTGATCTTCCTCGACTACCGGCCCATCCTGCAGCGGCACGGCTGGCTGCGGCGGCTCATCGAGGCGCTGGAATGGGCGTGGATCCCCGCCATGGACCTGTTCATGCATGCGCTGATGTTCGTGCTGCCCTTCACCACGGCGCAGTACCGCCGCCTGCGCGCGCGCGTGCTCGCCGTGGCGCTGCTGCGCGGCACGGCCTTCGGGCTGCTGGCGTGGTTCGCGTGGCCCGCCGCGCTGGGTTATGCGCTGGCCTACTGCCTCATGCTGGTGGTGCTGCGGCTCATGGACATGCACCAGCACACCTACGAGGTGATGGTGACCCTGGGCAGCGGCCGCAAGGGGCCGCCCGAGGGTTTCGACCGCGACTACGAGCACCGCAACACCTTCTCCAACCCCATGGGCCGCGGCCTGTTCAACCTGATTACCCTCAATTTCGGCTACCACAACGCCCACCACGTGCGGCCCGCCGAGCCCTGGTATCGCCTGCCGGCCCTGGACCGCTCGCTCTTCTCCGGCGACGACGGGCAGGTGCTGCCCTTTGCCAACGTGCTGCGCTGCTACGGCCGGCACCGCGTGCGGCGGGTGATGAACGAGGACCACGGCGACATGGGCGTGGGCTCGGGCCCCCACAAGGGGCTGGATTTCGTGGGGGTGTACGGGGTGTCGTTCCTGACGGCGTACTGAGGCAGAACCCGGCCGCGCCGGGCTTCAGAGCGTGCCGCGGATCGCCGCCAGGTACATCTGGCGCATCTGGGCCGCGCCGGCGGGCACGGGGTTGCCGCCGGTGGAGGGGTCGTCCACCGCCTCGGGTACCAGCGTGTCCACGTGGGACTCCTCCACGCCCAGCGCCGCCAGCGTGTGCGGGATGCCGATCTGCTCGCGCAGCGCCAGCACCCAGCGCTGGAAGCCCTCGAAGCCCGGATCGGGCAGGCCCAGGTAGGCCGACAGGCGCGTGAGCTTTTCCTCGATGGCGGGCCGGTTGAAGGCCAGCACGTAGGGCATCACCACGCCGTTGGTCTCGCCGTGGTGGCTGTTGAAGCGCGCGCCCACCGGATGGCTGAGGGAGTGGATGGCGCCCAGGCCCTTCTGAAAGGCGGTGGCGCCCATGCTGGCCGCCGCCAGCATGTGAGCGCGGGCCACCAGGTTGGCGCCGTCCTTCACGGCCACGGGCAGCCACTCCTTGACGAGCCGCATGCCCTCCAGGGCCACGCCGTCGGCCAGCGGATGGAAGCCCGGCGCGCAGTAGGCCTCCAGGCAGTGGGCCAGGGCATCCATGCCGGTGGCGGCGGTGATGCGCGGCGGCAGGCCGGCCGTGAGCGCCGGGTCGGAGATCACCACCACCGGCATCATGCGCGGGTGGAAGATGATTTTCTTGAGGTGCGTGGCCTCATCCAGGATCACGGCGGCGCGGCCCACCTCCGAGCCGGTGCCCGCCGTGGTGGGCACGGCGATGGTGGGGGCCACCCCCGCCGCGTTCACCCGGGTCCACCAGTCCTCGCGGTCCTCGAAGTCCCACAACGGGCGGGTCTGGCCCGACATGAGGGCGATGGTCTTGCCCACGTCCAGGGCGCTGCCGCCGCCGAAAGCGATCACGCCGTCGCAGCCGCCGGCCCGGAAGGCGGCCACGCCGTCGTCCACGTTGCGGCCCACCGGATTCGGGCGGATGTCCGAGAACACCGCGTCGCCCAGTCCGGCCGCCTTCAGGGCGGCGAGGGCCTGCGCGATCATGGGCAGGGCGCGCAGTCCTGGGTCGGTCACCAGCAGCGGGCGGCGCATGCCCGCGTCCCTGCAGGCGGCGGGTAGCTCCGCGATGCGGCCCACGCCAAAGCGGATCGACGTGGGATAGTTCCAGTTGCGGGTGAGGGCCTTTGCATCCATGGGGTCAGGTCTTTCTTCTGTCGGGGGGGGGCGGGAGATCCTCGCGCCGGCCTTGGCGCGCAACGTGGCCCGGAGGGCGTGGCGGGCGCACCGCGTCGCGCGCCCTCAGGTCCTGAGGCGCAGGTGGTAGCTCTTGGGCCGGGTGAGCGACTCGTAGCCCACGCGCGAGAGCGTGCAGCCGCGGCCGGAGTTCTTCACGCCGGTCCAGGCCAGCGCCGGGTCGAGGTAGTCGCAGCGGTTCATGAACCAGGTGCCGGTCTCCACCTGGTCGCCGATGGCGATGGCGGCGTGAGGGTCCCCGGTCCAGATGGCCGCGGTCAGGCCGTACTCGCTGTCGTTCATCAGCCGAACCGCCTCTTCGTCACCCGAAACCTTCATGATGCCGATCACCGGCGCGAAGCTCTCCTCGGTCATGAGGCGCATGCCGTGGTTAACGTCCACCAGCACCCGCGGGGCCATGTAGGGCGTGCCCGGGCGGTCGGCGGGGAAGCTGGCCGGATCCACCAGCGAGCGGGCTCCCTGGGCGATGGCCTCGTCCACCTGGGCACGGGCGAACTCCGCCGCGCGGGTGCGCACCATGGGGCCCAGGTTCACGTCCGCGCGGGTGGGGTCGCCCAGGTTGTAGGACCCGGTGAGCTTCACGAAGCCGTCCACAAAGTCGTCGTAGAGCGCGGCGTGCACGTAGATGCGCTCGATGCCGCAGCACGACTGGCCGGAGTTGAAGAAGGCGCCGTCCACCAGGTTTTCCACGGCGTGGGCGAGATCGGCGTCGTGGCGCACGTAGGCCGGGTCCTTGCCGCCGAGCTCCAGACCTGCGTTGATGAAGCGGCCCGCGGCGGCCTGCACCACGGCGTGTCCGCCCGCCACGGAGCCAGTGAAGGCCACGAAGTCCACCCCGTCGGAGGCGATCATGGCGGCAGCCTGGTCGTGGGAGCAGTGCACATACTGGAACACGCCCGCGGGCAGTCCCGCGGCCCTGAAGGCCTCGTCGAAGCGCTCCGCGCACAGCGGCGTCTGGTTGGAGTGCTTGAGGATCACCGCGTTGCCCGCCAGGATGGCCGGCACCACCGCGTTCACCGAGGTGAGGTAGGGGTAGTTCCATGGCGCCATCACCAGCACCACGCCGAGCGGCTCGCGGCGGATGAAGCGCCGGAAGCCCTCCTTGGGGCCGGGGTCCACGTCGGCCAGCGCCACCTCGGCGATGGCCGCCATGTGGCGTGCGCGCTCCTCGAAGCCGCGCACCTCCCCGGGGGACTGGGAGATGGGCCGGCCGATCTGCCAGGTGATCTCCTCGGCGATGGATGCCTTCTGCGCCACGAAGGCGTCCACGAAGCGGTGCACGGCGGCGATGCGCTCGGACAGCGGCACGCGCCTCCACGACTGCTGCGCGCTGCGCGCGCGCTTCAGGGCAGCGTGGATCTGGGCATCGGTGGCAAGCGGGCGTTCCACGTAGACGCGGCCGTCCACTGGCGATATGGTCTTCTGGAGCATGGGATGGGGGTCAGATGATTTCGAAATAGCGGTTCAGTTCCCAGTCGGTGACGTGGCGGCGGAACTGGCGTTCCTCCCACTCGCGGGTGGCCGCGAAGTGTTCCACGAAATCATCGCCGAACCAGTCGCGCGCCGCCTTGGAGCCGCGCAGCCGCTGGGCGGCCTCCCACAGCGTGCCCGGCAGGGCGGTGCGGGCGGGGAATTTCTGGTCGTAGGCATTGCCGGTGACCGGCTTGCCCAGTGCGAGGCGATTCTCGATGCCATACAGGCCCGAGGCCAGCGCCACGGCCAGGGCCAGGTAGGGATTGGCATCGGCCGCCGCGATGCGGTATTCCACCCGCTGGCTCTTTTCGGAGCCGGGGATCACCCGCAGCGCCGCGGTGCGGTTCTCCACGCCCCAGGTGGCGTTGGTGGGCGCCCAGAACCCCGGCACGAGGCGCGAGTAGGCGTTCACCGTGCTCGCCACCATGCCCAGCCACTCGGGCATGAGGGCGTGCTGGCCAGCCACGAAGTGGCGCATGGTGGCGCTCATGCGGTGCTCGGCGCCGGCGTCGAAGAACACCGGCTTGCCGGTGTTGGCATCCTTGAGCGAGACGTGGATGTGTCCGCTCTGGCCGGGCAACTCCGGGTTCCACTTGGCCATGAAGGTGGCCATGCGGCCCTGACGCTGGGCGTGGACCTTGATGAAGGTCTTGAACAGCACGCCCCGGTCGGCGGCTTCCAGGGCGTCGGACACCTCGATGGCGGCCTCGAGCACACCCGGGCCGGTTTCCTCGTGCAGACCCTCGATGGGCATGCGCATCCGGCGGCACAGGTCGAGCGTCTCCTGGTAGTACTCGGCGCGCACGGTGTTGCGGATCACCGAATAGCCGAAGAAGCCGGGGTCCATGGGGACCAGGTTTCTGTAGCTCTTCTCGCGCACCGAGTGGGGCGTCTCCTCGAACACGAAGTATTCGTACTCCAGTCCCGCCATGGCCTCGAAGCCCATGGCGCGGGCCCGGTCGAGCACCCGGCGCAGCACCCCTCGCGGGCAGGGCGCCGGACGCGCCTCGTCGAATTCCGCCAGGAAGAACAGCATGCCCGGCTCGAAGGGAATGTCGCGGCAGGTGTGGGGCAGGATGCGCACGGCGGCATCCGGGTAGCCCGTGTGCCAGCCGGTGTAACGGGTGTTGTCGTAGAGCTGGTCGTTGGAATCCCAGCCCAGCACCACGTCGCAGAAGCCGAAGCCCTTTTCGAGGGAGCTGAAGAACTTCTCGCGTGACATGTACTTGCCGCGCAGGATGCCGTCGATGTCGGTGACGCCCACCTTCACATGGGTGAGCTCGCGCGCCTCGACGATCTGGCGGGCGTCCTGGATGGTTCTGACGTCTTCGGGTGTCATGGCTGGTTGCGCTCGGGGTCCGGGGTCGGAAAACGTCGGGGCCCCGCGCCGCGGACCGGGCGGCGCGGGGCCCCGTTGGCGGGAAGCTCAGGCCGCGTCGAGCCCTGCCTTCTGCCGGGCCTTCACGGCGAAATCCTCCTCGGGCGAGTACACCAGGCTCTTGCGCCCTACCAGCGCGAAATAGCACACGCCGATGGCATACCAGATGGCCACGCCGATCACGCCGCCGCGATAGGCCTCATCCTGGAACTGCATGTACAGGGTGACCAGCGCGATGACGATCACCGCCGCCGCGCCGTACACGCCGAAGGGGCTCTTGTAGGGCCGGTCGATGTGCGGCAGGTTCTTCCTGAGCAGGATGTAGGACAGCGCCTGCAGCGCGTAGGAGATCATGGCGCCGAACACCGCCATGTTGAGCAGCTGGGCGCCGATGAAACCGCCCGCGGCCTCTCCCTTGATCAGCAACACCGCCATCATCACCGCGAAGCCCAGCACTGCGCCCGCGATGAGCGCCACGTGGGGCACCTTGCGGGTGCCGTGGGTGACCGACAGCGCCGTGGGGAAGTAGCCGGCGCGCGACAGCGAGTAGATCTGCCGGCCGAAGGCGAAGATGATGGTGTGGAAGCTCGCGATCAGGCCGATCACCGCGCACAGCGACAGGGCCTTGGCGGCGCCCGTGCCGTAGAGCGCACGGAAGCCGTCGAGCAGCGGCTCGCCCGAGGCGGCCAGGTAGAAGGCGCCGCTCGCCTCCGGGTCGCCGCCCTTCACGGGGATGCTGGAGTTGAGGAACAGCACCATGAAGGCCGAGAACACCAGCGTGGCGATTCCCATGAACAGGCCCCGGGGCATGTCGCGCTTGGGGTCGTGGGATTCCTCGGCGGCCAGGGGCAGCTGCTCGATGGCCAGGAATAGCCACACCGCGAAGGGCATGGCCGCCAGGATGCCGGCTGTGCCCAGCGGCAGGAAACTGCCGCCGCCGCCGGCCAGCTCGATGAGCTTGCCGTCATCTCCCACGCCGATGTTGAGCGCCCAGCGGGAGAAGTCGAGCTGCCCGGAGAACAGCGCGCTGCCCCAGAACACCGCCAGCACCGCTAGCGCCAGCACCGTCACCAGCACCGACACCTTGAAGGACAGCTCCACGCCCACCAGGTTTAGACCCACGAACAGCACGTACATGCCGATCCACCACAGCGGCTGCACGGCGTCGGGCGTCTCGAAGATGCTGCCCAGATAGGCGCTGATGAAGAACACGATCACCGCCGGGGTGATGACGTATTCGATATTCTCCGCCAGGCCGGTGACGAAACCGCCCCAGGGCCCCATGGCGCTGCGGGCGAAGGAGTAGGCGCCGCCCGTGTGCGGCAGCGCCGGCGACATCTCCGCCAGGCAGAAGCACAGGAATACGTACATCAGGCCGATGATGATGGCGGCGAAGAACAGCCCGCCAAAGCCGCCGGCCGCCAGGCCGAAGTTCCAGCCGGAGAAATGACCGGAAATGACCGCGCCGACCCCCAGGGCCCAGAGCGACCATACCCGCGCGTGCTTGCGCAACTGGCGCTTGGCGAAATACTCGCCGCCCGCCTCGTGGTACTCCACGTTGCCTACTTTCTTCGCTTCCATGGTTGCAGGGTCTCCGTCACCGGGGCTTCGGGGTCGTGGTTCGAGGGCGCTCCGCGGCCCGGCGAGGCGCGCCCTCTGGGCGGTGCGCTGCGGGTTGGCCGCGAGGCCCCGGTGAGACACCGGGACGCGGGACCGGGCTAGGCTGGAGTATGTGGGAATCCCGCCGAGGGCGGCAACCGCACGGGCCGTGCGGGTATCATGAAACGCGCAACTTTCCATCTTCGTTGTCATGTCCCGCTCCCGTCCCCTCATCGGCTTGACCACCTATGGCCGCAGCGCCGACAACCGCTACTCGCTGCCGGCGGAATATCTCGACGCCGTGCGCCGCGCGGGCGGCACGGCACTGCTGGTGGCCCCCGGCGAGCCGCGCTGGGAACGCGTGCTGGAGGTGGTGGACGCCTTCATCCTCACGGGCGGCGGGGACATAGACCCCGATCGCTATGGTGGCCGCCGGGTGGACACCAACTACGCCATGGACAACGAGCGCGATCACTTCGAGCTGGAGCTGGCGCGCCGGGTGGTGGGCATGGAAATGCCCACCCTGGGCATCTGCCGTGGCGCCCAGATCCTGAACGTGGCCCACGGCGGCACGCTCATCGAGCATCTGCCCGATGAAATGGGCGAGGCGGTGGCGCACCGCGCCCCGCCGCGCGAGCCCACGGCCCATGCCATCCGCGCCCGGCCCGGGTCGCTGGTGGCGCGGGTGGTGGGCGCCGAGGTGTTCGACGCGGCCTCGTGGCATCACCAGGCGGTGCGGCGCGTGGCCCACGGCTTCGTGGTGAGCGCCTCGGCGCCCGACGGTACGGTGGAGGCCCTGGAGATGCCTGGCCACCCGTGGTTGCTGGCGGTGCAGTGGCACCCCGAGATCACCGCCGCCACCGACCCCGCCCAGCAGCGGCTGTTCGACGCGCTGGTGGGCCAGGTGCGCGCGGGCTGATGCCCCTGGCCGGTCCGCCGCCAGGGTGCTTGACGCCGCGCCCGCCGCCGCCTGAACCTTGCCACTTCTCCATGCTGTTCTCATGAGCGATGCCCCCATGACCGCCATCAAGTCCTTGCTGGTCGCCAACCGTTCCGAGATCGCCATCCGCGTTATGCGCGCCGCGGCCGAGCTGGGCATTCGCACCGTGTCCATCTATTCCCACGAAGACCGCTTCGCGCTGCACCGTTTCAAGGCGGACGAGAGCTACCACGTGGGCGCCGGGCGCAAGCCGCTGCAGGCCTACCTGGACATGGCCGACATCATCCGCATCGCCCGCCAGGCCGGCGTGGACGCCATCCATCCCGGCTATGGCTTCCTCTCCGAGAACCCCGACTTCGCCCGCGCCTGTGCCGAGGCGGGCATCCGCTTCATCGGCCCCACGGCCGAGGTGATGACCACCTTGGGCAACAAGGTGGCGGCGCGCAATGCCGCCGTGGCTGCCGGGGTGCCGGTGATGCCCGCCACCGGGCCGCTGCCGCGCGAGCTGGACGCCGCGGCGCGCATGGCGGGCGAGATCGGCTATCCCCTCATGCTCAAGGCGAGCTGGGGCGGGGGCGGGCGCGGCATGCGCGTGATCGAGACCGAGGCCGAACTGGCCGCGCAGCTGGACACTGCGCGCCGCGAGGCCCAGGGCGCCTTCGGCAACGACGAGGTGTACCTGGAGAAGCTGGTGCGCCGCGCCCGCCACGTGGAGGTGCAGATCATGGGCGACCTGCACGGCAACCTGGTGCACCTGTTCGAGCGCGACTGTTCCGTGCAGCGGCGCAACCAGAAGGTGGTGGAGCGCGCGCCCGCGCCCTACCTGGACGAAGCGCAGCGGGCCGAGCTGTGCGAGGCCGCCCTGCGGCTGGGGCGCGCCGTGAACTACACCCACGCCGGCACGGTGGAGTTCCTCATGGATGCCGACTCGGGCAAGTTCTACTTCATCGAGGTCAACCCGCGCATCCAGGTGGAGCACACGGTCACCGAGCAGGTCACCGGCATCGACATCGTGCAGGCGCAGATCCGCATCACCGAGGGCGCGCGCATCGGCGACGCGGGCTGCCCCGTGCCGCGGCAGGAGGACATCCGCCTCAACGGCCACGCGCTGCAGTGCCGCGTCACCACCGAGGATCCGGAAAATGGCTTCCGGCCCGATTACGGCCGCATCACCGCCTATCGCAGCGCCGCGGGCTTCGGCCTGCGCCTGGACGGCGGTACCGCCTACACGGGCGCCGTCATCACACCCTACTACGACTCCCTGCTGGTGAAGGTCACCGCCTGGGCGCCGACGCCCCCCGAGGCCATCCGCCGCATGGACCGGGGCCTGCGCGAGTTCCGCATCCGCGGCCTGGCCACCAACCTGCAGTTCGTGGAGAACGTGATCAACCACCCGGACTTCGTGTCCGGGCGGGTCACCACGCGCTTCATCGACACCACGCCCGAGCTGTTCAACTTCGCCCGCCGCCGCGACCGCGCCACGCGGGTGCTGCGCTACCTGGCCGAGGTGATCGTCAACGGCCAGCCCGACGCCAAGGGGCGCGCCCGGCCCGACCTGTCGCACGTGCAGCTGGCGCTGCCGCCGGTGGACCGCACCGTCGCGCCGCCGCCGGGCTCGCGCGATCTGCTCAAGCAGCTCGGCGCCGAGGGCTTCGCCCGCTGGATGCTCGATCAACCGCGGGTGCTGCTCACCGACACCACCATGCGCGACGCCCACCAGTCGCTGTTCGCCACCCGCATGCGCACCCTGGACATGGCGCGCATCGCGCCGGCCTACGCGCGCCTGGGTGCGGGGCTGTACTCCCTCGAGTGCTGGGGCGGGGCCACCTTCGACGTGGCGCTGCGCTTCCTCAAGGAAGACCCGTGGCATCGGCTGCGGTTGCTGCGCGAAGCCGTGCCCAACGTGCTGTTCCAGATGCTGCTGCGCGCTTCCAACGCCGTGGGCTACACCAACTACCCCGACAACGTGGTGCGCCACTTCGTGCAGCAGGCCGCCCGCGGCATGGACGGCACCGGCGGCATCGACCTGTTCCGCGTGTTCGACTCCCTCAACTGGGTGGAGAACATGCGCGTGGCCATCGACGCGGTGTGCGAGACCGGCGCCCTGTGCGAGGGCGCCATCTGCTACACCGCCGACCTGTACGACACCGCCCGCAAGTACGACCTGAAGTACTACGTGGGCATCGCCCGCCAGCTGCAGAAGGCGGGTGTGCACGTGCTGGGCATCAAGGACATGGCCGGGGTGTGCCGGCCGCGCGCGGCCGCCGCGCTGGTGAAGGCCCTCAAGGAGGAAACCGGCTTGCCGGTGCACTTCCACACCCACGACACCTCGGGCATCGCGGCGGCCTCGGTGCTGGCCGCCGTGCATGCCGGCGCCGATGCCGTGGACGGTGCGCTCGATGCCATGAGCGGCCTCACCTCCCAGCCCAATCTGGGCTCCATGGTGGCCGCGCTCCAGGGCACCGGGCGCGACCCCTGCGCCCCCGGCGGCGAGCTGCGGCCCGTGGACCCCGAGGCCCTGCAGCGGCTGTCCGACTACTGGGAGGGCGTGCGCCACTTCTACGCGCCCTTCGAGGCCGACATCCGCTCCGGCACTGCCGACGTCTACCGCCACGAGATGCCCGGCGGGCAGTACACCAACCTGCGCGAGCAGGCCCGCGCCATGGGCCTGGCCCACCGCTGGGCCGAGGTGTCGCGCGCCTACGCCCAGGTGAATCTGCTGTTCGGCGACATCGTGAAGGTAACCCCCACTTCCAAGGTGGTGGGTGACATGGCGCTGTTTATGGTGGCCAACGACCTGAGCCCCGAGGACGTGCTTGACCCCGCGCGGGAGGTGGCCTTCCCAGAGTCGGTGGTGTCGCTGTTCAAGGGCGAGCTGGGGTTCCCGCCCGATGGCTTTCCCGAAGCCCTGTCGCGCAAGGTGCTTAAGTGCGGCACGGCCGCGGCCCTGCTGCCCGAGCCGCCGAAGCCCTACCGGCCTGGCGACCAGTTGGCGCCCGTGGACCTGGAGGCGGCGCGCAAGGAGGCCGAGAAGGCCGCCGGCCACCAGATTTCCGAGACCGACCTGGCCTCCTGGCTCATGTATCCCAAGGTGTTCCGCGACTACTCCGAACACCGCCGCCACTACGGCGACGTGAGCGTGCTGCCCACGCCGGCGTTCTTCTATGGCCTGGCCGAGCGCGAGGAGATCTCCGTGGACCTGGACCCGGGCAAGACGCTGGTGATCTCGCTGCAGGGCACGGCCCCGGCCGAGGAAGAGGGCCACGTGAAGGTGCTCTTCGAACTCAACGGCCAGGGCCGCACCGTGCGGGTGTCGAAGCACGGCGCGGCCAAGGCCGCCCAGCGCGCCCAGGCCGACCCCGGCAACCCCGGGCACGTACCCGCGCCCATGCCCGGCATGATCGTCACCGTGGCGGTGAAGGGCGGCCAGGCCGTGAAGGCCGGCGACCCGCTGGTGTCCATCGAGGCCATGAAGATGGAATCGCAGATCCGCGCCGAGCGTGACGGCACCGTGAAGCACGTGCACGTGCGCCCCGGCGACACCGTGTCGGCCCACGACCTGCTGCTGGAACTGGCCTGAGCGCGGTGGCGCCGGCAACCCAGCCTCTTTTTCCAGGATCACCGTACGCCATGCCCCTTCCCCTGGGCTTCCAGCACAGCTACCGCGCGCTGCCCGAGCGCTTCTACGCGGCCCTGCCGCCCACGCCGGTGCGCGAACCGCGGCTCGTGGCCTTCAACCGGCCGCTGGCGCGCGATCTCGGCCTCGACCCCGGGGCGGTGGAGGCCCACGCCGCCGAGATGTTCTCCGGCAACCGCCTGCCGCCCGATGCGAGCCCCCTGGCGCTGGCCTATGCGGGCCACCAGTTCGGCCACTTCGTGCCCCAACTGGGCGACGGCCGTGCCATCCTGCTGGGCGAACTGGTGGATTCCAGCGGCGTGCCGCGCGACCTGCAGCTCAAGGGTTCGGGCCGCACGCCCTTCTCGCGCGGCGGCGATGGCCGCGCGGCGCTGGGCCCCGTGTTGCGGGAATACCTGGTGAGCGAGGCCATGCATGCACTGGGCATTCCCACCACCCGCTCGCTGGCGGCGGTGCTCTCCGGCGAGCCCGTGTTCCGCGATGACGCGCTGCCCGGCGCCGTGCTCACCCGCGTGGCCGCCAGCCACCTGCGCGTGGGCACCTTCCAGTACTTCGCCGCGCGCGGCGACACCGAGGGCGTGGGCGCGCTGGCCCAATACGCCATGGCGCGCCACTATCCCGAGGCGGCCAGCGCCCCCATCCCCGCGCTCGCCCTGCTGGCGGCGGTATGCGAACGCCAGGCCGCGCTGGTGGCGCGGTGGATGATGGTGGGTTTCGTGCACGGCGTGATGAACACCGACAATACGGCCATCTCGGGCGAGACCATCGACTACGGCCCCTGCGCCTTCATGGATGCCTACCATCCGGAGACGGTGTTCAGCTCCATCGACCACCAGGGCCGCTACGCCTTCGCCAACCAGCCCGGCATCGCCCAGTGGAACCTCACCCGGCTGGCCGAGTGCCTGCTGCCGCTGATCGACCCCGACTCTGATCGCGCAGTGTCGCTGGCTACGGAGGTGATCGAAGCCTTCGCCGGCCGCTTCCAGCGCCACTGGACGCACGGCATGCGCGCCAAGCTGGGTCTGGCCACCCAGGAGGAGGGCGACGCCGCGCTGGCCAGCGAACTGCTGGAACTGCTGCAGGGTGCGCAGGCCGATTACACCCTTGCCTTCCGCCGCCTGTGCGACGCCGCCGAAGACACCCGGTCGCAGGCGCCGCTGCTGCGCATGTTTGGCGATGCCGCGCCGCTGGAGCAATGGCTCGTCCGCTGGCACGACCGGCTGTCCCGTGATACCCGCTATCCGGCCGAGCGGGCGGTGGCCATGCGCGGCGCCAATCCCGCCGTGATCCCCCGCAACCACCGCGTGGAGGCCGCCCTGCAGGCCGCCGTGGCGGAGGGCGACATGGCGCCGTTCTTCGAGCTGTTCGAGGTGCTCCAGTCCCCCTGGGCGCTGGCGCCGGGGCGCGAAGCCTACGGCGATCCGCCGCCATCCGGCGGCGGGCGGTACCGCACCTTCTGCGGCACCTGATCGCAGCCGGGCGACCGGAACTACAAAACCTTCCCCGGCCCGCCGTGGACCGCCGCCGATTCCTGCAATGGGCCGCCGCTTCCGGCGCCGTCGGTGCACGGTCTTCGGCGGCGGCGCCGGCCGCAGGCACCTTGATCGATGACGTGTCGCACCTAAACCCGGTGCGGGTGGCCGGGGAAACCCGTCCGCGATCCACTGAAGACGTGCGCGGCGCCCTGCGTGCGTGGCGCGGGCGGGTCTGCGTGGGCGGCGGGCGCTACAGCATGGGTGGCCAGATAGCCGCGCCCGGCGCGCTACACCTGGACATGCGCGCCATGAACCAGGTTGTGTGGTTCGAGCCCAAGCGGCAGGCGATTCGCGTGCAGGCGGGCATGACCTGGCGCGACGTACAGGAAGTGATCGATCCCCACGACCTGTCGGTGAAGATCATGCAAAGCTTCAGCAGCTTCACCGTGGGCGGATCGGTGTCGGTGAATTGCCATGGCCGCTACGTGGGGCGCGGGCCGCTGGTGAACGCGGTGCAGGCGGTGCAGTTGGTGCTCGCCCACGGTGAGGTGCTGGAACTCAGCCGCACGCGGGATGCCGAGCTGTTCGCGGCGGTGTTCGGCGGTTACGGTGGCCTCGGCGTCATCACCGAAGTGGAGCTGGACCTGGACGTGAACGCTCCAATGGAGCGCCTGGTGCAGGACGTGAGCCTGGAAGACTATCCGGCTTTCCTGCAACACCGCGTTCTGGCCGATGGCCGCGCTTTGCTGCACAACGCCGATCTGAGACCGCCCGGCTTCCATGCGCCGCGGGCCATCACCTGGGTCGCCACGGACAAGCCCCTCACGCGGCCCGAGCGGCTGGTGCCCCGCAACCTGAATTACGGCCTGGAGCGCAATGCCATTTGGGCAGCGACCGAATTGCCCGGCGGACGTCTGCTGCGCGAGCGGTTCTTCGACCGGCAGCTCCTCGATCAGCCGGCCGTGGTGTGGCGCAACCACGAGGCAAGTCTTGACGTGGCTGCCCTCGAGCCGCGCACGCGCGCCCTCTCCACCTATCTGCTGCAGGAGTATTTCATTCCCGTGCCGGGCTTCCTGTCCTTCGCACGGCGCATGGCGGACATCCTGCGGCAGCACAGGGTCAACGCGCTGAATGTCTCCATCCGGCACTCACCGCCGGATCGCGTGTCGTTGCTGAAGTGGGCTCCAACGGAAGTACTGTCCTTCGTGCTGTATTACAAGCAAAGAAACAGCGAGCACGCCAGTCTCGAATCCCGCTTCTGGACCCGGAAACTGATCGATGCCGCCTTGGCCGGCGGCGGTCGGTATTACCTGCCCTATCGGCCCGATGCCACACGCCAGCAATTCCACCAGGCCTATCCGGAGGCACGGGCCTTCGCCGCCCTCAAGGCGCGGGTGGACACCGCCAGCCGGTTGAGCAACCAACTGTGGGACCGCTTCCTGCCACAGATCTGAGGCGGTGGGCGACATGGCGCTGGTCGTCGAGCTGTTCGAGGTGCTCCAGCAGGTCTGGGTGCAGGCGCCTGGGGTGCGAGGCCTTCGGCCGGGAGGTAGGCCCTTTCTGCAGCACCTGAGGCCGGCAGCCCGCTGCCCGCCAGGAACACGACCGGAGCGCGCCCTGGCGCGATGCCGTGACTTCCCCGTCGGGTAAGCTGCGCGCTCCACGACAAAACATCGGAACGGGAGACCCCACGGAGCAGGACCTCTATACCCAGGCCAACGCCCTCATCAACAGCTACCTCATCCCCTTCGGCTGGAAGGTTCTCGGCGCGCTTGCCGTGTGGATTGTTGGCGGATGGGTCATCCGCCTGCTACGGGCCGGTCTTGGTCGCACGCTGCTGGCGCGCAAGGTGGATCCAACCCTGTCGCGCTATGCCGAGGCGAGCGCGAACGTGTTGCTGAAACTGCTGCTGTTCGTCGCAGTCCTTTCGGTGCTCGGCATCGAGACCACGTCCTTTGCGGCGTTGCTGGCGGCATTCGGCATCGCCATCGGCGCGGCATGGGGCGGGCTGCTGGCGAATTTCGCCGCGGGCATGTTCCTCATGGTGCTGCGTCCCTTCAAGGTGGGCGACATGATCACCGTCGGCGGCGTGACCGGGGACGTGCGGGAGATCGGCCTGTTCGTCACCACCCTCGACACGGTGGACAACGTCCGGATCTTCGTGGGCAACAACAAGATATTCTCGGACACCATCTTCAACTATTCGGCCAATGCCTATCGCCGCGTGGACCTCAAGGCGCAGCTTGCCCACGGCACCGACCCGCACGACGCGATCCGGCGGCTGCGCGAGGCGCTCGTGAATATTCCCAACGTCATCGCGACGCCCGCACCGGACGTGGCAATCCTGGAATTCAACGACATGGGTACGGTGCTGGCGGTGCGGCCCTACTGCAACAACGCCCACTTCTGGCAGGTGTTCTTCGACGCCAACAAGGCCATCAACGACGTGGGCGCGGCGGCGACTTACGCGGCGCCCGAGCGGCGCATCGCCAGCCGGGCGGTGTAGGGCGTCCGCGTTGTAGCCTGGGTGAAGTCGGACAGGGCTGCCAACGTTTCTGCCAAAGCGGCCAGCAGTGACCAAGGCGCCCCGTTCTGTCGCAAACGCCGGGACGGCGCATGAACATCTCATGTCGCCGTCTCACCCGATACCTTCCACACCCGCGCGAATGCTGGCGCCTCGATGGTTTGCGCACCGCGTCGGCGCCAAACGTCCCTGCAATCGAATCGCTTACGCGGCCGAAGCGCTCGCCAGCAGGGAGCACAGCGCCGCCTGGCGCTGCGCGCAACAGCCTCGAGTGGACCCGCTCCGTCGCCTGACTGCTGGCAGTGTCGCGGCGCCTCCACCCAAGCGTTCTATTGGGCTCATCAAACCCAGGGACAAAGGCAGCAATGAGGCGTGGGAGAGTGCGTGAGGGTGGGCTTGGCTCTGCCCATCAGGCCGTAGCGCAGGCAAAAGGCGAGACTTGATACTCATCTAGCCGCCTCCTGCGGCGCGGCGTACGTTGACTGTGGTTTCAAAGGCAGTCGACGGACGACACGAGGAGGAAGCGGCGATGAAACTCTACTGTGGGATAGACCTGCATTCCAACAACTGCGTGGTGGTGGTGAGCGACGAGGAGGATCGGATCGTGCTGGAACGACGTGTACGAAACGAGCTCTCGGGGATTGTGGAACTGTTGGCGAGATACGTCGCCGACTTGGTCGGTGTAGTTGTGGAGTCGACCTACAACTGGTACTGGTTGGTGGACGGCTTGCAGGCAGCGGGGCACAGAGTTCACCTGGCCAATCCGGCGGGCAATGAGCAGTACAAGGGGTTGAAATACACCGACGATCGACACGATGCGCGCTGGCTCGCAAAGCTGCTGCGCTTGGGGATTCTTCGTGAGGGCTACATCTAACCGAAGGAAGCGCGCGCGGTGAGGGATCTGCTGCGTGAGCGGATGCGCCTGGTACAGATTCGCACGGGCGTGATGGTGCGAATGCAGACGATGCTCGCGCAGCAGTCGGTGGCGTCGGTGAGCGCGCCGGCGATGAAGCGTGCGCCCGCCGGCAGCTGGGCCCGCGGCAGCGTGGACCTCAATGTGGGCGCCGGTCTGGAATCCTACGCCGCTGTGGTGCGAAGCCTCGGTGAGCAGATCGAGGCGCTGGAGCAGACCGTGTTGGCGCAGGTGCGCCCGGCCGCGCAGTATGGTCCGCTGACCAGCATCACCGGGGTGGGCAAGATTCTGGGACTGACGATCCTCCTGGAGACCGGCGCGATCGAACGCTTTGCCAAGCCCGGCCAGTTCGCCTCGTATGCACGATGCGTGCAGAGCCAGCGGCTCAGCAACGGGAAGAAGAAAGGCCAGAACAACGCCAAGTGCGGCAACGCCTACCTCAGCGTGGGCCTTCGTGGAGGCCGCGAACTACGCGGTGCGCTACTCGCCACGGGCGAGGCGGTACTTCGACTCGAAGAAGGCGCAGACCAACAGCACGGTGGCGTTCAAGGCGGTGGCGCACAAGCTGGCGCGCGCGGCCTGGCACATCATGAGGACACACGAGAGCTTCGACGAGAACAGAGCCTTCGGCTAACCATTGCGGGCGGCGGTGTCGGGAGCCAGGCATTGGGGTTGGACCCAGAGCCATCCAGACTTGATTGGACCCGCACCGCGGCCCCACCGAACCAGAGCAGGATCACGGATTGCCGGGACGCCTCAGCGTGCAGCCAGAGAGGGTTGGAGTGCGCAGCAGCGAAGCGCACAGCCACGAGACCTGAGAGGTGCCATCGTGTATGGCGCCACCGCGTGGAGCACGCTGGGCACTGAGGAATGTCTGGGGCGAGGAGAACTCGCCAGGGGCGCCGCGGCAGCATGGCGGCACGCCTTGAACCTGATGGGTGACTGGTGCGCCCTGGCCAGGACTGGGCCGAGGGACGACAACCACATTGACGACGCATCCCGGAAGTGTCGAGGCAGGCGTGATCAGAAGAAAAGATGGGCGCGCGGTGCGCGCCTAAGGTCAACTGCGCGCTCTTGCAAACGGGCGGCTAATGGGTGACCCTGGATCCTCTGAATGGCTTTCGGCGATCTGGCGCAGCGCCGCGAGCACCTCAAGCGCAGCCTGGGAAGAGAAACTCTCGCGGTCAGTGGTCGCCATGGCCTTCTCGATCATGATTTGTTTTGACGTTTCATGCTGCGGCAAGATGCCATTTCATGCCACCCTGAGTCTTGCCAATCGGCACCAAACGGCGGCCTCGTTGCGAGAGACCGCACAGCCCAGACGCTTGTCTTGAGTTTTCTCACCAGCCAGCCTGGGACAGCCCGCCTGATTCGCCGCCAAACAACTCAACCAGGCAACTTAGCCTCCACCCCATGAACGATGGCCCGCCGTTATTGAGTTTCGTGAGGTATTTTCTGCGCACCTTCACGGCGTGTGCCGTGCTCGCGGCGGCCCTGGCCGCGACGGTGGCAGGTTGTTCTCGCGACCCTGACTCCGCGTCCCAGGCGCGGCTCACGCCAGAGCAGGCCGCACTGCTGAGTGAGACCGGTTTTTCCGATTTCGATCCGCGCGGAACGCTCGCGGATGCATTGCAGAAGGCGGACGATCGAACCGTGCGGGATTTGCTGGTCTTCACGGCGACGAGTGCACCGGGCTTGTTCCAGGAGATCCTTCAGACGCGGCCGGAGATGCGGTTGGACGGCTTCAACCGTAGCTTCAACAACAGCCCGATGCTGGTGGAGATCATTCGCAACGGGCAAGACCTCAATGCGTTGCTGACCACCGCGCCAATGGTCCTCGCAAGGGGGGCGCGCGTGGAAGATGCCGATGGGTCCGGCCTCACGGCGCTGCTCGCCGCGTCGGCGGCGGCGCGCGGCAATACGGCCTTCGTGCAGTGGTTGCTCGATTCGGGTGCCAACATCGCCACTACCGATCTGTCGGGACAGACGGTGCTGCATCACGCGGCGCCCAATGCCCCCGTGGAAGTGATTCGGCTCCTGCTCACTCGCGGTGCCGAGCCCGCAGCCACCGACCGCGATGGCCGAACCGCGATGCATACGCTGGCCGCATCGCAGCGGGCGAGTATTGAAACGGCGGCCGTGCTCTTGGCTGCCGGAGTGCCTTTCGACACGCCCGACACGGCGGGCAACCGGCCGCTGGATGTGGCTCTGGAACGGGGGCACCTGGAGTTGGTGGAAGAACTGCTCAAGGCGGGCGCGGAGGTAAATCGCGACAACGCCCGCGGCACCTGTCCGCTGTTCGAGGCCATGGTGCGAAGCCGTGCGGTGCCGCACGTCGCCGTGGAATTGTTGTTGCGCTACGGCGCGGACCCCGACTTCGTGATGCGAAAGCCCGATTCCGCAAGCCGCAACGGCGGCACGCCGCGCGCCAGGGCCGCCTACGGCGACATCGGCCGTCAAGTGAAGGCGTTGCTCAATGTGGAATGAGCGCAGCTGTTGCGCGTTGCGGCGGGCCGGTCGCCCGTGGCTTGCGCGGCCGCCGGGCCGGTGGCTGGCCTTGGCGGCTTTGCTGATTGCCGTTGGCGCGGACGCGGCGGCGGCTGGCGCCATGCGCGAGGTGGGCGCCCTGTCGCTGGGCGGCAGGGTCACGGCGATGGCGTTGCGTCCGGACGGGCGGCAGGCGGCAGCCCTTAGTGATGCAAATGGGGGAACGCTCTCGCTGGTGGATGTGCAGCCGTCGCCGGTGCTGCGAACAGCGCTGAAATGGGCAACCACGAGCGATTCGGCGGTGCGGTACAGCCCCGACGGACGCTGGGTGGTGGCTAACGGTATCGATGCCAAGCTCTACGACGCCTTGGTCCTTGCCGATGCAAGCACGGGCGAGGTCGCGGCGAAGGTTCCCGTGCAAGGGCGCAAGCCGCCCGCGCTGGCCTTCAGCCCGGACGGGCGCTGGCTGGCGGTGAGCGCCCGCGGGCAGACGCTGACGGTGCTGGATCTGCGCGCCTCGCCGCAGGGTTGGTGGGCCCGCTTGCTGGCGTGGATCCACCCGCGCCCCACGGTCACTTCGCTGCAACACCAGCTCGTCGGCGCTGAGGTGAGCGCGCTCGGCTTCAACGCCTCCGGCGACCGGCTGAATGTGCATCGGCGCGGCGAGATCCTCGAATTGCGCGCGCCGGAATTCGCGCCCGGAAAGGGGCGCAACCTGGCGCTCATGCAGCGCGACACCTGGGCCACGGTTTGTGGCGATGGCGTGGTGGTGGAATTCTTCGGCACTGAGAATCCCGTGATGGTGCGCTTCGGGCCGTTCTTTCTCGCCTCGCCGGGCACTGGCGCCCAAGCCCTGGGCGAGGCCGCCATCGCGCTGCCCTTCGAGCGGGAAACCGTCCAGGCGCTATCCGTCCGAGGCACTCCGCGCGCGGTGTGGTGCAACGAGGCGCACGACCGCCTCTACGCCCTGACCCATGTTGACCTGGTGGCCTGGGATGTGGGCGAGCGTCAGGCGCCGCGTCGGAGTGCCCCATTCCCGAGTTTGGCCGAGGTGATCGAACCTGGCGCACAGTTCCACGATCTTGCGGGCAACGATTGGCACGCCGCCCTCAACCGGGTCGGCGAAATCTCCGTCCTGTCGCTCCGGACCGGACGGGAGATCGGGTGGGTTCCAGGCGATGCCGCGGCCGGCTCAAACCAGCGCGAGGCGACGCGCTGGGTCCGGTTCACGGCGGATAGCCGCGCGGGCTTGCTGGTGACCGGCGCGGAGAAGGGCACCATGCGGTTTTGGCGACCGTAGGGGCGGTACCACGATCTTCGGCAAGGGCGTTTGCACTGCTCAAGAAACTTCCCCCGCCTGCCTCAAAACCCCCCTTGCCGCAGCAGCGCCGCCGCGGCGTTGGCCAGCCACCGGCGGCCCGGGCTGGAGGGTTCGGCGTCGATGTGCACGGTGACGCGCCGTACCGCGAGGCGCCCAGGCATGGCGCCCTGGCCCTGCACCAGCACGCGGTAGAGCGCCTCGGCCGGTTGGATGCCGCCGCCTGCCCGGTCGGGCTGCAGCACCGCCACCGGCCCGCCGTGGGGCTGGGCGAGCAATCCATGGGGCAGGCGCTGGGCGCGGGAGGGGTCGATCCACGCCACTTCGCCGTCCAGGCGTTGCGCCGTGCCGGACACGAACACCGCGGCGCGGTTGCCGGCGCGGATGCGCGGCAGGTCTTCCTCGGCCACCAGGGCCTCCACCTGCCAGCCGCGGTCGTTCACGAGCCAGGCGATGGGCGTGGCTGCGTCGATCCAGCTGCCGGCCGTGAGCAGCGGATCGAGATCGCTCACGCGGCCTTGGTTTTCCGTGATCAGCTGCAGCCGCCCCATTTCGGCGGCGCGGGCCTTTGCCTCGGCGCTCCAGCGCTGGCGCTGGCGTTCGGCGATCACGCCTCGCGCCGCGCCGTCCTGCTCCAGGCCCACGGCACCCTCGGCGGCCCGGCGATAGCCCTCCGCCAGGGCCAGCGCGCGGCGCTGCTCGTCTTCCTCGAAGGGGGCGCGCAGGTCGGCCACGGCGGCGCCCGCGGGCAGCGGCTGGCCCTCGCGCACGTGCAGCCGCTCGATGCGGCCCGGAAAGGGCGCGTACAGCGCCTGCTCGCTGGCGGCACGCAGCACGCCCGGGGCGGCCACGCGCGTGGGCCAGGGCAGCATCAACGCCGCCAGCGGCAGGCCGGTGGCCAGCAGCAGCATCACCACGCGCGCTGCGCGCACCTGGGCGCGCAGCCCCCACCAGGCGCGCAGTTCGGCGGCCACCGGGCGTGCCACGAACACCCAGATGTCCACCACGAACAGCGCGATGCCCAGGGCCTTGAAGAAGGCGTGGTACACCACCACCGCGATGCCCACGAACAGCACCAGCCGGTACAGCCAGGTGACCAGGGCGAAGCCGGTGAGCAGCGCGCTGCGCCCCTGGGGCAGCGGTTCCGGCGGCGGCGTGCGCAGGCCCAGCACCGCGCGCCGCAGCCAGCGTTTCGCGAAGGCGCCGGCGCGATCGTGCAGTGCCGGGAAATCGAGCCAGTCGCACAGGATGAAATAGCCGTCGAAGCGCATGAACGGGCTGGCATTCACCAGCAGCGTCCAGGTCCACGAGGTGGTGGCCAGCAGCAGCAGCCCCTGGCGCAGGGCGCTGTCGGGCAGCAGGCACCACAGCAGCGTGGCCCAGGCCGCCAGGGCCAGCTCGGCCAGCACGCCGGCGCTGGCGATGGCGAGGCGTTCGCGGGATTCCGACAGCTTCCAGCCCTCGCCGGTATCGGTATAGGCCATGGGCCACAACACCACCAGCGCCACGCCCATGTGGCCCACGCGCACCCCCAGCCGGGTGGCGGTGAGCGCGTGCGCCAGTTCGTGAACCAGCTTGGACAGGGCCAGCGCCGCCAGCAGCGCAAGCCCGCCCTGCCAGGTGAACAGCCCGCCCAGGCCGGCGCGCACCTCGTCCCACTGGCGGCTGGCCAGCAGCAGCCCGGTGAGCCCGGCCAGCACCGTGAGCATCAGGAAGCCCCGCGACCACAGCAGCGCCAGACGCGGCGCCAGCCAGGCCAGCGGCCGTGCGGGCCGCACCAGCGGGATGCGCAGGAAGAGGTAGTTGTGCAACCACCAGCGCCAGCCGAAGCGGGTGGCGGACGGGCGCCGCGGCGGGTCGCGCAGCAATTGCTGCGCGCGCAGGAAAGCGGTGAAGGCTTCCACGTCCTGGGCCTCGGCGGCCAGGGTGGTGCAGGCGCGGATGTCCTCGGCGATGCGAGTGGCGTCGCCCAGCTCCCAGCGCACCAGGATCTCGAACTCCAGCCAGCCGATGCGGCAGAAACGGTTGCTCACGGGATCGGCCACGTGCCAGGCGGGCGATCCGTCCGGGTTGTTGCCGGCACGGTGCAGGCGCAACTCCTCGCGCAGCGCGGGCCAGGGCGGGGTCTGGGAGGCGCGCGGGGCGGGTTGGGACCAGGGCGCGCCCGTGGCGGCTTGCGCGCCGGCTAGCATCCGCACCACTCGCGCAGCGCCGCCACGGGCCGGCGCAGCAGCAGGTAACCCAGCGGGGTGGACTCACCGCTGATGCGCACGGTGCCGCGCAGGCCCAGGCGGGCCACCCCGGCGGGCGCGTC
>Ga0209990_10000466_pt1 | contig 38978 bp, 37 predicted proteins | sample NOAtaG_6_FD_187304 | JGI IMG/M metagenome (GOLD analysis project Ga0209990, IMG submission 187304) | Freshwater lake microbial communities from Lake Erie, under a cyanobacterial bloom - NOAA_Erie_Diel5S_2200h metaG (SPAdes) (version 2) | ecosystem: Environmental > Aquatic > Freshwater > Lake ...
AGGGCGAGGCTCCTGCCGAGCCTTTGAACACTGCTCTGCGTGACACGCTGTTGCAAATATTCTTGCGGAGCAACAGGGATGCGGCTCAGCAGGAGCTTCGCCCTCCCGCTACGTCCCCCGGCCAGAACAGAAATGCGACCAGGCCCACCGTTTGCGTTCGGGCGAAACGGTCTCCATAGTCGCTCTCCGGGTGCGTTCTGTTGCTGGACAGGTGTGGGCTGTCAGGCAAAGACAGCCCCTCTGCCTCGAGAACTACCCGGTCCGACCTGGAGATGACGGAAAAAGGGTGGCGGGGGAGACGGGGTGTTAACGGCAGGACGGGGGCGTGCTGTCAATTCAGAGTGGTGTGCAGCGTGGCAGAATGGAATAGTATCTGCGAGACGTGTAATCTGAGACGGAAACGAAGGGGGCCCGTTCGAAGACGGTAATACTAATGCTGAAATGACGCAGGGATCAGTGATGACTCTCTGTATCAGAGCGGAGGTGATAATTGGAATCGGTCTATTTGGAAACGTCAGTGGTGAGCTATCTTCGTCAAAGACAAGGCTCAAACGTCGTGGCTGCAGCGCGGCAGGTGCTGACACACCGATGGTGGCGGGACGAGAAGAAAAAGTTTGCGATCTATTCTTCACAGTTTGTCATGGACGAGGCGTCAGCGGGGAACGCAGAACTCGCAGCCGAGCGCCTGCGATTGCTCGAAAATATTCCCCTTCTGCCACTTGATCAGCTGGTTGCGGAAATTGCTGAAGAAATCATGAATCGCGCTGTTCTTCCGGAAAAAGCTCGAACGGATGCACTTCATATCGCAGTTGCTGTGCGCCATCGAGTACAATACCTGCTGACATGGAACTGCCGGCACATCGCCAATGCGCGGATCACGCCTCGACTTCGAAACGTGATTGCAGACCCTGGACTGCAACTTCCTGTCATCTGCACTCCAGAGGAGTTACTTTCTGATGACTCTCATGACGACAATGACTGATCTTGTATTGGATGAAATCCATGAAACGAGGAGAAAGATCTCCGAGCGTTTTGGTGGCGATCTGCGGGCAATCGTAGAGGATGCTCGGCAGCGTCAGGCGGCATCGGGGCACACGACAAGTGCGCCCGATTGGCAGATCACTTTGACGGCAGGCAGCGACTCAAGCGGTCCGGCAGAAAGTTCAGAAACTCGGTCTGTTGCAACCCACGTTTCAACCCCCTGATCGCTGTCCGTTGCGGCAGGCTAAGCTCAGCCGCCTGTGGCTTCGTTGACAACGATCAGAACCTCGGCGGTCAAATACCTGATTGGCAGCCCACACAGACATCTTCAGCATATGTTTATCCCCACATCATTCCGCGTCGATGATCGCGAAACGCTGCTTGCGTTCATGGGACGGTACGGCTTTGCCACGCTTGTGAGCACCTGTCATGGCGCACTATCTGCGACCCATGTGCCGCTTATAGTCGATCACGAAAACGAACGTCTTCTGGGCCACTTCGCGCGCGGCAATCCACAGTGGGAAGGCTTTGGCGATACCGAGGCCCTCGCGATCTTTATGGGGCCGCATGCCTACGTATCACCGACGTGGTACGCCACCGGACCAGCAGTCCCAACGTGGAACTACGCTGTTGTGCATGTATACGGCGTGCCTCGCCTTCTGTCGGCAGACGAGACCCGCCAGGTTGTTGATTTGACCGTTCGCAAATATGAGTCCGGTCGGCAGTCCCCGTGGTCGAACGATCTGCCGGATGACTTTCGCCAGCGGCTGTTGGCTGGCGTTATCGGATTCGAGATGCCGTTGACTCGTATCGAGGGCAAATACAAACTGGGCCAGAACAGGTCGGCGGCAGATCAGACGGGAATGCTCAATGGGCTACACAATGATGGCGTCGAATCACGGTTGCTGGCAGAATTCATCGAACACACTCTGGCCGATGCGTCTCGTGCCGAACCAGGCGATGCAGCGGACTCGCGATAGATTCCGGTAGCGTGGTTAATTCCTGGTCGCGAGCCGCTGATCGCCACCGTTCACAAGGGTACTCGTACTCAGTGCAACGGTACTCGTACTCGAAAGGATCGCTGATGCCAGAGCCGACTTTCGATAATGAACGCCTCGACGTGGATCGGGTCTCGATCGAGCACGTTGCGTTCTCTTATCAAACCGCAAAATCCCTCGGCGGTTCGAATTGACACACTCGGGATCAATGGCTGCGTGCGGCGCAATCAATTCCACTGAACATTGCGGAAGGCAATGGTAAACAAAGCCTCAAGGACAAGAATCGATTCCTTGAAATTGCTCGAGGGTCGGCCCTTGAATTTGCAGCGATTAATCCTGACGAAAAAAAGCAATGAACCGAAGTGCTGGAAAAGCCTCGAATTGATGGCAGCATCATTCGCTCGCACGCGGCTACAGCAGTCGCTACGAATGTGCCAACAGCCCACGTTCCCAAGCAAATCCCGCGATTCACACGCCTGTCGATCCTGTCCTTCCACGCGAGTGCCAGACACTGCTTGTCCTCGTTGATCGCCAGGAAAAAACGCACTCCGTGCTTCTTCGGGAACGGCCGATCGTTCGCAGAGTTCGCGTACACCACGTGGAATGCGAGCCTGCGGAATCCTGTTAACTCACCCCCAACTTTCCGCAGCCGTCTCGCTGGCGCCCCCGGAGAAGACGGGCTGTTCACTTTTCGCGGCTGTTTACCGGAGAGTGTGAGAGTTCGAGACTTTTATTTTTGGGGTGTCGGGAGAGACCTGAGGGTCTCTTTCGGGGGCGCAGTTGTTTTTACTGCGGACTGAGAGTTGCCGGCGGGTGGGTGTGGGGGCTGGAGATTTCCTAAAATGCTGGCCAACGCTGCCAGCAAAACGCGTATCGCACAGAACCCGGTTTGACTCGCTCCGGGGCTCACGGGTACCATTATTCGATTGAAAGGAAACCACCTATGCCCACATCACTCGATCAGCTTCACAGTTTTCAGGCCTACGCAACCGCCAGGCTTCAGACAGGTGGTGCCCAACTTGAACTTGATGATCTGCTGGATGAATGGAAAAGCCAGCATACTGAATATCAAACAGGTCCCGACGATGCTCTGGCGGTGAGTGCATCCCTGCGTGACATTGAACGGGGCGAACGCGGAGCACTGGTCGAAGATGTGATTGCCGACCTGAAAACCAGGTATCACGTGGCTGAGGCCAAATGACAGATTATCAGATCCGGATCCTGCCACGAGCCATTCAGGACCTCGAGGCGATTACCAGCTGGATACACGCTCATTCACCTCGCGGTGCTCTCGCCCTCGTGCTGGCGTTTGAGGCCGCTGTCACCCGACTGAAACGATCACCAGAGGCATATTCGCTCGCCCCGGAATCGGATCACTGCGGGATGCCGTTGAGGCAGGTGTTTTTTCGAACCCGCAAGGGCAACACATACCGAATGGTCATACTGATACGCGATCAGGAAGTGCAGATACTGCGTATCCGCGGTCCCGGACAGCCACCATTGTTTCCGGATGAATTGGCCTCCGGCGAAACGTAGTCCAGGCAATTTTCCGAGGACTTGCGGGTGCAGATCGCGTTGCGGACTGGTGTGCCTTCCTGACGAGCGGCAGCACGCCTGGGGGGAGTCCGCCTGCGTGGTTGGACTGCATCCGACACGCGATGCGTTTGATGAGCCACCAGGCACTCTCAACCGTGCCGACCATTGAGCCTGGTTTGCGGAGGAACATCAAATCGACTGGCCGAGAGTTCCGGAGAGATTGGCGAGGTCAGAACCTCGCGTTCGAGCAACCTGCGAATGGCGGCGGCAAAGAGTGCGGCCAGTTCAGATCGCGGGGCGGAATTCGTGCGTTCGGGCGAAACGGTCTCCATAGTCGCTCTCCGGGGTGCGTTCTGTTGCTGGGCGGGTGTGGCTGTCAGCCAAAGACAGTCCCTCTGTCTGGAGAGCTACCCGGTCCGACCCGGAGATGACGGAAAAAGGGTGGCGGGGTAGACGGGTTGTTAACTTTGTGGCAGGGGTACGTTGGCCTCGGAAATCCGAGGCGGGCTGCAGTTGACTTCGGATGCAGGTGTCGCTTAGCGGCGATTGAATGCGGGCCACAGCGATGGTCCGCCCGACAGCCTGCACCCAATCAATCCGCTCACGCCACACCTGCTCCAACTCGTTCATGGACAACCTCATCACGGGAAATCTGGAAACCGGAGGACACCGGGCTCCGGGCTGCAGACTCTGACAAGAATGGATTTGTCGGACGCTTACGCCGGCCCAGCCGCGTAGATCGTCTCGTGCTGGCGCCGTGCCACTGCTGCTGGCACGGCTTTATGGAAGTTCCATAGCGCACCTAAATTGGCTGCGAGCTTTATTGAATGGTGCGGTCGACGGTTGCCAGAAGTTTCCAGTTCGCTTTTCAGGATGTCCTGCCAGGAAGAATTCCGGGGCTGTCGGACCAATTCCTTCAGTAACACTGGTCCGACACTGACGACCTGAGAATGCCAGTCCTCTGACAGACATGACGATCGATTCGATAATCCGATCGTCCACGAGATGGGCGGCAAATTCACTTTTTTGAATTACTTTCACCAGTTCTTCCCCGGTTGCTCACGGTCTTCAATCCAAAGCCAGTTTGGGTATGGGAAACGTCTGGGCTTTACTCGTGGCTCTGGAACCTGAAGATCATCCTGTGTTTCTGGAATCGCCGGGCTCGAGGGACGCGGTAGAGGTGTCACATCGATGACCGGCGGGTACTTGGGTAAAGACCAGGGGGACGGCTCCCCTGCAACTCTCGGTCTGCCCTCCCATGGTCTTCTGACAGGGGGTTGATTCAGGATACGAGGCTCAAGAACAATTCCCGGTGGTGTGCCGCGTTGGGGAATGTCATAGCCGCGACTATCCCTGGCGAACACCAGTTCTCGGGTTGCGGGATCAAAAAAAAACCTTGCGATGTCCCAGTCGCCCTGTGGGTTGGTCGCATAGACGACGAACGTGTCGATGCTGTCACAGTTGTCTGGGGCGGGAATGTAAAGCATAAGTTGGGAGTCGTGGTCGTAGTCGAAATAGCCGAACTCCGGTCCGTCCACCCAGACCACTTCAGATTGCGCTGCAGGCAGATAATCGCTTGTGAAAGCATCAAACCGATCACAGGTCGGATCGACTATGACAATTGCTGTTGACGTTGCCGGAAGTTTTGGTTCTTCAGCGCATGCGATTGGCAGGCACAAATCTTTTAAGAATAAAAGGTATGTCAGCAGAGCAGCGTATTTGAACATTCCTGAAGGCATCTGAGTTTCTCCGGCAAGGTACATTTGAAGGAGCGGCCGCTTTGAAGTAGCCAGTGCCAGACCGCGTTGACGCCCTGCAGCGATCATACACAAATCTGCCAAGTTCGTTCAGAGTGACTGCTGCGAGAGTTCGCTGTGTTGAACGGGATTGCTGAGCACGGCGGGGTGCCCGTCGATGTCTGCCACGATGCTACCGGGCAACCGAGAAACAAATGGCTGTTGAATCTTCGTCGGAGGACCAGATTCCGGTTAACGACGCCGAAGCCCACAAAGCCCACGGTGGCCAAGCAAGTTTTTTTTATACTTCTGATGGTATGCGCGGTCAAGTCAAGGATTTCTGCCGATGGGATGTTTTTTCGAGATGCGGGCCAACTGATTCGGTGGCACCAGGATTGTCACCGTCCTGCACTTTCTGGCATCTCTGTATGACATTGAACCGCGAGACTGCCGCAGGAAACGTAACCGTTCACAGTTTCAGGATTCATCTTTGAAAATGGAGAAGAATGTGCGATACGTCGTGCACGACACGGATGTCGGACATACCTCTGGAATTGTTGAATGAGTTGACGCCTGCAGGGCGGGCGTTGGTCAAAATGCTGTGCGCGCGTATCAGGAGCAGGATCAGATCATTGCATCACAGCAAAAGCGAATCGAGGAACTCGAGCGACGAGTTGGCATGAACTTGGGCAATTCCTCGCTGCCAACGACAAACCGGCACCCAAACTGATCCCGCAAAACTGACAGCTCGGTGCACGGCGACAACAGCAGAGAATCGCACAGACACTGGACTGAAAAGCTCCCATCATCTGTGAAATCTGTGGTCCAGATCGGAATCCCTTGTTTTAATCACAGCTCACGCCGATTGCACAGATACGCGACCGAGCCTGTGATCTGGAATCTGTTCCAAAACGGGCTGATTCATGATACACGCAGAACTCTAAGGCCCGCCTGACCAGCCACATTCCGATGCGAAGCCCGCACGCCCGACGATCCTGTGTTTCCGCGTGAGTACCGGGTGCTGGGCGTCTCAGATGATCGCCTGTGAAGAGTACATTCCGTGCTGATTCAGGAATGGCGGCCAGTTCGCACAGTTGGCGTACACTACGCGGAACTGAGCCTCTGGGTCTGTTAACTCACCCGCACTTTCCGCAACTGTCTTCCTCGCGCCCCCGGAGAAGACGGGCTGTTCACTTTTCGCGGCTGTTGACCGGAGAGTGTGAGAGTTCGAGACTTTTTTTTGGGGGGTGCCGGGAGAGACCTGAGGGTCTCTTTCGGGGGCGCAGTTGTTTTTTCTGCGGACTGAGAGTTGCCGGCGGGTGGGTGCGGGGGCCGGAAAGTGGCGAAAATACTGGGAAAAGTGGCCGGGAAACGAAAAACGCCGAGAGCAGTCACTCTCGGCGTTTTGGCGTTTGGTACTGGGTTTTGTTTTTCCGCAGAACAACAAAAAGCTCCTCCGGTAGGAACCCTCTTCGTAACAATGCGCGCTGCTTTTCGATGGAGGAGATCGACGTAAGCTGCTGCGAGCATATGACTTAAGGATTTCGGAGAGTGTTAAAGCTGTGCTGAAAAGCAGAGCGACCCACTTCGAACTATTCAAGACGCAATTAACAGCCGGAGAGAAAAGCTGTTAACTGGCGGGTTGTTTTTCCGCAGGCTCACCAAATCGACCGGCTTGTTAACAGGTGGCGCGATAGATGGGCGGGGATCAGCACCAGAACCATGCGTGGTATGGCGTCCGAATGCCCGCCGTATTTTGTCGAAAAACACGCGCAGACCGAATCGGATTCCAACTCAGGACACGCGCTCATGAGTCGTTTGGCGTAGAAGCGTCGGTGGCTCAGGATGCGGTTACCTCCACACTTAGCGAAATCGCGTTTGTGATCGATTTTAATACGCCACCTGATGAAGTTCCACCAACTTGGAAAATCAAAAGATGTCGCCTCGGTTGACAATGCCTGACGACCGGGTGAAACCGATTCAGAATTCTCTGCGATGGAGTCACCATAGCGTTCCCATGAGCTTGCTGATCAACTGGTGCCAGCAATCTCATAATCGATCCAGCGGGCTCTTGACTCCCAATGGTCCGGACTGCAACACATGCGTGTAAATCATGGTCGTGCTGACATCGGCGTGACCGAGTAATTCCTGAACAGTTCGAATATCAGCCCCGGACTGCAGGAGATGCGTGGCGAAGCTGTGGCGAAATGTGTGAGGCGTCACCCGTTTGTGGATTCCGGATTCCTCGACTGCGCGATGCAGAGCACTTTGAAAAACACTCTCGTGCATATGGTGTCGATGAATGGCCCCGTCGTGCGGATCAACAGACATTTTCGAGGCGGGAAAGAGGAACTGCCATTCGAACTGATATGCGGCGCTGGGAGCCTTGCGTGCGAACGCATAGGGAAGCCAGACAGAACCGAAACCGTCTGCAAGATCTGCATCATGTAATCGCCGAACCATCTCCTTCTGTGCAAGTAGATCTGCAATCACGGATTCCGGCAGCACCGTCACTCGATCCTTCGCTCCCTTGCCATCACGGACGATCAGTTGCCGAGCTTCAATGTCAACATCTTTGACTCGCAAACGCAAACCCTCATAATGACGCAGCCCCCCGCCGTACAGAATTCGAGCAAACAACAGATCTCGACCTTTGAGGTGCCGAAAAATGGTCGTCACTTCTGACGTGGTCAGGACCACCGGAATACGGCTTGGCTTCTTCGCACGTTCGGTGTCAAGAAACTGAAGGTCACGTTTCAGCACTTCACGAAACAGGAAGAGTAGCGCGTTGAACGCCTGATTCTGGGTACTCGCTGCAACTCGATCCTCCACAGCCAAGTCGCCCAGGAATTCCTTCACTTGCATCTCGCCGACATTGGACAAGTCTTTGTTCCAGCCACCAACGAATAATACAAACCTCTGAATCCATCCGACATAAGCACGTTCAGTTCGAACTGCATAGTGCCGAATCCGCATCAGCGTTCGAATCTCCTGCAGAAGTGGGGGTTCACGAGGATCGATTCGACCAATCAACATTTTGTCATCGACGGGATCAGCACCAGCGTGCCCTGAATTCGCATCGGAACGTCGTTTTTCGGCTCGCTCTTTTTTCGCAAGCTCCTCCAGCGTCAACCGGACGTCACTGAGGTCTGGAACCGAACTTTGCAGAACAGATTTTTGATAGAACTCGACCGCTCGAACAACCTGCAACCGAACCCATGCAGACTTTCCGGAATCACGCATCCGCTGAAGCAGTGAGATCAAACTTTCCCGCGAAATGTCGATTCGCGGCGCATCCACTTGATGAACGGAACGAGCATAGGCTTCCATCCACTTTGGCCACCACTGAGCGTCATTCTTTGCCAAACCACTGCTTTTCGCCAATCTTGCCATTTCACTCAGAGACATCCTACACCTCGCAGCCCATTACGAGTTTGTTCAACTTGACACCCCTCAGGCATGTTGATACCGTAATATCCGCGGCGCGTCCAATATTTGATATTGAACGCGCCGTGTGATATTGGAAGAAACCATCATTTCGCCCGTGTTTTTTGCCCCTCTTGGCCAATATCACGCGGCGCGTGTAATTCAGAGTTAGCTGACACAAATCGCCACAAACAATGTTCTCAACCTTCACGTCTCTCTATCACCGGAGTATTCATGTCAACCGACTCACCCCATAGCGCCTGCACTAACGCACAGCGATACGTTCTTCAAGATGATGCCGTGTTGTCAGCAGCCTCTACCAGGTTTCCTGACTCGCTTGTCGCTGTCATTAACTCACCAGCAAACACCGCAACAACGCTCGCCAGTCATCTTCACGTCATTAAGCTGCCGCAAGGCAAAACGATGAAGCTCGATATCGCGTTTCACGCGGACAAAGAATGCGCGGTGAAGGTCTCCGACCAAGATGGTTGGACAAAGTGGATTCGCAATAACATTGAAGGCGCCGGTGCACACACCTTTGGCCCATTCGCAAACGAGCGAACGTTTGTTGTCGAAGGTCTTTCGAAGGACTGCTATGTTGGAAACGACTGCGGCAGACGCCCATGGTACGGCGCCTATAAGGTCGTGGCATCAGATTCTCCCGGCCAGGGACTCTCACTCTGGTGGGACGATTCACGCAACCCACCGTCTCATGAAAATATTGTCTTATCTGCCACCATAAGATGAGATGCCAGTTTACAATCTCTTGCGAACGAAACCGCAGGCCGCGCGACTTCGACACCGAAACTCGCTCTCTGCGGCCCGGAAGTCAAACAAACATTAAAATGAGGAACAAATGATAAATCGCTCTCTCTCGACTATTTCCGCTGAAGTGCAGGGTCTTCGAGTTTACCTCGCACCTCGACTCCGATTCAATTTCGACTGACGGTGCGAGTGCGAGGTTTGTGGACACACTTGGACTTTCCTATTACCCTCGCGACGGCGGAACACGCAATGACATTCGAGTCTATCGTGTTCTTGGATTGCAGTTGGGTTCGTTAAACTGTAACAGTACGACTTTGATAGCAACTTGGAAGACGCCGAAACCTGAAACAGTTTTATGCGGCGGAGACGCTGTGGTGTCTCTGCTGATTCCGCCTGGGGATGTTGTCCCATGGATTGACTTACGATACGGTAATTCACTGGCGGAATTGCTTAGTGAGGAAGCAGTTCAGCCGCTTGCATGTAACGCAACAAATCATGAGGATACATCAACAGGCACCAGAGTTCGAATTCGCCGCGCATCGAAACCATTCCCATTAACTGGCTGCTACCGGACTTCTGCTGATATTCATCTTGGCAAGGACGTTGCTGAGCAGATTGTTAATGGCACGCAAGCGGCGACACGCGCAATTTCAGCTGCCCTAGCTGGATGCGGCCTTGGTGTCGCTGCAATATGGACTGCACTTGCCGGCGAACTTGTTGGGATTGGCTACAACAGTCTCAAAAATGAAGATGGATCGATCGATCTCAAAACTGACAACGCGCAGGTACGCGCTGGCAGAACCCTCCAGTTCCCGATCGGCGGTGCCGTAGAGGGGAAACGACTTCTCGATTCATTGTAGGACCAATCTAAGGAAGCAATTCAGCTAACCAAGCCATGCACCCGAGCACGCGAACGACCGTTTTCCAATGGCGGCGTCATTCTCGCGTGCCGGGTGATGGCGAGCGTTCTGCCATCAAACAATGACCACTGAGAAACCGCGTCTACGATTTTCGCTCTCGTCATTGCTCATTGGGATGGGGAACCACAAAAGGGGACATTCTACTTTTCCTGTTGTTTTGGTCGTCCTCGCGGTCGAAGCGAAGATTCAAGGCCGAGCATTGCAGCCGTTTTTGTCTGCCAGTGAGTGTCACCGAATGGAGTGCCGCGAGCAAGGCTGTGTCTCAGTGCTTTGAGTTCGGCTTCTGTTTCCACACCGTTGACATGGCGAGTCCACTGAGCGGGCTTCAGGATCGGGCCGTCGCAAAGCAGTCCGTCGGGCCCGCTTCGAACTGTTGGCTTCAGGCTGGACCATTCCCAGTCCTGACTTCGCGGGACCATGTTTGCTCTCAGCGGATTCCGCTCCACATAACGCAGCACCGTGAGATGGTGCTCATCGGACTGGACGGGAAACGCTTTGAATCGCCCCTGCCAGACGTGCCCGCTGCCTCTGTAGTGCCGATGGTAACGGCGGACGTGAGACGTCATGAGCCACTGCATCCAGCGACTGAGATCTCCATCTTCATGCGGCCACAACAGCAGGTGGAAATGGTTTGTCATCAGACAATATCCAGTCAGCCGCATCGGAACTTTTTCGTGAGCCTCCCGCATCAGACTCACAAACGCGGCGAAGTCATCATCTTTATGAAAAACGTCACGGCGACCATTGCCCCGGTTCAGGACATGGTAAACAAACCCACCTCGTGATGCTCTGGATGTGCGCGGCATTCCCGAAAAGCTAACCGAACGACATCCCCACGTAAAGTAGAATGTCCCCTTTAGCGCCCCCTTCATTCTTCGCCCTGATGGCTGTTGTATTGTCAGACCGCAATCTTCGAAAAGCCGGAGGGCGATGCGGCCTTCATGCGTGTTGTGGAAGAAACATGGGAAATCGTATCACTGCCAATTGATGCGATGGCATGCGTACTACAGGGCAGGCGGCACAGGGCAACTTTATCAGGGGCGGCTCAGTAACCACGTCTCGTCATGACAGACGTTCAAATAGTAGTCGCACCCGAGCAGATGCCGGTTGGCGACACTGCATTCAGGAACGAATATCGCAGGAAATCAGTGGTGTTAAAAGTCAACACATGTGTAATGAGGTGACGTTGGGCAGCAGCAGCCAATCGCGCGTCATGAGCCTGCTTGCCGCGGACAGCATGCTGGACCACAAGTGTATGCCACATGGAATAAATCCCTCGCTCATCCTGGAGCAGCCGAAACAGTCTTCGAAGCATTGCCAATTCCACGATGGCCTCGGCTGGACTCAACCCGAACCCATTATTGGCCAACGGACGAGTGGCTACTGACCAGTACTCGTAAAGGATTTGTGGCACCAGCACCAGGTCGTGTCCGTGACTTCGGAGAAAATCGATCGCGTCAACACTGAATTGAAAGTGGGCGTGACCCGGCTCAGCAGATCTCAGCAGAACGTTGGTGTCGACAAGAATACGCATCAGGCGTACATACTCTCGCGACTGTCATCGAAGTCGGGGTTGCGGGTTTTATGCGTTCGCACCCACTGCTGGAACTGTTGTCTCCAGCGTTCGTATGGAAGATCACCACCTGACGCCTCGTCAGCGGAATCGGCATCGAAGACCATCTGCATGAGCAGGGTGTGAACGTCCGTGCCGGCCAGCGAAGCACGTCGCTGTAGCTCAGCAGCCTGATGGGGTTGAAGTGTCAGTGTGAGATTCATTTCAGCCCCTCCGTCAGCAAAACCACGCAAAAAGCAACGGATACTGACCCGTGTCGGCTGCCGAGCTGAGCAGGAGTTTACCCTCTGGGTTTCTTTGAGGCAAGACTTTTCATGCCTGGACTTGAATCAATCCAGTGCAGCGGACGGTTTCGTTTCAACGTGCCAGACGGTTGGGTTCATGTGCGGTTGCAATTATCCGATGTCCGAAGGCTGATTTGCCTTGCGAGCCGTGGCAAGCTGTTAACTCACCCGCACTTTCCGCAACTGTCTCGCTCGCGCCCCCGGAGAAGACGGGCTGTTCACTTTTCGCGGCTGTTTAGCGGAGAGTGTGAGAGTTCGAGACTTTTATTTTTGGGGTGCCGGGAGAGACCTGAGGGTCTCTTTCGGGGGCGCAGTTGTTTTTTCTGCGGACTGAGAGTTGCCGGCGGGTGGGTGCGGGGGCCGGAAAGTGGCGAAAATACTGGGAAAAGTGGCCGGGAAACGAAAAACGCCGAGAGCAGTCACTCTCGGCGTTTTGGCGTTTGGTACTGGGGCTTTTTTTTCCGCAGAAAAACAAAAAGCTCGTGGCACAGGGCTCGAATCTGCAACCGGTTGGTGAACGGCGCTCTGATTTCGTTCGTTCAGGGTTGCCCGTTGATCTGAAACTCATCGTCCCAACTCACCAATTACTTAAATCCCTGGTTTCCACCGTTCCTTCTGCAACTCCGAATACCCTTAACGGGTGGTCGACGTCGTCATCGCCGTTAACGTCTGAAAACTCAGGAAGAGGCGATAAGGATTGGCTGGCACTCAGATCGTCAGGGGCAACGAGGACAGCTGTGTGACGTGTGTTTTGCGGATGATCGGTAATTGAAATCCCCGGTTTCACGCCGCAGGACCGACCGCAGCATGAGGCGGCGTCAGGCCCCGGGCGGTCAGGCCCCGGGCGGTCAGGCAGCGCAGTTACTGCAATGTCGTCGCCGCCAGCAACGAACGGCCAGCCAGCCAGAGACCAGGCCGCAGATCATCACCACACCTGGTTCAGGCACCGAGGTGGAGAGCCCGGCAATATCTGCCATGGAAAGCGGAGCGTCGTAGACTTTGATCCAGTCCACGGCCCCGGCAGACGCCTCGTTTAAGGTCTCCCCGTCATCTTTAAAGAATTGAAAAGTGCTCTTACCAGACGTAAAGACAGGAACAGCCACTTCGTCGTTGTCGGTGAATTCCCACTGCTTGACGCCGTTGACGTAGCCAATAACGTTTTTCGTGCTGTCATTCCGCGTCAATGCCAACACTGAGAACACATTGGCTGCGAATGCACCGCCGGGGCCCGCGCCAGAGACCCCATAAAGTTCCAGCCTTGCGGTGCTCACGTACAGCCCATCGTCGGAAGTCAAATTTTTAAAGTCCACTGCTTTTCGAAAATCACTGACATCGCTGAACCTGAATCGCATCGCGAGGGTATAGCTTTTGAGTGCACGCGGGCTTTGCAGAGCCAGTCCCTGGTTTGCGAGAAACTGATATTCTGATGAGGTGACCGTACCGCCATTGGGAATCAGGGTCACACCACCAATGGAATCGCTTAAATTGCCGGAAAATTCATAGTTGTGTATGATGTCGGCTACTGTTTCTGCGGGAGATGCCACGAGGACAAAAAAGAAGGGAATGGCGATGCAGGAATTTAAAAATCGCATGAGGTGACCCGATACAACAGTTGTGCGCTCCGTCATTGGGGGCAGAGAGTATCCATCAATGGCTTGTCAACGCAATTGAAACAGAACTTGTTTGCAGAAGTTCTGGCTTTTTCCTGCTGACTCTTTACAAAGGGTGCGAAATGGCCCGTTTCCGGATCGCGACATGCGGGCTTTCGCACAGAACCGTCGATTCAAGGTGCAAGCTGACAGGACGGTGATGACCAGGGACTGACCTGCGGATTCCCCTGTTGCTGTCCATGCTTTGCCCTGGCAAAGTTGTGGTTCTGTCAAAGCAATCCAGATGGGCAGTCGCCGTCTGTTTGCGATTTTCCAGGGAGTTTTGAGCCAGCACGTGGTTTTTTGAGACTCAAACGCCATGGATTTCGCCTCGTTGGTCGGGTGTCAGTGACGTCCCATGCGACGATTGCAGAAAGGCCGATTCATGAATGAAGCGTCTCCCTTACAATCGACTACGAATCTGGTCCGTGCCGTTCCGCGGAGCATCGAACCACAGCAGGTGAACGATTTTCAGCGACCAGTGTTCACACTGCGTCTGGAAAACACCGGGGATGAGTCGGTTGAGATCTCCGCCGAGTCTGAGTTGTGGGTGGTCGATTACGCATATAATCAAAACAGAGGAATCAGAGCCAGACTCGAGTCCTCGACTCTGATTGCCCCTCGATCGCAGGCAGTGCTGCGATTCCTGCCGACGGTCGTTTCTGTGCCACTTATCAATTCCGGAAGCTTTCCTGTCCGTCTGATGCTCCATGTTTCTGCAGGGGGCACCTCCGGCATACAGAACCTGCTTACCACGGACAATCGGGTGCGAGTCGGCGGTAATAACAGCAAGTCGCCGATCAACAGTATCGGGCTTGGCGTGGGACCTTCGCCACTGCTGGTACTTTCACGTGAAGGCGGGTATCGCGAGTTTCCGCTGATCACGGACGACATGTTCCCGGTCGATGTTAAGATTAAATGGCAGGACCCCGACCCTGACTGGCATGTGCAGACGGATGATGGAGCAGATTTGACGACTGTCGGTGAAGCAACTGTCAGGCAGATGCGAGCGTGGACTGAGTTCGGTATTCGCGTCGTGCCACCGTCGGGATTTCCGTCGAATCAGGTCGCTCAGATTGGAACATTCGTGGCCCAGCGTTGTCCTTTGAGCAGTGACGGCCTCGGGGCATGTCCAGGCGTCGGGGCCAGAATCCGGGCTGTCATCGCCGAGAGTGTCGAGGTATCTCTTCATGATCTATCTGTCAGTGATACGCCAACACGGAGCATCCCGGGCGGTGATATTTACATTAAGGGGACTGTGACCAACCCATTTTATTACCCCGTCAGCATTGAAGGTCCGGCGGGCGTTGTGGCGTTTGCAGATGGCCTGGACAGTAGCCAGTACTTTCGATACCGGTCGCTGACATTCTGCAAACTGGAGCCACGTCAGTCTGAGCAGGTTTCGTGGAAGATCACCATCCGTGATGATACACCGAGAGGGCTCTATACCCTGCAACCCTACCTCGCGGCTGCAGTCGGTTTTTCAAGAGAAACTGGTGACAGTCTGCTCATGAAAGCCGAAATCAACCATGCCGACCCGGCTGTCAATCTTGCCGTGCAGGTGCTGGTTGTGTAACGGGTACGGTCTGGATCAGGAACACAGCTTCGTGCAAGCCATGATGGTGTCTGCAGGAAGGGGATACCGATACGACATGCAGTGAGCGGGCCATGGAGTACGCAAGATGTGACGCATCGGGTGAATACAGCACATTGGGAATCAGGGTCACACCACCAATGGAATCGCTTAATTTGCAGAAAAATCATAGTTGTGTATGATGTCGGCTACTGTTCCTGCGGGAGATGCCACGAGCACAAAAAGGGTTCTTCCGGGATTTCTGTGGTCAGGCCGCTCTCTCCAGCTCCACCAACAAAGGCAGTTCTGCCGTTCGTCTACACCAGCCATCGGTCGCCAGCTCTTGCGAGCGACCGATGGCTGGCTCCGACGAAGGCAGAAAGCCCGACATTTTGAACAAACTCATTTGATCAAGGTCGTCAAGCCGCGAGGTTGATTCAGGCGTGGCAATCCCTCGAGTGCCGGGCCTCAGCTGTCCAGCTCTCTGCGACTGGACTCACAAGAAACCCGGATGGACCCCAGTTTCCGGATCGCGACAGTCAGGACTCCGCTGATTTTCGCATATCGGTGAGGCTCACCAGCTGCTTCGTTGCAGCAGCCGTTCGTTTTGCGAAGTGCTGGCAGCGAAATGGCGTTTCTATCGCGGAGCGAAAGGTGGCGATAATCGGCTGGCGATTCAGAAACCTCTGCAGATCGTCTCGGAGTTCTGCTGCGCTGGCGTAACGATCACCAGCAGGTTCTGCCGTCGCACGACGCACGATGCAGCGCAATTCCCGGCAACGAGGCCCAGGCAGGGGCAGTGATTCCGTGTGAGTTGTCGATGCCACAGCCAGCGGCGATCCGAACACGACTTCTGCGAGAATTCGACCGAGCGAAAAGACATCGGAGCGGGCATCAATTTGATCGGAACAGCCGGACGCCTGCTCAGGGCTCATGTAATCCGGCGTTCCCCCGATGAGTGCGGACGGCTGACAGGGTGCATGCAGGTCTCGCCGTATGCCGAAATCAATCAGTCGGCTGACCGGTCGCCCATCCACCTGCTCGACCAGCACATTTGAGGGCTTCAGATCGAGGTGAATTATGCCCCGGATATGGGCATGCCCGACAGCATTGCACAGCGCGACGATGAGTTTCAGCCGCTCTTCGGGAGTGAGCTGCTGTTCGCGACAATATGCAGTGAGCGACAGACCGGCGATGTAGTCCATCACAAACCACGGTCGGCCGTCAGGCAGGCATCCGGCATCCAGCAGTGAGACGATGCCGGGATGCTTCAGATCCGCCAGTGTCTGGCTTTCAGCTGCGATTTGTGCGGCAGTACCTGTCGTCAGCATGTCGGACCGCAGGACCTTCAGAGCGACCAGACGCTTCACAGGCTGCAGTTGTTTTGCCAGAAAGACAGTCCCCATCCCGCCGCTGCCCAGTTTCCGCAGCAGCTGATAGCGTTCGATCACAGTGCCCGGCTGCAGGGTTTCCGCAGCTGACTGTTCAGGCGGCATCAGCAGCGCGGTCTGCAGCACCGCAGAGACTGTCATGAAGCCTGCATCCTCGTCACCGCATTCCAGCAGCTGCTTCACGTGTCGCCCCAGTTCCGGATCGTGACTGCAGCAAGTGTCGACAAATCGGCAGCGCTGCTCAGGTTCCGCGATGTCGATCGCCTGCAGATACACGGCACGCAGTTGTGGCATTGTGTTATTCACGACAGGTCTCCTGGAATGGACATTGCCATCTCCGCAGTTTCAGGGAGTGGCAGTGTCACGGTGTTCTGCGAGTATGCGTTCGACTTCCAGCTTCAGCCAGGCTCGGGCGAAACGCCAGCAGCGAAAGGCTGAGGCACGTGACATCTGCAGCAGCTCAGAGACCTCTGCAAGGGACAGTCCGCTGAAGTAATGCAATTTCACCAGTTCTGCCGCCAACGGATCCCGAGCTTCAAAGCGTTCCAGTGCTTCGTGAACAAGCAGCACTTCCGCCGTCGGATCGGACGCTGCGTTATGACGCAGGGCCGCATGCTCTGGCGGATCGTCGGCCAGAGACTGATGGACGATTCCTCCGCCGTGGCGTTCGGCTGCCTTGCGTCGGGAAATATCAATCAGAACCCGTCGCATTGTGCCCGCGAAGGCAGCAAAAAATGCGCGACGATCCCGAAATGCCCCACCATGTCGCGTCGCCACAACCCGGATCCAGGCCTCATGGACCAGAGCGGTTGGCTGCAGGGTCTGCCCGGACGGCTCACCTCGCATCCGCAGCGCGGCAATACGACGCAGTTCATCATACGCCAGCTGCAGCAGCAGCTCTTCAGCCAGTGTGTCGCCGGATTCGACTTTGTGCAGCAGTTCGGTCAAGGCAGGCATGAGTCAGTCTTCAAGGGTTCGAGGAACGAGCGTCGGATATTCATATCACTGGCCGAAATCCTCAGAACCCCCTCAGAATTTCCGGGGGAGTTTGTGATTTTGTTGTTCTCAGGGGACAAAAACCCGGGCCGTTCGACCTGCACTGGATGAATTCCTGTCCCTGTGCTGCGATACTGCCGTCGCACGCTGCACCGGATGTCATCGAGTGATGGCGTCTCCCGGTACTGTGTTCCCCCACAGGTCACCCGCACAGAAACACCAGCTCATGAATCCAGACGGAACTCCGGCCAACCCACTGCCATCACGGGATGCACACAAACAGGGCCTGCACCGCACGATGACGCTTGGTGGCCAGTACGCGACTCGTAATTACACCGTCAAACACCTGCAGAATCTGAAGGGCAAAGCGGTTTTGACCGAGACCATGCCGTTTACGATCAGCGAGGCAGTTGCTGCTGAAGAGGCCGGTGTTGATACTCTGAAGGTGCGTTTTGATCCGCAGAATCCTGCCAGTGCCATCGCCATCCGCAAGGCTGCCCCGCACACCTTTATGACCTTCTGTATTGGACTGACGAAGGTGGCGACGGTGGATGAAGCCGTGCGGGCCGGGTTTGACGCGATGGAGGCGGGTGCTGACGGAGTCATGTGTCAGTGGGGACCGGATTTTATTGAGGCTGTTTCACGAGTTGGAATTCCCGTGCAGGCTCATGCCGGACTCGTACCGCGACTTTCCACGTGGACCGGCGGCTTGAAAGCCGTCGGCAAAACCCTGGACGAAGCACTGGGAATTTTCCGCCAGATCCGGTCATTTGAAGAGGCCGGTGCGTGGGCGGTTGAAGTCGAAGTCATTCCGGCTGACCTCCTGAAACAGCTCTCCTGCCGAACTCGCCTGGTCACTTCGTCAATTGGCGCAGGCAGTGGCGGCGACATTCAGTTTTTGTTTGCTGAAGACATTCTGGGCAATCACGCACCGCCTTTTCCGCGGCATACAAAACAGTATCGGAACCTTTATCGCATGGAGCAGGACCTGCAGGCGGAGCGAGTCGCAGGGTTTCGAGACTTCATCCGGGACGTGCAAAGCGGCGGATTTCCCGGCCCTGAGCATATTGTGAAGGCTCCGGACGGACTGATTGCTCGGTTCCTTGAGGCCGTAGACGACAGCGGCTGATCGAAGACTGTGGCAACCGTGGAGCGACATGGGATTCCATTGCCGGCTGGCGCGTGCCAGGGGGGCGTCAATTCGAAATGCCGACCGGGCCTGCGGCCGGGAGCCACGGTATTTTGGGCAACTTTTGTCAGTTTTCTCAACAGTTGAAGACTAAACTGTGCCCTGGCACAGTGCTCCCGGTTTCAGTTTCAAATTCTTCTCGGTCCCTCTAACATCCGTCGTTTTGGGGCGGGGACGGCCCGGTACGAAGTCGTTTCCCGGTGTTCCAATCAGGCAACCGCAAGACCGTTTCCCCGAACTGCCATGGCGACACGGTTCAGGCACTTTTTGAAGGTAGATATCACATGGCTGCGACTGCATTTCTGGCGGAACGTCTGCACGAGTACCCCACGCAGGCTGTTATCGACGGAGCCGGCAGCAATGCGGCGGCGATTCTGGATGACTGTCTGAACAGGCACGGTGGTGTTTTGCAGTTGCTGCAGCGTTACGCGGGTCGAACCTTTTGTACTCCGGGAAGGCGCCTGCGTCTGGCGGCTGAGTCGTACTATCCGGACTACATGAACGGGACCGGGCTTGACGAAATCTGGATGTGCTGTACGGTGCCGATTGTCACCGGCGTCATTGATACTCGCACCGGAAAAGCCCCGTTTCGCGAAGGCGAATCGCACGCACTGACGCCCGACGGGCAGGTGATTTCTCTGCAGGACCTGATCGTCGCCAATCCCCAGTCCGTCATGGGGCCGAAAGTGACGGCCTTTGCCAATTCACTGTTCGGTCGCCCGACGTGGCCGATTGTCTCCAAAAAATTCGACAACCTGAACCCTATCCCCGACCATCTGCACTGGTCCAAGTGGGAGGTTTACGACATCAACTCATTCGATAATCCGGGAGTCAGTGCGTCGCATTATCACACGACGGCCATGGGGTTGTACTCGTTCGTGACGAAGGACCAGTTCCTGGCCTGCATGAAACGATTCGGCAAAACCGAGTACAATGGAATTCGGCATCTGGCACCGCATGTGATGATGCAGCTGGATAATGGTTTCGTGATGCCGAACGGTGTGCTGCATTCACCGACCAATCTGTGCACGCATGAGCTGCACGTGACGATGGACGAGCATTTCCTGGCTGAAGACCTGACACTGGACGGTCGGATTGGAGCGGCGGATGCATTTTATGCGTGCCGCGAAGAAGACTATCCAAAGAGCCGGCATGAGGACTGGGAGTACCTGGTAGAGAAGTTCGATTTTGCGGCGAATCAGGACCCGGACTTTGTGCTGAAGAATTCGCGTCCGGCCATTTCGGCTGCTGAATTTGCGGGCGACGGTGTGGATGCGAAGTGGATCATCTACGGAGACTTCCTCGGCGACCAGAAGTGTTCGATTTTGCGTCTGACAGTGCAGCCGGGTGGCCGAACGAAGTTTTGCCCGGAAAGCCCGGCTCTGTTCCATACGAATGGTGGTCGCGGTCGGGTGGGCAAGCTGGAGGTGCGGTATCACCACAACATGAAGCTTGGTGAGATCTACCCGGAGATCGGCTTTATTACTCAGGCTGCGCTGGCCAATGGCGGCGTGGACATTGAAAACACTGGAACAGAACCGCTGGTATTGACGTTCGACTTCCCGCAGCATGCCCATTCCCGAACGCCTGGTACTTAGGCCTGTCAAAACGAGGTGCTGGCGAATTTGGCCCAGGCAGACCAGTTTGCCTGGGCCGAAGAGGTACCAATCGGGGCACTTGCACATGACACGGCGCCGCCGACATCAATTGTCGATAATCAGCTTTCGCAGAATCGCTTTGCCTTCGGGATCGATGGAAACTTCTGCCGTCAGCTGTGAGCGGCGAGCGGCACTTTCGTACATGTGTCCCTGGCCCTCCTGGACAAAGAATTGACCAATTCCAAATTCATGCTGTCCGCTATCAGTCGTCCAGCCTTTCAGAAACAGCCCGGCTAGCGGTCTGTCCCAGCGAGCCCCCCCACTGCGGTAGTGTCGACCGTCGGCGGATGGCACCAGCGGGATAAAGATTTCGCGACCGAGCTGCGGGACATAATAAGTCGGGGTTTCCGGGGGGACCTCGCGCGAGAATTCATAGGACAGGATGACATAGTCACCACGAAACATGTCACGGGGATCAACGGGAACAACCTGCAGCATGACGCTCTGACCGCGAGCAATATCGCTGTAGTGGCCAGCGACGATTGACATCAGCACCAGCAGCTGGAACACCACTGCAGCCACCAGCACCGGACTGCGCCAGAGAGAAATCCGCTGCCAAAGCAATTCCAGAGACGCAGACTCAGCCTGTTTGTTGCTCATGATTTCACCTCACTCCTGTGGTTTTTCCAGTACCACGCACTGGTGAAAAGTATGCCGCCAGCGGCAAAAAACATTGCAGAAGCCCCCAGCATTCCGCCAATGCTGCCGAAGAGATCGACATAGCGAATGATCGTCCAAAGCAGTACATAGAGAACTCCGACAGCAAACGGCCGACCTCGCTCTTCCCGTACCCCCAGCAGCAGCAGCCAGACTCCAAACGACAACATGACCATGTTGGTCAGTACGGTTGGCAGCAGGGCATCAGCAGTCAGGCTGTCCCAGCCGGCCATCAGAGCCATCAGCAGATTGAGCGTAACTGGCAGTCGTTGTCTGTGAAAAAAGCCGGGCAGGTCATCTGCGGACCAGCGGAAAGCAGCTGCAAACACGCAAAAGGTCAGCACCAGTATGCTGATGGCCTGCCACAGCAGGCCATTGCTGTGGATGAAAGCACCGGCCTCGTAACCGTGCAGTCCGTAAAAGCTGAGCGGCAGCAGACTGGATCCCGTTGTGATCACTCCGCAGGTTCGCCACGGCAGCGACATCGCATTGCGTGGCTGATACGACTGAGCGATCATCAGCAGCAGTCCCCCGGTGGCACATGTTAGAAACAGCACGTGAGCGCTTTGCACATTCAGCAGTTCACACCAGGCTATTGGCTGCATTGTCAGCCAGAATGTCAGCAGGGGAACGTAGATCCAGAGCAGCCTGGGTGTGGAGGTGCGAATGGCCAGAAGAAACCCGGGGGCCACGAACAGTGGCAGGGTCAGCGCCGTTGCCGAGATAAAACGGACACTCCACCAACTGGTGGCAGCAGCCGCAAAGCCTCCCAGAATCTCCATGCTGCTCCAGATGGCCAGCAGAGCAGCCAGCAATCCATGCAACAGAGCGGATTCCAGCATCACCGCCAGTGGCAGGGTGCCAATTGCCCACCACCAGAAAGCGTCCGGGGCGTGACCACTGATGTGAAACATCTGCGAGATCAGCATGATCCCGCAACCGTAGAACGAGGCACCGAGGAAAAACAGCGTATTGGACAGTGGCAGTCGCCCGAGACGTCGCATTCTGAACGCGGCAAAGTATGTTGCAGTGATCACACCGAAGATCAGAGTCAGCTTGATTGCGGCCGAAAGTTCCCCCCAGTTGAAGGAAATCAGCAGCAGCACGCCCGCCACGACCAGCGCCGCCGCAGTGCTCATCAAAGCACTGATAATCTTCGATGTGGTATCCGCAGACGCATTTTCAGCGGATTGGTAATTGCCCAGAATCGCGGGGCCCTGTCCGGGTTGCAGCAACCCGGCGGCTTCCCACTGCTGAAGCTCGTTTATCAGCCAGGAACGCTGGTGCGGTGACAACTTTTTGGGTGGCATGCCGATCGTCCCGTCTGAGGTTGCAGGAAGCAGCGGCGGAACGAGGGTACTGCAGATTTCGTCCCCCACATCCGCCCCCGCCAGCTTCAGTTTGGAGTGGATCCGCCGGTGATCGCCGGTCTGCCATCAGCAATCCGGCCACTGCGCGGACTCCCGTGCAAATCTACGGGGACGCGGTTGCAAAGCAACCTGCATTTATCGATTCGTCGTCAGGAATTGCGTTTTGATGAACACACCACATGCAACCGACGCCTGCAGAGGTAGCCAGACTGTTCTTCCGAAATCGAGCATAATTCAGTGATTGCTGGCCATCCACTCACGCCACAACCTCATTGCCGTGAGGAACTCCCGGCTGCGGCCTTTGCCTGCTCCCGCCGCACAGCCCACTCGGTGGAGGCTGGACAAGCCCACGATGTCATGGCAGCATGTCGCATCAAAATTCCTGGCACCTGCCGGCCCGGCGATTTGCCCCAGCGAAAAGCAGTCTCAATGAGCGACCTGTCCTCAAAATCACTGATCGTTCTGAAAGGGTTGCTGTTCGCTGGAATTGCCGGCATCTGCTGCACGATCCTCGTGGTTCAATCGCCAAACCTGACCACCTGCCTGCTGCTGGTCCTGCTGATCTGGTCGGCCTGCCGCTGCTACTATTTCCTGTTTTATGTGCTGGAGAAGTATGTGGATCCCACCATGCGGTATGCCGGACTGCTGGATCTGCTGCTGGGCATGCGTCAGCGACGCAGGATGCTGCGGGAACAATCAAAGAATGCGGGGAATTGAATCCGCCATGGACATACTGTGAAGACTGTGCCGGGCAGGCGTCTGGTGCAGCCCGGCACGGCTGGATCCCGCGCTGCAACTGTGACTCCCTTCCGTGAACCTGTTCACGAGTTTCGAATTTTGTGTCGTGATTTCGCCATTGTCGGGCCTTTCAGACTCAGCAGGCCAGCACACTCACTTTTCGGGCACAGGAATATGCGGACAGGCAAGCGTCGTCGTCGTGAGCAGAAGCACCTCATTTCTGCTCAGGTCATCGAATTCCTTGAGGACCGTCGGCTGCTGGCCACCGTCAACTTCTCGATTGACCCACAGCAGGACACTCGCCCGATCTCGAAGTTTGTCTACGGTGTCAACCAAAGCCTCGACGGCAGTTACTCAAACGCCACATTCACGCGCCTTGGCGGTAACAGATGGACTGCGTGGAACTGGGAGAACAATGCATCGAACGCGGGCAGCGACTGGTACTTCCAGAATGACGCGTATCTGGGGGGCGGCGATACGCCGGGCGGAGCCGTCATCCCTGCACTGCAGAACGCAGCTGCGCGCAATGCCGGCGCACTGTTGACGATCCCCATCAACGGATTTGTCGCCGCCGATAAAAACGGTGGCGGTGATGTGCGAAACAGTGGCAGCAATTACCTGCAGACTCGCTTCCGGCAGGAGCTGCCCGCCAAAGGCGCACCGTTCTCACTGACCCCCGATACCACAGATGCCTTTGTGTATCAGGACGAGTTCGTGAATTGGGTAAATGTCAACTTTCCGACAGGACAGACGGATCCGGACCGCCCCATTTTCTTCTCACTGGATAATGAACCGGACCTGTGGTCATCAACGCACGCCGAAGTTCATCCGGCTGCCACGACATATGCAGAACTGATTTCCAAAACCATTTCGTTCGCCGATGCCATCAAGGACGCGGCACCCAGCTCCCGGATCTTCGGACCCGTCAATTACGGCTGGAATGGCTGCGTCAACCTGCAAAACGCCTCCGATGCTGCCGGTCGTGACTTTCAGGCATATTATCTGCAGCAGCTGGCCCAGGCCGAGGCCACGTATGGGCATCGACTTGTGGATGTGCTGGACATGCACTGGTACCCTGAAGCGACGGGAGGCGGAATTCGGATTACCGGCTCGGACACTTCCGACGCCGTTGTCGCTGCACGCCTGCAGGCTCCGCGTTCTCTGTGGGATCCGACATATACGGAAACCAGCTGGATCACTCAGTGGTCCACGTTGGGCCCGATCCGGCTTCTGCCGCGTATGGCGGAAAAAATCAATCAGAATTATGCCGGTACCAAACTGGCCATCACGGAATACAATTACGGTGGCGGCAGTCACATTTCCGGCGGAATTGCGCAAGCCGATGTGCTGGGAATATTCGGGCGTGAGGGAGTCTTTGCTGCAAACTCGTGGGCCCTTTCTTCAAATGAAACATTCATTCAGGGAGGTTTCCGGATGTTTCGCAACTTTGACGGCCTGAATGGCACATTTGGAGATGTGTCGATCAGGGCGGTCACCGATGACATCGCCGGTTCATCTGTGTATGCCAGCCTGAATTCCGGCAACGCAAATGAGATGATTGTGGTGGCCATCAACAAAACCGGCGCACCGCTGTCGTCACTCATGAATCTGGCGGGTGTGCTGCCTGGAGCAACCGTGTCGGCATTTCAACTGACAGGTGCCAGTGCCCTGCCTCAGCCTGCCGGCAGCGTGACAATCACAAATCCGCAGAGCTTTGCCTGCACACTGCCCGCATACAGCGTCACAACACTGCGAATTGTCGGCCTGACGGGCATAAACAGTGCACCAACTGTTGCCACTCCGGCAGCCGCATCTCAGAACCCGGTGACAGGCACCACGGTCAATCTGAGTGTACTGGGAGCTGACGACGGCGGTGAGTCGCTGCTGAAGTACACCTGGTCCGCGGTGGGAGCTCCGCCGGCGCCTGTGACATTTTCCGCCAGCGGGACAAATGCTGCAAAAAATGTGACAGCCACATTTGGAGCCGCCGGAACATACACGCTGCGTGCTGCGATCTCGGACGGATCGCTGATCACCAACAGCGATGTGACCATCACCGTCAGCCAGACGCTGACGTCAATTGCTGTGACTCCGGCAGTCGCGACCATCAACACCGGTGCCACGAAACAATACGCGGCTGTGGCGCGGGATCAGTTTGGCAACGCCATGGCCACGCAGCCAGCGTTTGCCTGGACTGTCAGCAGTGGCGGAGGATCGGTGACTTCGACAGGGTTGTTTACGGCCGCCGCCACGGCAGGGACGTCAGTGGTGCGGGCTGCCATTGGTACACTGGCAGGCTCTGCCACCGTCACGATTGTGGTACCTGTGCCAGCAGCGCCCAGCACGCTGAAACTGACCGCCATCTCGCGTACGCAGATCAATCTGTCGTGGCTGGATAATTCCACCAATGAATCCGGCTTTATGATTGAACGTTCGCTGGACGGCATCAATTTTACTCAGATTGCCATGGTCGGCCCGAACGTCCAGACGTGGTCTGCCACCGGATTGCTGGCCGGCACACGGTACTATTTTCGAGTTCGGGCGTGGAACAGTGGCGGCAACTCGGCGTATTCCAATATCGCCAATGTGAAGACCAAACCCTGACAGTGTGTTCCTTCGTGTCCATTCGTGGTTCAAAACACACCGGGAGCCCGGGAGACAGCCGTGATGCTGGTCCCATCGACAGCCAAAAACCCCATTTTTTCAACTGGGGTTTTTTGCCGTCAGCCGGTTTTGTAGACTCCGCACCGGTCTTCGTTCACCGGTTCAGGGAGCATTCTGCAAATGACATCCCGCTACTTTCTGACATCACTGGCTGAGGCTCTGCTGCGGGAGCGTTTTGCCAGTCCCGCCACTGTTCAGCGGGTTCAGCAGCGGCGTCTGAAGCACCTGCTGCAGCATGCAGCGAGGTACAGCCCTTTCAACGGGCGGCGGATTCAGCCTGCAGGCTCGCCGCTGGAACAGCTGCAGCGGATCCGTCCTGTCGATGTCCGGGAAATGATGGACAATTTCCCCGACACGGTGTGCGGTGCCGAAATTACATTGACGGAGGCTCGTGCGGCCGCGCAGTCCGAGCCGGGAAAAGTGGCGCGGGTGCGTGATCGCTGGATGGTGTCACAGACCAGCGGGACGACTGGTGAGCCTGGCTATTTTCTGAACGATCATCGTTCGGTGGACATTCAGCGGGGCGTCGTGTTTGCTCGCACTTTCCGCGATCGGCTGGCGTGGAAACATGTGCGACGCTTCATCCGTCGTCGCTACCGCATGGCCTTTGTGGTCACTCGCCTGTCAGGCTGTATTTCGACTCAAACGTGCCTGCTGGGCAAGCAGCAGAGCGGGCGGATGGCAGAGATTCGGCTGTTTCCGTCTGAAGACCCGATTGCTGAGATTGTGCGGGGATTGAACGAGTATCAGCCGGACTACGTGCACGGCTACGCCAGTATGCTGGAACTGCTGGCGTATCAGGCGGATGACGGGGCTCTGAAAATCCGCCCGGAATTCATTTCGTCGGGCAGTGAGGGATTTTCGAAGGCTGGACGAGCTGCTGTGGAACGAGTGTTTGCTCCGGCTGTAGTCACCTCACAGTACGGCTCCACCGAATGCAGTGTGCTGGGCAATGAGTGTCGGGCCGGACAAATGCACGTCAACAGTGATTACCTGATCCTTGAAGGGGTGGATGAAAATGATCAGCTGGTGCCGCCCGGAGTCAAGTCTCATCAGACGCTGCTGACGAATCTCGTCAACCTGTTTCAGCCGATTATTCGATTTCGCCTGACTGACTCGATTTCGTGGCAGACGACGCCCTGCCCCTGCGGCTCACCGTTGCCGACGATTCAGCTGGAAGGTCGCAGTGACGAAATGCTGTGGCTGGAACGAGGCCCTTCCGACTTTGTGTCGTGCTCGCCCCCTTCCCTTCAGGCGCAGATGTATCCTGTAGCTGGCATTCGCCAGTGGCAGCTGATTCAGACACAGCGAAATCACCTGCGGATACGGTTTGTGAAGTCCCCTGGCGTGGACGGGGCAACCGTCGCGGCTGACATTCGTCAGAATTTCCGGAAGTACCTTGATCTGGAACGCCTGGGAACTCTGGTGGAGGTGACTCCGGAGGAAGTGGACATGATCCCCCGAACGGCTCGCGGTCAGAAGCTGAAGCAGATCATTTCCGAAGTGGGAGCTCCGCCGCGGAAAGTGCGGAGTGTCGAGTAACCGCGCCTGCTGCCTGCAGCAGGTGCTTGCGTGATGTCCTGCAGGAATCCCAAATGTAACGATGTCAATTGAGACAGCGCTGAGTGCGCGACAATTTCCGAGACAGGATCGGGTTACAGCGGTTATTCGGCCTCGATGCCAAAATGCACCAAACATCTCTTCTGGAATCGCCTCTTCACCAGAATTTGTGGGTAAATTCTGGAGTCGGCAATTGCACAAGTGTGTGAAATAACGCGATTTGCGCGACATCAAACGACTTGTAGCCGTACGATGTTCTCATACTCAGTTTGGCTTTCCCATTCAGACCCTCAACGGCTTCGCCCGGAAGCTCGCCGTGTGCCTTGAACCAGTTCAGCAAAAGGGGTTGATGACGACGCACCGTCTCCGCCACTTTCTTCAACGGCTCAATCTGACTCCGCAAGGTTCGAGTGATCCATTCATCCGGAAATCTTCCGGCCCACGTGGGTGACGTGTATTCCCGGAATCTCTGGAAGTCTTCACGGCACCGCCATGCCCGAGTTGTCTTCAGGTTGCCATGACGTCTTGAAAATCCTGGCTGTCTCACTCCAGCTCAGACGCCGCGCCTATTCCGCAAGAAACCACCGATGGGTCGGCGTGATCGGAGACTTCCCATCACTCCACGGAACCTGCTCCGTCACCACTCGTTCGCAGTGCCGACAGTCCACACGACGCATCCGGTAAACGAAGAAGACTGCGATCTGCAGAATCGGCACAAACTCAAAACGACGAGCCTCCTGAGTGTCGTAAACGGACCCCTTGCAACCGCAGGCCGAGCAGACCGGCCGACTTCCCCGCCGCCGTCGAATGTGAACATCAGGTGCCAGTTCCTCACCTTGCGACCATTTGATCTTTCTGTACACGAATCCCTTGAACTTCTGGAGGCGATGCGATGGCGAGGCGATAAGGGGCGAACACCCCGTTTGCTGAGCCCGAGCGGAGCTTTTAAACGCACCGATTTACCCACAGTTTCTGGTGAAGAACCCAGGAAATCAGACTCGCTGGAACGGCGATGTCAGTTTCTCTTATGTGGTGCCGGGGTGTACCAGGTGAACGAAAGGCTGACTTTCTGCGAAGCGATTGAGGACGAGGCCCTGAAATTCGCAGAAAAAAATTCTTAAGGTCTTGCCTGAACATGCAGAGCCGCTTCCGTAAGGGTCGTCAGCGAACACAGGGAACCGGGGGACAGCCCTCCGGGACCGGTCGTCTTTTCTGCAGAGGACTCAAGCATGGCAGCGAACCTGATCAATCGAATTTCCCGACTTTTTCACGGTAATCTGTCGGCAAATCGCTGTCCGCGTCGTTCGCGGTGCACCGTGACGAAATCACTGGAACAGCGGCGTTTGCTGTCGGCTGCTCCCCGAGTTCAGTCACTTTCGCCCGCGGATATTGAAGCCACGACTTCCGCCACGTGGAACCTGCAGTTCAGTGAACCTGTGACGGGAGTGGACATGACCGATTTCCGGGTGACGCCGGACGTCGGCGTGACGTGGCAGTCGACGGTAATCCTCTGTGTGGCAGTTCCGGGATCTTTCTCGAACCTGTGCGGGCCTCGGGTGCTGCCCTGCATTACGAAATCCCGCAGCCTGCGGATTCTGACCGGCAATAACGAGGGGCAGTTTTTTCCCGGGCAGTTGATTGATCTGCCAAATACCATATTTGCTCCTGTCCAGGTTCTGCTGGCGGGTGATGTCAACAAGGACGGCCTTAATGACCTGTTGTTCCGCGAAACGAGCAGGACGGATGACGGCATTATCAACTATCGCGGACATGTGATGCTGGGAACGATTCCAGGCGAATTGGTTGACACCGGTGTCTTCTTCGAAGGGCCAGAGAATAACGGTGGCATCACTCGCCTGTTCGACATGGATGGCGACCTGAATCCTGACCTGATTACGACGAACCAGGATCTCGGGCTGTGCGTTTACCCGGGAATGGGTGACGGAACATTTGCCGCCCCAATTCCTGTCGGCTTCGATGGCGGCGACCGTGTGCGGATCAATCCCTTCGAGATTGTCATTACCAGTGATGGTGATGCAACTTCCAACCTGCTGCTGTTTTCCACCGCAATTGATCCGGTTTCGGGGTATCAACAGGATGTCACTCGAGTGACGCTGTTCCAGCAGAATGCTGCCGGACAGTATCAACTCGCCTCGCAGCTGGATGTCGCAGGCTCGGTTGTACCGCTGAAGCGCACGGGGCTGCAGTCACGCCTGAGCAGTCAGCACGGGCTGGAGCTGCGTGTGAGCAGGTATGACAAATCGACCGACCAGATTTCGATTCTCTTTCAGCGGCTTGAGATCTCGCCAACAGGTCAGTTATCAATCAGTCAAATACTGAGTCTGCCCGGACGAATTGATCAAACCGCGGATGGTGATTTCGACGGCGATGGCATCACCGACACTGTTTTTGTCGGAGACAGCCCCTATGGATCGCTGGACAACACGGGGATTACTCTGCTGCTGCGGAACCCGGCACAGCAAAGTGGAGATCCCGTTCGAGCCACGATCAGTCGCGGAGAAGGGGCGGGGAACAGGCCGTCGGCTCTGCTGGCCACCGATATCGACGGTGACAGTGCACTGGACGTCCTGTCCGTCAGCCAATCCACGAATACTCTGAATCTGAGTCGCGGCCTTGGGAACGGACTTTTTCTGCCCACGCAAAGGATTTCGGTTGGCCAGGGTCCGATCGGTGTGGCAACGCTGGATTTTAACCACGACGGACTGCAGGATGCCGTCACGGCCAATTCGGTGGATGGCACCCTGACATTCCTGAAGAACATGGGAAACGGAGTGCTGCAGCGAGACAGCGACCTTGCCGTTGGTGCCGGGCGACTGGCAAACGGTGACCTGAATGCTGATGGGTTGCCCGATCTGGTCGTGGGCAGTGCCACACAGGGCTCTGTACACGTGCTGCTGGGAAGTTCTGGCGGCCTGCAGCCCGGAGCAACGCTGTACTCCGCGGGTCTGCACAATCTGATTGTGGACGACATGAATCAGGACGGCATTCCTGACATTCCTGTAATGACAGAAAACAGGGAGGTGCTGATTTCCAATGGGCTTGGTGGCGGCAATTTTACCCCCCTGAATTGATGCTGTATTACTATTCCGGGACGGCACAATTGTCAGTGGGTGATCTGAACGGCGCCGGGCCTGATCTGGTGGTTTTGTCCAGCTACGTTCTCAGCACCTTCTTTGAGTTCCGTACAGCAAATGAGGCGGGTTATTTCACGAAGGTGGGCGAACAGCAGGTTGAACATGAGCCACGATGGACGTGGAACTGGTGGGTGATGCCATTCTGCAGGCGATTGCCGAACTGGATCGGAGCGTCTGAAGCCTTGCGGGCTGTGCACCGCAGGTCGTTGACGGTCCCGACTCAGCGGGTCGTCAACGGCCGGGCCGGTCGGCTTCAGAGCCTTCCTGCAGGACCACCCGAAAGCCCGCCAGGTTGCAGCGACCATCGGGAGATCGGCTGATCCGAAACGCACTTCGTACAAAGTGCGGAGCATCGTTCCACGACCCGCCCCTGAGTACTCTGGTGTCACCAGAGTCGGGACCTGCCGGATCCACCCTGGGAGACCGAGCGTAGTACTGGCTGTCGTACCGATCACGACACCACTCCCAGACATTACCATGCATGTCATGCAGACCAAAAGCGTTGGGCCTGTATGCCCCGCAAACTGCTGTGAACACGTTGCCGTCGATAAAACCAAAACCGGGATGCTTTTCAAAATCGATCTTTGTGAATTCCACCTCGAAACTGGCATCCTGCACATTTCCAAACTCGTGCAGGCTGAGTGGCTCGTCGCCGCTGGCGAATCTGGTGCGACTTCTGGCACGAGCGGCGTACTCCCACTGGGCTTCGGTCGGCAGCAGATAAGAATATGTTTCACCACGATCCACTGATTGCTGCGTCAGCCAGCGGCAGAAGGCCTCAGCGTCATTCCACGAGACATTCACCACCGGGTGGTTGTCACTTTGCGGAAACCCGGTCCTGCGCCAGGAAAATCGCGGATCCTGCTGAGCCGTCTGTGTCTGAGGATTGTATCCGTGCCCGCCCCGACCATCTTTCTCAGCGTCGGTCACATAACTGGTGGCCTTCACAAAGGCAGCAAACTGTGCACGAGTCACTTCTGTGGTCAGCATCCCGAATCGGCTAAGCACGACAGGGTGGGCCGGGCTTTCGTTACTGAAATCAACGTCCTCCGGCGGTTCGAACCCGGCTTTACGCAGATCCGACGCGGACTCGTCGCTGCCCATCAGAAACTGACCAGCCGGAATACGCACAAAGGTCATACCCAGTTCCGAGTGGAACGGACGCCTTGGATCGCCCTTTTCGTCAGCGGTGGCAAAAGGGCACGCGAGCAAAAGCCAAAACAACAGCAGAGACCGCACTGGGAATCTCCAAAGGATGTTGAAGCAGCAGACCTGCGAAGATCCTGCTGGCATCAGGCCCCGTGGTCAAGATTCTGCCGCAGAAATCACTGCAGCAACCCTGCTCTCGAATCATTCAGCACGGAACAATCGTCAGCGAGTCGTGGCGGACAGCGACCTGATTTGCTGGGATGCGTGGATTTCCCACCCTGCAGACATACTGTTCCCAGTAGTCTGCTGAGTCTGTTCGTACTGCTGGTCGATCCTTGTGCCGGCCAGCCCTGGTCGAGTGTTCTGCCGGCGGCTGGTAAACCCGTAAATCTGTAAAAAACGCTTCATGGTGTCCATCGTAACAGCTATTGCCGCCGACAAGACTTGCTATTGAACCGGGTATTCGCCATGCTCCCCAGAGGCCTTTCGCGGCGTAGTCCGTCAACCAGCGCCACCAGTCAGGAAAGTGGTCGGGTAATGAGAGATCTGCAATTCAATCGTCGCCAGGCAATGCTGGCTGGTGGACTGGGCACACTCAGCATGAGCATGCCGGGTGTTGTCATGGGCAGCGATGAAGTCAATGACGCCGGACAGGCGGTGCGAGCCGAAAAGTCGTGCATCTTCATTTTGCTTTGCGGCGGCCCCAGCCACGTCGATACCTGGGACATGAAACCCGATGCCCCGGTGGATTATCGTGGGCCCTATACGCCCATCGAAACCCGCGTGCCCGGGATGCTGATCAATGAAATGCACACAGAGCTGGCAAAGGTGGCCGACCAGTTCACCCTGATCAACTCCATGCACCACCCGGGATCGATCAGCAACCATTTTGATGCGATGCACAACCTGCTCAGCGGGCAGTCCACCAAACGCGTTCAGGAGGGTATTCTGAACGATCAGCCCTATCTGGGCTCGATTGTTGCTCGCCACAAACCCAGCACCCGCAACTTCGTCTCCAACGCCTGGCTGATCAAGTGCGTCGGACCACCGGTGTTCTGTGCTCCGAACATCGGAATCGGTGGGTACCTCGGTTCCGCCTACGCCCCGGTCTTCGTAGGTTCGGCTGAGAATCATCCGGCCATGCCGAACTTTCAGCCCCCTGAAATCTACGCGCCGGTGGATGAAAGTCGTTTCGGTGATCGTCGCGGCCTGCTTGCGCAGCTGGAATCTGCCCGCTACGACCGTGACAAGCAGGTTAAGGACTGGTCGGACCTGCGAGCCAAAACCTACGACGCCATGACTCGCACCGAAGGCCGTGCCGCTTTCGAACTGCACCGCGAGCCGGATGCAGTCCGCAATCGCTACGGCATGCACCCGCTGGGGCAAAACCTGCTGCTGGCTCGACGCATGGTGGAAGCCGGCGTTCGCTTCATTACGGTCAATGGCTGGGCCGGACAGGCCACTCACGACAAAAGCGGCCCCCCCAGCAGCAGCTGGGACATGCATGGCGGAAACATGGGCATGGGCAACGCCTTCGGCGACGGCTCGTATGGCATGGGATTCTGCCTGCCGCGTCTTGATCAGGCACTGTCAGCACTGCTGACCGATCTGCAGCAGTCCGGCCTGCTGAAGAATACTCTGGTTGTCGTGACAGGGGAGTTTGGACGCACGCCGTATGTCCTGAAACAGGACCCTCCTGGACGCCAGCACTGGCCACAATGCTTTTCAACCATTCTTGCCGGTGCCGGCATCAAAGGCGGACAGGTTTACGGCAAATCCAACCGATATGGCGAATTCCCCACGCACAATGCCGTTCGCCCTGAAGAACTGGCTGCGACCATCTATCACGCACTCGACATTCCCATCAACAACCCAATTGATGCCACCGGCATGTTTCGCACCCTGACCACCGGAAAACCCATCATGGATCTGTTTGGTTAACGCCAGCGAAAACGAGACCGCAGCCAAAAAACCACGATTTCAAAACCCGCGTCATCGGTGGCCGCTGTTCACCGCATTGTTCGGACCGGCGGTGCGAGCTGGCGTGTGGCTGACCCGGTTTACAGAAATGGTCCTGCGCTGCACCACTGTTGCTCAGCGATTCAGACTTCGGCAGTGCTGCGACACCGGTACGGGACAATTTCTCAACAGAAAATCGCACATCAGCACTGATCAACGGCGTCCAGTGAAACGTTCCCTGCCCGACGACCGTCTTCACACCCTGCCAAACCGATGAGCATGAACGACGATCACATCATCGGTTACGTGCGTTCATCAGCGGTTCCATAACGGTCCGTCAGCAGTTGAGCAGCCGACCGACCGACAACGATCAGTCAGTCGCTGCCGTGGATTTACCATGTGTCCGCAGCGCATCGGCCGCTCGGTAGCATCTTGTCGTTATCCCACAAGGTCAACCGGGTAATCCAGACCGAAGCCGAAATACCATCTCCCAAAGGCGATCGATTTCGCCTCTTTCGATGACTTCGATCGGCTTCAGTCCTGCAAATGCTTCACCTGCTGAATTAAACCAATCACCAAGTGCCGAGGGCTCAAGCACTTCAGAAAGTGCATCACATAGCCGCTTAACTTCAACGTAGTTCCTTTGCAGTTTATCGACTCTCTTGTGCGTTGACTCGACTTCAGCAATTGCTCGCTCAGAGACATTGATCAATCGGCTAAAGAGGGGCCTGGCCATTTGGAGCGAATCTCTCAACTCCAGTTTCGACACCCCTCTTACTTGAATGACTCGAATACCACGAAGCCCGGGAATCTCTATTGTTCTGCCACTTTTCTTGACAACCATCGGAAACTCCTTCATGCTCGTGGTCAAGAGAACCCGCCCTCTGCCGCAAGTGTATCGGAATGCGGCAAACTTGCAAGCAGTATTACCTGCATTTTTGCAGCACGTGAATCACCAGTCCGTCGGATGTGGCGGCAACTCGTCTGGTGACAATGGACGAACAAAACTCCGCAAATGCAAGGAATCCGGGAAAATCACGATATTCGTTCCATCCTGATTTTGCGCAGAGAGTGTCAGGATGCCCTCAAAGTCGGCGGTTGCAGCCTCGATCGCAATCAGTTGAGTCAAAGCAGTTTTTCCACGTTGCTGCTTTTCCGCCCACGGTTCTTTCAGGATGTCATCAAGACTGACCCCAAGTTTACGACGATTCGTGGCGATGGTCAGATCAAGCAGAGCGCTGCATCTGAATTCAATGCCAGCAATGACTCGCGGCTTTATATTGCGAGCAGAGAACCCGAAGTGCAGGAACTGCTGGTATGCCTCTTTCACTGCCGTCACAGGGTCGAGCGATGCATAGATTGCCCTTGTGCCAATTGGGTTCCAGCGTCCGCCGTAGTACGCAGCGCCGCTGCCAGAGACAAGGTCCGTTTCGTTGGCATACTTGATTCCAGTTGAGCGAAATGCCGTTGACTTCATGGAACGAGGTGTCTCACGAAGTGAAGTCAACTTCTTTCGCAGCTTTTCTACGTCGATGGGGCTCATGTTCTGCAACTCGTAATGTGAGGGGCAACAAGCAGGCATAACGGCGGCGGTAACTGGGCCAACAACCAACACCTATGATTCCAAATCCCGCGTTATCGGCGACGTCCGTTCACCGCTTTGGTCGGCCTCAGCTTTACCTGCTGCTGTTCTCCTTGCGCTGGAGTCGCTTGCCGCTGCCTTCTGTTTCTTCTTTTCTTTCGGTACTAACCCCCAGCGAATCAAAAGTTCCTGTTCGGTGAATTCAGGCAGCGGCAGGGGATGGGCAAGTAATGTCTCTTTGGCCCGCATGAAGACATCGGCCTCGGATTGGGTGCTCTCCGCAATTCGCATCAACCCCTCATGGACCGCGTCTAAGAAGATCTGCTGTTGTTCTTTCTTATCGGCCTGCGCCAGTCTGTCGAAGCCGATCGAACTCAGCCAGATCCGGCCGACTCCGTTGGAGAATATTCCTGAATCGCTGTGCGAAAAGATGCCGGTCGCGGGACGAGGCCCAGGTTGTATAAAGACTTTTGCTGCGTCGCCGAGCTTCACTTTGCTGCGAGGCCGCTGGGAAAGATAGTGCTTTATGACGGCGTGCATGGCTCCGCTCACGCTATCCAACGAAAACCACGTGGGGAGGACTGCGATCGGTGATAATCGAACCTGAAAGTCTCTGAGATACATGGCAGATCACAGGCCGAACGCTGGCAAGCACCCGGCTGCGGCGAGTGATTTGGTAAAGCGTGAAAGACGCACCACCGCAGCTCGGCGTGCACTGATTCTTATGGTTCTGCGCAGAATGAAGTGCACGGACTCCAAATGTTGACGGGGTTGGTTTTATGAAAAGGCGGTATCGCGGTTGATGAGCAGAGTCTAAATCTGTTTCACCAGGAGAAACGAGATGACCGGTCAGGAATTGTACAGGGCGATGGGTGTTGCTGGCTACGAAACAGTGGCTTGTTGGCGAAAAGAAGGTGTTTTTCATTTGCAGATGTCCCTGTCGTCCTCGTGCCATGGATGCCCACGGTGCGGAAACGGGGGCGTGATTCATCGCGGTCAGGTCGATTGCGTTAGTCACGAACTTCGAGTCGGTATGGATCGGACCGCGCTGTGTATGAAAGCAACCCGACTGGAATGCCAAAAAAGCGAGCGTGTGCTCCACGCTGTGCTCCCGCACGTCGTTCCGAGAAGCAACCACACAAAGAGCTTCCCGTGGATGGTGGTGGAATCTGCGGAAGATGATGACGATTCGTGATGTTGTTCGAGACATCGGAATTAGTGAAGGGATGGTTTGCGGCATCGACAAGGCATCGCTGCAAAAGACATTTGGAAAACCTCGTCTGCGAGATCTGGAGGTCATCGTCATCGATGAAATCTGCGTTGGCAGGAGGAAGAAGTGTTTCACGATTGTGATCGACTGGCGCCCCGGCGGTTTGGTGTGCGTTTGCACAGAGAATGGGAGGAACGCGTTAGTTCCCTTCTATAAAAGGCTGCGTGCATCGTGAGCAAAGATCAAAGCGTGTCCAGGGACATGTTGAGTGCGCACCACGCCGCCGTCATGAAACATCTGCCGAAGGCAAAACAGGTTGTCGAATCATTCCATATTGTGAAACTGATGAATGAAGGTTGAACCAACTTCAACGCGACCTGCAGCGGGAAGCGGAAATGATTGACCGCAAGGTTCTGCTCACCCATCAGCAACGCGTAGTCAGAAGGCTGCGACAGCCGAATCGAGGCAATCAAGTCTGCAGCACGAGGATTTCGTATCTTTGATTAGTACCGCATACGAATTCTCTTCTACTGTGGAAAACTCAGCCGGAGATCCGGAGAACGCCAGCCGCAAAATCCCAGAAAAACTTTAACGGACTACCGCCGATTCAAAGCTAGTGAACGCAGATCATCGGTATCCAGTAAAACCGCGTTGTCCCGACCATCGTCCCAACGCCCTGGCAGACCAATGAGTATGAACGGTTGTCACATCAGCGTTCATGAGCGTTTTAACAGCGTTCATCAGTGGTTAAGCAGCGGTCCGTCTGACAGTCAGTTCCAGTCAGAACAAAGCGTCCGTGCGGTTCGTTCGCGTGACTAACGCTTTCTGGTGTCGTGATACCAAAGCCAGCCGAATCCGGCCATCAGGACCACACTGGCCCACTGGTACCAGGTCAGGCCGGCCACCAGTCGAATTTCAGGGCGGATGAATTCTGTCAGAAATCGCCAGCCTGCGTACACGACGACGTAAATCTTGATCAGCTGACCGCGACACCACTGCCGCTGCAGAGCTGCGCCCAGCAGCACGGCGGCCACAGTATGAAATGCCGCTTCGTACAATTGCACCGGATGCCGGGGCAGCTGATCAACCTGCGGAAACACCACACCCCACGGCAGACTCGTCGGCGTGCCAAAGCAGCACCCGCCCACAAAACAGCCAATCCGGCCAATCGCGATCGCAGCAGCCACCGGCAATGCAAAGCTGTCCCCGGTCCGAGTCCTGACGCCCAGACTCCACTTCGCCGCTTCGACACCCAGATATCCGCCCGCCATACCCAGCAGGATTGTTTTACCGTCAGAAAACCAGGCTGCACCGCTCAAAAACGCCTGCCAGTCCGAAAACACAAATGGCAGCTTCGCCCCGATCATCGCTCCGCAGAATGCCCCCAGTCCCACACCCAGTCGCTCAGCCGGCGCCAGTCCCAGCCCGCGCTGCGTACGACGAGACAGCACAAACGCCACACCCACAGCCAGACACATGATTGCCGTGTAAGCCCACATCAGCCCGGAACTTCCAATGTGACAAGTTCACGATCCGCAGGGTGGCCGGCCGACGCCGAGAGGGGCGGCAACGGCACATGCCCGTCACGATACAGCAGATTGTAAGCACAGAATGGAATCAGATGACCACTGGGCAGCAAATGATGCACGCAACCCTTCATCAGCTGCCGGATATCAAAATTGTATGCATCCATGAAACTGGTCGTCGTGATGCGGAACACGTCGGACGGCGAAAGATCCTGACTGAGCACTCGCCGAAAGAACGACATGGCCATGCGTTCCGTTTCGGGATCCAGCGGCACATCCCCCGAACTGCCTGGCATCGGACCGCCGGTCGGACCGCCCTGCAAAACATTTGGAAAGCCGGGCCCGCTGGTTGCCACAGACTCACCACAATCCCCCGCACAGCCACACCCCTGTCGCGAGATAAACTTGGCAATCAGTTCCTGCGCACTGGTCCGATTGAAAGTAATTCCGTTGGCCAGCAGATCCAGATGATTCTGGATATCGATGAATCGTGTCAGCGGAGTCAGTCGGCCTTGTTCCCGGTAGGCATAGGCGAGGGAATGAGCGTTGGGATGAGCACAGGGCAGCGGGAGAAAATCCGCCTGTCTCCAGATGCCCTGCGACTGATCGGCCACCCCCTTGATAATGTCCGGGAATGTCACCCGTCGCTCCAGCGTCTCAGGCAGCGGACATCGCCCCACATAGGTTGCGGGCTGAAAGCTGACGCCCGTAATCCACGGGCGTTCGGCCCCGA
>Ga0209990_10000469_pt1 | contig 38909 bp, 23 predicted proteins | sample NOAtaG_6_FD_187304 | JGI IMG/M metagenome (GOLD analysis project Ga0209990, IMG submission 187304) | Freshwater lake microbial communities from Lake Erie, under a cyanobacterial bloom - NOAA_Erie_Diel5S_2200h metaG (SPAdes) (version 2) | ecosystem: Environmental > Aquatic > Freshwater > Lake ...
CCGCGGATTTCTCAGGCTCCGGATCAGCAGCAGCAGCCTCTGCCCGATCCTCAGGCATCCGCCTGGAACGCCACCTGAACAGGGACAGCAGTGCCTGCCACAGCAACCGCAGTCGCAGCCAGTCAAAAACCAGCCGAATCAGCTTTTCCTGCCGCAATGGTGTCGCCAAAAACACCACGCCCGTCAGCAGCATCGACACACCCCACGGTACAACGGAGGATAAAAAGGCGACTTCCTCCGACGACCCACCCGATGTTTTCCCAACGGTCGACAACAACAGCTCACTCAGGAACTTCCCGGCCACAAATCCCACCACTGCCAGCATCAGCAGCGTACGCAGAGCAGAATCAAGGGCCGTGATTTCCACGCGAGTCGCTGCAGCCAGCTTCGGCAGACGACTGTCCAAAATCCCCTGCCGCTCCAGCTGCAGCACCAGCTGATATGCCTTGCAGAAGTGCTTACGCTGAACCAGCAAATTCAGCTGCCGAATGGTCGTCTCCGCGCTGCCGGCACTTTTCAGCAGATCCTGAGCTGCAGTGAAGTCAGCCACCTCCTGCAGCACTTCATCCGCAAGTTTCTGCACCTGACGCAGCCGGCCACTACGCACCTCACTTTCCGCATTCTGAAACAGCGAGTTAGCCTTCTGAATCCGCTCGCGTGCCTCCGTCAGCCATTCGTCGAAGTTACGAATCGGCACACGCTGGTCCCGCAACCAGATCAACTCCCGCTCCAGCTGCAGATACTTCCGCTGACGTCGCAATTCACGCAGGCCGTCAGGTACCAGCGTCTGGATACGAGCTGCGATGCCGGAACACCGCTGCAATTCCGATACTGCCTCTGCGTGCCCCGGAAATACCTGCAACAACTGCTGCAGCTCTTCCACCGCACGTTTGTAACTGCCTCGCCCCACCAGCTCGCGACAGCGAGCAAACGCAGACGTTCGCCGCGATTCTATCTCCTGCAGACGCTCGGCAGCCACCACACTCAGCGGATCCAGCTGCCTTAACTCACGGTAATACTGCTCCGACAGGGCCAGCTGAACACTCTGAAACGCACGGTCAGCACGGTCACGCTGACTGTCACGAGACAGTTCCCGCAGCCGAATTCGCATCTCCAGCAAAGGTGGGTGGTCGGCATACGCCTGCACAGTCGCTTCCAGTTCAGGCCCCAGGACATCGATGGCCGCCAGTCGTTCAGTCGGATCCGAAATTGCAGCAACCAGCACCAGTGATCTGCCAGTTCGCTCCGTAACCTCATTCAGCTCCCGAAGTCGCGCCAGGTGAGTCCCACAGCTTGTGCAGTAAGCCAACGCACGCTGTACCCTTGTCCCGCAGCCGGGACAGTCATTCCAGAGCGCAGCGCCGCAGGAATGACAGCACTGACTGCCCTTGTCGCATTCCGCAGTACAAACGCTGCAGCGAACGGTCGAATTCGCAGCAGGCTGGGGTGGCGGAGTAGCGGCTGCCTGAGCCTGAAATTCGGCTTTGATCCGCAAACGCTCACCAATTCTCTTCAACTCTCCAACCAGCCTCGCAACGTCGTCTCTGAAGAACCCTCCCGAACGAATTGGAATGGCCTGATAATCCATCAGCCACTGTATCGATGGCGGCAGCTTATGCTTTTCAGGCTCCTTGATGTCCTGAGCCAGCAAAGGTATCACCAGACGACCATGCCTGCGAGCCGCCTCGAGCTCGAATCGAACGATGTCATCTTCAGCAAACAATCGAGGTTCACCCGATTTATTCACACACGTCAGCCACTGCCGCCCCATCAGCGCCAGCACGACGTCCGACGCCTGCACCGACTTTTCAAGCACCGCCTTCCATTCATCACCCCCACGAAGCGAAGCGACATCCGTAAAGATATTCTCGGCACCAAACTCACTGCACAGACGATCATGCAGACGCCCCGCGAGGTCCTCAGTGTCTTCACGACGATAATTGAAAAACAACTTCATGACTCACGGGCTCTCAGATGAAATTCGGTACACTGTCCAAAGTTCCGTGCCCTGCCCCGACTTCCTGCAGGGGAAGTCAAACATGAACCCTGTAGTAAACCGCGGATCTCTACGCCGTTTCAATCAACCGCCAGATTTATCCAGGAATTCATCAAAGCCCCGACTGAACGCTGCAGCAAAATCCACGCTCTGCTCCACATGGAAAGTCATCCGAAAGAAATTTCATGTTCCGAATCTTCATCTCCTATCGTCGCGGAGATACCAGGGATGTGACACAACGCCTGTACGAACGTATCCGGCAGCAGTTCGGTGCAGCCGTCTTCTGCGATGTCGCCAGCTTCTGTGCAGGGGATGACTTCCGCCAGCAGATCCTGCAGGCCGCAGACAACTGCGATGCCATGGTGGTCGTCATCGGTCAGCACTGGTTTGGCTGTAACCCCGACGGCAGCCGCAGACTTGACGACCCCAATGACTGGGTCTTCCAGGAAATCAACCATGCAATTGATCGAAACATCACTGTCCTTCCCGTACTGATACATCCGGCACGACATCCCGCTGCCGATGAACTTCCGACAGCCATCCGCGAACTGGCGTTTCGCGAATCACTCACAATCTACAATGATCGACAGTTCGAAAGTTCCGTTCGCACCGTCATCGACTCACTCGTCGTCCGCCAGGAGCGTCACGCCGGCAGCCTCGAACGTCTCGCATTGCGAACAGGACGATCACTGCGAACACTGCGACAACCTTTTGCTCTCACCGCACTGCTGGCAGCCGTAATGCTCGCAGCGTTTCTCACATGGTGGCTGCGTGAAACATTCGACAGTCGCGGTCGGCGAGTGGACAGCGCTGTGGCCAACACCTGGGAACAGGCCGACCGCATGAAGCTCGAAAAGGAAATCGAAGCTATGCGTGCGCGTGCGACTGAACCGGTCACCGAAAGACCCGTCGACACCGCCGTCGCAGCCTCCCTCGGAAGCCCGGACTACAGCAACTTCGATATTCTCAGCGACGAACGATTCTGGGATCTCCGCGGCTGGAAGGATCTGTCGCAAAACACAGGCAACCCCGGCCAATCGCTGGTCGTCATGACACGCACTGCCCGCATACTCAAGGCAGCACCGGCACAGGAGCTGCGGTTCGAAGCTCGCACGGATGGGACTGACGTGTTCCTCACGTGCCTTTCCCACCGCAGCAAAGCCTTCGAAGTACTGCAGGAACAACCCGGTTTCGTCGGTGCCCGCTCCACGAAAGTTCGACAACTGGTACTGGACGTTGAAGACATCCCGGCCGGTGACGAGTTTCTCGTCCGCACTCGTGCTACCTACGTTGACTCACTGCAGGACCCCAGGGATCGCTGGATCGGAGCAATCGGTTATCCACGATCCGACCGCATTCGCATGATCGTCCTCATGCCTGCCGATCGACCACTGCTGAAATACCGACTGCAGACCGCTCCCTCCACACGGGACGACCCCGCAGAATACACCGGCCCCCTCAGACTCATCGAAGCCCCCGATCGACTCAGTCTGATGTGGGAGATCCCCAATCCAGCTCAGGGCTTCGTCTACAGCATCGTGATGGAATGGTAACACTACCCGTTCACCGATGACACAACTCAACTTCACTCACCCTGATCAACCCGATAGGTCGCCGCAAAGATACTGGCATCAACAATCCAAAGATCCCTCGGATCCTGGCCTGCCACTTCAGCAAAATCCTGCAACAGATAATCACCAGCCTTGCCTCGCAGCACGCCTCGATCCAGCACCACTGAAAACGGCCGGTCCAGCCGAATTGCCAACACCCCTCCCGAATCGGGCAATGGCCGGTATTCCCTCCAGCCACCAGAATCAAACTCGCCAGTTGCCGCATAACGTCGATGCAAAGCTTCTTCCGACTGTGCCCACAACTCGCCCTGCTCCCCCCGGCAAACATACTCCCCTGCATGAACATGGACCGGTCCCTCCAGCGTCTGCAGCATCTCTGCAGTCACGGCACAACGAGCCCGGATCGATCGCGTCTTGCGGGCACGCAACCACCCCCCGCTCCGTTTCACGGCATCCAGTAACTCCCTATTTGCCGCCATATCCATAAACTCTGCCGATCGCCAAAATTACTGCCTGCGATTTTCTGCAAGTTGTCGTGTCGCCAGTTGACCCGTGGAAATCAGGAATTTCAGCAACTGGACAATGCGCCGATCCTTCTCCTGTTCCTGCGCACCCGTCTTCCCATACCCCTCGGGCGGTCGCTGCAACTGCTCCCACGGTGTGATCTGCCACCGCCGCTTATTGCTGCGATCAGGCGAATCCACAAACGTCCAGCCTGTCAGCAACCGCTCGGCAACCCAGCGGTAGTGCTCCATCTTCAACAGTGTTTCATCCTGCCCCTGCTCAAACTTCACGGGATGCCCCAACGGTCGCAAACGACCAACCTCACCTCGCCCCGTCAGCACATATCCCATTGCCGCCGTCTTCACCACCGCATGCACTGCTGCCGCACAACTCGACTGACGCTCCCACTCACTCAAACTCTGCCAGATCCGACCAGACAGCACATCCAGTCGGGCCATCACACCCAGCTCACCAGCCGACAGCACCCGCGACTCGCGTCCCTGATCCTGAATCAGCTCCACCAGACTCCTGATCAATCCCTGCTCATACTTCGACAAATCCTGGCTCTCTCCCAGCCACAGCAGATGCGTCAATCGACCAAGGTACTCAATCCAGCTGCCGGTGATCTCACGATATCCCACTGTCCCGTGTCCATGACCAAATGGAATCAGACGACTTCCGGTGCCTTCATCCCGGTTCAGCTCCAGCAGCAACTGCCCCAGCTCCTGATCTTCCTCACGCGATACATAACACAACACAGGGCAGTTCATATCGTCCCGGTCGAACGCTGTTTTCAGTCTTTCCGCCAGCAGAAAATTGTCGCGATTTCCCTGCGACGGATCTTCCCTGCTGCCCTCGTGACACACAAACACCGCCACCAGCTGATTTTGCAGCTTCAAAGCCCCAATCAGCTCCTGCAGGATACTCTCGTCCGGTTGTACCCCGGCGGGCAGATACTGCACATTACAGACGTAGTGAATGCCGCGATCTGTTTCACCATCCGCAGGCACACCGTCCGCCGAACGCAGATCCTGCGATGACCAGTCGTCAGCTGTCGGCAAAAATTTCCAGTCCCGGATCTCACCCACCGCCGGGCCAAATCGCGGAAACCGCTTTGTAAACGCGGCCGCCTGCCCCGCATCCGCTGCCACGATTGTCATCCTCAACCGTCGACAGTTCGGAAAATGGGCCAGCCCCGCCAGCTGCACAGCCAGCTGCTGCGCAAATTCCCCAAAACCAAACAACACAAAATGTACCACCGTCTCCTTCGCATGCAGATTCGCCCGCGGCTGCAGTGACCAGATACGAGTAATCTGCTCCAACGTCCTTTGAGCTGAGAGCGATGCAGCACTGAACGCCACCACGTCAAAGAAATGCTCCTTCCCGTGATGCTCGAGCTGACTGTTGTGACTGGACAGCACCTCCATCAGCTTCTGATCCCGCAGATGCACATAACATCGCACTGTCCGCCCCCGCGAACTCGCCCGCGACGCCGACAGACAACTCGCACGAACATGCACCAGGCACTCCACATTCACAACGTCACGACCCGTGACAATAAAAATCTCACTCGCCGCACTGACCCGCGCCTTGCGCAGTATATCCGCACGCGAAACATCACCCTTTAAGGTCAGCACACCCATTTCCGTGGCCCACGAATACATCTGACTGTCTGCATCTGAATCAATCGCCACCAGCTGCCGCCCATCGCGACGCTCCAGCAAATCCCGCAACACCTGACTGCCCACACTGCCCAGACCACACACCACAACGTGTCCGCGAGTACCCCGCAAGGCCAGTGTTTGCCACGACTCGTGAAACCACAGCAAAATCCCGCCACCCGCCACAGTCAGCGTTAACAAAATGCTCAGCACTGCCGCAGTTTTCAATTGCCAGTTCGCCGTAACAACGTCAGCCTCCATATTAAACAGCAACAACTGTATCGCTTCGTACATCCGCTGCAGCAGACCCACATCCGGACATCTTCGCTGCAGGCCCCAGACTGCCAGCGATACCGCACCCGCGCCATACACCAATATCAGCGGTGCAACACACTGCCGCAACCGCTGGGACAGGTCGCGATATATTCGCGGCTGACGCCGACGCAAAATTGCAGCCGTGCCCACCAGTCCCAGCAGAATCGCAGGTACCAGCCATGGACTACCAGCCAGTGATTTCCACATCCTCAGTCCCCCTCCACTCTCATCACTCCGCCACTCCCTGACGCGTCACGATCGGCACATAGCCAATTTCCAGACCGGCAGGTGGTGTCACAATCAGAGCCGGATCGATGTCCGCCAGACTGCCCCGCGCCGGCGGCGGCAGATACTCGCGATCCTTCGTCCACTCCCGATGCAGCAGCTCCGCGCGACGCTGAATCTCCTCACGCTCCGACTCACTCAAATCCGCATTCAGCAGCGCAGGCTGGTCCGCAAATCGATACCAATAATACGTCACCACACTGCCGTCACCCGGAAAGGCCTGAAACGGCCCCGCTTTCGGACCCGGCACCTTCCAGCAGCTGTCCGACTCCTCCGGAGTCACATATGGCTCCGTCGGCGGTCGCTGCGCACGCTCAAATTGCACTCCCGCCAAACCCGTCTCCGCCGGTACTTCCGCTGCCGAAACCGCCTGCCACTGCGGTCGACCGTTCCGCCCCTCACCCATCCGGTAATACTCAGGCAACTGCACCAGCGGACCAGTGCCCCAGCCAGCCTTCGATGTCACCTGCGGATCCCAGCGATAACCAAATGTCTCCGCATCAAGCGCCGCCGGTGTGGCAAATGTTGACCAGCCAATCGGCACCTTCTGCTCACGCGGCACAGGAGGCTTGTAAATCTGCCAGGTCGCCCCACCCTGCCCCGTAAACTGATGCACCGCCGCTGCACCCGGATCAATCCGACCACTGGCCACCGCACCCCCGTCAAACCACGCCCTCACCCCATCCCACAATGCCCGCCGATTGTATGCCGAAATCCGATGCACCACCGGCGACGAACCATCCTCTCCCTGCGGAAATGCCGTCGGTGCCACTCGAGCATACAGACGGCCACTGCTGTCTGCACCCTGCCACGCCGGGACATACTGAGTCTCCATCTGCACGGCCTTGTTCGGCTGCGAAGGCTTCGCATCCAAAAACATCCCACTCACCGCGGCATCCGCAATCCCTGCCCGCGACCAGAAATTCGGAGTAAAGAAAGCCACCGGTCCCCGAAAATTACCCGCATTCAAAAACAATGTCCACGACTGATTGCCCGTCGGCACCGCAGCACCATCGGTCGTCGCCTTCGGCTCCGTCAGCGGCAGCGGCAAATAACCATAACCCAGCAGCTCACCACACGTGCCCTGCTTCAGATTCAAACCGTCCGGAGGCCACAGAATCCATGGACTCAGCTGCGCCACACCGTACTTCCCGCTCGGCTTCTGCCAGTCACGCCCCTTGCCCGCACCCGGGCCATTCGCCCACTCCACAAAATTCCGCGCCACACCACCCATGATGAACTTCGGAGTTTCAGTGGCGAAACGCGTGTCCCGCCACCAGCCCAAACCACCCTCAATATCCGAATACTTGTCCTTGTGGTTGTCGTCCGGATACTGGGCAAACATCCAGGTGCCAAACAATCCCGTCTGAAATCGATTGCCCGGATAATGCTGCAGCAATGGCCAGGCCGCCACATACATCGAAAAACCCGCGTTGTAGTCCTGTGACACCTTCGTATGCGGTACCAGCAGATACCCGGCCATCTCACCCGACTGCGGCTCGCCGGGGCGCGGCGAGTCATCGCGCTGAGGTTCATCAGCAACACCTCCGACACCCCAGAACACACCACACACCAGACCGATCAAAAGCAGCACTCGATTTCGAATGACAGAGTTCACAGAGTTGGCCTTCAGAAAACAACAGCAGCAAACAGTCACGCACGACACCAGCCCATCTTACCCTGAGCATCCACAGCCGCAAAATGCTCCGCCAGGACCCATCCGCACACCGCCTCCACAACGCCCCTTTCCGCTCCGTCTCGCTTCCGAAAATCCCAAAATTCTGCGCGGTTTTTTCGAGTGGTCGGACAAAAGGCTGTCCGACCACCCACGGTACACTCCGGCGTCACCTCAGCAATGCTCTGTTCACATTCCTGCTCAGGAGCCCCACGGCGTGTCTCAGCATGATTCCCCACGACTCCGACGACTGCTGCGACTGATCTTCCGACTGTCGCAGACACCACTCGGCCTGTCCCTCGCCGAACTGGCAGAGGTCGAAGGCTACACCGAACGCACCTGCCGTCGCGATCTGCTGCTGCTCAGAAAGATCGGCCTGCCACTGCAGGAACACAGCGGCGAACACAACCGCAAATACTGGCACATTGCACCGGAAGTCCAAAATCTTAAATTCAGCCTGTTCGAACTGCTCTCACTCTACATGGGACGCAGACTGCTGGAACCCTTTGCCGGAACGCCGTTCTTCGAAGGCATTCATGCCGTATTCCAGCGGCTGGAATCCCAGCTGTTCTCCGGTGCCGCCCTGTTCCAGGCACAACTGGCCGAAGTCTTCTATCTCAGCACACCGGGCACCAGCGATTACTCAGCCCGCGCAGAACTCATCGATCTCCTGCTGCAGGCCGTTCAGCAGCGCCGCACACTGATGATGGACTACCGCAAACCCGGTGAATCTGAAGCCGGTCAGTATCGGATTCAACCGTGGAGCCTGGCGGCTCACCATGGGTCGCTCTATATCGTTGCGTGGAGCGAATACGCTCAGGATGTTCGCCACTTCAAGGTTGATCGCATCGAATCTCTGCAGATCCTGCATAAAAAATTCCAGATCCCCGACAGCTTCAGTGTCCAGGCGTGGCTGGAAGGCAGCTTCGGAGTCTTCAGTCCGGAAAATCGCAGCTACCACATTGAAATCGAATTCTTCGGCACTGCCGCCGAATCCGTTCGTGAATCCCGCTGGCACCCCAACCAAAAGTTCACCTGTAAACCCGACGGTCGCACCGTCATGTCACTCAACCTGCGCAGTCTGTACGAAATCAAAAGCTGGGTGCTGAGCTTTGGATCGCAGGCCCGAGTGCTGAAACCCAGCCTGCTGGTCCGCATGGTCCGCGAAGAACTGCAAACCACTGCAAAACTCTACCGCCGAAAAAATGACACAACCTGAAATGACCGCCAGACGTTCTCAGTCCCGACCCAGCCAGCGCACAGCATTCTCAATCACCTGCAACGGCTCCTTCTGCAGAAAGATCGGAAACAGCTCATGACCTGGTCGGAAATAAAACACCCGGCCAGCCCCGACACGCCACACACACCCACTCCGAAAATACTCGCCCCGATCCCACCGCTCCTCAAACACCACTTCATCCGGCTCCGGCACATGAAACGGCTCACCGTACATCTCGGTGTGCGGAATATCCCAGGTCTTTGGCAACCCGGCCGCAATCGGATGCTCCGGCAGCTTCGTCGTCACATGGGACGCCGCACCGTCCGGACGCCAGGCCGGAAATACACACTGCGGCAGTGTCAGCTTCCGGATATTGCCTGCCCCGCGTTCAACAAACGGCGTTCTGCGGTCGCCCTCTTTCACCGCCCGGCCATACGGCGACTCATTTACATACTCCCATACCACAGACTGCCGCTCCGCTTCCGACAGCCCTGCAATCGCATCGCTCTTCGCCCGCTCCTGCATCAGTCGCACAAATGCCTTGTGCCAGTGCGCCGAATGAATCGCCACCAGCCCCAGCTTCCCGGACTGCACCCGCTGCACCACACCCTCAATCAACACGTCGTCCTGCTCCCGCACCCGAATATGACTCCACACAACCAGCACATCGGTCTGGTCCAGCTGCTCTGCTGACAGCCCCTGCTGAGGATCACGCAGACTGGCACTGCGAACCTGCAGCCCCGGCCGCAAACGCAAAGCCTCAGCAATCGTCTCACCCAGAAAACGATCTCCATACGCCTGCTTCTGCTCAGGCTGCTGTTCGTCCCAGATCAGAACACGGATCGGGTCGTCCGCCTGCACCGCGTCCGCACTCAGCGAAAACAGCCCCGCCACCACCACGCACAGCAATTGTCGCACTGTTGCCATCCTTCATTCGAATCAGAATCGAGTCCCCTGCAGCTCAAAGATCCACTGCAGAGCCCTGTCCATCATCCGTTCACCCGCACCAACTTCCGCCGGAGCCACCTGGTTGTCGGCCCCATATCCCCCTTCGGCCGCACCCTCAATCGTCGGAAAATACTGGTGATAACCGTTGCAGTACCCGAAGAAAAATACCTGCTCGGCACGCGACCGCTGCCGCAGACGAATCGCATGCTGGCAGAAAAACTCACCCGACACACCCACCAGCGCAATCCGCTGATTCAGCACCGCCACCGTCAGCCGCGGACGAATCCCGTCCGCATACTCGTCCACAAAATTCAGTACCAGTTCAGGAAAGAACGCCGTCGCGTACACCGCCTGCACCAGCGGATTGCGGAAATCCACCCGTGATGCGAACGTAAAACGCTCTTCCTTCACACGAATCGAAGGCTTCTCCACCACCTCAGACTGCAGCGTCTGCAGAATCTTCACGGCCTCTCGACCCAGTGCCGCCCCGTATTTGTTATGGTCACCAAACGGTCCGCGATTCGTGGACAAATCGCCCGCCGCCCCCTGCATGAACACCGCCTGCCCACCGTGCGACGCCTCAATTTCAGCCCGCAAAGCTCCGGCAAAATCCGAGGAAAACTCCAGCTTCTCCTGCGGCAGACTGGTGGGATGTGCTGCAAAATTCACAACCACCGCAATCGGCCTGCCCGTCTCTGCATCATCCAGTCGCAGCAGATTCAGCCTTGCATCCAGAGGAGCCGGCTGCTGCTTCGAATGCCGGTTGCGGTTGAAATTCTCCAGCTCGGCTCCACCAGCCGCCAGCTTCGCCGGACGCAGCTCAGACACCGCTCGTCCAGCAGCATCCACAATTGCGTCCTCAAGGTGCTGATAATAACGCAGCACCGCATCAAACCGGCCGCGACCGCGATTCTCACGGTCACTCAGTTCCAGCACCGGTCCGTGATGAGTATGCGAGCCGGCAAGAAAGGAATGCGCAATCCCGTGCTGCTCCTGCAGCCGAGTCCGAATCCGCTGCAAAGACTCCTCGGAAGGCGACCGCCCCAGATCCAGCCCCACAATCGCCAGCCGATCCTGCCCCGCCTGCACCACCACCACATTCGCCTGCAAAGGCTCCTGCACTCCCTGCGACAGTGCCGCATGCCGCGAACCATAGCCCCACATCGGAACAGGCTCCTGCGGAGTCACATCGGCCTCAGCAGCACCCGCCAAAAACTGCTCCGCAGCCAGCAGCCGACCGTTGCCCGCAATCAGCACCAACGCCAGCACAGCAGCATAAAATCCGACACCCCGCAATAATCCCCGCAACGACTGCTCAGCCCGCCCACACATAGTCCGCCGCCTTCCCATAAACTGCTGTCAGCACCCGAGACCGTCGGCTCGCACAATCGGCTCAGACACCCCGTGACCGATGCCTGACACTCGCCATCAAATACCATCTTCCCCGGACACACGCAAAAACGCAATTGTTGACACACTCACCACTCACCGTCACAGCTCATGAATCTCTCCCGCGACATGCCCGTCTGCACCCCCCAAAAAACACAATCGCTCAATCTCGGGCTTTAGCCCGAGATCTGCCCGGGATGCCCGAACTGCGGAACATCGCCTCATCCGCACCAGTGGCGAGCAGAGCGCTGCCACATTACCATACCACCCCGTTGACCCGCCCTGTACCGAGGAATCCTGACCATGCCACTGCCCAAAACCGGACGAATCCTCCGCGAAAAACTGCAGCGCGGCGAAACTGTCTTTGGCACGTTCCTGCAGCACACTACAACACCGTCGATCGTCGAATTCCTGCCGGAAAACGCACTCGACTTCGTCATCGTCACCTGCGAACACAACGCCCTGGACCTCGCAGACTTTCTGCCCATGCGGTACGCCCTCGCAGCCCGCGGCATCGCCTGCCTCGCTCGCACACACAGCCGCGATCCCGATGACGTCTCCAAAGTCTGCGACTCCTTCGACGGAGTTGTTGTGCCATACGTCGAAGAACCTGATCACGCCCGCCGCCTCGCCGCTGCCGCGCTCTTTCGACCACTTAAGGGCGCTGCACTGGAACAAGTCCTCAGGGACAACCAGTGGCCCAGCCCGAAAACTCGCGAATACATCGAAAATGACCGCTGCGCGAACACCGTCTTCATCCCCATGATTGAATCACTGCGAGGCATCGAGAATCTGGCCGCCATCTGCGGCATTCCCGGAGTTCACGCCATCTTCGTCGGACCCAATGACCTGACCACCACCATGGGCATCCCCAATGAATACGATCATCCCGATCTGATCGCTCAACTGCAAAAGATCATCGATATCTCCAACCGGTCTCATGTCGCCGCCGGCTGCTGGTTTGGAAAGCGGGACCAGGCAGAACGCACCATGCGCCAGGGTGCTCGCTTCGTCGTTTATTCCAATGATGGCAGCCTGCTGAAGGATGCCATGGAAAACTCCTTCGGACATCTCAGAAGAATCTGATCGCCCCATGAAAACAGCCGCTCTGAAAAAATTTCGCAGTCGACTGCAGCAGCAGCAACCGGTCGTGGGACTCTGGGTCACTCTTGAATCCGCCTCACTCACGGAAATGGCGGTGGCACTCGGAGTCGACTGGGTCGTGGTTGACGCGGAGCATGGTCATCTGGACTGGAAGGACATCAGTGAGCACATCCGGGCGGCACTCCGCAGCGATACCGTGGTGCTGGTCCGGCTGGCCGAACGCAGCACCGCACTGACCAAACGCGCACTCGATATCGGCGCTGACGGTGTGGTGATCCCCTGGATCGAAACCGCGGAACAGCTGTCCGAGGCCGTGCGGGACTGTCGCTATCCGCCGGAAGGCCGTCGCGGGATCGGTGGTGAACGAGCCACCGCGTGGGGCCAGTGCATGGCCCAGCACACAGCCGAAGCCAATGAACAGGTACTCGTTGTACCCATTCTGGAAAGCATCCATGCCATACCAAACATTCAGCAGCTGGCAGCCGTGGATGGTGTCGATGTCTTCTTTTTCGGACCTGCAGATTTCTCAGCGTCCGCCGGATTCCGCGGACAATGGGAAGGCCCCGGAATCGCCCAGCAGATTCTGCAGTTGAAGGATGCCCTGCTGGCCGCCGGTCGGCACTGCGGACTGCTCACCACCAGCATCGAAAATCTGCTGCAGCGACAAACACAGGGCTTTCGCATGCTGGGCCTGGGCACCGACACCGGACTGCTGCTGCGTTCCCTGCATCAGACTCTGGCCAGTGTTGGTCGCGATTGCCTGCCGGCTGCCTCACTCGATGCCCGCGACAGCCGACCGCTGCAGCCCGTGCTGCAGGAAAGACCGACCGGGATGCAGCCCGACCGCACTGCACTCATCGCCGACCCGACTGCCGGGTTTGATCTCGAGCTGCAGGCCGGAGTTGGTGTGCGACCGCTGGTGGGAGCACACAATTCGGCTCGCCGGCTGACCACCAGTCTGGTCACACTGCAGCCCGGAGCCAGTCTGGATTACCACACACATCCATTCAGCGAATCCATCACGGTGCTCAGCGGACAGCTGGAAATGCTGGTGGAAGGCCGAGTCTACCGGCTGGGTCCGCTGGACAACATCACCATACCTCGCTGGCTGCCGCATGCGGCCCACAATCCTGACAGCAGCACGCCGACCAAACTGCATACCGCGATGGCCTCGGATACCCCCGCTCGCACACTGGTCTCGCAGAGTTTCACCGAAGTCGAAATGCCGGATGATTCCAGCGGACTGCCGGGTGCCGAACGAGTCACTCGGATTCGCACGGCCGTGCAGGTACAGGGCGTCGGCCCCAACGCCACTTTCGTCGATCACTTCAATGCTGACCTGCTGCCCGGACTGGAAATGAGCGGTGGATACGCACGGTTTCTGCCAGGGGGCAGACTGCCCGCGCACCTGCACGACTTCGATGAATCCATCTGCATCATAGAGGGTCAGGCCAACTGCGTGGTTGAAGGGCAGTTTTATGAACTGCAGGACTGCCAGACCGCCATGGTACCGCGTGGGCGAGTGCACTACTTCCGCAATGATACTGAACTGCCAATGGCCATGCTCTGGGTCTACGCCGGCCCGCGACCCGAACGCATTGTCGTCGATGAACAGCTGGCACTGACCACAACCCCGGCAGCAGGGGCCGCAACATGACCACACAACCTCGACCGCTTTTCCGCGCCGCTCTGACCGCCGATTTTTATGACCAGTCCGGGCAGCCGAAGTTTCGTGATCTGGGACTGGACCAGTTCCACGGTCACCCGCACGTACTGATTCACCCCTTCACGCAGCATCAGCCTGTGATTCAGGCGGATCAGCTGGCGGGCAGTCACGGAGTTGTCGTACTGACTCCCAAAGTCACCGGCCATTCACTGCACCAGGCTGCAGACCTGCTGGTCGTGTCCCGCTTTGGAGTCGGCTATGACAGCGTGGACGTGGACGCCTGCACGGAAGCCGGTGTGCTGGTCACAATTACCGCCGGTGCCGTGGACCGCCCTGTCGCGGAAGCCACCGTCGGCTGGATGATCGCCCTTTCACACCACACGCTGATCAAGGATCGACTGGTCCGTACCGGACAATGGAATGAACGCACAAAATACATGGGGCGCGAGCTGCGGGAGCGGCAGCTGGGCGTCATCGGACTGGGCGGCATCGGTCGCGAACTGCTGCGATTGCTGCAGAGCTTCGGCATGCAGCCGCCACTTGTATTTGACCCGTTCCTTTCACCTGCAACTGCCGACCAGCTGGGAGTTCGACTGGTGTCATTGAACGAACTGCTGCAGGCCTCCGATTTCGTCTCCATTCACTGTCCCCTGACCGATCAGACTCGCGGACTCATCGGCGCTGCCGAGCTGTCACAGATGCGCAGTGATGCCTGGCTGCTGAATACCGCTCGGGGAGGCATTGTAGACGAGGATGCTCTGGAAGCCGCACTCGATGCCGGACAACTGGCCGGCGCTGCGCTCGACTGCTTCACTGAGGAACCAGTCGTGCAGCCCAGCCGGTTCGCACGCTTTGAGAACGTTCTGCTGGCCCCGCACTCCGTCGCCTGGACCGACGAATTGTTTCGGGACATCGGACGCATGGCCTGCCGCAGCCTCCTCGATGTCTCACTCGGTCGCCGACCCCACGGCCTGCTGAACCCCGCACTGTTGAATCAGCCGCACTTTCGCCACCGCTGGTCCAGTATTACCGGGGTTGACGAAGCGAACCTGCCCCGGCAATAAGCGGGCTGCTCTCCTGCGTCAGCAGATGATCCAGGTCGATTGTGAAGCATCGAGTATGCACCAATTCACCGTTTTCACGATAGCCGCTGGAGTAGATTGCAACTTCCTTCGTTGAACCATCCCTGGCAATCAGTTGTGCCCTTCGATGAGACAGAGAATTGCCCTGCAGCAACTGGTCAAGGATACTGCCTATGTTCGCCTGATCCTTGTGAAACTTCGCGATCGGCTGGCCAATGTACTCCTCAGGTGTGTAACCCAGAAACTTCAATTCGGCGTTATTTGCCCAAACAATGATTCCAGCTTTGTCCACACAATGCAGCGGCACATTGGCATTCTCCGCAAATTCCACCAGGGCCTGTCGGCTTTGCTGAAGTTCCGTCTCAAGCATCCGCTGCTTCTTCAGGCTTCTGGCAATCTTCGATGCGCCAATAATTTGCCCGGAAGCGTCATGAATGGGTGATATGCAGACAGAGATATCAATCGGTTCGCCAGATTTGTGCAGGCGAATCGTTTCAAAATGCTCGATGCGACCACCCTGTCGAAGCATTCTGAGAATCGCAGCCTCTTCGTCGACCCTGTCCTCCGGCATCAGTTTTGTAATCGTTTGACCGATCATTTCCTCGGACGTGTATCCAAACAGTTTCTCAGCCCCGAAGTTCCAGCTTTGGATGACTCCATCGAGGTCCTTGCCAATGATCGCATCACTGGCCGAATCAACGATTTCCGACAGTCGCAGGCAATCCGCATCCAACCGTCGTTTTTCCGCCTCAAGATGAAGACGCTCGGTTACCTCTCGCGCAACCGCGTAGATCACTCCCTCTGCTCTGACCGATCGAGCTGTCCATTCAAGAGACACATAATGGCCGTCCTTGTGTCGATAACGATTAATGAACTGAATTGTCGGCTCCCCGCGCGACAGCCGAATTATCTCGTGGAGCGTATTCGGACGATCATCCGGATGCACAAACTCGATAAAAGGCTGAGCCGTGAGTTCTTTGTGCGGATAGCCAAGTGTTCGCGTAAAATTTTCATTGAGCCGCCAGAAATATCCCTGAACGCTGGCAATGCAAAAAAGGTCCAGTGATAAGTCGAAAAATCGAACCAGCTCTTCTTCCGCCCTGCGCTGCCCTGACTCCAGCCAGGTCCGCAAGGTCTCGACCAGAAAGCCCGCATCCTGCGGCCGACTGGTCGCGTCAGGATCCAGACACCGCTTGGCCAGGTGAACAAGCGGCATCGGAGCACCGCTGCGGTCAAGCTCTGCAAATGCTGTGGAAAGATCCCCGGCCAGACTTTTCTGGTACACATCAAGAACCCTGCCCCCGGCGAAAGGCGGGGAACCGGTCAGTAAGTGACACAGTATTGCACCCAGCGAAAACACATCAGCCCGGTAATCGACGGATTCTCCGCGAGCCTGTTCGGGAGCAAGGTAATGGGGGGTGCCCAGGATCGTTCCGAACTGCGTATCAAAACCGGACAGCGAGCGTTCAGCCGATGGGGTGCTTTCTGCAGCGACCATTGACGGAACGCTGTCGCCAAACTGCTCCATCGACATCGGACTGCTGCTCCTGACCACCTTGGCCAGACCCCAATCCAGAACAGTCACGGTACCGTAGTCACCAAGCATGATGTTTGCCGGCTTCAGATCGCGATGGACGACCCCGTTGGCATGTGCAAACGCCATAGCCTGACACATCTGAAGAAACGCTGTCAGCAACGACTCACGCTTCGATTCGCTGACCTTCGCATCCTCGATCGCCCGCTCCATCGTGGTTCCGGAGATGAGATCCATGATGATGTAGGCAGACCCCGCCGGACCGCTTCCAAAATCATGAATCCCCAGAACACCGGGATGACTTAACTGACTGGCAATCCTCGCCTCACGAAGAAATCTGTTAAGGTATCCTTCGTTGCCGTTAAGCTCCTGACGAATCAGCTTTATGGCCACAGAACGCTGTAATTTTAAGTCCCAGCCCTGATAAACCACTCCCATTCCGCCGCTGCCGATTTCATCACCGATCACATATCGGTCATTGAAGCAGTGGAATTTTTCCAGGCGCTCCGAGAATGTCGGGGCAGGCGCTTTGGCCACACCACTCGTCGATCCGTATTCGGCAGCGATTGACTGACCCGCTGAAGCCGAACTGCCGGCACTGTCGCGTGCCGCTGACAGACCCGCACCACCAATCTCAAACACCTCTGTCAGTGCTTCCTGAATACCGCAATCAGCCACACAACCTGCCGCATCAGAATCGGTCTGCAGCAGATCGCTTTCGACACCTGAGTCCCCGGAAGACACCGCTTCACATTCCGTGCTGGCTTGAAACGCCATCGGTGATTCGTCTGCTGACACAGAAGCCCCCATCCTACCCCAGTTGCCTGGTAGTGCTCGCAACACAAAACTCTGTCTGCAAAATCATCCTGAGAGGGGGTAGATGATGAAGCAGGACGCCAGAGTCAGTATTCGGAGTTTACCTGCAAAGGCAAGCAGTTGTCACGCGGACACACTCAAATTCGTCGGCACGGTCCTCCGTTGGTCTTAACGCGTCAAAAAGTGCCGGCACAGTCAAATTTTTGACTAAAAGGTCCGGAATGGCTGACATCACCGCATTTTCCAGGGACGCCCAGCCTGAACAAAGCCGGCTCACGCCACACATTCCGGACATGCACTGCACCCGTCACCAGGCCCAGCCGGCACCGAAGATCCAGCCAAACGCGTCGTTCCGGATATCACCAATGGCACCACCACGCAGATAGATCCTGTCGCTCACCCAGTAAATCAGCTCCGACTGATACAGCGACTCATCAAACCGATCTTCCGTCGCCGTCAGAATCACACTGCGCCAGGCCAGGTCGTCCATCAGATCGATTTCCAGACCTGGATTCGCGACCAAACGGCTGTTCAGATCTCCCAGATCAAAACTTGCTCCCAGAGCAGTCACACGACTCCTGGCAAATTCAGTGCCCACACCCAATTGCAGAAACGGTCGCACATCTTCTGTCAGATAGAAGTAGGTGTTGATGCCTGTTGTAAACTGCCGCGCATCCACCTCTATCAACGCACCACTGTCCTCAACCGTCGTCGACAGCCACGTCGTCGTCAGAAACACGTCCTGACCCATGAACTCCGGCAAACTGGAATTCCACCGCGCCGGGATGTTGAACGACGTCTGAAATCCCTTCGCATCAAAGTCCACTCCCGGCACGTCGCTGGACACATCCAGACGCAGCAGCTGAAAGTCGCCGTAACTGCGGCCCAGCAGACCAGCGTCCGGATCCGGACAGGGCTCCGGCTCCTGCGGAACTTCGCAGTAGCTGGGAGCATTGAACCAGGATTCCTGCGCTGCAGCACCGGAACACACGCAACTTCCGACCAGTACGGCCAGACACAGTGACATCAGTGATTTCATTACGACAGCTTTCCATCAGGCCCATCGAACCGAACCGGCGGGAAGATACAGGTGCGAACGATCAGCCGGAAAGTCGTGATCCTGCCACCAACTGCCCTCACACAACCACAATCTCACTCGACCAGGCACACAGTCGCTGATTCTGCCGATCCGGACTGCACATTCTGACCATTTGCTGCCGGACTGTGGCCAAATTCGCCGATTCGAACCGCAAACACTCAAACCGGTCAGTTCCACCGCATCCCCCGGACACCCCGGAAAATCGCCATTCCGTGCTTCCCATCGCACCCGCACCGAATCATACTGGCCAAATCCCTTCCGCGGTTTGCTCATGTTTCTTCCCACCAGTTTTGAATGCCGCCGGTATGTACCGTCTCACTTCAATCGCTCTGCTGCTGACTCTCCTGCTGCAGTACTCCCCGCCCCTGCAGGCCGATGAAGCAGAAAAGCAGGCTTTCTTTGAATCCCGCATTCGCCCCCTGCTGATCGACCGCTGCTATCAGTGCCACGGCCCCGATGAAGCCTCCGGTCGCCTGCGACTGGATCTGAAAAGCGGCTGGGAACGTGGCGGAGAACGCGGCCCGGCCATCGTTCCCGGCAACCCCGCAGACAGCCTGCTGATCCGCGCTGTTTCCGGCAGCGATCCCGAACTCAGCATGCCCCCCAAGGACTCCGGACCTCCGCTGACACCCGCTCAGCAGGAAGACCTGGCCATCTGGATTCGCCAGGGCGCTGTCGATCCCCGCAGCGGACAAGCCGTTGTCAATCCCATCGAAGTTTCCGCAAGAACTCACTGGGCCTTTCAACCCATTCAGGCTCCGGCTGTCGCACCCGGACAGCACCCCATTGATTTTCTGATCGACCAGCAACTGCAGACTCAGAACTTCACGGCAGCACCATCCGCCGATATGCAGACTCTCGTCCGACGCGCCTCATTCGATCTGCTCGGTCTGCCCCCCACACCTCGCCAGCTCAACACCACCGCCGATGATTTCCCCAGACTGCTGCAGGAACTGCTGTCATCACCCCGCTACGGCGAACGCTGGGGCCGACACTGGCTCGATGTCGCTCGCTATTCCGATGCCAAGGACGGCGTCCTGATGTACGGTGATGCACGCATCCGCCCATTCGCATGGACCTACCGCGATTACGTCATCAACGCATTCAATAATGATCGTCCCCTGAATCAGTTCATCCGCGAACAACTGGCCGCCGATCGACTGGGACTGCCGCAGGACGCCCCCGAACTGGCCGCACTCGGACTGCTCACACTCGGACGCATGTTCGACCGCAACAAACACGACGTCATCGATGATCAGATCGATGTTGTCGGACGAGGATTTCTCGGACTGACGCTCGCCTGCGCCCGCTGCCATGACCACAAATTTGACCCCATCCCCACCGCTGATTACTACTCACTCTACGGCGTTTTTGCCAACGCCTCCGAACCGCTCGAACGCCCCCGCATCGGCTCGGTCACCGCCGCAGGTGCCGCCTTCGAAAAAGAATTCTCCGAAAAACTGCAGCAGGTCCGCGATCAGGAACTGGCCCACTATCAGGCCACGCTCAAACTGGCACGGGAACGCACCGTCGACTACCTCGTCCACGTTGCCACCACTCAGCCCGATGTCTCCGAAACCGCCATCTTCTTTCTGTCATTGGTGCCCGATCAGCTGCGACCGCAGATCACCCGACGCTGGCGACAAACCATCGCCCGACGAGCATTTCCTGATGATCCCGTCTTCGGACCATGGCATGATCTGCTGAAGGATCCCACTCCCCGACCAGCCGACTGGATGGCTCGCGGAGTCGACTCACGCATCATCAGCGCTCTCGTCAGCGCCACCCCCAAAACACCCGCCGAAATCGCCACTGTCTATGGTGAAACTCTCAAGGCCGCCTGGGAATCCGGCGCCTCGGAAACTGACCCCCTCGCTGCACTGCTGATCAGTCGCGATGGCCCCGTCTGGTTCCCGCAGGAAGACACAACCTTCTACCTCGATCGAACTCCCGGTGACAAATTCCGCGGACTCGTCGCAGAACTTGACAGCATCGCCGTACGCCATCCTCACGCTGCCCCTCGCGCTATGGTCGTCGCCGACAACAGTGTGCTCAGTGAACCCGTGATCTTCCAGCGCGGCGATCCTGTGCTCCGAGGCAACCCGGTACCACGACAGTTCCTCGCAGCACTCACACCCGAACGACAGCCGTTCGCTGATGGCGCCGGCCGCCTCGACCTCGCCAATGCCATCGCCTCCGATCGCAACCCCCTGACTGCTCGCGTCTGGGTGAACAGAGTCTGGATGCATCACTTCGCCGAACCCCTCGTCGATAATCCCGGTGACTTCGGACTGCAGACCAAAGCCCCGCTGCAATTGCCACTGCTCGACTTCCTCGCCGACTGGTTCATCCGACACGGCTGGCGGACCAAACCACTTCACGAACTGATCATGACTTCCCGTGCATGGCAGCGCACATCCGCCATCGATGGCAACCCCACACTGCAGGATCAGCAATTGCGCGATCCCCAGAACTCGCTGCTGTGGAAAGCCAATCGCCGGCGACTGGACTTTGAACAAATGCGCGACTCACTGCTGTTCGTTTCCGGAGAACTGAATGACGGCATGTTCGGCAGACCACAGGTCATCACTGACCCCGCCAACCTGAGACGCACCGTGTACTCCTTCGTCGAACGACAGAACATCCCGGCCATGGTGCAGACCTTTGACTTCGCCAATGCCGATACCTCCACTCCCCGACGTTCGCAGACCACCGTTCCACAGCAGGCCCTCTTCGCCCTGAATTCCGATTTCATGCTGGCTCGCGCCAAGGCACTGGCAGCACGCAGCAAAGCAGACACCCCGGAAATCACCGTCAGCAGACTCTGCAACTTCGCCTGGGGCCGGGATCCTTCGGCCGCAGAAACCAGCGAATTCACGGCATTTCTTGCAGATAACTCCCTCGAATCACTGGCCCAGGTCCTGCTCATGAGCAATGAACTCATGTTCGTCGACTGAGCCCCCAGGGTCCCGCATATGCTGAAAACAGCCCGCTGCAGGCTGCTGCTGCCAATCCTGCTGCTCATCGCCTGCACCCTGCCAGCCGCACAGGCACAACAGGTTGCCCACGCAGAATCCGGCAGCGGCTCATGGCTGATCGGCCTGCCGCCAAACTGCAATGGACCCCCGACAAAAATTTACCGCAGCCCGCAGCTTCAGGGCCCCATGCCCACGAATGACTGGTGGAGCTCCCTCGCGTGGGTCCCGCTCTCCGAACCAATGTATCCGCATCCTCTCGCAGTTCAGACTGTGCCCCAGGGACTGCAAATCGCCTGGCCCGGACCAGGCATCACCGCCAATCAGGCCGCAATCTTCGGACATATCGGAGCACCTGGCAGCGACCTGATCCTCGGACACTCCGAAGTCACGGACTTCCCTCAAGCAGTCGTCGAATCCTTCAGCGACTGGTTCGTCACCGCACGGATGCAGCAGGGACAACACTCCCTGCTGCTCACATTCGGACACGGATCCCCCTTCGTTTATGCCATCTGCGAAGGTGGCAATCCGACCATCAGTTTCAACAAACCACCACAGATCGAAACCACTGATCTGCCCGCACACGTCGTCGTGGTCAAATCCAATAATCGTCGCTATGCACTGATCGCCCCCACAGGCTCCCGCTGGACCGGCCTCGACACTCAGCGATTCACCGCTGAAACCAGCGGAACATCATGGTTCACCGTCGCCAGCATTCCGGATGATCAACCGGAATCCCTGCAGTTGCTGCTGCGATATGCCGGCACACATGTCGTCAACTCGCAGGTCGCATGGCAGTACCTTCCGGAAACAAACGAGGTTTGTACAACGTTCGAAGTCACCACGCGCATTCATGAGGGTACGGAATCCGGCACCCTGCTCTGCCTGTACCCACATCAGTGGCGACACACGTCCGCACCACTCACCAGCCTGCAGTACAGTTCCATCCGCGGACCCATGAAAGTCCTGCAGGGCAACCGTTTCGAAACTCGACACAAACTGCCGCCACTGCTGCCCGCGCTGCCGCTGCTGACAGATGCTGCACGACGCGAGATTGTCCCTCTGCTGAAAGCTGACCTCGCCGCAGAACCTCTGCTCAAAGGCGACACCTACTGGCTGGGAAAACAACTGGGGAAATGGGCCACTCTGCTGCCCCTCGCGGAACAGGCCGGGCAACCCGAGCTAACCGCCGAATGCACCCGCCGATTGCGCACGGTACTGGAAGACTTCCTGACGGCTCATGACGCTTCCGGAAAACCCGCACAGCCCGCCGAAGCCCTCTTCGCATGGGATCCGAACTGGGGAACACTGATCGGCCTGCCCGCCAGCTACGGCAGTGATGACCAGCTGAATGACCATCACTTTCATTACGGCTACTTCCTGCACGCTGCCGCTCGCCTGTCGCTGCAGGATCCGGCCTGGGGCCAGCGCTGGAAACAAAGCCTGATGCTGCTGATTCGCGATATCGCTGCCACGGATCGAAATGACCCCATGTTCCCGTTTCTCCGCTGCTTTGACCCGTGGGCCGGACATTCATGGGCCAGCGGACATGCACGTTTCGGGGACGGCAACAATATCGAATCCTCCAGCGAAGCCATCAATGCCTGGTTCGGCATACTGCTGCTCGGGGAAGCACTGCACGATCAACAGCTGCGGGATCTTGGAGCCTGGCTGCTGGCCGTCGAAACTGCGGCCATCGACGATTACTGGTTTGATGTCCATGATGAGCTGTTCCCCGATACCTGGCCCGCATCCGTTGTCACCATGGTGTGGGGCGGCAAAGGAGCCAACGGAACATGGTTCTCCGACAATCCCGAAGAAGTGCACGGCATCAATTTTCTGCCCTTCACCTCAGCATCACTGTACCTCGGCAGACACCCCGCCTATCCCCCCAAAAATTTCGCCGCACTCATACGGGAGAATGCCGCTCGCGATGGCAACGACGGCCGACAATTCGACCGCTGGGCCGACCTGATGTGGATGTACCGAGCCCTCAGTGATCCGCAGGATGCCGCACAAATGCGGCAAAAAAGACCGGCCGATTTCCAGTACGAAGCTGGTAATTCCCAGGCGGCCACATTCGCCTGGATCTCACTGCTGCAGCAACTTGGAACACCGGACTGCAGCGAAACCGCTGACTCACCGTGGACCGCCACATTCCATGACGGAAATACACGCTCCCGCATCGTCTGGAACCTGACGCAGCAGCCACAGACCGTCAGATTCTCCGCAGGACAACAGATCACCGCACCGCCCGGAAACTTTCTACTGCTCAATGCCGAATAAATCACGGAATCTCAGAGCAGACGCCCGGTACTGTCACCAAATCGCTCCACTTCCACTCCCATCCGATCCAGCATCGACAGATACAGATTGCACAGCGGAACACTGCCCTCCGCCGCCAGATGCCGACCAGACTCCACACCACCCCCGCGACCACCCAGCAGGATCGGCAGATTGTCCGGATCATGACGGTTCCCGTCAGAAATGCTGGACCCGAACAGAATCAGACAGTTGTCCAGCAGCGAACCCTCACCCTCAGGAATCGCCTTCAGCTTTTTCAGCAGCCCCGCAAACTGCTCCACATGCCAGCGACTGATCCGCTCGTACTGCGCAATCTTCGCGTCGTTCTTCTCATGATGCGACAGCTCATGATGACCGCCACTGACACCATCAAGAAAGGAAAAATTGCGGCCCGAGACATCGTTGGCAAACATCATCGATGCCACTCGCGTCGCATCCGTACGGAATGCCAGCACCATCAGATCCAGCATAATGGAAATGTGCTCGCGAAAATCAGCCGGGATGCCCGCCGCCGGCGGCTGCACCTCGGCCGACAGCGGATCCGGCTGCCAGCCCTCAGCTCGCGGCTGCACCGCAAACTCAATCCTCCGCTCCACCGCACGCACCGAATCCAAATACTCGTCCAGCTTGAACTGATCGTCCCGACCCAGCTTACCCCGCAGACGACCCGCATCCTCCAGCACAAAATCCAGCAGGTTCTGATACGACTCCGCCTTCGCCGTCTGACCAGCCAGACGTCGCCCAAACAAACGCTCGTAAACCAGCCGCGGATTGATCTCCTTCGCCACCGGACGATTCGGTGACTGCCAGGAAATGTGCGATCCATACAGCCTTGTATAACCCACGTTGCTGTCAATGCCGCTGATCACCGGCTCCGTTCCCAGCTCCAGCGATGGCAGCGGAGTCCACTGGCTGACGTGCTGAGCCATCAGCTGATCCACCGAAATGCCGCCACTGCTGATGTTCTTACCCGTCGTCTTCGCAACCGGCATCCCCGTCAAAAAATTGGCCGTCTTCGCATAATGACCGTCGCCGCCGTGACTGTTCTTCTTATCCAGTCCCGTCAGCACCAGCACGTCATCCCGCACGTCCGCCAGCGGCTGCAGCGTCGGACTCAGCACATAATCCCGGCCCGCACCCTCAGGTACCCACGACTTCTCCCACACACCATTCGGGAAATAAATGAATGCCGAACGCACCGGGGGCCCCGCTGCCGCTCGACCCGCCGCCGCAGCCAGCCGCACACCCGGAAATGACTCAAACCACGGCAGCCCCAGCAACGCCCCGCAACCCCGCAGAAATGCACGCCGACCACCACCCCGAACTCCCGCTCCACTGCCCGCCGCCATTCCCATTGCTGCCACCCCTGATTCAGACCGCAAAAGCTCTGCCTGCCACCATCCGCCCGGTTACTTTTCACTTCCTGCCGGCTCCGCCGCTTTCTCCGCAGCCGCCTGATCGAGGGCCGCCTTTTCAGCAGCCGCCTTCTCCTCGGCCGCCTTCTTCTGAGCCTCAGCAGCCTTCTCCGAAAACCGCTGCAATGCCTGCATCAGCCGCGAACCACGACCACCCGCAGGATCCGGTGGCGGATCAGACTTCTTGTAATATCGGTTGCGAAACGGATAACTGCAGGCAATTTCTTCAATCAGTATCTGACTCTGAAAGCCATTCTCCTGCAGCTTTTTCACACTGGTTTCCACAACACACGCATCAAACTTGTTCAACTCACGCCCCAGCGCAAACCCCAGCATTTTCCGACTGAAGTGATTCAGAAAATCATCTTTTCGCCCCAGCAGCACAGCTTTCAGCTCCGCCGGCCCCGCAAACTGCTCGCCCGACGGCAAACGACCGGCCGCATCAATCGACTGACCCGCATCCGATTCCCGCCACCGCCCGATTCCGTCAAAATTCTCCAGACCAAAACCCAGCGGGTCCATCCGGTCATGACACGATGCACACTCGGGCTTCTGCCGATGCAGCTCCAGCCGCTGACGCAGCGTCTGACTGCCCGATTCAGCAACCGACTGATCCAGTGGCGGAACTCCGGGCGGAGGCGGGGGCACCGGAGTCCCCAGCAGTTCGTCCAGAATCCAGCGACCACGCAGCACCGGACTGGTGCGCCGCGGATAGGAAGCCGCCGTCAGTACCGCACCCAAAGTTGCTGCGCCACCGCGACGACCATCCGCCACCACGACCCGCTGCCAGTCCGCATCCGCCGGCAACGATAAACCATAATGCTGCGCCAGCCGGCCATTCACCACCACATAATCCGCCGCCAGCAGATCCGTCAAGGGTCGATTCTCACGAAACACGCCCGACACAAACTGCACCGCCTCCTCACGCAGATCACCAGCCAGCAACTCCGAATACTGCGGATACACTTTGGCGTCCGGAACCACACCGCCAAAATTCCTCAGCCCCAGCCACTGCAATCCAAAGTTCTCACCCAGTCCGGCCGACTTCGAGTCCGCCAGCATGCGTCGAATCTGCTGCCGATACTGCCGGTCATCCGCCAGCACACCCGCGTCTGCAGCCGCCAACAGCTCCTCATCAGGAACCGATGACCACAGAAACAGCGCCAGCCGCGTTGCCAGCTGATGCCCGGTCAGTGGCAACACTCCCGTTTCATCAGGCTCTGTCTCCACCACAAACAGAAAATGCGGCGATACCAGCACCGCCTTCAGCGGCTGACGAACGGACTCCAGTACACTGCTCAGCCGCGGCAGTGATGCCGCAAACAACTGCTGCAGACGCGTCACCTCCTCCTCCGTCGGCGGACGTCGCCACGCTCGCCGCGCAAAGCCCGCTATCAGTTGCTGCACCGCCGACTGCACTCCCGCGGCATCAGCCGACGCAGCAGTATCCAGCAGTCGCCACTGTGACTCACTCAGCAAACCCCTCAGCACACCGCCGGACTGCTCGCCCGCACCTGAAAGCCACTGCTCCATGCGTCCCGCCGGCAACGCACGATCCACCAGCTGATCAGCCAGCAGCAGATACGCTTCCGTATGCAGCGTCGACGTAAACAGCGAATCTCCAACCGTATCAAACCCCTCACCACCCGCACCATCGACAGGAGGCTCTTCACCGACCGGCAGCGACTGCCCCAGCAGATCCCGCACCGCATTCCGATACTCCAGCTGCGTCAGCCGACGACTCATCACATAGCCGCGGTACCAGCTCTGAGTCTCCTCGGAGGCCAGTTGACTGCAGAGATCCTGGTTGGGGCGAGTATCCACCCACTTCTGAAAGGTACCCTTCTGCCGATCGTTCAGACCCGGACTGCCCTGCGGCGGCATCTCATTCAAACGGATCCGCCGCGCCACTCGCTCCCACGCATCCGCCGCCTCATAGGCCTGATCACCAGTGGCAAACTTCGACAGATCCAGCTCACCCTCAGACTTCTCTGCATTGTGACACTGCTGACACCGCTCACGAATGATTGGCAGCACCCGCGCCTCGTACTCCTTCTTCCAGCGCGCAACCTTCGCCTCCAGCTCATCCGCTGTCACACCGGATGCACTGCACGACACACATAACACCACACACAGACACTCACGCCAGAATCTCATGCACCACCCTGCCATGCACATCGGTCAGCCGGAAATCCCGACCGGAATGATGATACGTCAGCCGCTCATGATCAAAACCCATCAGATGCAGCATCGTCGCATGCAGATCATGCACATGCACCCGATTCTCAACAGCCCGATAGCCGAATTCGTCGGTGTTGCCATACGCCAGACCACCCCGCACTCCACCCCCCGCCATCCACACACTGAATCCATGATGGTTGTGGTCGCGACCCGTCGGAGCACCACCGCCAATCGGCATCTCCACCGCCGGCGTACGCCCAAATTCACCGCCGCACAGCACCAGTGTCTCGTCCAGCAGACCACGCTGGGCCAGATCCGTCAGGAAGGCCGCTATCGGACCATCAGCCTCCCGGCCCAGACGAGCATGCTCGCCCGCTATGTTCCCATGCGAATCCCAGGGCTGCACATCCCCGTGATAACACTGTACCACCCGCACACCACGCTCAATCAGCCGCCGCGCTGTCAGCAGCTGACGGCCATGCACCGTATTCGTCTGATACAGATCATGTATCACTTTGGACTCCGACGAAATATCCAGCGCATCAGTAGCCTGCATCTGCATCCGATAAGCCAGCTCAAAAGACTGAATCCGCGCTTCCAGGGTCGCATCCTCCTGACGCGACTGCTGATGCCTGCGATTCAGACGGCTTAACAGGTCCAGCTGACGACGCTGCTCTGCCACCGGAGTCTGAGGGTTGCGAATATTCGCGATCAGCTCAACCGGGCTGGTTTTGCGAGTATCCAGCCAGGTGCCCTGATAAATGCCCGGCAGAAAGGCACTGCGCCAGTTCGACGAATCAGCCACCGGCAGTCCCGGACACAGCGTCACAAAGCCCGGCAAATTCTGATTCTCACACCCCAGGCCATAAGTCAGCCACGAACCGTAGCTGGGACGCGACAATCGCTCGCTGCCCGTGTTCATCAGCCGCATGCTCTGTTCGTGATTCGGAGTATTCGCGAACATCGAGCGAACTACGCAAATTCGATCCGCATGCCACCGCGCAGTCTTCTGAAACACATCGCTGCACCACAGACCACTGTCCCCGTACTGCTCAAAGCGAAACGGCGATGCCAGCGCCACGCCGGTTTCACGCTCCGTCGTCAGATTGCCCACCGGCAAACGCCTGCCACCCCACTTCGTCAGCTCAGGCTTGTAATCCCACGTGTCCACCTGCGACGGACCACCGTTCAGATAGATGTGCACAACGTGCTTCGCCCGAGCCGACTGCTGGGGGGACTTCACTGTCAGCGGGTTGTCACCCCCGACAACACCGTCCGCCTGCAGCAAACCAGGTAATGCCAGTAATCCCAAACCCGTCCCCGCAGCCTGCAACAGCTGTCGACGCGACGGCACAGCGACAACAGATTGTCGGTCCATGTGCATCACAAGACTCCCACGGTGGTCTCACTGCCTGATACACCGTCATCTTCCCGGGAATCCGCCTGCGATGCCAGCAAATCCTGCAGGAAATGCGAGCAGTCCCGTCGGGTTTTCGCAGGTCACCCGCGACTCACTCACCCACAAAAGTCAAGCAAAATCCGACCCAAATTTCCGCCCCGCACGCTGTCACGCCCAAACTGACGACCTGTTGAGAAAAAACCACACAAATTCTCAACAAGTGTGCGATCTAAAGCTCGATCCGGCTCTGTATTTCAGCCCGTTGCCATTGCAGCCAAACACCCGCAATCAGCCAAATCGCACTACTCACTGCCAGCCCAACCAGACCCACAACCCCGGATTCCAATGCTGCATACCCCAACACACACTGCCCGACCATCAGAACAGGGATCGCCACACTGACGATCCCCAGCCACCGTAAAGCAGAAACCGCCAGCAAACCATGATGCAACAAACACAGCCCTGCAAAGCCAGATACAAACAGCAGAATTACTGACAGTCTGCCTGCGAAGTCGATCGATGAAGCCCCGCAGGCTTCATACGACAACAGCACAGCCCCGACACCCAGAGCGATCAGCCAGTCCCCCCGCAAATCCCGATACAAAGCACACGAGACCGCATGCCAAAGGTCCCCGCGACTGCAGGGAAAAAGTAAATCCGCCCCTAAACGATCGACTCGACCAAGCCAGGGTAAAGTGGCGAGGAACACACGCATCGCCAGCATCAACGGCACCATCCTGAGGCTTAAACCCCACACCGCCGACCAATCAAAAGCTACCCCAACAGCACTCACCCACAAAGCGAGGCCCCAGAGCCACATGGAATCCATCGCGCTGCTTAACTTTGGTAACGCCACTCTCAAACGATCCGCGAAATCGCCACTCTGAAGTTCCCACCGCAACCGCAGGTCCACCGATGATCCGAACGCCGCAGCGGTCGGAAGTCCCTCGCGGGCACGCGCACCCAGCTCAGCCACGCCGATTGACAGCCCGTTGCACTGCCAAAATCCGCGAGCTGCGAGCAGGACAACAGCGACAAACAGCACGATATTCACCAGCATGTCATCACCATGCAGCACAGAACACAACCAGGCAGGTTGATCGGCGATCGCTCGCATCAGTACCATAAAACACAGCAGGACCACCGGAATACGAGGTTGACCAGCGACCGCCACCCTCGCTGAATAATTGACAAAATACGCCAGAAACAACAGCGGACAAAGCACAGGGATCCAGACGCGGACCCCAAACCACAACCACAATTCCACGCCACCCAGGGCCGCCAGCACATAAATCAAAACAAGCAGCTGATGATGTGCTCGCCGCAAACCCGGCACCACAACATTCGCCGGCCCCCAAAACAGGGAAACGGCTGCAGACCCGGAAACCAGCAAAAATATGCACAGGAAGTACGACTGGGCCGCCAGAGATAATGCCCGCGGAACGGAAAGGCCCCAGTCACGTCGCTGGACCGACAGTCCCGGCAATTGACGACGAAACTCGTCCACATAAATCGTCAGCCGCCCCGCACTCCCAGCGTCACCCGACCACAAATGCACAGCTCGAATTTGACTGATTTCACGCAGTCTCGCATACACTCCGACACTCACCTCACCGTCAGACGGAATCCGAATCAAAAGCGTCTCCAGTCGCGGAAAACGGCCAGACACGTCACCGGCCAGAAAGCTCTCCACCTGCCCTGACTCCAAACCCAGAGTTCGCAGCTCCGGCATCCGACCAACACCCGGAAAACTGTCTCCCGACAGCAGCAAAGTCTGCAGACGAGGCAGCTTCGATAACGCAGTGGCACTCGAACGCAAATGCAACTCACCGCTCTCCTCTGCCGTTCCCTTCACATTAAAAAACTCGACAACCTCAAGGTCGGACAATTTCGACAGCAATGACCAGTCAGCCGTCGTAAAGTCACAGTTCAAAAACTGCATCCGACGAACACCACTCAGCAGTGAACCAATATCTGCTTGCGTATCAGACCCCGCAGACAACTGCCGCGAAAAATGCGATAAAATACCTGCTGATGACGTAAACGTAACAGTACCATCCGCACCCAGTCGTCGCCACGCTGCCTGTACCCCATCGGGCGCTGTCTGTTCAGTTGCCCGAACCCGCGTGCTGTAACTCCAAAACGCAGGCAGCAACGCGTCCGAACGATTCATTGAATTAAATCTGAACGCCTGCACAGGAACCACGTGGGAGTTCCAGCAGAGCAGGCACAGCAGCATGCCCAGACCACAACAATACAGCAGAAAAGTCAGACGCTGCCACAGAGACAGAGATCGGATAGCCCAATACAGCCGAGACACCGCGATCCTCCCCTGGTTGAAGCCTGCTCGCCACTGCCCAACATCGCTCAGCCGGCTCGCTTCGACGGATACTCTGCCGATTCCAGCCACGCCGGCAACCTCCACTGCATCAGACCACCCGCCAGCAACATCAAAAAACTCAGAACAATGGCACCGTTGGAGACCGCCCCGCCAAACACAATCGGCCCGAATAACCAAAGCAAATGCCAATACAACGATATAATCGACACACTGCTGAGCCGTGAATACCACGAACCCGAAACAACACCCCAACACAGCATTCCATGATGCAGCAAAAACATACCTGCAACACTGAAACTCCACAGAAGCACCAGCGGCAGGATTGACTGGCCAGCCTTGATGTCTCCGAAAGCAATACCAATCGGCAGCAGGGCCGGTGGCAGCAACATCACAAGCAGGTACGACCACCGCAGTTCCCGAAAAACCGCGACTCTCACCGCTCGCCAGAATGCCAAACGGCTGCAGGGCATCACAAAATCACTCCACAGCCGAAATCGACGCTGCAGCCAGGCCTGATCCGCAAAAACAACGATGAAGACTGGAGCACAGGCAATCCAAAAAATGCTCCTGTCGATGGACTTACCCACAGTCTCACCGCCTGCCAGTGACAACAGCAACTGCGGGACAATAAACATCAAAGTGATCAAAATGACCCTGCGATTTCTCATCCCACAACCTGCTCTAAGCCGATCTGCAAGATCTCCCTGCAGCAGCCTGTCATTTACGCCCATCACCTGCATGTTGCCGACGCCCCCTGCCGCCCCTCGCTGCAGCGACAGTTGACCCGATTCTGCCAATCTCCCGGGCCTTCGGCGTATCGCTGAAATCGAAACAGGAACGGCTCCGGCAGCAACGGATAAAAGCACCAGATTCAGCAGAAAATTGTCGCCATTCAGCACATCACACAAAAACGCGGTATCACTGCGAAAAAACACAGGCACCAGCACCAGGGCCATCAGTATTGGCAGCGGATTCCAGCCCCTCAGAAGCAACGGTACGGACTGCCCCGAGCGTCCGGGAACGGCGTCCGCCAGCGCCGCTGGCAATGACATGGACAGCAGCGTCAGCAGAACCGGCACCCAGGCTCGTACCCCCAGATACCAGGCCAGCAGAAAACCACCCGCTGCCGCCAGCAAATACATCATCACCAGCACCTGCTGATGCGCTCGACACAAACCCGGAATAAATACATTCGCCTCCCGTGATGAAAGTGAATGAGTGAAGGCCACAATCGACATTCCTGCAACAACAAGACCCAGTTGCAGTACCCCCCACAAAAAACAAACGTGAAACGACAGACCCCAGTCACGTCGTCGCACCAGCAATCCAGGCAGTTCACGACGAAATTCATCCACGTGTTTCGTGAGCAGCCCCGCACTTCCCTCGTCACCCGACCACAAATGCACCTCTCGAAGCTGATTGATACCACGCAAACTCGCATACACGCCTTTGCTCACCTCACCCTCAGACGGAATCCGAATCAAAATCGTCTCCAGTAGCGGAAAACGACCAGATACGTCACCGGTCAGAAACTGCTCAACCTGCCATAACTCCAAACCCAACGTCCGCAGCTCCGGCATCCGACCAACACCCAAAAAATTCTCTCCCGACAACAGCAGCGTCTGCAGACGCGGCAGCTTCGACAACGCGGCTGCACTCGAACGAATATACGCCTCACTCGCCTCTTCAGGTGTGCGTTTCACGCCGCAAAACTCAACAACCTCAAGGTCGGACAGCTGCGACAGCAATGACCAGTCACCTGTCGTAAATCCACAGTTCAAAAACTGCATCCGACGAACACCACCCAGCAGTGAACGAATATCCGAATCCGCACCGGAAACCGCAGACAACTCCTGCGCACAATGCTCCAAAACACCGGATGATGTGTGAAATGCAACAGTGCCATCAGCACTCAAGGCACGGCAGGCCTGCTGCACCTCACTCAGATCGTTCCCTCCGTGCAAATGCTTGCGATCCCGGTATGACCAGTAGCCTGCAACCAGCTGGTCGGACCTGTCATACCTGTCAGTATGATCGAACTCAATATTGTGCTTCCCCATGAGGCCCACTAAAAGAAACTGAGGGCCAAGCAGCAGGATGGCCACCAGCGGCGACCACCAGTACACATACAGCAGCGACTTCAGTACCCAGTAAATTCGACCCATGGCGGACAGATCCCACTCAGTGGAAGGCCAGAAAAACATCTTCCAGATTCAGATCCTCGACCAGCACTTCCACTCCCCGCTGCTCATGCAGCCGCTGCGGCAGGTCCGGCGAATACCTGTCTGTCGTCACCTGAACCACTTCACCCTGCTCACTCCATTTCAATACCCCAGGCACGTCCTCGGCCTTCAGCCTGCCACCACCGCCGGTGATCCGCAACCGCTTGACGCGATCCTTTAATCCATCCAGGTCCGAGTGCAGTCGCACCACACCACCCTGCAGAATCGCCAGATGCGAGGCTGCACGCTCGATGTCCGATGTAATGTGAGTCGAAAAGAGAATCGTTCGCTCGCCGTCTGCCGCCAGTTGCAGCACAGACTCCAGAAACAAACGCCGCGCCTGAGGATCCAGGCTGGCAGCCGGCTCATCCAGAATCAACAGCTCCGGACGATGCCCCAAAGCCAGTACAATTCCCAGCTTCTGCCGCTCGCCCGCCGACAAAACTCCACAGGACTTCGATTCCGGTAACTCCCACCGCTCCAGTAATTCACGCACCAGATTCGCATCCCACCGCGAATAAAACGCCGCCGTGTAACCCACCATGTCACGCACGCGAAACGACGCAAACAACTGCACCTCCTGAGCCACATAACCCAGCCGGGACTTCTCGGCATCCGCCAATTCCCACGACGTACACCCCAGCAGCGATGCCGTTCCACCCGTCGGACGCAGCAATCCCAGCAAACAACGAATCAAGGTACTCTTGCCAGCCCCATTCGTGCCCAGCAAACCAGTCACCTCGCCGCGAGGTATCGCCAGATCCACCCCCCGCAATACCTCCACCTTTCCGAAAGACTTCCGCAATCCCTGAGTCTCGATCAGGAACTCTGTCATAACCCACACTCCTCAACCGATACCCGAAAAACAGCCTTCAAATCCGCTCTGCTCAGACCACACTGCACACCGCGAACCACCGCCTGATCCATCAGTTCACGCACCTGTCGCAGTTGCTGCGGTGTCGGGCCCGCCCCACCCACCGCCTGAACCACCATCCCGCGACCACGCTCGTGAAGCACCACTCCGTCAGCCTCCAAACGAGCCCACGCTTTGGAAATCGTCATAAAGTTCACACTCAGCACAGCACCCAGCTGACGCACACTCGGCAACTCGTCCCCCGCACGCAAACGACCACTGGCGATCAACCCCAGCACCTGCTCAATCAACTGCCGGTAAATCGGAACACCCGAAGATGGATTCACCGAAAACAATGTCGTGAAATCACCCATTCACCGCGCCACCTGACCAGGGAAGACCCCCATTCGCAACCACACAACGCCACCGGGAAAAGTCACTGCAGTCGAATCAGCAGCTGGCCACACCACACATGAAACTCGCACGTGTATTACTACACTAATACGGTTGCGGCGCAGTGTCAACTTGAAAATCCCTGGGAAATTTTCAAATCACGCCCCCCTGCTCAACCGCCAAACCAATACTCCACCACCTCACCGGCACCACGAAACTCCATCGCCTGAACCTCCACCCCCTCTGCTCCCACCGGCGGCTGAATCCGTACATGCTGGATCCGCGATCGCTCCCGCAGCTCCACCGCCACCTCCCGCCACTCGGCCCCCTCCGGCCAGCGAAACTCCGACACCTGATGCTCCGCAAAACTGGCTTCCCGAGTCCTCCAGGTAATTCGCCCGGGCCCCGTCCCGCCCGCCACCGCACGAATCCTCAGCACCACTGTCACCGGGCCAGGAATATCCAGCCGCGAATTCGTCATAAATGCCCGCGCACCCGCAGCCTCAGACTCCGGCTCCAGCAGCAGTCCGGACTCCGTTTTCGTCAGCACCCCGTTTCTCCCAATCCAGCCCTGAATCGCAACCTCGTCTTCCCGCGGAGGGACCGCGCTCGGCATCGCACCACGCTCCCCCGCAATCAACTCATGCTCACCAAACAACTCCTCATGACGACGACTGAAAGCCGAAGCGTCTTCCGACAATCCCGCCGGCTGCAACTGAGCAGCCCACTCACGCAGCTGACGATCCAGCCGCGCTGCCACCTCCGGCTGCTCCGTCACCAGATTCCTTCGCTGATGCTCACCCTCCGGTGTCGACACGTCGAACAGCAGCGGTGGACGATTCCCCAGCCGTATCAGCTTCCACGGCATCTCCAGAACCGCTGACTGCGAACCCCACCGCCAAAACAAACGCTCATGCGGAGCATCCCTGCGCTGCCCCGTCACATACGGCGTCAGATCCACACCATCCAGCTGCGGATCAGGCCTTAATCCAGCCGCCGCTGCCGCTGTCGCCGCCACATCCAGACTGCTGACCGGCTGCGAATACACGCCGCCCGCCGGCCAACGACCAGGCCACGCCGCGACAAACGGCGTCCTCACGCCACCCTCACTCAACATCCCCTTCTGACCCGCCAGCGGCTTATTCAGCGAACCGTCCCACGCCGTTCCCAGCGGTGCCCCGTTGTCACCAATAAAGAAAATCAGCGTCCTGCGATCCGCTCCCTGCTCACGCAGCTTCTCGCGAATTCGACCCACGCCCTCATCCATCGCCGCAATCATCGCCAGCGCCTGCCGACGCTGCAGCGGCAGATGCTCAGGTGTCTCACTGAACCAGGGTTCCGGTGACTCCAGCGGCACATGCGGCGCATACATCGCCAGATACAAAAACCACGGTCGCTCAGGATCAGCCGCCCGACGATCCAGAAACGACAGCGCCGCCTCCGTCTGCACCACCACCCGAAAACGATTGTCCGTGATCACCTGCGGAGCATTCGGCAGGGGACGACCCAGCAAATCATGCGACGCATAATACTGCCGCTGCTCACCCCGAAAATATTCGTCAAACCCCTGATGCTGAGGCATGTGGTCAGCCAGAATCCGCTGCGATTTCTCCACTCCCTTCGCAGCACCAATGTCCAGATGGCTCTTCCCCACCCAGCCACTCACATAACCCTGCGGACGCAGCCGCTCCGCTATCGTCAGCTCACTCAGCGGCAATGGGCCACGATTGTTGTCCTCCACCCCAAAACGCTGCTGATAACGACCCGTCAGCAGCGCCGCCCGCGACGGGACACACTGCGGTGCCGTCACATAACCCCGCTCAAATCTCACACCATCACGAGCCAGCTGGTCAAGATGCGGAGTCCTCACGTCAGGATCCACACCCTGCACACCCAGATCCGCCCAGCCGTGATCATCGGAAAAAATCACCAGAATGTTCGGTCGCTGCGATGGCTCCACTGTCAAAGTCGGCGGCACCAGACCAGTCAGCGCTCGCCGATAAAACTTCCAGTTGTCTTCACCCAGCGAATTCAGCACCGCGTTCAGATTCTGCGACACCGCCGGCAACTGCCGAAACTCATGCGGGATCTGCAGCGAATCCAGATGACGATGAAAATTCTGATTGTGCTTCAATGTCTCGTCACGATCACCCACAATCTGGCGCACCACACGCCCCTCACGCAGACTGCCCGCTTCCATCTCAGCAATCCGCCACGGACTCTGAGCCTCAAAGTACTGCTGATCACCCCCATACACATCCAGCAGCACCTGCTCACCACCCTCCGGAACCAGCCGAGCTGCGTCTCCGGAATCCAGCTGCAGCGGACCAGCACCCAGCATCGATACAGCACCAAACAGCTGATGATGCCGCAAACCCAGCCGCGCTGCACCGTACCCCCCCGTACTGAATCCCTCAATGATCCTGCCCTCAGGACCACGCACTGTCCGAAACACTCCGTCAATATGCGGAATCAGTTCCTCAATCAGAATCGTCTCCAGCCGCACATCACGAAACTTCCAGTCACACCACATTCCCGCTGACAGACCGTTCGGAAAGACAATGATCAGCGGCGGCAACTGTCCAGTCTGCATCGCTGTCCGGTAACGCTGAGCCACCTGCGTTACACCGGCACTCCCGCCACCCATGCCGTGCAGCCAGTACAGCACCGGAAATCGCCGCTGCGGCTGCGAGTCATACTCAGGAGGCAATGACACGTAGCAGCTCACCTGCTCCCCGGCCGCCGCACTGTCAAACAGGACTCGCTGCACCAGCGGACCCGGAATCTCAGGCAGCACCCACTGTGGCGACTGCGCTGCCAGAGACGGCATCATCCCGCAGCATACGCAACACCACAACAACCACTTCAGCCTGCCAGTGACACACATCCTGCGACTCCCTGCACACCCGTGCCGCCACAACACCACAAAAATCACCAGCAAACTTCCACCCACCCCAAACCAGCCTCCATTGCAAAGCAAAAACAGGGGCTTCACGAATTCTGACGACTTTTCAGCCGACCGACAATCCGTGTTCCTCCGCGCGAACAAAACTTCCGTGCACCGCACCCGCGGACAACCGTCCGCGGCTTGCCCAATGACCACCGCCCAGAGAACACCAAACACCGACCTTGCGCGTTTCCCTTCGCGACTTCGCGACTTCGCGACTTCGCGACTTCGCGGCTTCGCGGCTTCGCGTGAGCAAAACCGCCTGCAAAGAACTCGCTCCGCAGTTGCAATCCCCACGCAGTCCCGTCGCAGCGAGCAGATCTCGGGCTGGAAAGCCCGAGCTACATCGATTCGTGAACATTCGTGTTCATTCGTGGTTCAAACACCACTCCCTGCGACTATCCGTGAAAATCCGTGTTCATCCGTGGCGAAAAAAACATCCGTGGCAACGCACCGGCCTTCGCGGCTTCGCGTGAAAACAACAGCCTGCAAAGTTACCCAAATGCATACACGCAGCAGCACAGATCTCGGGCTGCAAAGCCCAACCGAAATCGATTCGTGTCCATTCGTGTTCATTCGTGGTTCAAACACCACCCCCTGCGATTATCCGTGAAAATCCGTGTTCATCCGTGGCGAAAAAAACATCCGTGGCTCCCCTCACGCCCCTCCAGACGCCCGAATCCGTGGCCAGCGCCGCCAATCCCCTCGCCCCGCTGTTTGTCTCCACACGCTCCACTCACTAACCTGCAGCAGTGGCTGCCCATTCGCCCCTGATTTACTCGAAAAACCCCCGTTATGTCTCACCCCGCTCCACTGCTGACCTGCATCCGCTGCCTGCTCCTCACCATCAGCCTGGCGGTGGTCGCCACCGGTCACGCCGCCGAACGTCCCAATATCCTGCTGCTGCTCAGCGATGACCACAGCTACCCGTTCCTCAGCACCTACGGAAATCCAAACATCCGGACTCCCGTCCTTGATCAGCTGGCCGCTGAAGGCATTCGCTTTCACAGGTTTT
>Ga0209990_10000472_pt1 | contig 38877 bp, 47 predicted proteins | sample NOAtaG_6_FD_187304 | JGI IMG/M metagenome (GOLD analysis project Ga0209990, IMG submission 187304) | Freshwater lake microbial communities from Lake Erie, under a cyanobacterial bloom - NOAA_Erie_Diel5S_2200h metaG (SPAdes) (version 2) | ecosystem: Environmental > Aquatic > Freshwater > Lake ...
GCATAGTTTACAGATTGAGAACCAATGTTGTAAGATGATATAAGCTCATATATAGTTCCGTAGCTAGAAGAGCTAAAGTTCTGAGCAGATATAGCCATGCGAGGTTCACCGTTTCTCAAAAAGTGAAGAGCGCACATGTTAGGTACATCTCCACCAGAATAACCGTTAATCCACAATGTATCTGACCATACTGACCAGTGACCAGTCATGGCCACGTTTAAACCAGTAGTATTGTTAAAATACGTCTGCGGGTTACTTTGTACACCACCAATGTAGTTTGTTGGAAAAAACCTGGCTGAACCTGTAACACTAATACTCCATGTACCATCAGCAACACCTCTGATAGAGTTCTTTACGTGGGCCAGTGTTGACTTTCTAGACCAACCATCACCGTTAGATGTAAAGAAGCTGTTGATAGACGGGTTCTCTGACTCAGATGTGTTAAAGTTGATGTGGTTGGCGTATATATATCCGTTACCATCACGCTGTACAATCTGGCTAGCATTAACACCTGTAGAAGCTGTTATTGTAGCTGAGTTGGCCTGTCCAGAGATGGTTGCAGCATTACCTGTGATATTGATACTCCAGGTACCGCTTGCGTTGCCACCTGTAAGAGTCGGTGAGTAGGAGTTATAGTTACCGGCATCAAGAATTACGTTACCTAACGCTGTGGGTCTAGTTCTTACAAAGTTTACTAAACCTATGTTACTGATACTTATTGCTGTTCTAGCTCCATTTGCATAAGAGTCTGTAGTAGCAATATACATTTCGGTACCAAAACCACCCCCAGAAACAACAAAGATACCAGCTTGAGCATTCAATCCTGATGCAGTATCTCTAGCTCCAAAGGTAATAGCGGCACCAACGTTTGCAGTAGAACTTGCCGCTCCGAGGTGTAAACCACCTACAGAAGTTCCCGGTGTTGTAGCGTTCCAGTTTGCTAAGTTACCTTGAAGAACTATAGGTGTAGAAGTACTAGCACCACGACCGGTAACACTAGCCAGGGTATCGGTTTCTGTATAAGAAGTCAAGAAAGCCGGTGCACCAGTGATTTTACTCCACGCCAGAGAAGTAATCCATGACGGGTTTGCGTAAGATCCACCAAGTGCTACATACGTACTGGCTGCAGATGAAGTAGTCAGGTAGCCAGCAGATGCGTGGTTTCCCCAACCAAATGCTGTATCCCAGTTTGACTTATTATAACCAGTTATTGCTGTAGCACCAGAAAAGAAGTTGTTAATCTCTGTTTCTGTATAGTAGCGATCATCATGTGTATGGGTAGTAAGAGAATATCTACCATCCAAAGATACACTAACCGTACCAGCGTCATTTCTGGTAAGAGTAAGTGTACCACCGCTAAATGATGCAGAGGTAACAAAAGTATTTGTATCACTATCAATGTCTGTCCATGTAGTGGTTACTGTAGAGTTATCAGCTCTAGTAATAGTGATAGTCTTTGTAGTTGTACCAGAGACCGCCACGCTGATCACGCGAAAAGGATCCGTCTCTGTATAAGACGTTAAGAATGCAGGAGCTCCAGTAATCTTTGACCAAGCAAGACTTGTTATCCAGCTTGGGTTGGCATAAGATCCACCCAGCGCCACGTATGTAGAAGCTGCTGTACTAGATAGTAAGTATCCGGCTAACGCATGGTTTCCCCAGGAAAAAGCAGCATCCCAGTTAGAAACCTGGGTAGTTGTGATGGCTTTAACATGTGAAGGAACAGTAGGATCAGTCTCGGTAAAAGACGTAAGATATCCTACAGCAGCATGGTTACCCCAGTTAAAAGCGGTATTCCAGTTACTGATGTTAGTAGTAGATATACTCTTTACATGAGAAGGAACTGTAGGGTCGGTTTCGGTGAATCCAGTAATCCAACCAGGGTTGGTAGAAACACTACCGTCCGCCATCAAAAACTGTGTTGATAAACCACCTGTTCTTACAAAGTTAGCAACAGTTAAGCTAGCAGGTAGCGTAACGTTCCCGCTGGCATCATACTGGACGATGTTAGCTAAGTTACTAGTCTTTCTTTGTATGTTCATTGCCATATAAGCTCTTTGTTCGTTTGGTTATAGTCCGAAAAACCCTGTTGTTCCAAATGCGTCATGAATATTGGCAGGTGTTACTTGTACAAAAGTGAATCTTTCGGTAATCGTTTGGTCAGGACCTAATGTTGCTTGAGCTTGAGATACCGCATTCGTTGCGGCTGGTGTTGTTTGTATCTGATACGCCCAAGTTGACGACATGTCATTGGTACCGGCAGTATTTCTATACTGAGCAGCCAAACTTGTCTTCACCCAGTTGGTACCAGTTAACGTACCCCAGGTGTTATCATCTCCAGAAACCCACTTTGCTATTGTTATATTCGGTCCTGCAGTTGGTGTTACGTTCGCAATAGATACTGTACCACCACTTAAAGTTGTTGTTGCAAACTGTTGTGGAACCCATGTAAATGTTGTAGCATCTGGTCTAAACACAACCATAACAGCACTTGTGTTAGTTTGAGAAGCGGATAAACTAACAACGGGGTTAGCGCTCCACGTACCATTAAAAACACACCAAAAAGTTTCAATGGCAAAAGTACTTGAGCCTGGGTTACGTGTAAAGGAATACCAAGTTTGACCTCCTCTGTTCGATAACGAGAAAAAAGGAAACCCAATGGAGTATGCAGCAAGAATAACCAAATCTCCAACTAACATACTAGCAGGAGGAGTCACTGTAATCGTCTGCGTTGCGTTTGTACCGTTATCCGCCGGAACAGCTGATACTCCAAAAAAAGTTGGCATTATTGATAGATTTTGTATTCGTTATTCCATAAGTAGTCAACGATCTCTTGATCACTTAGTGCAGCATCAAAGACAAAGAAGGTTCTACTTAACTGCTGAATCAATACATCGTCACTATACACGTTACACTCAGCAAACAGTTCTAGCTTACCGTCACCTGTGTATTGCTTATCTTTTAACTCAATAGTCTTATTCATACAGGTTATATTTCGTATCCGTTAATTTGTATATAGACTGTCATTGCACCAGAAGTTGTTACATGTACCCTATTGTTCACAGTAGTAGATGTATAAGGAACTGGAAATGTTTTTATAATACCAGGACTAGACTGTGTCGTTGGTTTAAAATCACCTCTAAAAATAGCCGGTGTTGTACCTGCCGAAAACGCTGTTGACGCAGCTGAGTCAAACACTGTAACGATACCACCGGTAGAACCACCAACAGATATTGTCATATCTGTAATAAGAAACCTTCTACCTGTTGTTGGAATCCACAACGCTGTAGTTGTCTGGGTTGTAGTGTATTCACCGTCTCTGTGCACCTGCGTATAACCAATGTTGTGTGGAGGAGGAGTCATGTCGTGAAACATATCATGTGCATCACCAACAAAAAACAGTGTTACAGCTGCACCAAGTGTTGTAGCTGTTCTTGCTCTCAACCCTCTAAAACCTGTCACGGGTATCTTATAATAAGCGCCTGATGTAGGAGTAATAGCTGAAGATATCAAAAAGTCAGTACCACCAATATTAGGATCCACAATATTAGGGTGAGTAAACCATGTTTTACCATCTACCGTAACCTCAAATATAAATGTACCAGTGGTAGTAGTTGCAACAAATATGTTACAAGATCCAAGACTTGATATGTTGTATTCAACAACACTGTTGACAGCCGTACCTAATGTGTTACTTACGTTCCAATCGTGATTCTCATACTGAATACCTGCACCCCAACAAGTAGTGTTTACCTGAATGTTTGTAGCACCAGCTGTTTTTGTCAACTGTAAGGTAATAGGAAGATCAGCGTTGGCAATATGCGGTGTAGCTGACAAGTTAGGTTGACGAATAATATGAAAAAGTACCCACTCATCATCTGGACTTAATACCTCAAACTTAACAGCTGCTGCTCCTAACCAACCAAACCTAATTCTGAAAACATTCATTAAAGTCAGGTTGATAGCTTCCGGTACTCCGTTTCTTGTAAACTTAGAATTGCTGTTACCGTTCAACAAGTCTACGTTAAAGCTCGATGCAGCCGTAAACGTATCAACACCAGCATTACGTACGCTAATACCAAAAGTAGTATTCTCATAACCCACATAAAAACCGTTACTAGTATCGAACAAGCCAACACGTTGAAAAGACGTAGCCTGACCACCAGATAAGAAAGCTACTGCAACCATAGCATAAAGTTCACCACCTGAGTGATAGTGAGTCTTATCTAAAGTGACACCTGTAACACTACCGGCAGCAGCAGTACTAGTAGAAAATTGGGCAAAACCAGTTTGCTGAGTGGCTGTACCACCGTTAGCTGAGGTAACTGTTAAGCTGTTGTTTGGGTTATCACGATAAAACTGAACATCTACGTCGTTACGGCTTGTAGATGTTTTTAGTTTACCAAAGGTATCTAACACACCCTGGTTAGCTAGCTTAATATCAACAGGAGATTGATTGGAAGCTATCACTACCGGAGCTGAGTTGGCCATTGTAGCTTGGCCGTTAGGATTATTAGGAGTATAAGACATACGTTATATAATTAACCAGTTTGAGTTATCAGATATGAGAGTAATAGACTCGTCCACTCTTCTTAAGATGGCGGTTGCTCCTCCATCAATTGTTTCTGATCCGTTAGCATCTACTGTAAGATCCGCCGTACCATCAGTTTTCTTTATGACGATTGTAGCTGTGTTTGATACAGCAGTAGGAAGGTTGATTGTAAAACCTCCACCTGTAGTATCAGCCTTAACGATCTTAGTACCAGAAGTAGCTGTTTCGTTGTGTGTTGTTGTAACACTCACGATAGTGTAACCACCGCTTGAAGATATTGTCCATGATCTGTCTGCTGATAGATCAAAGGTTGTTCCGTTAATTGTCAGTGTTCTACTTGTAGGAACATAAGCGTTCAAATCAGATGGTACAACATAATCTGTGCTAGCAACCGCTGCAGATATAGTTGTACCGTTGCCTTTTAGTAGTCCGGTTACAGTAGTTGAAATAGTAATTGCCGGAGTGGTTGTATTTGTTGCTACCGTTCCCGCAAAACCGTTTGCTGTCACTACAGATACACTTGTTACGGTACCTGATCCACCAGGAAGAGCCTGGGTACTTAGTATACCGTTGCTGTCAGCAACAACCATACGTGTACCTGTACCAGTGAGCGTTCCAATACGAACGTTTCCAAGATCGGTGTAAATGGAATACCTTGTAGCTACAGTACCTTGGGCAGTAACGTATATACCATACACAATACCTGTACTACTTCCTTCAGCAGCGTCAAATCTGGCTCCATAAGTGTCACCACCTGTTCCAGATCCTCCTACTAAAGAGTATACTCCGTATACATCTGCCGTTCCACTACCACCGATCGTATAAAAGTATCCACTGTATAAGGTACTAGTTCCTGAAGCCGCTTGAGCTTCAGAATAAATTCCGTAAACAGGAGCAGCACCGTTACTTAAAGCAGTAGTACTGATTCCATATACAAATTCTGCAGCACCTCCAGCTACACTTCGAGCATAAAACTTACCAGCAGTGGCCGATGCGTTTGCTCCACCGGTGTGATCAACGCGAACGTTAAGACCAGTTGAGTTTACATCATTGGTTCCAACAGATCCTGAACGCTGGATATTTAACAGTGTGTTAGTCCCGGCTGTAGTACTGTTAGAAGATATAGTAAACGCCGTTCCTGTCAAGGAGTTCCATCTCCACGTCTGGCCAAAGTTTACGTTATCAATATCGTTTGTTGCAGTGGCAGCAGTAATAGACGATAAAGGTAAACTACTTGCAGAACCAGATACAGCAGCTGTAGTGATAGAAGTAATTCTTCCGTAAGTGTCCACTGTAATCACAGGTACAAGTGAACCAGAGCCAAAGGTACCACCAGCACCTACACCGGATGTAGCTAAGTTAAGAGTTACATCACCGGTACCGGTATCCACTCCTGTTGAAGAAATGGATAAACCGGTACCTTGGATGATTCTTCTTATTACAGCATCACCCGTTACAGTAGTGTTTAGATCACCTCTAACTATTGATCCATCAAGTATTTGTCTACCACGTAAGCCTGTAACAGCCATGTCAGATATTATTTACGATAGTTTACTAAAACAGTGTCTCCAGTTTGAGGAATAGCACCTGATTCAAAGGTGATAGTTGCACTGGAGATAGTGTAGTCGTTACCAGATCCAACGTTTTGTAAAACACCGTTCACATAAACTTCTTCAGAACCAGCTACCGGAGTATTGGCCAGTGTAAATGTTGCGTTACTTCCGTTGATTGTACCTGTAGGTACTTCACGAGTTACAAAGTTAGAAGCAGTATACACAGAACCTGATACAGCGATTGTGATGCTACCGTTACCGTTTGTTACAGAAATACCTGTACCAGCAGTAAGAGTCGCTCTAGTCAACGTATTACCAGAACTGTTACCGATCAATAACTGACCGTCAGTGTAAGTAGACTGACCTGTACCACCGTTACCAACAGGAAGTGTACCTGTTACAACAGACGCACCTGCCAGGTTCAATGCAGCAAATGTTGGAACAGCTGATGCACCCTGGTAAGTTAAAGGTTGACCTGTAGCAGAACCAGTAGCTACACTTTGAAGTGCACCTGTTGATGTAGTACCACCAACAAGCGGCATGTATGCAGTAACAGATGATAAACCTGTACCACCGCGTCCTACTGATAATGTACCAGTCCAACCAAGAGTCAGAGAAGCTGCACGCAGTAAAGCTGTAGACGCTGAACCACCAAGAGTCAATGTTACGTTTGTATCATCAGTCTTAGTCAGAGCAGCACCAGTAATATCACTACCAGCGATAGTTGACCAAGCCGGAGCAGCAGAAACTGAACCAGTACCAGTCTGAGACAAGAATTGCTTTGTAGTTGTTGTGTTACCAGCAAGTCTGATGTTGTTGGTACCATCGAAATAGATAGTATCACCAAGAGTTGTCAATGGTGACAAACCATCAAAAGCTGCAGTTTTAGTAGCTGCACCAGTACCACCACGAGCAATTGACAAAGTACCAGACCAACCAACAGTGATAGACACTGCAGTAAGTAGAGCACTTGCAGGAGTTCCACCTAATGTCAAAGTTACGTTAGTGTCGTCTGACTTGGTTAAAGCTGCTCCAGATGTAATATCAGACGCTGTAATAGTACCCCATGTTGGAGCTGCAGAAATAGTTCCAGTACCTGTTTGAGTAAGGAATCTCTTAGCAGCCACTGTGTTACCAGCAAGAGTTGATAACGTGTTAGCTGCAGACGCAAAGATAATATCACCAAGAGTGTAAGATGTAAGACCTGTACCACCTCTTGTAGGAGCGATTGTTGTCGCGTTCCAGGTACCAGTTGTTACTGTACCGAGTGTTACGATAGTGTTCTGACCAGCATAGTTGGAGTCAATATCAATCGCATCAGCAGATACTGAAATACGACCGGTTGTACCCACTGCGTTGATTGTGTTACCTGACTTCACCAAACCATCACCTGCAACAACCTGACCAGCACCAGAAAACTGAGTAAAAGTCAAACCTGTAGTGTTCAGGGTAATAGTGTCGTTTGTAGTCAACACGTAACCGTTATCCCCTGCTGCTGTACCTTCTGTAACAAATACAAACAAACCAGCTGTAACGTCTGCACTCACATTAGCGTCGTCAGCTCTTTGTACAGTAAGGTTTGTTGTAGCGTTAGTTACTACATAGATACCGTTTGCCGGTTGAGTTGTGTTAGCTGATCCGGCACCAGCTCCTGCTCCAGAAGTGGCTGGAGCGTTTTTGATCAAAATACGATCGTTCACTGAAAGAGTGACACCGTCTATAGATGTACCAGAAATCTGAGTTACAGCACCACCTGAAATAGTGAAAGTCTCACCACCAGTTGTTGCCACACGTACAGAATCCTTAACATCCAAAGACTGTTTCAGAGCATCTACGTAAGATTTAGTAGCTGCGTCTTGAGCATTAACTGGATTTACAAGGTTAGTTAACCTGTACAGATCTTGAAAGGACACGTTGTCCGTAACAAGAAACTGCTGTTTCGATTTTACTTGAGTAACTGGCATGGTTGTTTCGGTTTAGGGATTAGGATTTTATATAGTCAACAGTGATGAGGTCTCCGTCGTCTGGTGCAATCTGAAACGTAATCTGGTTGTTACCTGTTTCTACGTAATCATATCCACCACCACGGGTATATCTTACACCGTTTACAAATACTCTTGTAGAGTTAGTTACAAAGTTCTGACTCAGTGTAAACACTTTGTTAGAACCGTTTCGAGCGCCTGATATGTTATAATCATAGTCTGTAGCAAAGTCCGCGCTGTTTAAACCAGACGGAGGAATCGTTACCCAGGCCAGCTCACTTCCATCGGTTGTCAGATACTTACCACTTTGACCTGTTTGAGAAGGTAAAGTATCTGCGATGGTAAGGTTTTCAAGAATGACAAAGTCTATAATATCACCGGCTAAAGCTGCGTCTAGTAAAGTGATCGTCTGACCAGACTTTGTATATGATGAAGCGTTTAGTCTTACACCATTAAGATACACATCAAAGTATCCTGGATACAGCGTGTGTACGGCTGTAAATTGAGTCTGTCCACCGGTTGCAACAAAAGTTTCTAAGTATCTGAATGTAGCTCCTGACCCGCTTCCGGTAATATCAGAAAGTAACTGAGCTCCTGTGCGATACTTCACCACTCCAGACTCAACTACGAGATACTTATCCGGATCTACAGTGGCGTTAGCTACGCTATTAAGTGTAACTATCCCGTCAACTGTCAAACCAGCTTTAGCTAGTATGTCAGATAGAAACTTCATTAACGGTTGTTATTTTTTGATTACAACACGATACGCGTCTGTTGCGGGAGCGGTTGCGAAACTTACTGTTACAACAGAGGTTGAAGTGAGTACAACATCTGTAAGAACTTCTTCATAGGTAGTATTGTCGTAAATAGACACTACCACATCTCTTGTATTTAAGCCGTGACTTAACGCATAGGATGTAGCTACACCATCTCCTACATTGACAGCGTACCCACCGGTACGGTTATCCAACATAGTCTTCAGCTTCAGAGGAGTAACGATTCTTGCATCGTCAGTTCCTGCATCCACCTCAGCTTGAGTGGCCAACTCGGCAATACCTGTACGTGTTTCTGTAGCAGTACGACCAGCTAACTTTGCCGGAGTAACCGCAGACGTATCATTGATGCCGTCATTTGTTTCTGTCTGTGTTGCTATCTTTAAAAGACCCAGTGCGGTTTCAGTAGCCTGGTCGCGGTTAACTTCTAACTGGATCCAGTCTGAAGCCAGGGAAGTAGAAGCGTTATCAACTTTTGCTACAATAACATCTCCTACGTTAAAACCCACACCACCTACTGTACCGGCAACCGTTACATACCAGTAATCACCTTTCTTAGTACCGAGTGTTGGCTCATCTCCTACAGGAAAAGAACCAGAGCTTGCATCCCAACCACCTTCCAGGTTACCTAGGGTAGCTACCACTCCATCAACATAAGTTTTGATGGCCAGTGATGTAGCCAGGTTAGCATCTGTGGCACCTGTAGAAAGGTCTGTGATAATATCTACCTCTTGTACGTTAGCAGGAGCTCCTGTTACGTTGGCAAGAAGTTTCATAGCTGCAATCTGCTGAATCTTACTCAGCGTTACAGCGTTGTTGTTTATCTTGATTGTTGTTACAGCACTGTCAGCCAACTTACCCGTGGTAATACCCAGGTCTTTTACACGAAGACTGTCGCTGTTAATCTCGATCGTAGCGTTATCAACGTTGATGTCAAGTGTTACAACACGGTTAGAGGTACTTGCACTAAGACCAGATCCTCCTACGACATCACGGATATCACCAGATACATCGACCCACGCTGTACCGTCATAGAAGTAGACAACAGCGTCCGATGTGTTAAAGTAGATCTGACCTGCAACAGGTGAGCTTGGAGCAGAAGCGAGGTTCTGCAACGCTACGTTAAGTATCTGGTTTTTAGCCAGGTCGAGGTTAGTTAAAAACTTTTTTGCCATGGAGTCTTAGTTTATATAGGCTTTACCACTAAAGGCAGCCGTGAATTTTACAGTTAACGAATTAGTATCTATGTATTCCACCTCTCCTATTACTTCTTCCTCTGCACTGTCTACAATGCTAACAGATGGATACTTTCCGAGGTTATGTGTTACGGTCCACTCTAAAGCCGGTAAGGTTTGTGTGTGGACGTGAGAAAACTTATAAGTGTCAGAGATCGATGTGCTGTCTCTGCGGTTGAGTGTAACGGTTCTTTCTGTACCAGACTGGGTAATAACGATACCCATTACAGTCTTATCGTACGCGTCAGCCAACCATTCAGCATCACCTTCAGTAAGACCTACAACACGCCACTGGTTACCGTCCCATACATAAAACTGATCCAGCGTGGTGTCATACACAATCAAACCTTCATCGTCGGAGTTCAAAGAACTACCTAATGCTATTCTAACTGATGACAGTACAGGATGCAGCTTAGCATTTAGCAACTGGTTTCTTACCAGATCTATGTCATGCAAATATGCTTTAGATGTAGGCTGTCCTGTAGGCATTAGCTTAAGTAGGCTTTACCGGCTACCGGCTGGTTAAAGTATAACTTGATCTGGTTGTTGTTTACCACCTCAACGATACCTTCGATGTCATTACCATCAAGATCTTCAATGGTCACGTTAGGTACCAATCCCATGTTGTGGTCTATCACCCACATTGTCTCAGGGTTTACCTGAGTATACATGAACGAGCTGTTCTGGTTGATAGTAATAGCGGGGTTAAGATTGATTCTAGTAATACAACCACTAGAGTTTACCTCGATTATGTTCTGGTTACCGTTCGCGTAGCTGTAACCCACACCAATAGACTGTGGACCACGATCGGAAATTCTTGTAGTATACCCTGGACCCCAAGCGTTTGTACTTGGATCATAGAGCACCAGGCTATCGTGTCTGTATTCTACAGGTAACCAGGTTGTATTAATGTTCGATTGCATCAACGCATCTTCATCCTCGTTAGACTGCCAGTCTACCAGTTCTTTTCTCATGTAGGTAAGATCAGCGTCCAGTTCGGCTTTACATGAAGAAATACCGTAGCGAAGCTTACGGTATGTCCTCTCTACTAAAAGAGCAAAGTTCTTATAGTGTTTAACCTTGTGAGGTAGAAGATTTCTCATTATTCAGACTAGCGTTAATGTTGATGAGTTGTATGTTCCTAGCCGCGTTCAGTTGTTGTTCATAACTCACAATACATGAGCTACATACTTTTCTACCATCTGAAGCAGTTCTGTCTTGACAACCACAAGTAATTTGACTTCCGCAGTTTGTACAGATTCTCATATGATGTTGGTTTTAAGCGACTTAACAATGACCAGCAGGACTCAGTTTGTTCAGACGTTTCTGAGCGTACAGTAAGAGTTCCATACCGGCTTCAGGTTCGTGAGAGTACTCTACTTTAGCCTTGGCTGCATCAATAAAACTTCTGATCAGACGCAGCTCATTAAGCTTGTCTTTGATCTCCGGCTCAGGTTCACATCCTGACATCTCAAGCTGAGATAACAGGTTAAAGTACTTGTTCATGGTTTGAACAGTACGGAGGTGATTGTACTCTACAAATACCTTTTCATGGGGAGATACTGAGTAGCGGATTGTGTAGATACCATCTGGGATCGGCATCACCTGTTCTCCACAACCATGTCTTTGTAAACCCAGGGTACAACCGCTGAGTACATAGTTGAAACGAGGAACAGCTTCGATTACAACAGGAAGGTTGAAACCGGGAGCTATGATTCTGAGCGTAGCATTACCAATAGGTAAGTCGTCTGCATACAGACTGGTGTCCGTAACACGGAGCACCTTGACGTTATTGGTCTCAGGCAGCTCTAAACTTAACTGGTGTTTGCTAGCCATAGGGTATAAACTTTGTAGATTTACTGAGGAAAACTGTAGAGGTTCTCAATAATAATATACCGAATTTTTCGGAGTTCTCCAAAAACAAAAAGGGAGCGGACAGATGTCCAACTCCCTTCTATGATGAGTAGTCGTGTACTCTTGATTACAGGCTTTCCAGAGCGATATCGTTACCGGCTGCAGCAGCGCTAGATACGATAAAGCTGGTCAGAGCTGTAGTTGTTGTACCGGCAGGTACGTGTACCACCAACAGGTACTGATCGTTGTCGAAAGTGCTTGTTGGGTTGTACAGACGAGGCACGTTGTGAAGAATCATAACGCGATCGTACAGACCGTCGCGGTCTACGGTAGCCAAAGCTGGGTCAGCTTCGATTTCACGCTTACGCAGATCGTCAACACGGCTGCTGTCTGGGTAATGGTTCTGCAGGTAGCGACCATCCAGGATCAGTTCACGGAGAACAGTCTCACCAACACCGTTGGCTTGGATAGGAGCTTGAGCTTCGCTGATAGTGAAACAAGAAGCAGCAGCACAAGGATCACCAGACTCGTCAACTACAGAAGCGTAGATGAACAGAGGCTCCAGGTCATACTTGTCAGTTACTGTGAAAGTACAGTTACCGAACTTAGTATCCATGTAAGCAGCGATGATGTCCATATGGCTGTTTACGCTACCTAAGCTGGCTGTAGCAGCGCTATAAGTAGCTGAACTTACTACGTCGAAGATACCGGCGTTTACGTTTGCAGAAGCTGTAGCAGCTTTACTCAACACTACGTTGGCAAAACCAGTAGAAGCAGAGTCATCAGCACCTACGCTTACTACTACTGTGTTAGCTGGAATACCAGCAGCAACTACTTTGTCACCTGCAGTAAACTTGGTACGGTCAGCGTTTGCTACAACGATAGTAGCAGAACCTGAAGTTGGGTCGATAGCTACGCTAGCGTGAGCTTCTTTCCATACTTTAGCCTGTACGAAATCTTTCAACAGAGGAGCTTCGTTGATCTGATCAGCCCACTTCAACAGTACTACTGTATGATCTACAGCAGAGTTGCTAGCATCGCAGCAACCAGTGTAGGCATCCAGAGTCTTGTACAGCTGGTGGTTCAAGAAACGAAGGGCAGGAGAACCTTTAACGTCAAGACGCAGACGGATAGTTGTGTCACAGCTTACACCGGCACAAGCAGCACCCTGGATCGTAACGATCTGGTTCTGAGGAGTCTTAGCTGATACTTTGATCAGACGACTGATATACTTAGGGTTGATCACCTTTGACTTTACAGACTCTTTGTAACCACCGTGAACGGGGCCAATCTTGTCTGAAGCAAAGTAAGAACCCTGAGCCAGGATGAAAGGAGCAGCTTGAGCTGATACAGACTGGAAAGTCTTCGCATCGAAGAAACCAATCTCACCTGCTGTCAAGTCAGCCGTAGATCCTGAGCTAGCGAGTGCAACGGCACCACCGTCCACTACTGGAAGAAAGCTCTTCCTAAACGCATTGGGAAAATACATGGGGTTTTGGATTTGGGTTATAAAAAAAACAGTTAGCTTAAAAACATCAGTTTATACTTGGTTGACGCTATCAGACTCTTTACTTCATCTAGCTGATTGGTAACTTCTGAAAAAGGCATCAACTTCTGTAACTCAGTGGTTTTGTTGTACAAGTCTCTCATGTGAGCGAGAGCATCCTGTACAGTATCACACTTCATAGAGACACTGGGAAACTCTAGAAGTTTTTCTCTGGCTCCTTGGTACTGTTCTACTACCGCGTCAATAATATCTGGCATTCCACCGTAAAACTCGTTGAGCGCTTTGTGGGCAGCATAGCTACCGGCTCCGGTAATCTTTAAGTGAAGCTTGTGTACAGATGTACTCAGCTCCATAAGTTCCGCTGCCAGTTGAGCAGTTTCAGCACAAGGTCCCATCATTTGAGGTTGTGGTCTAGCTATTTTAGTCAAAGCCATGGTTAACTATTTTTCTGTACCTCTTGACTTTCTCTTTGGTACTGATTCATACTCTCGATGTCTCCGGCCAGAATAGCTGCAGCTTGATCTACAATGATCTCAGCCACATCGTCTTTGAACTCACATTCCTGGTTAACTTTAAAAGCTTGTCCATTGGCTGGGTTCACACAACCTTGAAACTGAATAGGCTTTGGTAGCCTGTAATAAGTCAAGATCATATCGGTGATCTTAAACTCACCGTTTGTATAGACCTTTAGTGTATCACCAGCCAACGTACTTAAGGTTTCAGCCCACTCGAAGCTGGGACCCTTGGTGTCAGATGTCAGTAAAACACCCATGTTGGCCTCTTCGGCCTGATACACAGTCATCTTACGTTTACCAGGACAACAATCGTTGGTAGCCATGGCGTCTACGCGTACATAGTACAAGTAGTCATCTGGCAGCTTACTATCAAAGAACAGTTTCTTATCTGCAGGTTTCAGTTCCTTAGAAACAATCAGTTTCTGAAGATCATCAACCAATCCGGTAGAAATTTCTGAACCTTCCCTCCTAGTGTTAAGTCCGTAGACTTGTCTACGTACCCACTCCAGCTGAGCTTTGTTTACCGCTTCCTGAATCATCCAACATTCGAGGTTATCGAAGTCAAACGAAGCCAGTTTGTTTAAACGCTGCTTGATTTTTATCTGTAAGAGGTTGTTGTTCATAGGTTATATAAGGTCCGTCCTGAGCGCCCTGGTCTACGGGAAGGGGGACGGACATGTTTTACACGTTCCAGTACTTTTCACACTTCTTTGTCAAGTCAATCAGTACCTCTTCATTCAATGGATTCTTCAGGTATTCAGCTACATCTGAAGGTGTTCTACCCATCATAGATCCGGTCTGCATGTGGTAAATGAAACCGTCAGCTTTGGTAGAGATAAACTTGTAAAACGTAGAGTCTTTTACCAGCGCTCTGATCTTCAAGGTTTCCATGTCGAGATTTGCAATCTCCATGAATCTTGTAGCGGTTTTACGCTTATCTTTTTCAATCAGTTCACCATCGATATACTTATCCATGTTGTCATAGATAATATCGTTCGGTGTACTTTTCTTGTACTGAGCAGAGTTAGGATCCAGTACTTTAGCCACATAGAACAACTTATTAGTGTTCTTGTCATACAGCTTCTGAAGTTCAGCAGCAGCCTTGTTACGCAGTTTTTTCACTTCTGTCTTGATAGACGCTGTTTCTTCCTGCTTATCTAAAAAGAACTTAGGCGGCACAGGTTGACGGCGAGCTTCTTCTAAGGACTTAGCCACAATTGAGAAACCACCGGCTTCAATCGCGTACAGTCTGATCAGATCGTATGGGTCCTTGTCAGGCTCCAGGTAAACGGCTTCGTTACCGCATCTGATCTTGATCTTATCCCAAAACTCTCCGTTATCAGGACGCAACAGTTTTACTTTGTTCCAGAAGTCAGAGTCATTCGGATTGATCACGTTAGCAGCCAACTCGCTTTCAAGTTGAGCTACAAGGTGGCGAATCTGCTTGATCTTAGCTTCTTGCTCTTCAGCCGGTAACGTTTTTACTTCAGGAGCAAACTCGTTAAGACCTGTTACGTATCTTTTGATACCGTTGATCTCTAAGCAAGCAATCGATTCTTCATGGAACGCTCCGTCAAAAAGACTTAAGCCATACTTCTGTAATCCCATGTTATCCACCATCGGATCAAAGAACGGTCTAATTGCTACAGTACTGCGCTTGTTTTGCGGGTACTTTTCTACGATTGTTACACTACTCATTGTTTGGTTTTTTGGTTTTTAACTTATCCGGTATTTCCGGATAACTGACCTGGTGAAGAGTTACGAACTCTTTTCGACGCATCCACCAGGTTGATGCTACCAGCGGTAGCAAGCTCCTTTCCGGGTCATGACTCCCATACTCATCTGGTCGGTTCCAGACCGGTTACTAACCGGGAGGGGGAAGAGTATAAAGACCCGGGCGCTGTTCTGATGGGAAGCAACCCGGGTACAGTTACAACTTAGAATGATCCACCAGTTACAGGGTTTCTCATCACGATCTTCAACACCTTAGTTGGGTCTTTAACCCAGATAGCAGGCATTGTCTGGCTCATGAACACACGGTAACCGTTGAAGTTTCCAGAAGACTGGAAGCCTTGTGTACGACCCATGTAGTCCATTGTACCGTTCTGATAGAACCACTTCAATTGGTTATCCCAACTTAACTTCAACAAGAAGATGTTGTCGTTAGTGTTATCAGTGATATCGAAGATGATGAAGTTGTAGCTAGACAGAGGGAAACCGTCGATGATTGGGTTCTCAATGTCGTTAGTGTGGATGTTGTCGAACGCTGGGTTCAGAACGAACTTCACGTTAGCCAAGAACGGAATTACATACTGAGTGTATGCGAAACCGAAGTTCAGATCCATTCCTTTACCAGTGATCGCACCAACTTCAGAAGCGTTGATCACCATACCGCTATTGATAGCTTCACGCTTAATAGCTTCGTTAACCAGCTTCATACCACCGAGACCGGTTTGTACAATCAGCTGACGCTTAGGATCTGGACCCTGGAACTCAACCTTACCGTTGAAGAAGTTGAAGATTTCACTCTTGAACAGATCCAGGTTGAAAGAACCTTTGTTGTAGATACGCTTGAAAGAGTTGTCAAGCTGCTTCCACAAACCTACAGACAGACGGATATCATCCGGACCATCTTGCTTCACGCGACCACCCTGACCCCACATCAAGTAGGTTTCAATGTCGTTCGCGATCTTAGTTAAGTGAGCAGCTTCCAGGGTAGTCAAGAACGTACGAGTCAGCTGACCAGACTGGTAAGCCTTCTTCACGTAGTCTGCACCCATCTTGGCAGCCATTGTCTCCAGGTTAGTGATAGAAGGATCTTTCAGAGCCTCGCTATCGAAGTTTCTCCAGAGTTCAATTACCGGTACAGTACCGTCAGCTTTCATACCACCCTTCATCATCAAGTCAGCGCGAGATGAGATTGAGTAGTGTACGTGAGCTTCAGCACCACCTACGTAGTTGTAGAACTCACGGAAACCAGCAGATACCTGACCGATATCAGAGAAACGCTCACCGTATTCACCACGGGCAGAACCCTTACGGAATACTTTGGTACCGATCTTCAGATACTTGTTGTCCAGGAATTTGGTGCTGTCGTTGTTCACCAGTTGCACAGTGTAGATGAAACCGTCACCAGCAGGGATGATATCATCCTGTGTGATGTACATTTCCACACCGTTGTACTTGTCGTAGGTGATGATATCACCGTTACCGAAAGTACGTTTGTTAAGTTTGATCTTGAAGGTCTGACCATCAATACCTTTAGCGGTATTAGCTGGTTCGATGTCTTCAACGATGTATGGAAGATCCTGCGCTACAGGGATCTGCCACTTGTACTCTCCACGAGCGTTATCTACATTGATAACATTCTTACCTCCGAAGCTGGACATCTGGTACAAAGGCATCTCTACCTTTTGCGCCATAGCCCACAAGTCTACTGGACCGAGGTCAGTAGGCTCTGCGCTCTTCAGAAGGTTTGACAGGTGGTACGAGTCTACGTGTGAGCTAGTTGTGTAGCTGTTGTCACGCAGGAATATACCATTGTTCAAAACAGGGGTTGGCATAGGGCTTTTGGATTAGGGGTTAAAAAAGAATATTGGACTATCGTCTAAATATGTTTTGAGGTCTAGTGATCTTACGAGGTTTTGCGTCCTCATCGTCCTGGTAGCTAGAACCACTCTTACGAGCCTGTTCTGTCTTCAGAAGTCTTACTGTTTGCTCGACTTTCTGGTTGCCACCTTGTTTCTTGAGTTCCGAACGGTAACCGTCGGGATCAGAAAGTAACCAAAGTGCTTCCGCGATCAGAGGATAGTTAGGGTCTACGAACTGATACTTTTCAAGGAGGTGTCCCAGAAGGTTGGTTGGACGACCACTGATTGATGGATACTGAGGTTGTGTGAGTCCTGTATAGAGCTGAGCCTGTACTCGTTTGTCCAACTTAATACCGTTGATCTCGGCCGGACGAAGCGCTTCAAACACATTTTGCATGTACGCTTGAGCAGCTTGTTCCTGTTGTTCTCTACGAGCTTCCTGTTCAGCCAGCTGAGACTGTACAATCTCTTCTTGCATCTGGTCCAGCTTTGGCTTAAACTGTTTGGCTTTCTTTTCCAGTACACCAAGGTCTTTCCAGGTTGTCAGTTCTTCTTCGATCTCTTCTTCTGTACCAAAGTTGGTAGCTTGTAAGTAAGATCTTACGATACCTTCCTGGTCACCTTCATTAGCCGGATCCAGAGAACGAACTTGTTCTACTTGAGCCAGCGCTTGAAACAGACCTTTCAGATCCTGACCACCGTCCATTACATACTTGGCGGCGTACTGTAACTCTTCAGGCAGACTTTCAAAAAACTCTTTCGGAGTCTTGGAAGCGACTTCTTGTTTGATGTTATCAATGTTCGCTTGCCACAGATCTTCGATATCTTTCTCTCCGAGACCACCGAGGTACTCATCGAGGGTTTGTTTTTCTTCATCGTAATCGTCAAAAGCAAACATCTCTTTTGACTCAATACGTTTTTTCAAGAACTCTACAAGACCAGACTTATCTGTCTTAGGACGACCGCCTTTCTTTTTAGAAGGATCTTCTAACTCCTCTTCTTCGTTTTCATTGGCCGGTTTCAAATCCTCGTCTAAACTTTTCAGGGTATCTTTCACCGTTTCACGGGAAACCTGACCTTCCTTGTCTTTGTTTGCGTCAGGGTTTTCTGGATCCTCGGTGTTCTCTTCATCTAAGAAACTAACATCCACAGGCTTAGCAGAAAAAATACTAGGTTTAGCCGGTTGTTCTTTTTTGTCATCAGCGGTCGGGGTAACGATGCTTTCGGCTCCGGGTGCTCCGGCAAAAAGTGTGTCGATATCCACGTCCACTGTCTGTACAGTAGTTTGGTTTTCCATAGGTTAGATTGGTTTTTGGTGTAGGAACCTCTACACTTATAATATACAACTTTAAACCAGAAAGATTTAGAGTTCTACAACATGAGCCACCTGAAGTATGGATAATAGAGCTATAACCAGAAAAAATTATTTCTTACGAGAGATCTTTTCACCCGGTACAGGGTTTTTAAGCTTCATCTCTTCAATTTCTTTCATGGTCTGAAGCTTTTTTTCTTCTAACTGGAGCTTTCTATTACCCTGGTCGCGTCTGGTAAGTTCGGTTTCGCGCTGCAGGTTCATCTGGTCCTGGTAACGTTGTTCGTTACGAATACCTTCCAATACGTCTTGGAAGTCAGACTGCTTGTTCTGGTTGATATCTTCCATAGATCCGTAACCGGCAGCTCTGATCTCGGCAACAGTGATGTCCTTCTGGATCATCTTATCGTCACGTTCAGCCTGAGCTTGGATATCCATCTGCTTCTGACGTTCCTGAGCAGCCAGCATCTCTTCTTGCATTTGACGCTGTTGATCCAGTTCAGCCTGGCGCTGAGCATTGGTCTTCTCTTCAGCTTGCTTCAGTACACCAGTCAGTTCAGCGATAGACTCTGACTTGATAATGTTACCCAGGTCATAAATGGACGCACCGGCCGTGTTGTTTGTAAGAGCCAGTTGTTTTAACTGCTCCATAACGGCTCTGGTATTGGTCTTGGTTGTACAGAAGATATTGAGGTCTCTGAGCAACAGATCCGTACCGTTCATCTGGAAGTTGACCTTCTCGTCGTTTCCGGTAATGTACTGTAAACGAATAGACGGCTTCTTAGAGTGATAATACTGAGCCAGGTCAGTACGCATTTCGTGTACACGCGGCATCAGGTTATCAGAGTGCTGAATGAAGTATTGTTCCGTCTGAGCGTAAGAAGCAGCCTGAGCTACTTCAATCTTCTTTGCACTGTCCTCTACAGACAGCTGCTGACCCATACGTTGTGGGTTCAGACCAATTACCTCAAACGCCTGGTTCTTGAAATACGTAGCCAGCTGAATACGAGAAAGCAGACGATTGGTCTGTTCCAAGTTAAGCACCTGGTAGTGTTGGAAGTTCAGTGCGTTTTCTGTGTTGGTAATGGTTGTATCCAGAGGTAACATCTGGAAGTTCTTCATGGCCACGTAGGCTTTAGCCAGATTATTTTTACCCCAGTCTTCTCCCAAGGAGTGACGTGGCAAAGAGTTCTGGTCTAAAAGAATAACCGTACCGAGTTCATCCACTAAGATGTCGGCAATCTGGTTGTTCACAATGTTATAACCTACCTGGAATGGCTTCATCAGGTCTACCAGTGAAATACTGCGGGTGTTACGATCACCAAATACAGCACCTTCCACTGGAAGCTTGCAGCCATAAAGAGTACTATCTCCTTTAAACTGGAAAGGAATACGTCCGGGTTTACCGCCGTTAAGACCGAGATAGATAGGATTAAGACCACCTGGGTTATTCATACCCCAGAAAGCCGGACGATTTGGTCCGATCTTAATACCACCCCATACCTCGTTGATCCAGATCCAGTCAATATGTTCGCCAAAGATTAAGTTGTCTTTGGTCTTTTGTTTGTAAACAGTTGTGTTGTACAGAGGCTTGTCTGTAATACGGTAGTTTTCATCCACGATATCCTGGATAATCTCACCTTCTCTACCGATCTTGGTTAAGTGACCTACCTTACGCTGGCTCTTCCAGTATACTGTTGTTACACGCAGCATGTGGGTCTTACCAAAGTCAATGGTATCTTCTGAATCAGACAGGATCCATTCTACAATGTCACCGGTACCAAACTTAGCGTCGTACACAGAAGTAAACTGTCTGTACGCTAAAGATGGCATCTGGGTATTCCACTCGTGTGATCTTGTAGGATCATAGTAGCTACCGTCGTTCTGATAACCCTGAAGCGCGTAACCGGCAGAACGTACCGGGAAAATAGCTTCCAACGCTTCCAGCTGCTCTTGAGTCATCATCCATCCAAACTTGTCGATGATGTCAGAAACAGTCATAAGGTCAATCTTACCAACCCAGTTACCCTGGGAAATGTATCTTGTGTCGGGGGATTTGTGATAGAAAGTAAGCAGCGGGTTCCAGAGTTCCAGTTCGTAGTCGTCTTCCATCATACGGAAGTGCCAGAACTCACGGTCAGTAATCAACATGTCGCGGAATGCACGCTCTTCCAGCTCTTGCATTTTAAAGCGCTCATCGTCCACACTCATCTGGTGGGTAGCCCACTCTTCGATCATAGAACGGTAGTCTTTCCTGAAAAACTCCTCAATCTGAGGTAGCTTTTGAAGATTCTCCGGAGCCATGGCTTGTTGAGCTTCTTCACTATCCAGCTCAATACCCATGTTCAACATCTCTACAATCTGTTTTTGGCGAGCGTCCTGTAACAGGACCTGCTCGATCATAGAGCGTTTTTCTTCAAGCATTTCGTTGTAAGACATGTCGTCGACAGCCTTGAACATGATACGAGATGAGCGCTTGGCAAACTCGTTACATAACACATTAACAACGTTAGGAATGATCGGATAAAACTTGAGTTCCAACGCTGATTGATCTTCTTTGGTAAGAACATCTATCAGATCCGCCATCTCGTTGTTTTCTTCTACGATATAGTCAGACTTATCAATAATACCTTTGGCCAGCTTATAGTTTTTCATCAACCTGCGCGCATTACGACGCAGTTGCTTCATACCTTGAAACTCTAACCAATCCAGGTTCCACGCTCTCCACTCCTCATCCTTCTCCTTTTCAGGAAGGAACTGGATAGGCTGGACAAGCGTACCCATCTTATTATAGTCGGCTTTCTTACCGGCTTTTAAGTCCAGAGCGTTATAAATCTGCATTGATAATCAGTTAGTTAGTAGTAAGTAAAGTAGTGTTAGCAGAACCACCAGTAATCTGAAAAGTACCTCCACCGACGTTAGGTGTTGCGTACCAATAAGGATTATTCCAGGGTTGTGTAGGATACGATGGAAAAGGTTCTACAACAATGTTTTCTTCAGGAGTTTCGTCCTTTAAAAGCAGTAGCGCTTCGTCTAAAGAAATCTGATCAGCTTTGATCAAACGAGATAGGATCTCGATCTTACGAGCGTGAAGGGGTTTATTTTCCATAGGTTAGCGAATGTTTTTAAAAGGACTCTTGGAGATCTTCATACCGGAAAACCCGGAACCGGAGCTTCCAAGATGTCTAAAGGGGCTCACTATCAATTTACTAAATTTTTTGGAGTTATCCAAGTTTTCCTGGCTAACCTCTACACGTTTAACGTAACCACGGTTAGACTCTTGGATCTTGGCAAACGCGATCAGCGCGCAAAACGCAACCAGTCTATCGACGTTGACACCGTCCCGGTAAGCAGCCATCTCCTTTAGAAGCATGGGATCCGGTATACGCACAACTCCGTAGATGGTGTTGAGGATCGTACCGTCTTCCTTGGTCTCAACATCTAACTCTTCTTTGATGAACTCTACACCGTACGATAAGAGGTTACCCTTAAAGATGGTACCGACGTTCTTCCACCCGTATTCTTGGAATACGTTACGGTTGGCCCCAAGGTCTTTTAGGAACTGGATCATGTCTTTTGGTACCAGGTATTTCTGTTTCTTCCGGGAAATCATGTACTGGATAAACAGCGCCACGTTGTTTTCGACAATCGTCCACGCGTTGTACCATTCGATCAGTAACTCCAGACGCTCGTGGGTCTTGTTGATGTCATCAAAACGACCACACCAGCTGGCTACGATTTTACCTTGTTCGATGTTGTTGGATACTTTACCGTCACCACCGTCCTTAATGACTTCTACAGGGTTCTTATAGATGTATATGGCACAAAGTGAATCTGAGGTTGTTGTCTTACCCTCTCCCACCGGATCGACGGATCCGTAGTACATACCGAAAGTTGGGTTAGCTACCGGCCGTTCGTAGATACAGATCACACCTTCTTTATCCTGGAGCTTCTTGGATACAGGAAACTCCATGATCGGAGTCTTTCTGGATGGCTTATCCTTGATCTTACCGTCAGCATCCCTGTACAAATCAAGGTATTCTACAGGGTATTGTTTATCCTGGATACGCTGCATCTGCTTAGCAACCAGGTGTGGCGGGAAGACAGATTCTTTTCTGGTCGCGAACGCCTCTTCGATGTTTGTAGGTTTCTGAGAAATACGAAGCTGGTACTGTTCCGGAGACAAGTCTTTCTCCCACTGCAGACGTTCTTTCTTAATGGCTTCTAAAGCTTCTTTTACCAGAGAGTTACCATGCTCGTCTATGTACGGAGGCATGGACCATTGTTCCGGGATAAAGAGACCGGTCATACCGATCGTACCCTCTTTGTCGATCAAACAACTGGCTACCGGATAGATATCGTTGGCTTCCGGTCTAAGGATCATTTCTTTCAACGGCTCACACTGATCCAGGTCACCCACAGATCCGGCCGCGATGAACATACCTGTTGTCACCATACCAGACTGCATCGCAGGACGCATGTACTCGTAGGTCATATCCATCTTGGGAGCAATACCTGCTTCCTCGTGGAAGAAGTAAGTACAGGGACCACCGACACCATTGGTAGGGTCTTTCTCAAAAGACGTACCGGTGATGATCGATTTGTTACCCTTGTAGGTATCACGGCCGCTTATACGGACCTTAATACGCTGCTGCCAAGAGAATACCTTATCCGGATCAGACGGTCTGTACCAGGCTGTATGTTCGTTCAGGAACGTACGGTACTCGGTCAACATACGCCAGGTACCCTTTTCAGAAATGTAGTCTTTCAGTGACGCACCCATCTTGAGTACAGCACCATCTTCGAAGACCCACATGTTGATCAGCTTGGCTGCGTGGAAATAAGATGACGCGATCTGACGTTTCTTAAGAATAGCAGAGTGTTTGTAGTGGAGTTCTGCTAACAGTTCATATAGAGCCATGTGGTACTGAGCGTCACGGACTTTCGCAAAGTCAAAACGCTTTTCTTCCTTGTCGTAGATCGGCAAGAAGTTAAGCCACATGTAATAATCTCGGGTGAGATACCAGGTACCGGTGTCGTCTTTGTAGATTACACCTCTTCGACACTTAGCTTTCTGATCATCCCAGTAATGGATGAAGTCTTTGGTCTTTACGGGTGCAGCACAGTAAAAACCCTGCTTCTGGAACTTACGTCCTTCAGCGTTAAAAAGCTTGGCAGTTTCGTTAAAGTCGTACAGACCTGGTTCTTTGAAACAGGAAAGCACAAAATCCCGGTATTCTTCCCGGGAATAAAAAGTGGTTACGGTCCATTGACCGTTATCATAGGTAGGGACTTCGATGTACATGTTACTGGATTTTCTCCAGGAACTTCGGGTCGCCAGCAACTTTCTTTACCAGTTCAACCAGTGTTTCCATACTAGAAGAACGAATGATATCTGGATGAGTCATGTCATTCCAGTATTCTTTATAACACTCACGGGGTATAGCAGCCCATGTACTTGTAAAGATGTTGTAGTGGAATACCCAGTCATGTAGACTAGCATTGTTGTAATCAGGTTCCTGGTGTTTTTCTTTCGTATTCATAGGTTATTATTGATCGTAAGCAAGATTCTGTCCACCGCGCACCTGGCTAGCTTGTTCTTCTTCCAGGTCTCTCAGTGTTCCTTTAAATGATTGTCTGATCTGTTCGAACTTAGCTGCAGCGTTCACAAGCGCTGTGATGTTACCATCTCTACCATGTTCGATGTCGGTAGTTTCCATGTACTTAGCCAGACGGTCAAGCATGCTCTTCATACCGATATACGCCCGGTACGTTGGTGTCTCGTACATCTTCTTACACATCTTTATTGCTCGATCGATCACGTCATCGTCCAACGAAAAGTCACCACCGATCTGTTGAATAATCAGTTCCTGCTTTTCATCTTCTGGTACATCGAAAAAAGGGTTAAGGTCCGGGTTTGGACAGGTCATGTAAAACAGGTACTTGTATATCTCCAGATAATCTTCCGGATAAGTATCCATCACATCCTTTAAAAACTTCAGAGCGTAACAATGTTCTGAAGGAACAACCTGTCCGTTCTGTATATCAAATAGTCTTACCATGTTTCTTCATTTTACGTCTGTTGCGTTTAGGTTTCTTCTTGTTAAAGAAAGAACCTACTGCTTTTTGTATCTCGTCTATTGTAAGTGCTTTGTAACTAACCTTAGTACCACCAACATGCTTTAATTGTTGCCACAAACCTTGACCCATGTGTTTCTTAGCTTCTTCTTCAAGAACTTTTTGAAACATCAGCATGCCTGTTTTATTGGTTACAATACTTACACTCCTTTCTGTACTCATGACTTAGGCTTTAACTTGTGACGGTTGTCTTCTAACCAGTGCAGTAAGCTGATTACTTCAGCTTTCAAATAAGGTAAGTCATACTGCACTACATCCTTTACGATAGGATCACCGTTGCTGTCCAACGCGGTTATCGGATTACCATACTTATCCTTATCAACCTCTTCAAACATAATATGATGAATAGTCAACGTACCAGGTTTCAAACGAGGGTTGTGTTTGAGGATCATAAACATGTAAAGACTAAGCTGTAAAGCATAGTGCATCAGGTGACAGTCATCCAAATGACTTACCGGTGCCAGCATCTTCTGTTTAACACCGTCCCAACTAGTATATCCTTCAGTCTTGATCTCTTTGTTGGTCTTGTAGTCGGTAATGTGCACTACACCGTCAACTACTTCTACCAAATCAGACTGACCACAAAGACCGGCAGACTTCAGATATACCATGTGTTCAGGGTAGACACCTTCATGGAGTTTCTGCTCCGGAGAATACTTGATACCTTCAATTTCTACAGGTCTCATTACCGGTACAGTTTTACCATGTCTTTCCATATGCTCAAAAGAGCAGATATCAGACTCTCTGCAGTTGTGGTACCAGGTACCAAGCGTGGTAGCGCGGTTAGCTTCTGCTTTCCAGGCTTCTTTGATAGCATCTGGTGTCATTCCGTACCACTTAGACTTCTTGTTTTTAGAAGACTTCTGTGCTATCTTATCGGCATCAAAAGGTTGTTTAAAGTTGGAGATGAAACTCGTAACTGATAACCACTCCTTAGCGTCTTCTGCTTTGAGACTGGTGTACTTGTGGTCGTGTGGTGTGAATCTTAGAATCATAGGTGTTATATCCAATAGGGTTAGCGGATCGAGAATTAATTTGTTCCAGTATCTCACGAGGACTATGAAAGGTTTCATAGAACCGGCCGGAGTATTTGTCGAATATGATTGAGCGCTTCTTAGCGAGGGTGTTCTTTGATGTTACCACTTCTTCTACAGAAGTAATAGCGTCTTTTCTAAACCACTTGGTTACTTTGATCTGTTTAACCAGTACGCTCTTTTTTTCAGGATAAACCTCACCACCTTCGAGTGTGGACATTACAAGTTTATCCTTGTAGACTGAATGAACCACTTTTATTTCTACAGTTTCAGATGGTGTCATAATCCAAGCTTCTCGTTCAATTTGTCTTCTTCTTCTTGACTTAGTTCTGCGTGCCAATGTCCAGCCTCACAAGCAGCTGATAAAGACCTGGTTTTGAAGTTGAGTGAACAACCACAGCCACCTTTTTCTAGGTTGCAACAGGGAGCAGTTCCAGGAACCATACAACCGGTACCGGTAGTATCGTACAAACCAGATGGACAGTTCTGACAGATACGCATCCTTTCTTGTGCGATCTGCTCAACATCTTCACGTTGGAAAATGCTGTTAGTGATACCTTCAAGTATCTGTCCCTTGTTTTTCCAGATCCTTATCACACTACTTGTCAGACTCATTGGTTAATCTATTATGGATTTTAATAAACTCAGCACGCTGTTTCTCTTCTTCTACAAGCTGCTTGATGTTACGCAGGTCAAACAGTGTTTCCGCCGTCTTAAACCTTGCTGTCATCTGCTGCAGTCCACGCTGTTTGTTCTTTTCTTCAAACTTCTCCAGCATCTCTATCTTCTCATCAATCTTCCAGTGCTTAATGGTAAAGTCACCGAGGTTGGTAAGATGAACGCGTGCATGCTTTAAACTAGACAGACTTTTTCTGACTTCCTGATAGTAGTAAGTCACAATGTCTTGAACCAGACTTTCGCTTAGTCCAAGATCATTCGCCGTCTCCGGAATCAGTTCCTTAGCCTTGAGCGGTTTCAAGCGCCAGGAATTTATAGTCCAGTAATATGTTACCAGAAGAAGTCACTTTCATATCCGGATGGACATAGATCTTCTTCTTGTTCTTACCTTGTTTTTTGATAAGACTCTTCTTTTCAAGTTTTGTCAAACAGTTACGCACTGACTGAGTCGAAGAAAAGATCTTCCTCTCAAATGCTTTGTTACAAAACTGTGTCAGTTCCTGCTCACCTTCCAGTGCAAGTAAGGTCAGACAGTTAAGATCGGCCTCACTCACCTGTATATCGAGCAGATAACAATGCGTAAGTACCTGGTACTTGACAATCTGCCAGGTACTCATACGTACGCGTTTATCTACTTGGTTTACTAGTGCCATTACAACTCCATTTTAAAAGACATATACTCTTCACCGGTATCGTTCCAGTTCTTGTGCAGAACGATGGTTTTAGCACCAAGGTTCTCAAAGATGTGCCAACTGGTACCTTTACGAGCTTCACCGGTCATTACTTCAAACCCTTCGTTGATAGCCCACTCTTTAGCTGCGAATACCAGTTCGTAGCCGAGACCTTTACCGCGATACTGGGGTAACACGGTAAAGGAATCTATGTGGACTACGTTATCACTTTGCCAGCTAAGAAGAATCTCAGCGACAGGTTCACCTTTTTCCTTAAACCAGATTCCCTGGAACTTCGGATTCTGTTGGAGCATGTACAGCTTGTACTTCTCATCCCAGCGAAGTTCTTTGGGGTGTTCTTTTTCAAACACAATGGTTTTCCGGTAATCAGGTAATTTGTGGTAAGCGATCATGCGTTCTTACTTTTTAAGTCCGCGTTTTTTAGGATTGGGAATCAAGATCTCATCACCTTCCTTAATACCTTCGTCAACTAATTCAGGATTAGCTTCCAGGTCTTCTTTAGTGACAGTATGAGGAATAGCTCCATCATATTCATCACCGGTAGGACGAGGATTAGTCATCTGAGCAATGAAGTTGAGCGCCTGAAGCTCTTCAGCTCTAGACTTAGCCAGCTGGGCGTTGAGACCTTGAAGCTCGACTTGTAAAGTCTTGACCTCAATCTGCTCTTTCAGTAAAGAAATGATTTCGTTTTTAGTAGGGACTTTCTCCTCTATCGGAGGTGTTTGTTCGTTTTGCATACGGTTGGTTTAAAGTTGAATACTACAGATCCGGTTCCTTATCATCTTTCTTAGGAAGCAAGGAACTCAAGTCGATCGGAGTCGGGTTAAAAAGCTTGAACAACGTGTCAAACTCTTTAAAGGAGGTATCAATAATGAATGTGTCGTTATTGTCGGTGAAGATGGTAGTACAGTCATACAACCGATCATCTTCATCATCAGAGGTCATTTTACACGCCTGGACAATACTCATGTGAAAGCTAAAGGGTAACCATTTACCTGGGTCTTCTATACCCATGGACTCTTCTCTGTCTGGGTCAAACGTGTGACAGTGCACTTTGCACGAGTGGATCATAGGACTATTGGTTTTGTTTTAGTCGCTTACGAGAGACATGGTACTCGTTATACTGAATGAACTTGCTACGATTGGTAGCTTTGATCATCTGAGTCCCCAGCGCTCTTTCAGCCATACCGTCTCGAACATCGATTACCGGTACATTTACTGGGTTACCGTACTTGTCTTCCGTTTGCAGATAATGACTCAACTGGTCATCCATCTGTACAACTCTGGGTTTTTTATTCATAGGTCTACATTAAAATATACGTAGAAAGTTTAAACTCTACAAATTTATCTGTAGAACTCTATAGTTCGTTGAGGATATTATGCACAGATGTGGGTAGTAAAAACAAAAAAGCCGGTCGGATATTTTACCAACCAGCTTTTGAAAATCAGAGCCGTAAGAAAGTTACTTACTGGTAGCTATCTCACGCTCCAGTTCCTTGATAACATCTGACGAAATTTCCATTACTTCTTTCTGATCAATGTAGTAAACGATCAGTTGCTGTCGAAAGTCAGCCAGTACTTTTATGAAAGGTTTGATTTCTTCTCGAAGCTCGTAAGTTACCTTTACAGGTATGGTTTCATACTGTGTACGAATAATGTACCGGTTGTCTTCTAGTTCTTGAAGAACCTCAGACAACACTTTTACTGAACAACCTTGTAACTTGTAACGAATTTGAGAAAAACGTAATGGTCCTTTGCGTAGATGCCATAGTACTACTGTACGCCACTTCTTACCAATGACGTGTGTACCGGTGTTGAATATATACGCGTTTACCATAGCTCGCAAAGTTGATTGCTTAGTACCTACTTCACCCATAAGTTGTAGATGTTTAATTTGTTCAGGTTAGCAGGTTACCAAGTATTCTACAAAATTCGAGTTATCTAAAACACGGTAGTTTTAAATGTAAAAAAGAGGTTACCAGGTTACCATATGGTAACTATGTTCCCGCTAGATGAATCGAACATCTACTACGAGGGCCAAAACCTCGTGCACTACCATTATGCAAAACGGGAAGATAAGGGTGAAGTACGGTATCGATCCGTCTCAACTGAGCCACAATCAGTCCGCCACACCTGCAGCGTCACTTCACAGAGCCTCCTACCGGAACCGACCCGGTAACTTCTGCTTACAAGGCAGTTGTTTTTCCAGTTTAACTAAAGAGGCTTGTATGTGGTACAGGTTGGTTACGATCCAACTCCCCAGGTTTTTCAGACCTGTGCTTCTACCAAGTTAGCTTCTGCACCAATTATAAGGACTTTGTCGGTACGTTCACACCCACACTAGGGGGAACCATAGCTGATCAGGCGTCCTTATAGCCTTAGAGGTGGGTGAGGAACTCGAAGCCTCGCATCCAGGTTTTGCAGACCCGCGCCTTACCATCTTGGCTAACCCACCATAAGTACCGTGTAAACACCCTAGAGGTAACACTCACGGTAACCCTCCTCTCAAACCGGAGGTAGTGTGATTCCGTCTAGCTGGTCTGACTCGAACAGACGACCTCGTGGTCCCAAACCACGCATTCTACCGGGCTGAACTACAGCTAGAAATAAAAAACCCTCAGATCTTTCGAGCTGAGGGTTCATGTATCTTTTAAAACCTATGTCAATCTTTCGGACACAGACATACACTACCCTCGCACTCTGGACAAGTGGGGAACTGGGTAAACTGTGTATGTTGGAACTTCTTCATGTTTGTCTAATATCACCGTTACGTTACTATGTAAGAGGCTTGACGGGATCTACAATACAAATATACAACTTTTTGTAGAACTACCAAAAAGTTTTTGCACGGGTGAGAGGATTTGAACCCCTGATCCTGGTTTTGGAGACCAGAGCTTTAGGCCAGACTAAGCTACACCCATGTATGTGTGGAAGATGAGTGAGTCGAACACCCCGAGTCCGAAGACACCTGATTTACAGTCAGGCCCGCTACCAACTACGGTATAATCTTCCATGAGCAGAGAGCAGTGGCCCTGATCCACACCCGGGTTGCACCCGAGCCAACGTCTTAGCAGGACGCGCCTACCCTGGTAGGTTTACTCTCTGTAAAGCGGAGAGCAGAGGACCCGACCCCCGTACCCGTGTTAGGGGTAGCCCAGTTTTCAAGGCTGGTCGCCACTCCAATGTAGCTGCTTTACTCTCCAAATAGAGGAGGTCCAAACAGATCTCTCTGGGCTGCAGGTTACCCGAGCAGCACTCCTCTTGTACCGGTGAGAGGGTATGATCCTCCAATCCTCAAAGGGCATCAGATTTTAAGTCTGACGTGTATTCCGTTTCCACCACACCGGCATCTGTACCCCTGACAACTTCGACGTTGCACTCCTTACGGAACTAGTTCCTAAGACTAGCGTGTCTGCTTTCCACCACAGGGGTATAAAAAAAAATCCCGACCAGCGTTAGCTAATCGGGATCGGTCTTATGACAACCTTTAGTCAGTTTACGACATACCTCACCCGATTGGTTTGTACAACCAATACAGACTGAGTGACGATGTAGTAGTAAACTTTCTCATTTGTTTTATAATGACCAGGACTGGGACAGGTGTTATCCGACTTAGTCGGTGGCCAGAACTGTTCCTGGTACTGTTAATACAAATATAGAACTTTTTCTGAGTTCTACAAAATATTTTTTTGTGGAGACCCTGGAACTCGAATCCAGCTGATGTCCAAGGTGCAAGCTTGGTGTCCACTCCTGGCAGACCCGGTCCCCGTGTATGTACTCTCGGGTGGTAACGATCCACCTACCCTCACAGTATCAGTGTGATGCTCTACCATTGAGCTACGAGAGTATAAGTTGACTCGGGTGGGGATGATCCACCGACCTTGTTGTTATGAGCAACCTGCTCTACCACTGAGCTACGAGTCAAAGTAAACAGAGGTTAGGACTCTTCCCTTTCACAGTGCAGGTGAATTAAGCATAGTGTACTTGCATCCTAACATGTTTGCGGTCTGTACGGGATTTGGACCCGTGATCTCTTCCGTGACAGGGAAGCGGGGACGACCAGACTCCCCTAACAGACCAAATAAGCTGGGTTACCAGGTAGGTGATGAGTCTACCTGTTCGGTCATCATCCATAACCCACCATGTACTCCCGAGCGGTGTCGATCCGCCTTTTTCTCCGTGAAAGGGAGATGTCCTAGCCAAACGTAGACGACGGGAGCAGATGAGCAGCACGTTGGGGTCGATCCAACTTCTCCGGTTTGGAAGACCGGCACATCAGCCCTAATGCTTGTGCTGCAGGTTAGTCTTTACTCAGCTAACTGACTGGTTCGGCTCATGCTCAAAGACTAAAAGTTCAAAACTGAGTTGCGGGGGTGGGTTACGATCCCACGACCTTCGGGTTATGAGCCCGACGAGCTACCGCTGCTCTACCCCACAATAAAAGCGGTTCCTCCAGGGTACGATCCTGGGACCTTCTCCTTAACAGGGAGTTGCTCTGCCAACTGAGCTAAGGAACCGAGTATACTTAGAAGGATTCCAACCTTCACCTTTAGTTTAGAAGACTAACGTGCTAAGCACTACACCATAAGTACATATTTGGAGGACCCGGGGTGAATCGAACACGCCATCCGAGAGTTCGTAGCTCCCAATCCTATCCATTGAACGACGGGTCCTGGTTATACCCGTCTTCGGTAATATGTACTGTACTGTGTCATAGTCTTTCTTGTAGCTTCTGTCTGGATCGAACAGACGACATCTTGTATGTAAGACAAGCGCTCTCCCACTGAGCTAAGAAGCTATATGTTTTGTTCCTCCGGTGAGGTACGATCTCACAACCCCCTGATTAAGAGTCAGGTACTCTACCAATTAAGCTACGGAGGAATTTAGTCTGTTCCCCCGGTCGGCCACGATCCGACAACCCCTTGATTAAAAGTCAAGTACTCTATCCAGTTGAGCTACGAGGGAAAATAAAAAACCCCGGTAGCTTTTCTGCTCCGGGGTTCCGGTAAGGCTTCCCACCTTACTTTTTTATGTCTATCAGTTAGCTTTGGTCACACATAGACATAGGAACCACGGAGCGTTTGATCTCACGATCGGCTCTGCGTTCTGCCATAATGCCTATATTGACTAAAGTTCTCATTGAATGTTCTAATGTTTTAGTGTAGCTCAGTAGTACCTTTCCACTGACTGCTACAATACAAATATACGAAAGTTCTACAACATACCAAAAAATTCTACAACTTTTTTTCTGGATACCAGTCAGGGAGATCTGGTACATCGTATCCGTTTCCGTTCATTGGGTTGTCGTACACCCGGATGTCATCACTGTAGAAGTGTTTGATGATACCGCCCGGTAGACGTACCAGCCACACCGTGTTGACGTTGGGGCCGTAGTCTATCACGAGTATGGCTTCTCCGTCACCGTGTTGTTTACAGTAGACTGGGATGGTTGGGTTGAGCTGGAGCATCATGGTCACAGGATTTATAGAGTACAACCTTCTTGTGGTGGGTGATCTTATCTTTCTGGTTCTGTAGATGTCTGCAGTATTTCAACTCAGCATCTTCCGGACTAACAAAGTTGATAGGATACTGACTACACCCTCCAATACCACAGTGTTCTTCTGCCCAGGTCTTCCAGTACGGAATAAGACCTAGGAACTTGGCCGGGTACTGTACCTGGTACATCACCTTATCCCAGCGCCAGACGGATACGATTCTGTATCTATTTTCCATGTTTGTTGGTTTGTTTTCTACGGATGCGTTTTTTCTTATTCTGATCAGCCAGCACTACGGGGTAGTCTGTAGAGAAATCTACAAACACTACTCGGAAACTCATCAAAGGGTCAGTACCTGGTACTGGATCTACACTTGCTATATACTTAGGCTGCATGTTTCTTCATTTTCCTACGAATACGTTTCTTTTTGTTAACAGAATTCATGGTCCGGTTGTACACCTCTTGTAGGTGTTTTATTATGTCAACCGTAGACAATCTACTAGGGTCGATTATCACTACCTTAGTTGGATCCTTTAACAATATCATTCTTCTTCATTTTTCTGCGTACACGTTTCTTCTTAGCTAGCGGTGCTCCCCACATATACTGCAGTATCTTTTCTGTTACATTTTCTTGTAGAATCTGCATAGCTCGTTGTTGCTCCTGGGTCATCCAGAGAGAACCGGCACGTCGGGTCTTCAGTATAACTACCTGGTTGGTCATTTCTTACCTTTTTGGGTGTTAGCCTGGGGGTACGCGTTACCCAGGATCGCCATCCTCTTCAACTCGTCGCGGTGAACCCATTGTACCTTGGCACCGGCTCCATAGTACTGGAAAGCCATAATATCTTCTGGTAAGTCTCCACCTCTGTACAGATCCAGTACAGCGTCTATGTTGGTGTATATGATTGATTCACTCATTCTACAAAGCTATCCAACCTCTACAGGATGACCAAATCTTTTTGTAGACTTTCAGAGGGGTCAAATTTGAACCCCTATACATACTAGTATATAGTTACTATACTATGTATATATGAGGTCACCAGTGATCCCACTGAAAGTTTGGACCCCCGGTACCATTTCTGTACAGATAACCCCCGGGTACCTAGTTACGAAAAAGACCCCCGGTAGCGGTACTTGGGTATAGACGAGGGTGTGAGTGACACCCCAATCAACCTCCCCTCCTCTTGTAACGGGGTCGATAGTCCCCCTAATGACTCAGTAACTCATTACTCACACATAAAACAACAATTATGAACTTCGGAATCCAGTTCGGCAACGCAAAGTTGCAAGTCGCTTCAATTCGTGCTACAACTCAACAAGGTATCGCTTGGGTTGACTTCACCAACGGAACACACGCAACCGTCGGCAAGAAGTACTTCTCTACAGAAGATGGTGTTAACTATACACCCATGTTCTGCTTCGAGAACGGCGTAATGAAGGACGAGTTCGCACCGAGACCAGTTAACGGTCAGATGGTGATTCTTCCAAAGAACAACGTCGTGGACATCAAGCCTCTCGGTTAAGTCAGTCAGATAAGGAGTGTAACAGCTCCTTATCTTTTTTTTTGAGTCACTGACTCACTGACCTTACTATGTCCTCCATCTCATTAAAGTCAAGACACACTACAACCAAGCCGTGAAAATCTGACAGATACTCGACCACCTATGTGTGAGGAAAAAAGGTATTATCCTTTCTATTGAGCTTCATGGAGCCGTCATCTCCCTGGTTAATGTAGTGTGTCTTCACTCGTTACTTTTTACTCACCCACTAAATCATCTTTCACCGATGAAACGTCAACGTTCTTTGTTGTTTACGTCTTTCGAACTCTTCAGATCCTGGTATACACGCATGAAGACACGCTTTGAGTCTTTAGCGCTGGCTTTACTGCGTCACTTCAGGTCTTCTAAAGAGGTCAGAGTCGTTATAACTTATTGATAGTCAAGAGAGTGTGAGTGGTAGTAATCACTCACCTCTTTTCTTTAACCCTTTCTGTACCATCAATCCGGTACCAGGTCGGGCGCGGAGAAGATGGCTATAAGTCCACTAGGGGACTCTAAACCGTGTTAAGCCTAGTGCGTTAGTTGTATACTGGGTCATAAGAAACCATCCACCGAGAACAGAGGCTTTCTTCATAGCAGGTAGGGATACCGGTGAGGTTGTTAGAAGAAACGTATCAGTAACATGGAAAGGTTAAGGGTATTGTTACGTTCCCCTTAACAACTTCTGTTCTCACTACTTGTACCATTACTCGTGGTACTTCTTTCCTAGAAGCGGGAAACAAGGTAGATATAATGCGAAGTGAAACTACCTTACTTTTTTGTCTACCTGTATAGGGGACAGTTTCTAACTAGCCTTGAGCAAGCTAGCCATGTTTACATAAACTACCAGCTCACCTTTCCCTGGAGAATGGACTATGCAGGAACCACAGTTAACACTCATATTGTCTGATGTATCAGAAGTGTTCTGCCTCTTACCCGTTCTTACGGAAACCTAACTTGTCGGGTGTATATAACCGTCCTGTGTGTACCAGTTGTACATCCTCTCTTGAGTTTCCAGGTTTGTAGAGGTATAGAGGAAGAGTAAAATCCTGGTTTCGGTTGAGCTCCTGATACAAGCTCCCAACAGTCCAGTCCATGTGACGGCTGCAGACGGTAGACACGTAGACCCGGCGTTGGTCTCCACTATGTACGGAGGGACAGCTGGTGTAGCAATACACAAATCGGCTGAGCTCTATGAGGTCATAGTGAAGGTGATATCAGTTTTTGGTATTATCTATTATGTACTGTCTTTATGTATCACTTCTTTGAGTCTGGTTTAGAGATAAGCCAGACTCTTCTTCTTTAGTCATCAATCAACAACATTATATGCCTAAGCTTAGAAACAAGAAGGATGTCTCTCTATACATCCGTAAAGCTCTCTACTTTGTCTGCGACGGCCACAAGCGTAACGTAACTAACATGCTTAGAAGCCGACGTAACATGAACCGACCACGCTCTCTGTTCTCTGACATATGCTACAGACGCGTGGTTAGATTATCTGATTTCTAAAACCCTTATAACATGGGACAGTTTAAAGACTTAGGTAACCCAGCCGCAGCTCTTGCTGAAGAGTGTGGTGAGGTAGTACAGATTATCAGCAAGGTGTTTCGCTTTGGTGGTAACTGGGAAGAAATTCCTCCTGGTAAAACAGAAACCAGATGGCAACAGCTGGAAGGTGAGATGAACGATCTCGTATACCAGTGGGAACGACTCAAAGAATTAAGAGCTAGAGCTACAGATCCGACCGAACATTTCGACGGTGAACCAGAAGTAGCATTTAGTATCTAAGCTTTGATTCTAGTAAGCTCTCGTGATTTTCATAGATAAGCCACGACCTCAGTTTCTACTGGGGTCTCTTTTTAATGCACCATAACTCTTGTGGATATGAAGACTTCTTACAAAAAAGGTAGCAAAGCGCAGAAGAGCGTACCTGTAATGTTCCTGTAAAATGGAGAGTAAGATGTGAAACCACCTGATTACGTAGTACATACCTCCCAAGATAAACAATAACGCTAAACGTGATGGTGAGCGCAGGAGATTGTCACACTACATTTTAATCAGCTCCCAAGGAAGAGCAGTTGTAATAGCGCAAATTTATGGCTTAATAAAGGTCGTTCCCTTTAGCTATTACAACTGAGTGCAGAGGGGAAACCTTTTCACCGTCACCAATAAACCACAACATATGAAACTGTTACGCGTCGTTCTGTACTGCTCAGGCGGTACTCTGATCCTGATCTTCATAGAAGGTGTATGTACTATGGGTACAGCCTTTGACTTTGAGAACTACAACCTGTTCGCCTGGATTATTCAAGCGTTGTTTCTCATCTGTACACTAGCAGCAGCTTTAATGATGGCGCTAGAAGACCACAAACGATCTACTGATCGTAAACCTATTGAGTTTTAACTTCTTATTGGTGAACCTGGGTCAGCAATGGCTCGGGTCACCATCACTCTAAATCTCTGTCACCATGAGAACAATCAAAGAACTACTCCAGCTGATGCTTGACCATCAGGAATACTTTGAAACAGGTTTGTGTCATTGGACAAGTCGTATGTACCGACATGGACTGTTTACTTCTGAAGAACGCGACTGTGTTCGTGATTACATCAGAAATAACAGACCTACAGACAAATGGACGTACGATGCTCTTTTTTACCAAAAGAAACCAGAAAGAAGTACATACTATTGGACAGTGTTTGAAATCGGTCCAAGAAAACGTTGGCTTAAGCGCCACATCAGAAAAAACTCCTCTTCATCTGTAGATGACAACACAGCTGTAACCAGGCTGATGAATGCTACCGGTGGATTCATTGGATAACACATTGCTTTCCTCACCACACTAAAACCTATGATATGGCAACATATAGAACTTTTAAAGAGTTAAACGGTAAAACGTTAAAATATGCAGACATTGTAATTCTTCAAGGTTATCGTTATATCGTACAAGATAATCATTTATACGCACGTGAGACAAGTAACGATAGAATATTTGATCAGCTAGCTTTAAATAAAATGCAGTTAGCTATAGATGCTTACGGTTACAAAACAATGATTGGAATCTGGCCTGTCTCTGGTAATGAAGATTACGAAGCGTTAACCAGATTGTGTCTTGTACTACTAGCTCTTCAAGAAGGTAGTCCACATGTAGACGTAAAGATGCCTGACGGTAAATGGAAAAGAATAATTCCACAAACACAACATAAAGTCGGTGAATACTCTGCTTGTGTTCTTGACAAAGATACTCTCAAGGTAGGTTGTCAAAGGATAACTTTTGAACAAGTAGAAGCTGTCTACAAAGACATGCTAGCACTCCGTACTTCTCGTAAGAAGTCCAAATAAGTATTGGTGAACTCAGTCCTCCTTCGGGAGGCTGGGTAACCAAGTATCTCTTTATTTTCTCACCATTCATAAACCCCATTTAACTATGGAAATGAACAAATTCACCCGTTCAATCAGTAACGGTAACGGCGCTCTGGCTGAAAGAGCTGCTCTGGTAGCTAAAGCTGCCAAACTCGCACAGGAAGACCTGGTGCGTAAGTTGGAGTCAGAAATCAACAGTAAGAAGTTGGATCTGTACAAACTGTGTGATGTAAGTCCTGAGAACACACAGGATACCAAGCCTCGTGGTTTGGCTGCAGATAATCCACAAGAGTGGGTAAGCAAAGTACACAGACTCAAAGTGGACATTGCTCTGAAAGAACAAGAGCTGAAGATTGCTCAAGAAACCTTAAACGAGTGGTTCGATGAGAGTACTCCTGCTGCCAGCTAACAACGCTCCGGAGTTTCAGGTAAAAACTTTAGAAGATATCATCAACAAGTATGACGGTCATAGTATCGTAAGATGGTCTCATAGTTTATCACCACGTGATTACGACATCGTTATCTGTATAGTTGGCAGTCATAATGAAGATGACATCCATACTCTATGGAACGATTACAGTGCTGGAGAAGAAATCATCATGGATAACCTAGACTTTGACCGTGATGGTGAAATTCGTATAGGTAAAGGTATATACGCATTCGTAAGAGAATGTGATAAACCAATGTATCTGTTGATGGCTCCACGTCAAGACACGTCTAGTGATACACTTGAAGACTTTAAAGACGATGATATCTCTAAAGGACCAGCGTTCTTGTTGTTTGAAAGTGATGATGTTCATATCAATGATGAAGGTGACTATAAGTATCATTATGGTTACATCAATCTTCTTTCAGTATCTGACACTATAGCGTACAAGTACAAAGACATCGTTGAAGAAAACGGTGGATACTGTATAGTGAAAGCTGATAGTTGTTCAATCAGTGGTGGTACTACTACATCACCTGACATCATGGATGATGAAACTCCTTTGTCTCTTTTACTATTAAGGAGATAACAAATTCCTACGTATAAAGGTAGGTGGACAGCTGGATTGGTGTGTCAGCGTC
>Ga0209990_10000477_pt1 | contig 38845 bp, 46 predicted proteins | sample NOAtaG_6_FD_187304 | JGI IMG/M metagenome (GOLD analysis project Ga0209990, IMG submission 187304) | Freshwater lake microbial communities from Lake Erie, under a cyanobacterial bloom - NOAA_Erie_Diel5S_2200h metaG (SPAdes) (version 2) | ecosystem: Environmental > Aquatic > Freshwater > Lake ...
GACCAACATCAGTGTTTCCTGTCCATCTGTATCTTAACATAATCTCAGAGGTCCACCCCAAATGAACCCTCTGAGGAAATACTTGATAAGAGTATCCTGGCAATTTATAAAACCCTTGGAAAAATCCCCCGTTCAATCTAGCAAAATAACCGACAGGGTCACCATAGGTATCAAACTCTAAGTCATAGGTATATGAATCATCATTCCATAATCTATTGGAGGATGTTGTGAAACCCGTGATTGGATGAAGTTTCATCCTCCTATCATACTTGTATCTTGAGAATTTATCTGAAACGTTAGTGTATAAACCTGTGGTTATGTCTATTGTTTCTCCCGACATTTTTTCTACAAGACCATTATCAATACCTGTAAGACCAACATCACAAAGAGTTTGAGATGAAGGACAGAAGTTAGGGTCGATATTATCAGGATTCCAATAATTTTCTGAAACTATAGTTTGAGAACTGAATACACAAGAGTTTGTTTGGCATAATGTTGTACCCGTATTGTTGAAATCAAATTTAAATGGCATTCTATTACCATCGTCTTCACCAATTAATAATGGTGAAAAAACCACTTCTTGGTCATAGGTTTTTTCATCTGAAGCAAGACAAATGTCTGTGATTTCATTCACAGGTAAAAGACCCCACCTTCTAAAATTATACTGATTAATATTTTGGTACGACATAAACTAATGATAAATACCTTGCCTCAGAGTATTTATAGATTAAAAACCAGAGATGATTACGACTGATAAAGAATTTTATTCATCACCCTATTATTTCTTCTTAAGAGATAAAGGAAAAGACTATTCGTTATATTTTTCTGCAGAACAAACATTAGTAGAGGCAAGAAAAAAAGACGAGATGATTAAAGTGCCAAAAGACAAGGTTAAACTTGTTAAGCAATATTTGGAAAAATTATTAAAATCCAAATCAAAAAAGTCCACGAAAGATATGAAGGGAGAGATTGAAGAATTGGTTTCTATGGATGGTTCTATGACTAATTCAAAAATTCCAATTTTGGACCCAAGACTTCACCCAAAGAAAACTATGGACCAAACAGTTGCTGCATCAAGAATTACTAATGACCCAATATCTCGTGGATATAGAACGTATTATGGTGAATCAGTTTCTGAAATCGGTGAAGAAGATATGTCTGCTGCTTTTGGATATGAAGAGACAAAAGATATGGATGGTAAAGAAACCTTCAAATATTTCAAGGATGAGTTAGAAATGGCTCCTGATGAAGCTAAAGACAGAACAGAACAACAAGGTAAAGACCCATCAGGTAAAAGAGATAAAAAATCAAAATACAAGAACGACCCAAATTTTATTTCAAGACAAATTCTTCCTGAAATCCAAAAACAAAAAGCTATCAAAATGTTGGAGGATATGTTGGCTAAAAAGAAAAGTTCGTCTGACGCAGATATCACAGAAAAAGAAAAGGAAATCAAAGTATCAAATATTCTGAAGAAAAACTTGAAATCTATAAAAAAACAAATGGACAAAGAAGGTCTATCAAAAAAAGATATCTTAAAACTTTTGGACGGTGAATAAAGAACTTTACGATAAAGAAGTAGAATTACCAGAAGATAAAAGAATTCATTTGAAAAAATGTTTTCAGAAGGTTAAGAACGCTGATGCAAATTCTGAGGGGTACAAAAGAAATAAGGAATTACAAGACCAAAAATTTATTGGTTACAAACAACTAAAAAGAATTAAAAACTTTTTCGACAATTTCACAGGTAATCAAAATGACTCTGAATTCATTTTAAATGGAGAATTTGTAATGAAAAATTGGGTCAATGACGAACTAAGAAAACTGAGAGAATTTGGTCACTTAAGTAAAAGAAATAAGATGGATACAGGTATGCAAAACCAATTCATCAAGCCACATGAGAAAAAAGATTTTACAAATGTGAGACCATCTCAAGAACATTCAAAAACGGTAGACAAATACAACGCTGCTGTTACTGAAAGTTTGATAAGAATAAAAGAATTAATCTCAAAAATTTAAATACTATGTCTGAACAAATTAACCTTGATTTATCTCAGGACATTCCAAATCAGCTAACAGCCATTGCGGATGTTGAAAGGTCTAAACTAATTCCAAAGAATGACTATAACGCGGTTGGTAATCCGTATTCATCCGTGAACAGAGATGCTATTGCCGATGGTGATTCTATGGGTAGAGGAACAGGAACCTTTTTGGATGTTTATAACGTTAACGCTGGAACAATCACTGACGTTGTTGAGAGAAAGAATGAAATCAAAATCAATAAATTCAATTCCAGCAAAACTTATCCCGACTTCTAATGAAATTAACAGGCTCATTACGAGGACTTTTATTAGAGATTGCTTCCATTGAAACAGTACAAGATGCTGTGAATGGTAGAAAGGTTTGTATTGTCTACTATGATGGTGACGAACCTGGTGGTCGTGGTCTTCGTGAAGTTGAACCTGTTGCACTTGGAAAGAGTAAGGCAGGTAACCTTGTTATGAGAGCTTGGGATAGAGAAGGTGCTTCCCACACAGGATATAAGGGAGAACAACCTTTACCTGGTTGGAGACTTTTCAGATTGGATAAGATGTTATCGATGAAACCTACAGGTGAAGTTTACAATACCCCAAGACCAAATTATAATTTCAATGGAGATAAAAGTATGACCTCCGTAATCACGATAGCAAAATTCGATAACACACAACCACAAACTGTTTAATATGAACGAAAATGATTTAATGAGCAGATTGGTAGCATCAAAAGCTATCATGGACAAAACAAATACAATGAAAAGAGGTGACGTAAGAGAATCTTCTCAAATGATGACTCAAGACTTCGATATCCCTCAAGCAAAATATAATATTCCTGCAGAGTTCTTACAAGAACAGCCTTCATCCGCACCACTTTTAAGTTCGGTGCCAAGAGAAAATACGAAACCTGTTGGAGTTCCAACTGTCGACGCAATTAAGAACTCAAGACTTCCTGATGAGATTAAAAGATTGATGATTGAACACCCAATCGCACAACCTCAACAACAACAGTCTGCAACTTTATCTAATGACTTAATTGAAAAGGCATCAAGACTAATGAAAAGTGGAACAAACAATTATGTTCCTGATTCTGCCAAACCTAAACAACAACCTGTTAAAGAATCTTCGAATTTAGATTTATCTAAAATTCAACAAATGATTGAAGCGGCTGTTGAAAAAGCATTGCAGAAAAACGGAATGTTGGTTGAGAGTACTGAAAAAACAGGTGAAGTGTTTTCATTCAGAGTTGGTAAACACGTATTCGAGGGAAAGGTTACCAAGATTAAAAAGTTATCCTAACATATTTCTTTATTTGAACAGAATTGTTATACTTTAACATTATAACAATTCATTATGCCCAAAATCAATGTATTAGTCGTACCCTCAGATAGAACAGGTGTCGGCAAATTTAGGTCAGTCGACCCACACATTTTCTTACAAAACTTATATCCCGATGATTTTTATGTGGACATCATGTATGATGTTCCATATAATGATGAAGCTTTTTGGAAAAAATACCAAATAGTTGCTTTCCATAGAAGTATTGGTCCCGATTTCGATTTGGCAAATGCTTTAATTCCAAAACTTAAAAGTTGGGGAATAAAAGCCGTCTGTGATATTGATGACTATTGGATGCCAGGTAAAGAACACCCAATTCATGATATTATTAAAATTAATAAGATTAATGAAAAGATTGTTGCTAACTTGAGGGTTTCCGAATATGTTACTACAACAACAACTTTGTTTGCTGACGAAATAAAAAAGATAAACAAAAATGTTTTTGTATTCCCCAACGCAATCAATCCAAACGAATCACAGTTCAAAGAACCAACACTTCCTTCTGAAAAATTGCGCGTTGGTTGGTTAGGTGGTTCATCCCACCTACATGACTTGGAACTAATTGACCAAGCTTTGGGTAAATTAGTATCTAAAGCCGACAAACTTCAATTTGTACTTTGTGGTTTTGATACGAGAGGTACAATTACTGAAATTAATTCAGAAACCAAGGAACATAAAAAAAGAAACATTCTACCGCACGAAACAGTTTGGGCGAAGTATGAAAGTATTTTTACACAAAAATATCAGATAGTGTCTGAAGACTATAAGAAATATCTTCTTCAATACACTCAAGAATCATATCCAAATGAAATTAATGAATCTTATTTGAGAGTTTGGACTAAACCTGTTCAATCTTATGCCAAAAATTACTCAAAATTTGATGTATCTTTGGCACCTATCAAAAACCATCTTTTCAATAGAGTTAAGTCTCAATTAAAAGTTATTGAAGCAGGATTCTATAAAAAAGCAATTATTGCTTCTAATATTGGTCCTTATACAATTGATTTGAAACATTGCTTACAAAATGGTAACTTTGTCGATGGAAATGCCCTTTTGGTTGATGAAAATAGAAACCACTCTGATTGGGCAAAATACATAGACAAATTAGAAAAGAATAGAAACATGGCTATCGATATGGGTGAAAGATTGTATGAGACAGTCAAAGACACTTATGATTTAAATGTTGTAACAAAAAACAGAGCTGAATTTTACAAATCTATTTTATGATAACAATACCAATTAACAAGTTACTTTTCATTGATATTGAAACAGTTGGGTGCGAACCTGATTGGGAAAGTTTCAAAAAAAATAAACCTGAATTATCTTTTCAGTTTGAACATATTCAGGACAACTTAAGAAAAAGATTTCCAGAAGAATCTGAAACACCTTTGGAGCAGTTGTTTGTTAATAGGGCTGCGTTAGTTCCCGAGTTTCTTAAAGTTGTATGTGTTAGTGCCGCTTTTGTTGTTGATGGTCAAGTTAAAATACAATCATTTCATAGTAATGATGAAAAAAAGTTATTACAAGATGTTCAGAAATTACTTTATAGGTCAGGAGAATTAGGATTCTTTTTGTGTGGTCATAACGTTAAAGGGTTTGATATTCCAGCATTGGGAAAAAGAATGATGATAAATGGTCTCAGACCTCCAAGTTTATTACCTGGTCATGATGTTAAACCATGGGAAGTTAAAGCTGTCGATACCAAAGATATTTGGCAATACGGTGGTTTTGGCCAGTTTGCTTCGTTAGAATTAATGTGCGTTTGTTTAGGAGTTGAATCTTCAAAAAATACTGAAGTTGTTGGTAATAAAGTTCATGAAGCTTATTGGAAAAATAAAGATATTGAAGGTATTGTAAAATACTGTGAAAAAGACGTTACTCAACTTATTGAAGTTATAAAAAAATTAATAAATCTTAAATAATGCAAGACGAAATTCAAAAATCCGACGAAGAGATTTGGAAGGATATCTACGAACAATTCAACAAAATAAAAGAAGAAATTGGTATTGAACCAGACGAAGAATATCGTAAAGAGTTGGAAGACATGTTTGGTATGTCTATCGATGATATGAATGAGGAAGCGGCAATATCAATGTTAAGTCAAGACATTGAAATTGAACTTATCCATCCTGATGCAATATTTCCATCTTACAATTACCCAAGTGACTCTGGTTTTGATTTATATTCTGTAGAAGAGATAACATTGGAACCATTTGGTAGAGCTGCGGTTCCAACTGGTTTGAAATTCAATTTCAATGAAGGGTATGAAATCCAAGTTAGAACCAAAAGCGGATTAGCGATAAATCAAGGATTGTTAGTTGCAAACTCGCCAGGTACGGTAGACCAAGGATATACAGGTGAAATTAAAGTTATTGTATTCAATGCAAATCCTACAAAATTTACAATATCCAAAGGAATGAAAGTTGCTCAAGCAGTTCTATGTCCTGTTAAAAATGGTAAATTTGTAAACTTATTGTCCGTGGATAAAATCGGAGAAAAAGACCGTGGTGATAATGGTTTTGGAAGTACTGGCATTTAAAAAGCTCTTTATGGGAAAATACTACGAAAACTTGGATACTCTAATTGAGTTAATCAAGAAATTAGATAAGAAAAATCTATTAGCCGAGTTTATATTAGATTGTATTCAAATTAGTAAAAACGACCCTAAATTAACCCCACACGAGGTCATTAAACAAGCCAAGAAAAAAAGATTAACATAATGATTACTGTAGGATATTCTACAAGAGAACACAAACCAGAATATATTGAATATCTGAAAAAATCATCAGGTTTCAAAAAAATTAACGTTATAGAAAAAATAAATAACGGTGATAAATCTCTTTCACAAGTCTATAACGAAATCTTAGATGAGTCAGAAACAGATTTAGTTTTACTATGCCACGACGACATCTATTTCGACACAAATTCGTGGTATCCAAAACTACTGAAACACTTTGAAAAATCTGATTATGGTATCATCGGGATGGCTGGTACAACATCAATGCCATCAAGTGGACAATGGTGGGAAGACAGAAGAAAAATGGTTGGTATCGTCAACCACGAACACCAAGGAAAAAAGTGGGAATCAAAATATGCCGACTCTTTTGGAAATTCAATCACACCTGTAGTAGTTTTAGACGGCTTATTTTTAGCTGTTAGTAAAAGTAGAATTAAGAAAAATTTTAATAAAGAATTCAAAGGGTTTCATTTTTATGATATACCTTTTTGTTTTGAAAACTTTTTAGAGGGTGTGAAACTTGGTGTAATAACGAACATCAGAATTACTCACAAATCAATCGGAGCGACAAACTCACAGTGGGAAGAAAATAGAAAACTATTCGAAGAAAAGTATAAAGAACATCTTCCTTCTAAAATATCTTTTGACCCACAGAGAAAAATCAAAGTTCTCCTATCTTGTTTATTTTTTAGAACATTTACGGGTTCAGAACTATACGTGTATGAATTAGCCAAACAACTTCAAAAACTCAATTGTGATGTTACGGTGATGTCCCAAATCGGAGGAGTGTTGACTGATATGGCTAAAAGACATGGTATAAAAGTTGTTAGCTTCGAGCAAGCACCTGGTTTCAAAATGGGGGATGGAAAATGGGGGTTCACTACCGACAAGGGTTTTCAAGCATCTCAGCCGAATATGATGTATAGGGTTTCTGAGGCACCATTCGATATTATCCACATGCAACACAAACCAGTTGCCGAAAGAATGATACAGTTCTACCCTGAGATTGAAAAAATCTACTCAATTCATTCTGAAGTTATTGAACTTGAAAACCCAATCAAGCACGACTCAATAAAGAAATACATAGCAATTCGACCAGAGATTAAAGACTTTTTAGTAAGTGAGTTTCAGATTCAAGAAAAAGATATAGAGATTGTTTACAATCCAATTGATGAAGAAAAATTCAAATCCAAAAACCCGAAAGATGAAAATTCAATTCTATTTGTTGGTACAATAGATTATTTGAGAAGAGAAACTATAATGGATTTGATTGATTACACAAAAGAAATAGGTAAGGAGTTATGGATTGTTGGAGAAGATAAATCAAACTACCTACCTCAAATTTTATTAAACTCTCACGTTAAACACTTTCCTCCCACATGGTCAGTAGAAACATTTATCAACAGATGTTCAGAAACTGCTGGTATACAATTAGGAAGAACTACCATTGAGGGATGGATGTGTGGGAAACCTGGATGGATTTACAAAGTTGATTCAGGAGGTTTTATTCAATCCAAAGAACTACATCAGGTTCCCGACGATATGGAGAAATACAAAGCATCCTTGGTTGCAAATAAAATAAGAAATATATATCAAGATATTTTATCATGACGATAATAACAACTTCATACAACTGTGAAAGCTACATTGAAAGATGCCTTCTGAGTATAATGAGTCAAAAATTTAAAGATTTTACTTGTTATATTACAGACGACATGTCTACTGACCAAACAAAAAACAAAATAAAAGAAATAATAAAAGATGATAAAAGATTCATCCTTATAGAAAATTTTTCGAAATTTTACCCACCAGGAAACTACAATCAAATTATCAATGGTAGGGGTTTAGATGGTGATGAAATTTGTGTCGAAGTAAATGGTGATGATTGGCTGGCCAACCCATTTGTGTTCGACAAGGTCAATGAAATTTACAAAGACCCCGATGTTTGGATTACTTCAGGCTCTTTCAAATATCAAAACGGTAGACCAGGTTTCAACAGACCACTACAGACAACAGAAAACCTCAGAAAACAAGCCTTTACCCTATCTCACTTAAGAACTTGGAAGTCATGGTTATGGAAAAAAATAAAGGACGAGGATTTAAGAGACCCTGATGGTGTGTATTGGCCCGTTGCAGGAGATTTAGCATTTATGTGGCCTATGGTTGAAATGGCGGGTTTGAAACATTTCCGATTTATCTCAGATGTATTATATGTTTATAACGAAGGTAACCCAATAAACGACCACAAAGTCAATTTATCCTTAGTACAAAGAAATCATAATCTGTTAGCAAATAAAACCCCTTATAAAGAATTATAAAATGAACTTACACAATAAAATTTTAGAATTACATTTACAAAGACCAATTAAAAAAATATTACATATTGGTGCACATTTGGGAAATGAAATTGATTTTTATCTCAGATTAAACCCAGAACTTATATATTGGTTTGAGGCAAACCCTGAATTGATTCAGGAATTAGAAAGTAATGTTCTAAAACACTCACACATCCAACAGAAAGTATTTCCTGTTGCAGTTTCAAATGAAAATAAAACATTAGATTTCAATCTTATCTATAGTGACGACAGGTCAAACACTGGTTGTTCATCTCTTCTCGAACTTAAAGAACATTCTAAACAATATCCACATATTAAAAAAATAAATACGGTAAAAGTTAAATGTGTTAAGTTGGATGATTTTTTAATTGAAAATGGTTTGGAAACAAACTTTGATTACGTTAACATGGATATTCAGGGTTCCGAATTCGATGTTTTGAATTCATCCACAATCCTTTTCAGTGAAACAGATTTCAGATTATTTCAATTAGAGACTTGCCAAATCGAAATGTACGAAGGTCAAAAAATGGAATCAGATATGATAAAATTCATGGAAGAAAAAGGTTACCCAAGAATTCATTATCACGAATGGGCATTTAATTGGGGTGATAGTTTATTCTTGAAAAAATAAAACTATTTTTTATCAAACTATGGTAAATAAAATTTCTTGTTTTTTTATGGGTGGTTTGGGGAATCAATTATTTCAAGCCGCTCATGCTTTATCTCAGGGTTGGAAACACAACAGAGAAGTTGTGTTCGCTCCGAACTCTTTCACGCCAGGTCAAGGCAGAGGTGTACAAAATTATATCGATAATGTTTTTAGAAATTTAAAATTTGTTAATGACCTGAATGGTTATGAAACTGTTTCTGAAGGACCTTTCGAGTTTTCTAATGTAAATCCATATTACTCAAACACGGTGTTCCATGGATATTTTCAATCATCAAAAAATTGGTTCGGGTTCGATGAAAAAATCAAAGAAATTTTTCAACCTTCCGATGAAATTGTTGAGGAATTGAAATCAAAATACCCTCAAATCAATCAAGAAAATACTTTGTCCATCCATGTAAGAAGGGGAGAGTATCTAAAATTCCCAAACATACATCCAACTGTAACGATAGAGTATATCAAAGAGGCAGTGAAAAAGGTAGGTGAGTACTCAACGGTTTTCCTTTTCACAGAAGACGAATCAAGATGGCCAGGAAGTAGAGACTTCGTAATGAATAATTTCTCATTTCCAAATGTTGTTTTTCCCAAAGAAGAACAAGATTGGAAAGAAATGTATCTAATGAGTCTTTGTAAAAATAATATAATACCAAATTCCACTTTTTCTTGGTGGGCGTCATTTCTAAATAAAAACCAAAATAAAAAAATAATCGCGCCGTCTACTTGGTTCGGTCCTGAGGGGCCTAATCCGAAAGATATTTTCGAATCATATTGGACAATTATACCAACTGAGTTTGCCGATGGCGGTTTAATAAAACCTATAATATGATTAATACAAGTCCTAATATGCTCCAAATGCAACTTGGAGACATAAAAAATTTCATAGAATTCAAAAAATATAATCTCATCGGAGACGTTTTGGAATTCGGTACTTTCACAGGTAAAAGCACAAGAAACTTAGCTCAAAATTTTCCTGATAAAAAAATATTCACAATTGACCATTTCGAAGGTTTGGAGGAAACTCAAAAAGGTAAACCTGAAAACAGCGATTGGGACAAAGGTGCTTTCAGTATATACAACCCACTTTATGCACACATGTCCGATGTACCGAAATCAATCGAGGAATTGAAAAAAACTTTTGAACGTTTCTCCAATATCGAACTTATAGTCGAAGACGTTCACAAGTTAAAATTTCCATCGTCCTACAACATTGGACAAGTTGCAATTTGTAATATCGACGTGGACATTTATGAACCAACAGTCTCATCTTTAGAATTTTTATCAAGATGTGTTTGGAATGAAGTTTTTATTCGTTTCGATGATTGGCATGGTAATGAACCTGAGTTTGATAATCATGAAAGATTAGCATTCACCGAATGGATTAATAAACATAACTACCAATTTGAAATAACCCACGGTGGTTTTATTGGTGGAGTATACGTAAAAAGATAAATATGGATAGCTCAAACATGTCTTGTACTTTAGAGGTACTAGAGGAAGTCTCGAAAAAATATTCTTTAGATGGAGATGTATTAGAATTTGGAACTTGTACTTGCCAAAGTGCAATTCAACTTGCAACAATGTTCCCTGATAAAACAATTTTTACCATTGACCATTTCAAGGGTTTGGAAAGAACGTCGAAACCATTACCAAACACAAGCGATTGGAGAGAGGGTTCATTTGCCTTAGGCGCTTGGAACGCACTTGGAAGTGAATTTCCAAGAACTGTCGAAGAAGCTCTCCAAAAATTATCAGTCAAACCTAACATCAAACCTATTGTTTCTGATATTCATAAATTAACATCCCCGTCCGATTATGGTATTGGGAAAATCGCAATTTGTAATGTTGATGTGGACATATATGAACCAACGGTTTCATCATTGGAGTTTTTGAGTAAATGTGAATGGTCAGAAGTTTTTATTAGATTCGATGATTGGCATGGAGGTATTGAAGAGTATGACCCTCATGAGAGACAAGCGTTCAAAGAATGGATTGCAAAGTATGGTTATTATTATGATTTTACACACAATTCCACATATGGTGGAGTTTATATAAAAAGATAGAATAATGGAAAAAGTTAAAATAAGAAAAGTTTCTGATTTTTGGGGTGAGTTTGATTGTTCATCAAATCGTAATCACCCAAAGTTGATTCAATGGTTACCAAAGGACACCAAAGAACCATACGAACATACAATCTATGTTGACCACTATATCGGTGGTATGGGGTTTTCAGACCCGTCAAGAAATAAAATGGGTTGGTTATTAGAATCCCCCCAAATGAATGAACAAATCATAAGACAATTACTTTCAGACTTACCAAAGACTAGAGAGCATTTCAAATACATTTTCACAAATATGGATAGTCTTATTGAGTTGGGAGAACCATTCGTATATACGATATCAAATGCAGTTCCATGGATTTGGGAGGAAAATAGAAAAATTCATTCGAAATCGAAATTAGTTAGCATGATTGCATCGAACAAAGGTTGGCTGAGGGGTCATCAAAACAGACTTAGATGGGTTGAAAAACTCAAGGATAAAGTTGATTTGTTTGGTACAGGAAGACCATTCCAACTAAAAGATAAAGAGGATGGGCTTCGTGATTATATGTTTTCCGTTGCTATTGAAAACGATGCATCCGACACATACTTCACCGAAAAGCTTACTGATTGTTTTGTTATGGGAACTGTACCCGTTTATTACGGTTCAAGAAAAGTTGTAGAAAAATACTTTGACCCGAGAGGTGTAATCTTCTTAGAGGATGACCCAGACCTTCAAACTTTATCTAAAGAAAAATACGAAGAACTAATGCCGTTCATTGAAAAGAATTTCAAGTCGGCACAAAAACTTCCAATTGCGGAAGATTATATCTATGAAAATTATTTAAAAAAATGAAATACCTTGTTTTAGGCTCAGCAGGCCAAATTGGATTAGAACTCTGTGAGTTCTTAAAAAAGAAAGGCGAAGATGTTATCGAGTTCGATATCGCATCCAATAAAATGGAAGACCTCAGAGTCCAAAACATTCTTGATGAATATGTACAACATTGTGATTTTGTAATGTTTTTAGCTTTTGATGTTGGAGGTTCGAGATATCTGAAAAAATATCAACATACATACGAGTTCATTGAAAATAATACAAAACTCACCTTATTCACTTTTGAAACAATCAAAAAATATAACAAACCTTTCATTTTTGCCTCCTCACAAATGGCAAACATGTCTTATTCTCCTTATGGAGTTTGTAAGAGTTTAGGTGAAATTTTTTCAACCGCACTCAACGGGTTAACTGTTAAATTTTGGAATGTTTATGGTCCTGAACATGATTTAGAAAAATCTCATGTTATCACTGATTTTATCATCAAAGCCAAACAAGGGAAAATTGAGATGATGACCGATGGTACAGAAGAAAGACAATTCCTACACGCAGAAGATTGTTCTAACTGTCTCTATATTTTATCACAAAAATATGATGAAATCGATAGAACAAAAAATTTACACATCACCAATTTCGAATGGAACACAATTATTGAAATCGCACAAATAATTCAACAATCTATTCCTTGTGAAATAAAACCATCCATGGAAAAAGATACGGTTCAATTGAATAAGAGAAATGAACCAGACCCATACATATTGAATTTTTGGAAACCTGAGATATCTTTGAAAGAGGGTATCAATAAAATTATTAAAGAAATGGAAAAATAAAATGGAACAAAAAAAAGTAGTAATATTAGGTGGTGGTGGATTCATCGGAGGTCACTTGGCTAAGAGACTTAAATCTGAAGGATGTTGGGTTAGAATATGTGATTTAAAAGAACATGAGTACTTCTTTAAAGACGAAATATGTGATGAATTCATTGTTGGGGATTTGACCCACGAACACGTTGTTGACCTTGTAATTGGTCCTAACATTGATGAAGTTTATCAATTAGCAGCAGACATGGGTGGAGCAGGTTACATTTTCACAGGAGAGAACGACGCTAATGTTATGTATAATTCAGCTTTGATTAACTTACATGTTGCAAAACATTGTGTAATGAAAAAAGTTAAGAAGGTATTCTATTCCTCATCAGCTTGTATGTATCCTGAACACAATCAGTTAGACCCTAATAATCCTAATTGTGAGGAATCTTCAGCATATCCCGCAAACCCTGATTCTGAATACGGATGGGAAAAACTTTTTTCTGAAAGAGTATTTTTAGCATTTCACAGAAATCACGGACTAAATGTTAGAATTGCAAGATTTCACAACATCTTCGGTCCTCAAGGAACTTGGGTTGGTGGTAGAGAAAAATCACCAGCAGCTATGTGTAGAAAAGCATCTGAGGGTAATGACGGGGATGTGATTGAAGTGTGGGGAGATGGTTCACAGACTCGTTCTTTTTTATATGTTGATGAATGTGTTGAAGCGGTCCTAAGACTTATGGACTCCGACTTTACAGGACCTGTTAACATTGGTAGTGAAGAAATGGTCACCATTAACGAATTGGCAATTATGGCAATCAATATTTCAGGTAAAAAATTATCAGTTTCAAACATTTTTGGTGAAGAGTTTGAAAAAAAATATGGTCACAAATGTCCGTTGGGTGTGAAAGGTAGAAATTCAGATAATAGACTTTATAGAGAAAAAATAGGTTGGGAAGTAAGTCAACCTTTGGAAGTTGGAATGAGAAGAACATATCAATGGATTAAGTCTCAAGTTGACGATAAGGAAAAAAATACACCTTGGATTTATGAAAGTCCTGATGGTGGTAAAACTGTTTATAAAAGAGAACCTATGAGTTCAGAAAAAATTAAAGTAAAATGATAAGTATACCTGTAAGTGTTGGGGAACTAATTGATAAGTTATCAATTCTCCAAGTAAAAAAGAAGAAAATTTCTAATCCTGAAAAATTATCTTATGTTAATAAAGAATTCGAATTACTTTATAATACTTCTGCAGAATTTTTGAACAACATGGAGATAGAAAATTTATATCATGAACTTGTGACTACTAACTCTAATCTTTGGGATATTGAAGATAGATTAAGAGTTCTTGAACAAAACGGAAAATTTGAAGGAGAATTCATTGATTTAGCTAGAAAAGTGTATTTCACAAACGACAAAAGGTTCGAATTAAAAAATGAAATTAATTTATTGACCTCGTCTGAAATTAGAGAAATCAAAGAATATGTGGATTATAAAAACAAAAATTAAAACATGGGAAGAACCTCAAAAAAAATGAGTGGAACCACCACTCAAAGGGATGAAACAAATCCCAAAACAAAAAAAGATTTAATTTCCTCAATAATAAAAAGAAAAACAAAACAAAAATTTTTATCTGAAAACCAAAAAGTTTATTACGAACTACTCACCAATAAACAAATAACAATTTGTTCTGGTCCAGCAGGTGTAGGAAAGAGTTATGTTGCCATGAAATGTGCAATTGATTTATTGTCTGACCCACTTTCACCTTACGAAAAAATTATAATTGTTCGTCCCGCTGTCGAAGCTGAAGAAAAATTAGGAAGTTTACCAGGCGGAGTTGAAGAAAAACTTGACCCCTACATTTTCCCCTCTTATTATCTTTTGAATAAAATTATAGGTAAAGAAGCGAGAGAAAAATTGAAAGATATCGAAGCTATTGAGGTTTTTGCGTTAGCTTATATGAGAGGTATGAACATCGATAATTCGATACTAATTTTTGAGGAGGCTCAAAATTCCACACCAAGTCAAATGAAACTTCTTTTGACGAGAATCGGGTTCAATTCAAAGTTTTTTATTTCAGGTGATTTGGAACAGTTTGATAGACACAAAGATAGAACCCAAACTGGTTTGTATGATGCCCTTCATAGATTTCATGATGTCGAAGATATTGGTATATTTGAATTCAAACCATATGATATTGTTAGAAATCCTATAATTTCTAAAATTTTGAAGAACTACGAACAATGAGAATTGGTATAGAAATAAATGGAGTACTAAGAGATACCTTAAAAAAAATTTCTGAGGTATATGAAAAATGGTATATCGAAAACCCGTACAAAGAAGAAGACCAAAAGGGAGAAATATTTTCTGACCTTCAATCATTGGATATTAGAAAACATCTGAAATTTGTCGATGAAGATGAATTATATAATTTTTTATATAAAGAATATACCATGGAAATTTTTGGACACGCGGGTTCTGTAGAATATAATGGAATGAATGATTTGAACGATTTTTACATAGATATGAGGGATAATCACGATATAATTATAGTTTCTGATGAGATTGGAAAATCAAAACCAGCGTCATTATTTTTTCTTTCTAAGTTTGGTTGTTTAGTTGAAAACATAAAATTTTATAGTGAATCAACAATTAATTCACTTTGGTCTTCAGTTGACGTTTTACTTACTGCAAATCCCAACCTATTATTAAACCATCCTGATTCGGTAGATTTGATTAAATACGAAACTTTATATAATAAAGATGTTCAATCAAAATACTCAATCACCACAATAAAAGACTTGAAATCTAAAGTAGAAGAAATTTATGCTTAACGTACTTGGTGAAAACTATTACATTGACTTAGACGAAGTTGAGAAATATTTGGATATGACTGACCAACAAGATGAGACTGTAGAGCCTCTATCAGGGTCAAGTGAAATGAGGATAAATGTTATAAAATTCGAGTTGGTAAAACTTTTGTTAGAAACAATCTTGTCTGAACAAGAACCATTGGAAGACAAATTAGGTTTAAACTCCAATAAGAATAATACATCTGTTCCTTTCAAATTGGCATTCAACACATTACTAAATAAAAAACTAATTAATCATTATTGATATGCAACAAATAGCAAAAGAAAAAGTAGAATTATCTATAAAAAACTTGGAAGAAAAAAAGGTTAAACTTTATTTCTTGGTCCAAGATACTAAAGGTAATGCTAAGGCTTCTGTTAGATACATTTATCAGATTGCCATGACTCTCAAAAAAAATGGATTCAATCCAATTATTCTTCATGAAACAAAAGACTTTGGTAAGGTAACTTGGATGGGTGAAGAATATACTACTCTTCCACATAAATCTATCGAAGGAGAGCAGTTAGAAATTTCTCCTGAGGACTTTCTAATCATACCTGAAATTTTTGGATATGTGATGGACCAAGTAAAACAATTACCTTGTGCCAAAATTGTTATAACACAACAATATGCACACATGTTGGAAACATTAAATCCTGGACAGTCATGGAACCAATTTGGATTTCTAAAATGTATAACTACTAACTTCAAACAAAAAGAATATATAGAGAGGGTTATGAGACAAGCATCTATTGATGTTATCAAACCTTATTTGACTGATAATTTTACACCAAAAACAACTCCACATTTACCAATTATTGGTATCCATACAAAAGAACAATCGGACGCTTTGAATATCATCAAGACTTTTTACTTAAAGTTTCCTCAGTACAGATGGTTTACGTTCAGGGACTTAAGAGGTCTTTCAGAAAAGGAATTTGCCACATCGTTGAGGGATTGTTTTGTAAGTGTTTGGATTGATGATAAAAGTGGTTTCGGAACTTTCCCATTAGAATCAATGAAATCGAATGTTCCATGTATCGGAAAAATTCCTGATTTGATGCCTGATTGGATGAACGAGGATAATGGAATTTGGATTACAGACCAAACTTTATTCCCTGATGTAATTGCCGATTTCGTACAGAATTGGTTAGAAGATAATATCAAACCAGAGCTTTACGAACAAATCAAAAAAACATCAGAATCTTTCACAAAAGAAGAATTTGAACAAAACGTTATAAATTTATTTGATGGTTATTTGAGTTTAAGAGCAAATGGATTCAAAGACCAACTTTCAAAAACAGAAAATTAATATGGAAAACAAAGTACCAGTCTCAATAATTTTACCAATCAAGTCTGCATTAGCTAAAGATTTTGATGATTATTTCAGAAAAGCAATTGACTCAATCAAAAATCAACAGGTTGAAGTTGAAGAACTTATTATCGTTCATACGACAGAAGAACAATTAAAGAATGTTCTGAAAGGATATGATTTTGGAAATATAAATGTAAATCTACTCGAGTGGACTGAAGAACCAAACTATGCACTTCAAATTAACCATGGTGTGAAAAATGCGAAAGCCTCTTGGATTTCTCTTTTTGAATTCGACGATGAATATTCAAATATTTGGTTTAAAAACTTTAAAAAGTATTCAGAAAGTTTTCCTGACGTACAAATGTTTTTACCTGTAGTTGTAGAGGTTGACGAGAAAGGAATATTTGCAGGATTTACGAACGAAGCAACATTCGCAGCTAATTTCACACAAGAACTTGGTTTTCTCACTAATGAAACTTTACAAGAATATCAAAACTTCCAAACTGCTGGTTCGGTTATAAAAAAATCTGTTTTTGAAGATTTTGGAGGATTCAAAGCTTCAATCAAACTTACTTTTATTTATGAATTTTTGTTAAGACTTACATATAATTCAGTTTCAATCATGACTATCCCTAAGCTTGGTTACAAACATATCAACCTCAGAGAAGGTTCAATATTTTGGAACTACAAATATGGTGAAGAAAAGATGATTGAAGATGAGGTTAGATTTTGGATTCAAACTGCTAAAAAAGAATATTTCTTTACCGACGATAGAGTCATAAAATATGAAACATCTAATGCTTAATGCAAGAAACCCTATCTGCACAGACAGAAGATGTATTATCAAAAAAAAGGGGTAGAAAAGCGGTAAAAGAAAATTATTTTGATGTTAGAGAAGAAACGGCAGTTCGGAATTTCCTTATTGCAGAAACCTCTGAAGAAAAAAATAAAATCTACAACGAATTTCTCAGAGCTCCTTTAGACAAGATGATATCGTCTATCATAAGACGTTACAAATTGTATCGTAAGGATATGGATTTTATTGAAATCCATACAGACACCCATTCCTTCTTAATGACCAAAGTTGATAAGTTCAAACCTTCGAAAAACAAAAAGGCTTACTCATATTTCGGAACTATCTGTAAGAATTATCTCATGGGTCAGATTATAAAGGACCAAAAAGAAACTAACAGAAAAGTTTCTTATGAAGATATCTCCGCGGCTTTGGAAGAGAGACCAGACATGATATATCGAATCGACGAAGATTTAGTTCAATCAGACATTTTGATATCTCAATATTTGAAAGAGTTGAAAGAATTCATTGAAACGGAAAATCTTAGTGAAAATGAACAAAAATTAGGGTACGCTCTTATAGACTTGTTCGATAATTACGAAACTATATTTTCGGGTGCAGATAATAATAAATTCAACAAAAATGTAATCTTATTGTCTTTAAGAGAGATGACTAACTTAAGCACCAAAGAAATCAGGAGTTCAATCAAAAGATTCAAAAAACTATATTTGGTTATTCAGCATAAACTAAAAAATTGATAGAAAGTATTTATAGTTATGCCAAGACCACAAAGAAAAGAAATTAATTTCACCAAAGATTCGATTTTATCTCTTATGCAAGAGATATATAACGAGTTAGTCGAACAAAGACAAACCGCTATCCGAATTCAAAATAAAATGTTGTCTATGTTAAAGGACCCCGAAGACATGACGACAATCGGACCAGTCATAGAGAAACAACAAAAAATCGTTAACGATTGTGTTGAGAAAAAAATAAGTCTATCAAAATTACAATCAAGTATCTGGGAAAAATCTAACAGTACTTCTGAATCTTTCTCCATGGCAGATTTAGACGACGACTTACTACAAAATCTCATTGAAAAGGATGTTTCTAATGACGAAGGAACATACAAAATGAGATGAAATGCAGGCAAATAATATTTTAGATGTAACAAACGCCGAAGAGAAAATCAATTCGAAAATTGATGCTCTCAAAACGGCAATAGATGTTCTTAAATCTGAAAAAGATTTGAAGAAATCACCAGGTGATGCCTTTCAGGATGCTCAGAAAAACATAACAACCCAACTCAATAAAATTAAAGACCTCCAAAAAAGATTTCAGAGAGAACCACCAAACTCTATGGACCAACTTTTTAATTTTTTAGGTCAAACAAGAGGAAAAAATATTGAGACATTAAAATATCTCAGGCGAAAAATTTTGGATACAGCTTCATCAATGGAACCAAAAATGGTTGCCATACTGAAGCAAGAATCTATTAAAGCATTGGGGTGCTCTCAGGAACAAACCTATAAAGGAACTCCTGCAAGGAATTTCCAACTTCAACCATTATCCACAATTCCACAAGGTCCGAATGACGGGTTTTTATATATACCAGTTCAGTCAGTCGATTTTTTTGGTAATTTAAAAAATAGTCCTGAAACTCAAATTGGTAAGGTGTATTACGAAAAACCTGAACCATCTGCTGACCAAATCTTTAAACCTTTCGGTGGGAAAGACCCGTACCCAATGAATAAACAACTTTACCAATTGATGGAATCATCAAACATAGGTAGAAGTATGAATCAAATATTGGGTAAGGATTATGCGGGTGTTTCAGGTCAACCCCTGTTTGACGTACAATATACACTGAATAACGGGTTAGGTATATCAGGTAATTTTTACAGAGTTGCCCTTATTGATAGAGAAGATAATAGTGGTGTTACTGTTAACAGAGTAGGTGAGTTTATTTCAGATTATTATAGTACAATAAAACTTGTAGATAATGTTGATGTTACCGCCCAATTGGTAAACATAGTTTCGCAAGCCATCAACATCAAAGCTGAGGTCGGATTCGGAGAATTAGATAAGCAATCTAGATTTGCTTTGATAGTTCAAAGAATTTTAGGTTTATGTTTTGATAACCGAAGAGAAATTGATGTAAGTGGAATTGCCAAAATTGGCGAATTAGATGGAGTTGACGAAACTTTTTTTGAACTCAATGAAATTGATTTGAGGAATATTGAGTTGCAAATTGCTAATATTCAGAAAGGTGTAATGGAGTTCGAAGATTGTGAAAACGTTAAACTCCCTGTAGATGCCGAAAACTTGGTAGACCAACTAATTCAATTCAGAGATTTTACTGCTAGTACTGTCGAACAACAAATCCAAACAGCGGAACAAATTCTTGATTCAATTTCTGAGAACCCTGATTGGAAAACACTGATTCCAAATAATTTCAACGTAGGTATTGCAATAAATGAACAAATCATTAAAAAAATTCCTTTAGCCATTGCAGCGACGGTACTCACTCCAAAAGTTTTGTTACCAATTTTCACAGTGATGGCAATCACTCAGTCTGCTGCAACTTTCACCTATAACCAAGTCGTAACCAGTGCAAATACTCAAATACAGTCCGCAAATACGTTCATCACATCAGCAAACACAATGCAGACTCAGATTGGTCAGGAAGGGAGTAATATAATCACAAGTGGTGAAGATTTTCTAAAAAAATGGAAAAGTTTTTCAATAGAGGTAATTTCAAGAATCAATGAAGAATTCCTCAAAACCCTATACGATGTTCTAAAAAAAGACATATTAGGTTTGATTGCGGTAATAATACAAGATGTTGAAAAATCTAAAAAATTAAAGAAATATGCAATAATTCTAAGGTTGTTAGAGTTAACTGTAATTGTTGCAAGATTAATAAATGATTATAAAAGATGTAAATCTTTATTGAGTAGTATACTTCTTTTACTAAACTTAATTAATGGCTTGGGCAAAAAAGCCCTTTTTGGTAACAATCAAGACATACCTATTCCGTTATTATTAGCGGCTAGTTTGTTACCTGGTTTTTCACCAGAAAGAGCCACAATAAACTTTATAGAAAAACTACAGCAATTAGGTATACCAACAGGTGTTTTACCTGACGGTTCCCCTAATCTTATGTTACTCTATAATTTGATGACCAACAAGTCGATTGATGAAGAAAGAGCTGCCAATGAAAAAATCAGGGTCGCTTTGGATTCTCCTATCACAGCAGTTGGTAAAGCAATTTAATTATGACTAGAGAAGAATTAGATGAGATAGTGGCCGAACAATCTAACTTAGGTAATTTACCCAACGCAAAGTTAGTTAAGTTCATGGACTTATTAAGTGATGATTTTGAAATTACAAAGAGAAATGTGATTGCAGGTACAATATACTTAGATAAAGTAGAACAATTATATAACAACATTTTAAAGACATACAATGAGCGAACAAGTGGATGATAAAAGTATATTTTTTCAATGTAAGGTTTTGGATACCCAAGACCCAATGATGCTTGGTAGAATCAGAGGAGTAAGGATTATCGATAACTACGACGATATTCTGAAGGCGGTCACTGACCCACCTTGGAACCCTGAGAAAGACCCATGGACATCTCGTGACCCTTTGGTGTTTAACCCACTACTACCTTATTTTTTGTATCAAGTTCCTAAAGTTGACGAACTTGTTCAGGTAATTTATGTAAATAAGGATTTCCAATATCAAAACCAATATTACGTCCAAAATACTTTTTCAAGCCCAACTGCAACGTTCAAAGAATTTAATTTTGGGGGAAATAAATTTACGGGTACGGGTATGCAAATCAAAAACCCGAAACCCTTAAAAAACCAAGATGGTACCTACACAGACCGAGCAGTGCATAAAGGAGTTTTTCCTGAACCAGGAGACAATGCTCTTTTAGGTCGAGGTAGTGCAGACGTAATTGTAAAACAAGATGACGTACTAATAAGAGCGGGAAAGTTTAAGGGACAAGAATTACAACCGAACGTAATTCCTGTTAATAATCCTCAAAGAGCGTTCTTGCAACTATCAAGAATGCAAAGTACTAAACAGGTTTTACCTCCACAGAAATTTTTTGAATTACAAGAAAGTGTTGTATTAGTGAAATATCTAATCGAATGGGTTATAACCAATCCTGAAAATATACAAGACAAATTTACTGGAAATGTTTATCTATATCAACTAAAGCCAGATGCTTCGGTAAATTCAAAAAATTTGACTGTTAACAGTGTTGTAAAAGATAACTTAAAGTCTCTTGTCGCTACAGAATCTTTCTCATCATTATCAAAAGCCGATACAATCAAATTCATTAATGACTTTATCAAAGCTTGTAATGATACTGATAAGACAATAAGAGGAACAAAATTGTTTTCAAACAACTCAGCTTCAAACAAGTTTCCAATTTTTTATAGACCTAATCCCGAAATGTATCAAAAACTGAATTTGACTTCGATTCAAGGGGTCACTGCATTACCTGCCACAATTTTGAATTTAATACAAATTTATAAGGGTGTTAAATTAAATGCTGGTGGTAAAGGTGGGTATGGTTTGATATATGCCAAAGGAAAGGTTGGAATACCACAAGTTCCAAAGAAAAGAATTGTACCTGATGTAAAATACACGACACTTAGTAATACAATGGGTGCTTTAGGTGCAGATAGAATATTCCTTTTATCACACAATTCTCAAATTCCTGGTAAAAATAAAATTATAATGGATAATACGTTATATGGAATTGACGTAGAAAAACAATCTGAACTGAAAGAACAAACAGCAAGTTTAGTCCGTGGTGAACAACTCATGGAACTAATAGATTTGATAGTTAGATTCTTGGTTACACACACTCACGCATACCCTGGATTACCTCCAGTTCCCGTTACTCAGGACGGTTCCTCAGTCTCAAAAATACTCGAAGAACTCCAAAACGCGGCAAACAAAATACTAAATTCCAATATCAGACTTAATTGATATTTATAAGAAAAAGTAAATGTCGATTTTAAGGTCTTATTTCAGTAAAAATAATACAATCACCTCAAATTCATATGTGAACACAGGAAGAAACCCTGTGGTTCAGTTGAATTTTGGTGCTTCAGACTATCTTGTTCCAAATTATGGATACACAAGATTCATCTTTGATTTGGATTTATCTTTACTTGAAGAGATGATTGATACAGGTGCAATCTCGACAGGTTGTACCTCAGCTATGACCCACACCCTTAAAATGACTAACACATCTTCTTTCGATAATGAATTACTTAATACGTTCATGTCCGACTCAAGAAGAAGAGCAACTTCGTTTGATTTGATATTGTTCAGGATACCTAAATTCTCGGGTTCTACGGGGTCTCCTCAAGAATGGGATGAAGGTGTCGGTTACGATTATAATGACTTTAACATAGCTCAAAACAGCGCACAGGGGGGTTCTGCACCTCTTACCTATGTAGACCCAAGAAGTTTCTCAACTAGACCTTCAAACTGGTACCAAACCACTACAATTGATGAATGGTCACAGCCAGGAATTTATAACAACAAAAATGAAGGATTGGTAAATTATTCAGGCATCACTGAAGTTGCTAGACAACACTTCCAACTTGGTAATGAAGACTTGAATATGGATATGACTTCCGAAATTAATGGAATCCTTAATGGTTCTATAACAGGAGTTACAGGTTGGGGTTTAGCTTACCTCCCACAAATTGAAAATATCACAGGTCTTACCGATAGTTACAGTGTAGCCTTTTTCTCAAGACATACTCAGACTTTCTATCAACCTTTTTTACAAACAACTTATGACGATTATATTCAGGACGACAGAAATCAATTTTTGAAAAACCAAGAGAATAAGTTATATCTATATGTTTATCAAAATGGGGACTTCGTAAATTTGGATTCTGACCCATTTGTTAGAATTGAAGACAGAAATGGGGTTGCAGTAAGCGGAATGGCTGCTCTTACAACTTGTCTTAGAACTAAGGGTGTTTACGAAGTAATAGTACCAAATGGATTTACAGGTCCTACACCTTGCCAATACTACGATGTATGGTCAGGTTTGACTATTAATGGTCAATCCCTTCCAAACGTAACAAACACATTCACATTACAACAATACACCGCAGGAATCCAAGTTGGTTCAGTATCCAAGGAACCTCAAAAATTTGGTTTCAATTTTTATGGTATTTTACAAAATGAGCAAATTTTGAATACCGATATTAGAAAGGTTGGGGTTACAATCAAAAAAGCTTACACAGGACAACAAATGTTACTTGATGTAGACGCCTTCTATAGAGTTTATGTTAAAGAGGGTACAACAGAAGTTCAAGTACAAGATTGGACAAAAATCAATAGAACGCCGAACGAGTATTATTTCATATTTGATATGAGAGATAAAATCCCAAATCAATATTTTGTTGATATCCAAGTGAATACATCAGGGGAAAAAGATACTTATAAAAAACAATTAACCTTTTCAATCGTTAACGTTAAATGAGAAAACCAATAAAATTGAACGAGAGAGATTTAGAAACTCTCGTTAAGAGAGCACTTAAAGAGCAAATGCAAGAACCTGCCAACTATATGTTTTTTAGTAATTTACAACAAATTAAAAGACAATGTGATATGTTGTTGAAATTAGACCCACAGAAGGTTGACGAAATTCTCGAAAATGGTCATGATTGGGCTGATGACCACGTATCTGAGGCTAAAACAAACATGGACCAAGTTTTTGATTTTATGATGAATGAAACAAAAAAAATGGAACAATATGTTGATTTCGAAGATTTAAGCGAAGGAAGAAAAAAAACAGGTACAAAATTGTGTGCAAGAGGAAAAGCCGCAGCTAAAGCAAAATTCAAAGTTTATCCTTCAGCGTATGCAAACGGTTATGCAGTCTCGGTGTGTAAAGGTAAAATCAAAGGTCTCGATGGACAAAAGAGATGTTCAGGTGCGTATTGTTAATTTGAAGTAATTTACCTATATTTGATTTATGGAAAAAAACAAAGTGGTTGGTTTTATACCGAAACTTCTCTACAAAATTTTTCTCACTTTGAAAGATAAGTTTGACCCTAGGCCCGTCATTACAGATGAGGAGCATTTTGCACGTCAAATTTGTGATAAAATGATTTATCATTCTGACTCAAAGTTGAGTTATTCACCACTTTCTTCTAAAAGGATTATTAAAAATGAACCTCTCAATATGTACATCGTTTTGGAAAGTTACACTGTACATGTGATAAATCACGTCTACAGTTATAGTGTATATTTTCAAGACTCAGATAGTTTCAATGCTCTGAAAGAGTCCTTTGACCAAGTTATGGAGAAAAAGAGAGAATCCTTAGAAACGGAAATAAGGAGTAATATTCAACACTCCCTCAAAAAGATTTTAGATAAGCTCAACTAAGTTCAATATCTTCCCGTCATATAAACGTGAAGAACTTCAGGTAATCTATAACAAAAACTCCTATCACCTTTATCATTAACACAAGGCACAGATTCTAATTTCTTTACAATTCTTTTTAGTTCTATAGGTGCATCAGAGAAAATTCTTTGAATTTCTTGAACAGGATATAATCTCTGTGAATTGTATTGTTCTTTCAAAACTCTCTTGATAGTAGAACTTAGACTTTCGTTTTTAGGCTTATACGAAGTCATCGTAGGTTTGTTACCTGTTCCAACCTTTGGGTCTTTCTTTTCGGCTTTTCTTTTTTGTTGGCAAGCACTTCTTTTCTCCGAATCAGACATTTTAGATGCAACCCCCGCTGCTCTACACTTAGGATAGCCTTTACTACTTGCCTCAGGTCTTCCACACGGTGGATGACCACCCCCTTCTTTTTTTCTACAGATATTCACCCATGGACCTTTTGGTTGTTTACTACCTTTTGGTTTCTTTTTGGTCCCAAACCAAACCGCTAAGTCTTCTTTCAAAACAGTTTCGTATTCTTTCTTAGGTATATGTGCCATTTTTTTTACATTCTCAGGTGTTCCTGGTGCATCACTTCCAGCAGGATTATATCCATTCATCGGATTACCATCATCATCACTTTGTGAAAACATTTCCTTGGCTCTTTTTGCTTTGTCTTTGGCATTTCTTTCGTTCTTACTAATTTGAGCAGTATCTCTTTCCATCTCCCCATCATAACTATCATAAGCATTCATAGCACTTACGTAGTCTGATACAGGACTCACAAATGGTTTTAAGGTTTCTTTTTCCCACATTTGTGGTGCAAGAACTAAAGGAATTCTCATTCTTCCAGAACTTCCCGAACCTGTGGTTTCCTTAATTAACTTTTTTTTCATATCTTTGTTATAATAAATATCCAAGATGATGAATGATATCAATGAAAAATTGATTTCAAGAATAATTGAATTAGAATTTGAAATTACCACGGAAATCCTCAGTGGTCATAAACCTTTTATTGGAGACCACTTGGAAACAAAAAGAAGTGAAGTGAATACTTTGAGGTGTTTGTTGTACGGTTCTGAAAGTATTTTTTGTAAAAAAATTGTTGGTGAAAAAAAATAATTTCTTATCTTTGTTCAAAATCTACAAACCATGAAATATTTTCTATCAATCCTGTTCGTTTTTGTTTCGTATTTTTCTGAAGCTCAAAACCATGGGCACATATACTATATCAATCAAATCAAAGCTTCTGAGGATATTGAACAAATAAAAAACTATGGCTTAAATGTCGAAATTTCACCAAAACTAATTTCAGTCGATAGTTTTCCACGAATTAATTCTCTGCTGGAAGATTATAAAGAATATATCAATCAGTACTATAGACAAATTAATTCTATAACCTTTTTAGATACTTACCAATTCACAAAGTTGGATAAGAAAAATATGAAGGTTCAGACTTTATGTTACGTACAAAAAAAGAATGAAAATTATAAGTGGGGTGGTTGTAAATACTTTGAGATTTTCCACGTATTCTCTGATTTATACTTTACACCTGTAGTAAAAGAATATTCAGACCGTTATGAAATGGAGATTACTGTTGCAGAAAAACTTAATTAAAGTTTTGTTACAGTTAAATCAACCCTTCTGAGTTTTTGATTTTCCTCTTCAGTTCCACACTTACCTTTGGAACCCTGAGCAACTACCCTAAATTTCGCATCTTTTAATTTAGGTAAATTTGCAATCAAAAAGTTCTTAAGATTTTGTGCACGTGCCTTGGTAAGATTTAAATTTCCTAAGTCATTCTTGTCCGCTTGAGGGTCAACAGTTACGTCAGGATATTCACTCTTATCATCACTCCACTTACCATTAGCTTTATTAGATTCTTTGAATCCAGCAGTACATTTAGAAGCTGATGATTGGATATCAAATACAAATTTGGTCATATCATTACCATCAACAAATTTTTTGAATTCAATAAATTTAGGGTCGTTAAGAATTGCATCAGATGTTGGAGTTGATATGTTATCACCGAATTTGTCTCCTAGTGGTACAGGTTGAGGTGGTGGTGGTATTACTGGTACAGGTTTTTTTCCTGGGTCAGGTTCCGATTTACCTATATTAACAGGGTAAGATGTTACCAAGGTTGGTATTACTAGTGAAAAATAACCAAGTTTTTTACTTCTAAATGCATCTTTCCTTGGGTCAAACAATGTACTTGACCCAACCTCTAACTCATCAAAATCAATAAAATTGTTGTTTTGTGAATAACCCCAACCACTACTTGGACCTTCATTAGTTATCACTACTGTAACAGGTTTCGCATTATAAACTACACCAAAATACCTTTCTCTTGTTGGCACACCACTTTCTTCCTTCCTTATGAATAGGAATGAGTTTTTAGTCATCTCATTTCCATAGTTATAATCGAAATCTTTTCTTCCTTGTTTAATCATATTGAATAGAAATTCACCTCTATCCATATTAACTAAAGGTTTATCTTTCAATACTTGAACCTTCATGGGTCTCCCTTTTTCATCTTTTTCTGTTATTTCACACTGATATGATGTTTCTCCATCACTCGCATAAACAAAGTAATCTTTACTCCAATCTATGTAATCTGCACCTACAGAAAAAGATGGTTGTGATAGAAAATATACAAAATTTTCATCTTGGTCGAGAACAACATTCGGACTACCTGGTCCTTGTACAGGAGCCTGTTCATTCAAAAGATATAATCTTTTTGTTGCATTTTCGTGTAGTTGCAGAATTCTAACTCTTTCCTCTGAACTAATATTCCATGTCTGTTTAATCATTGTGAAAAACTTTAATAATAAATATCCTATAAATAAAAAAAGGGTCCCGAAGGACCCTTTTATATTAAGGTTAGACCATATTATCTCAACTCTTTCAAATCGAATGTTCTAACACCATCAACTGTGATTCTACCATAGAAACGGTTGTTAACCATTTTCTTAGCGTATCTAGTCATGATACCCTTGATAGGTGTGAAGTTGAATGGGTTATACATTGTTGGAGTAAGTTGTAAAGGTACGTATGGTGCGTAGATATAACCTGTATCAAGAAGCGAAGTTCCTTTGTGTCCAATTAACACTTGGTTTGGTGGGAAGTAAGGGTCTCTGTAAACCTGGTATCTACCAGCAAGAGTTCCTACTCTTTCAATACCCATGTTGTATTGGTCTTGCTCAGGAGCTGCGTTTGAAACGTGGAAATATTCTAAGTCATCGAAAATCGCAGAGATTTCAGATGATACAACAATCCAGTTTGCACCGCCTCTTAAAGTTGATTTGTGGATTTGAGCTGAAAGCTGGTTGATTGCAGTAATCAATGTTTGGTTCCAGTCTTTCTGAGTGTAAGGTTGTGCACTTCCACCTAATCTCTTCCATCCGTTGTAATCCCATCTTAAGTTCCAAGCTGCACCTTTTCTAAGGTCTCTCAAGATTTCTCTATCGATTTCAGCCGCAACTTGCTCAGACAATAAAGCTGTTAATTCAGCTTCAGCGTCGATGTTGTGGAATGCTGCAACGTCTTGTGCCATTTCTGGTGACCATTGAGCTCTTAATTTTCTTTCTGTTACAGAAACTGTTACAGACATAAGGTCAAATGAAACCTCACCAATCTTATCTTCGAATTCCAAGTTCTTATATAATCTATAAGTTGCTGAGAACGCTGCGTTATCAGCAGTTGTAGATGAGAATGTAGAACCTGTGTAACCGTCCATAGAACCACCGCATGTGATACATACAGGAACTTGAAGGTCAATTTCAAGATAGATGTTACCAGCAACGTCACAGATGTTGTCGTATTGACCGCCATCAGTTAACGAACCTGGGAAATCCAATTGTGCGTTGTTATTACCGTATTGAACGATACCTTTACCATATCTTTGAGTTACAACTCTGAAAAGGTAAGGACCACCACCCGCTGTTGTTGGGTTTGCAGATACACCGTAGATAGTCAAATCAGACAAGAAAGATTCTGTGTCGATTGGGTTACCATCAGGACCGATTAACTTACCTGCTCCGTCAGAAGCGAAACCACTCATGATAACAAGTACTTTTCTGTAGTTATCAGTAGCGTAAGCTGCTGGTTCAAGATTCAAAGTTGTGTTGTTCCACTGAGCTGTTACAACTGAAGTTATTGCAGAAGTTACAGATGTGAAAGAACCCTTTGAATAATCGAATAAACCTGGTGGGTCTAACGCTGGTTCGTTACCTTCATAAAATCTATCATAAAGGTCTCTACCGTTGTTATAGTTGTATCCTGCGTTTGGAGACGTTGGACCATCTGGTGCACCATATGGTGAATAGTGTTGATTAAGACCTGCTGGTGCAGCTGGGTCATAGCTCTGAATGTTTGGTACGAAGTAGAACAATTTACCGATTGGTAAGTTCATTGCTTGTACTGAAACGATGTCGTTAGCTAACAACTTAGAGAACACTCTTCTTACGATTGGAAATACAACAGTTTCAAATGCACCTGTATCAGATGTAGATGAAGCTTCGTTGATTAAATAAGAAGCTTGGTTTTCATAAAGTTGAGCTACGTTTTCTCTCATGTGACCTTTAAGACCCTCTAAGAATCCTAATTTGTCCCATTTTGTGATTGTGTCTTCTTTGATAACCTTAAGGTGCTTAAGACCGATGTTACCAACAAGACCTGATTCTAATAATGCTCCCATTTTGAGTATTTTTTAGTTTTTATTTATTTTTATTTTTTTTACCCCAACTTAGACATTAAGTCTTTCATTCTTAAGAATTGAGGATTTTCGTATGTTTTAGATTCAATTAAGTTTACTGCTGAACCTGATGATACAGTATTGTTGATTTTCTTTTCAACCGACTCATTGATAGATTTTGTTTCAGTTTTTGATAACTCATCTTTCATTGATTTATAAAGAGATTTTGATTCTTTTAAAGATTCAACATCGTCAAATCTTCTCAAGATGTTAATTTTCTCTTTCTTAGTAGTTGAATGTTCTGTGAACAATCTTGTAGCATATGCTAAGTTTGAATTGAAGATTGCAACTTCGTTCAGTTTTTCTCTGAATACATTAAGTGCTTTTCTGTACTCTTCATTTTTCTCTCTCAACATTGCGATTTCAGCTTCTAAAGATTCTACTTTAACACCACTGTTGCTATAAACATATTTTCTGTTATTGCTGATGCCTTTTCTCAAACCTCTACCTTCTTTTGAACCATTTCCATAAGTTCTTGCAGCTTCTTTAGTTTCTGCCTTCTTTACAACTTTGGATTTTCCAGCCATATTTTCACCCTTCTTGTATTCGAATTTAGGTTTGCCAGTTCCCATCATTTTAGGACCTTCTTTTTTGTCCTCTTTGAATCCACCAGCTGCTTTGTCCTTATATTTGAATTTAGGACCGCTACCAATTCCAACACCTTTAGGTTTTACAGACATTTTACCCTCTTTCGTTTCGGATTTTTTTGCCTTTTTGTGGTTGTATGCTTCATCCAACATATCATCATCTTCATCCATCATGTCTTCGTCATCTTCTTCATCTAACATGTCGTCAGACTCGTCCATCATGTCTTCATCATCTTCTTCATCTAGCATGTCGTCAGACTCGTCCATTTGGTCTTCGTCATCTTCTTCATCTAGCATGTCGTCAGATTCGTCCATCATGTCTTCATCATCGTCATCATCTTCGAATTCGATTTCGTACATAACTTCTTCGTCGTCTTCCATTTCTTGGTCGTCTTCGATGTTACCATCATTTGAAAAAATTGCGTCGATTACACTCTGTGTATCAACGTCGTCCATTTCGTCCATTTGCATTTCTTCTAAATTTTTGTCTTCTTCAGACTCACCAAGCTTAACAAGGTATTCAGTGTCTGCGTTAGTATCAGAAAGATGAATATCTTCACCGTCTTTTTTTACGATGATACCATCTTCTTCTCCCATTGCCTTAAACACTTTCAGAATTTCCTCATCGGAAGCGTCAGTTAAATCTATTGGAGTTTCATCAGAATCCATGTCCATATCTATTTCCATGTCCATGTCTTCTTCATTATCAGCATCCACATCCATGTCTAACTCTTCGTCATCCATGTCCATGTCTACCTCTGCATCAACCTCGGTTTCATCATCTTGTTCTGAAAGAGATTCTTTTACTAATTGATTGATTTCTTCCTTCATTGTAGAAGCAAGTATTCCTTTTGCATTTTCGGCGATAGCCTCTTCAACATTTTTCATTTGAATGAGCGCCTCTTCAACTACGTTTTTAGTTTCTTGCATGAAAAAATTAATTATTTTACTCTATAAATAGTGTCTAATAGAGAAAAAGTTTATTTTAGGCTTGTACAAATGGTCTATTTAATAAAGCCAAGTTAACTAATGTCTTATTTGATTGTGATTGAATCCAAGAATTCACGTTTGAGTAGCTGTCGTAAATCATGGTTGTGCTTGGATTTCCTGTTGAATTATCTTTAAGTCCAACTAAAAAACAAGTAGATTGGGATGGGTTATTCAACAACAAATCAAAATTCTGAAGTAGAATTTGTTGAGGAACAAAATTATTTGCGTCACAATATAATATTGCAGAAGACATATTAGCACCACTCAATGTGATGTAAAATTGGTCGTCTGAACTGTTTTTATATACTAAGTTGAATAACATATTTTTTTTCTTATAAATATGTTATTAAACAAAAAAAGTGGTCGATGACCACTTTTACTTTTCTATTACTTCGTCGATTTTACTCTCCGAGACTGATGTTATTCTCCAATCGTATGAAAAAGACTCATATCTTTTTGTAACCTTAGCCTCAACATCTGTTACAGAAAAACCTTTTACAAGTTTCTCTTCTCTAATTTTTTTAATTTTTCCTGTATTATCATCAGGAAGTTCATACTGAATTTTTGCAACAAAATATTTCTCGTCCATATAATTATTTTCCTAAATAATGAGTAAGTTTTTTCATCAAGTCAATAGATTTCTCCATTGGCTCAGTTTGTTTTTCACGGTTCTTTTTTTCTTCTTCTAAATTTTCTTCATACTTTGACCTATCGTCAGGATTGGTAAAAAGGTAAGCCCCAGGTGTGGACGGTGAAGACACTAAGTCAAAACAAATTAATTCAAAATCGTCTTGTACTTCGTTTCTTTCTCCTACTTTTTTAAGTGAACCTACACCCCTCGAGGATATACCAAGTGTAACTCCTTGTCTCATCAAGTTTGCTGCAACATCTCCTTTGGATGAAACTATACCTCTTTCATGAAATCCTGGTGTCGTTAATAATTTTAATTTACCCATTAGGATATTTTTATCCCACCATATGTCTGTTATAAGATGTGAAACCCTATCCAAATCTATCAAGGATGATTCAGGGTGATTTAGTTCTGAAGTTGAAAGTCCTTTGGATATAATTTTTTTGTAATTATCAGCTTCTCTCTTTAGGATTTTTTCAGGATAAAATCTACCATTTCTGTTTGGTGTGTCGTATTTCTGAAGAACCGCGTAGAATTCAAAAGGATTTCTATAATCTAAATTTGCGGCTTCTTGTAAAACTTTTATATTTTTTTCATCTTTAGGTGAAACAAACCCCGCATCCATTTCAATTAAAATTCCATGACCAAGTTCATTCGCCTCTAATATTCTCAAATTTTTCATTAAGCTTTTTTAGATAAATATATTGGTTATTCAACTTTATTGAGCTCTGTCTTCTTGGTTAGAGAAAATTCGAAGTACTTGTTGTTAGAAATATTATCTTTGAAAATAGATTTCACAATATTTTTGACTGAATCTTTAACCTCTTTGGATTTAAAATCCATTTGTGTCTTTACATATAAATTTACTTCTAAGTTGAAAAAAGACTTTTTCCCTGACGCAATACCACTTGTTCTCAAGTCTAAATCTACGATGCTTTGTTCTCTGAAATACTCAGTATTTATTGAGCTGAAAACCGAATGTTTGATTTCTCTACTCAAGATACCAACAACTCTGTTCCAATTGTCTGTATCATATTTAGGTGTTACCCAAGATTGTATGTTTATGTATAATGATTTTAAATTTTTGGAATCTACCGTTCCGTAACTAGATTTGATTGGAGTGAATAGCTTTAACTTTACACTTTTTCCCTTCTTCATTAATTTTCATGTTATGTAGTTTATTTTTATAAAAAATACCACATATAATCATGATAGTCAAAATTTTCTTGTAAATTTGAGATATTTGTAATATATGCTAATAGTCAACATTCAAAATACTGATAATCTTGAGAGAGCTTTAAAAACTTTGAAGTCAAAGGTAATTAAAACAAAGCAAAATCAGGAGCTTCTTTATAGAAAGGAATACGTAAAACCTTCGGTTAAAAAAAGAAAAAATCTTTTAAAAGCGATTTATACAAATAAAGTTAAGAATTCTTAGAGAGAGCTTTCTAAGTTTTTAAGTTTCAAAAAATTCAATTGGTCGAATTTTTCATCTTTTAACTTATTGATAGTTTCGTTAATTTTTGTCTTTACGTCGCCTTCATTCTCATTTTCCAAAATAGATTGTAATTTGGAAATTGCACTGGTTTTCAACTCTTCAAACTTACCCTCTAAGTTTTTGTTATCTTCAGAAACAATTTGGAAAAATTCTTTTTTAGAATTTTCATCCATAGTTTCAATGTAATTCCTCAGAGTCTGATTTGCAATTTTTACCATTGAAGTTACGGGTATGTTGATTGACTCCTTCATCGAACTTTTTTGTTCTTTCAGAACTGATTCAATATTCTTCTTCGCATTAATTCTATCTTTTATACTTGTATTCTTTGTATAAACTAAAGTATCAATGTGTTTGTAATTGTTTTCTACTTCTTCTTCTAATGACTTCGGAAGTTTGATTGAAGGTAAAATTCTTTGGAGTAGATTTACTCCTTCGTCAATAAATTCTTTGGCGTCAGACTCACTTAGTCCTTGTGGTGTACTTAATTGGTCGTAAAGGTTATAAACTTTAGAAATTGATTTATTATTCAAAACATTATGTTTGAATTCGCGTAGTCTTTTCTTAAACTCATTCTCATTTTTGTAAGACTCGAGAAGGTTTTTTTCGATGAGGGATTTGATTTGGCCGAAAGTCATTTTATTTATTTATCCTATAAATACTATGAGTTCAACAACTTTTCAAGTTCTTTTTCAATTTCTCCCAAAGATTGTTGGGCATTACTTAAATCAATAGCTTTAGACTTCTCAAAAAGGTTATTTTCTAATAAAATGTTCATGTCCTTTTTGGTTGACTCAGGTGTTACTCCCGCAGGTGCTTCACCTCCTGGTGGAGGTGGTGGTAGTGGTTCCTCACCACCTGGTGGAGGTGGTGGTAGTGGTGCTGCTCCTCCTAATTCTTCAGTTCCTCCTGGTGTGGTTGCCGCTCCTGCGGTAGGTGTTCCTCCTGAAGTATTTCCGTATAATTTATCGATGTTATCAAACAACCCTGTCTTACTGATTACTGTTGGTGTTGCTTTCAGTTCTTCACCTACAGCTCTCTCGATTCTTTGTTGTTGTAAATCAAGTCTAATTTCTTCATCTGACCATCCGAAAATATGTTTTTTAGCCCAAGTAGAAGATGTTGCTTGAATACCATTTCCAGGGTCTGCTACCAAATCTTTGTATAACAATATTTTTTCTTTCCAAACGTCAATTTTAAGAAGGTCGGCTTGTGTAGACGGGTTCGTTAATCCTAATGTGAAGTTTTGTAATTCATCTTCAAAACCTAAAAGGAATAAGTGTACGATGGCAATTTTATTAAGTTCTGCCAACATACTTTTTTGGATTCTGTTAATCGTTCTTGCAAATCTGATATCCTGTAAAGATAAGTTTTTACCATCACCAACTACTTCCTCGAAACCTAAAAATGCTTTAGGTACACGAAGAGCCGTCAATAGTTTCTTTTGAATATATTCAATATCCGCAATCTCAGATAAGTTTGTTGCACCTGGTAAAGTTGTAATTGGGTCAGGTGCCGCTGGGTCACGTACAGGAATGAAATAATCTTGGTCAACCGCCATTTGGTTGAATCTCATATCAACATTACCTGTCTTAGAGTCTACTATTTGTTCTCTCTTGAACTTATTGGCAACACGTTGTACGTATGCTTCAACATCATCATCATTCATGTTACCAACGAACACTTTGAACATTCTTCTTTCAGGTGCTCTTGATGTACGATAGATTAACATCGCGTCTTCAGACAACAGAAGTTGTTTCCAAATACGTCTTGCTTTTTCTAACATAGACGTTCCATAAGGAAGTTTTCTATCATCACCTAAAAGTCTAAAGTGAGCAATTTCCCATGATTGAAATTCCATGTTTTTATTCTTCCATGTGAAATGAAGAGCTTTTTTGTCTTTGTCCAATTCCTGAGTTATATCGACAGAAATTTTTGCACTAACCCCAACCTCATGTCTTTCTATTTCGATTGTTGGTAACTGTTGGCATCCAACAACACCTCTTTCAGGGTCTAATTTCAAGTACACAAAATTATCACCGTACTTACAAGTGTTTCTTGTCCACATCGGTAAGTTAGTGTTAATATCTAAATTGTTGTTGAATAAATCGGCTAAAACTCCTTTGATTCTCTTGGATTCCGAATAAATTTGAAGTATGAATCCATCTTCATTTGTTGTAGTAGACTCTTCAGCATAAATGTCTAAAGCTGCTGAAATTTCAGGGGTATATTCCATTGACTCGTAATCATATTGTGCAGATAAACGAGTTGGCTCATAATAAATTGCTTGAGAATAAAGATTATTCTCTACTTTCGCCCATTGATTTGTAAGATAGTAAGTTTGTTGCGCTTGCAACTTTTCCATCTCATACTCTTCTCTACTTTTAGTACGTAGTAATTCCTTTTTATCAAACTTGAATGTTGGATAATCTTGTCCGAGTAATGAGTTAGGACCAAATGTTTGCGACAACCTCTGCCAAACCGTTAAATTCTTTTCAGCCATATTACAATTTTACTTCTTACCTTGATAATATAAATAGTTATTTTGCACCAAATAACCATCCATATTTTTGGTAGTCCTGTTTGGTTGGACCTTGTGAATTTGGATTTTGTCTACCCATTTGAGGAACCATTGGGTTGAAAAATTCAGATGTGTTTTTGTTTTCGTTGATTGCTGTTGACCAGGAATTCAACATGGCTTTAGTGTGATTTACAACTTTTTGTAATGACTGGAATGATTTTTCAGCAATATATATAGCCATGGACATCGCCATTATACAATCGTCGTGATGACCTTTTTGGTGGTCTGGTCTTCCATTTACGTAAATGAAAGTATTCATTTCATTGTATAGGCGGTGAGAATAGGTTTTGAATCCATGTCTGACTGCTTCTTCGAAAGCGGATATAATTTGTACTCTTTTGGAATTGAAATTTATACCTGGGATTTTCTCATTCAATTTTGGGTCCCATTTCCATTTTTTGGATGGGTCAACGTTATCAACATATAGACCTGCGGGATAAGACATTTCCTGCATTTTCCTTGCAGTAGAAACACCCATTCCACCTGTAATATCAATAACACAAAAAGCATTATACATTGACCCCCATTTGAAGGCTATTTCAGCAATTACATCAGGGGGAACTTTTCCAACGTATTCTAAAACCTGCTCTCTTTCATCAAAGTCAATTATTTCAATACATGAAAAATCTTCTGAGTCTCCCCTTGATACGTCAACACCCATCACATACTTATGACTGTTCTCAGGTTCTTTAAAAATCCAAAGGGAACCTCCCATCAGTTTTGCGGATGGTTCTCTGAGTTGGTTCTTAGCAATTGTTTGCATTAATTCGGATTCAAAAACGTTATCACCTGAACCCAAGAAATTACATTCCAATTCCTGTGCAACTTTTCTTCTATCAAACTTGAGTTTTTTTACCATCCCTTCAAACCAAGCTGAACAAGGTTTGTAACCCTTTTCAATATAATCAGTTGTTATTGAATGGTCTCTATCATATGGATTATCTATAGATAAATCTACAATGGTATCTGAGGGATAATCTTCTCTATTCAAAAGGAAATGTACCAAATCATTAGTTTTGACCATATACAAATCACGAGTATAACGTGGGTCACGATACCAAAACATTTCAGAGATTTTAAACTCATTCATGTTTCTTAAGGCTTGGTCGTAGATGTCGTAATAAATTGCGTCGTATCCGTTTGGTGTGGATATTACTATAACTTTACCACCTGTAGAAAGTGAGGCCATACAAGCAGACCAGAAATCATTATCTGCCTCGATGAACGCCGCCTCATCAAAAATCAATATAGTTGGAGTATAACCACGAAGTGCGTCTTTTGAAGTCGCAACCGCTTTTACTTCACAATCATTAGTTAACTTGAAATGTCTTTGTGAGTTTTTTTCCGCTGAAAAACCTACACCAACCCAAGAAGGCCACTGTTCAGTGAAACCCCTTACTTTGTTTGCCATCTCAACGGAGGTATCCAATTTGTTGGCAATAATCAGAATTTTTTCTGGTTTGTTTTTCTTGGCAAATACAAGTTTTTTTGAAGCCCAAGCTGCGGTGACTGTAGATACACCAGCCTGTCTATATTTTAATGCAATATTTTCGTTGTAGTTATCGTAGTCCTCAATCAAAGAAACTTGGTCGGGAAACAAATCCAAAGGGACATATTTCTGAACTGTGTTATCGTAAGTTTGTAAATAGGTTTTTAATGCATAAGGAGTACTCCTCATGCATTTTGTAACCTCTATAATTAATTGTTCTTTAGTCACTTTTGGGGTTATTTAGGCATCGATATACCTAAACCACCTAAGAAATCATCCAAATCATCCTCATCGTCCTCGTCTTCAGAGTCTGTACCATTTTCTTCCTTATAGTCATCATACTCTCTTTTGAGTTCTTGAGCTTCTTTCATAATTTCATCGAATCTTTGTGTAGCCTTTTTGACTTTGGATTGGTCTTCGGAAATAGCATTTCCTATAATCTCTAAAAATTCTTCGGCAGGTATTTGGTATAACTGAATGTGAAACCAGTTTATCAGACCTTTGTTTTCGTCGTCAAACATTGCATCGGGTAATGCAAATCTAATCTTTTCAACAATTTCAGGACCTATTCTTAATTGCATTGGTTCGTTTGAAAGTAAATCTACTTGACCTTGAACCTTTTGTCTCATTCCTTGGTCTTGAGGTAAACCATATCTACCTTTGGCTTCTTCCACACCCTTAATAATCTCATGGCAAAGGATTGGAAACATCATACCAAAAGCTTTAATTACAGTATCAGGTTTTTCTTCAAACTCTTCTCCACCTTCTTCTTCGTCATCAGGGTCGCTATCACTTAATTCAACCTTTCCTGCAACTCCTTGACCTGTTTGACTCATCATCTCAATCATTTGCTCCATAGTGAAATAAAGGAAATCGTTGATTGCCATAATACCCAAATAGTCTCTATATAATGAAGGGTCAATTGCATCAAGTCTAGCTTTTACTTCGGGCTTTTGGAAAAGATAATGTCCTTTTTTTGCCGCCCCTTGTATGATTGCATTGATAATATTTCTCTTATGTTTTTCGAGTTCTAAAATTTCTTCATCAGTCAAATCTTCGACATCAAAAGATGGAATAGATAATTTTGGTTTCTCATCATCTTCTTCCTCTTCATCAT